>Ga0078972_1008722_pt1 | contig 20833 bp, 15 predicted proteins | sample YelNatPaOPGAMG01_FD_67568 | JGI IMG/M metagenome (GOLD analysis project Ga0078972, IMG submission 67568) | Hot spring thermophilic microbial communities from Obsidian Pool, Yellowstone National Park, USA - OP-RAMG-01 (SPADES assembly) (version 2) | ecosystem: Environmental > Aquatic > Thermal...
GTCCCCTGGTTTCTCTCCTGGCTCCGGCTTTCCATCCGCCTTATTGCTATCCTTTTTCTTTCCAGATAATGGTAAATCCGGCGTACATTGGTCATCGCCGCCGAGGAAACCATCAAAGCCGTTACGCGGAACAACCCGCGCACCGGTAATTTGCTCCCTGGGTAGGGATGCTTGATTTCCCGCACGGTGCCTTCAATGGCCGCTCGCTGGTTCTTGCCATTCTGTCCTCTGGCTCTCATTCTCCGGCGGCGTTGGGCCACCAAAATCTGAGACGGAGGAAAAGTCAGCCGGAAAGAAGCCCGTCTCTTCCCGGGTCGGGCCGGGCAGCGCGCTTCGCGCTGGAAAGGGCAGCTCTGGCAAATCTGCGGTTCGAAATCGGCCTGCAAGCCTTTCTTGTGGTTGCTGGTTGTCACGGACACGGTCTGTCCCTGGGGGCAGGTGATCTTTTCGGGGAGACCACTCTCCGCCGGTTCGAGTTCGAAATCGGCCAGGTTCAACTTGCCCGGCTCAGGCTCGCGGCCGCGAATGCCGCTGGGGATTTGCTCCACCTGGCACTGCTCCAGGACGGGATCGACCGTTGGCCCAGCAAAGCCGCCGTCGGTGTGGAGCTCCTCAACACCTGTGCGCTCCTTCAAGCTCGGTAAGCCTTCCGCCAAAAGACGGGTATCGTCGACGTTGTTGGGCGCCACCTGTACCTGGGTGATCAATTGCAACTCGTTCTCCGGGTCGCAAGTTTCGCTCAGATTGGCCACATAACCCTTGTACTTGCGCTGGCCTTTCCTGCGGTAAGTGGCCTCCAGGTCATCCAGCGATTGCAAACACCCGGCTTCCAACTCCTGATCGGCCTTGGCGCGTACCCTGGACGCTTCCAGGCGGAAGTTGTCGCCAAACAGACGCAACAACACCTGGTAGGCCGGCTCTTGAGCATAGACAGCCTGCAAATCCGTCAACAGACGCTGGATCAGCTCCCCGATGCGCTGCAAATGCTCATCGGCGGCTTCCTTCCCCTTGATCCGGTAGACATATTGCCCCGCATGGCCTTGCAAATATGGGGCAAACGTCTCTGCATAGCACTGTTGGTCAGCTTCCGAGAGGGCGCGATACATGCGTTGCAAGGCTTCCACCAGGAGCTGTAAGCGGCTCATGTCCAGGATGTTGCTGGCCACCATAGTGCTGTCCATGCGCTGCCGACCGGTCTTGACTTTCAAGGCGGTCAACTGCTGGTCGGTGATCTGCTCAAAGGCCCGATTGAGCAGGTTGCACCCGTGCTCGAGGTTATAGCGGCTCAAACGCTCGCGGAAGTTGTACAGGCTGCGCAGGTCAAACTCGCCTTCGGACAGGTCGTCCAGCCCCAGGGCGTAGCGCACCTGCAGATCAAAACAGAAATGGTCGTATAGCTCCTCATCGCTCCAGCCAAACCCCGCTTTGAGCGTCTCCAATCCCACCAGCCAGTTGATGGGCACGTTAGGCCGCGAGGGGTAATCGACATAAAGCACGGCAAATGCGTCCTCGTCGATCCGGCAGAAGAATTCCTGATAGAAGGTGTGCGCCCAGGACTGCTCCAGGCGCTTCCGCTTCGTCGCAGGCAGGTCGGTGATGTTGCTGATCAGGAGGGGTTGCAGGTGGCGCGAATTGGCTCGATACATGTTTCGGCTTTTCGAATATGGTATGGGACGTTCGTCCCATTATATTAAACTTTGACCGTTTTTGTCAGGTCGTTTTTGCAGTGCAATCATAGATTAATTATACAGTTAACCCACCCGGGCGACTCCCTTAATCGCCACTCCCAGGCAGAAACCTGATGTGGCGTAAGGTTCATGCACCCTCTGGGGATAGGGCGGCAGGATCAATGTGCGCCTTTCATAGACCAGCGGTCCGGTCATCAGCGGCAGGAAACGCCAGCGCCGGTCAGAGGATTTAGAACGCAGAAATGTCTCCAGGTCGGTTCGAAAGGAGACGTCCATGAGACACAGCGGCAGCGGTTTCTTTTGACCATCCCTCAGCCATGTCAGGACGAGCCTCACTACCCCTTTATACTCCTGCGGAATCAATCCCATTCTTGCGCCAGGAAAAATCTGCTTCCAGATCAATTCCTGGACGCTGCTGGCATGACCGGCTTCGGGAAACAGGCTGGTCGAGACAAATGAGCTTTCATCAATATCCCCTGGCAGACCGGTTTCAAAGAGATGCTCATTTTCGGACTCCTGTCCCACGTATCGTTCGCGCCCGGATGGACCTCTAAGAGAGTACATCACAGGCAGACCCTGGCGTCCCAGGCGAAGAACCTGCTCACGCGCCCGAGTTGCCGCAACATACAGCACCCGCGCTTCTTCCAGGGTTGTTTTCTCATCCATCCTCTCACTCTGTTCAGGCGACAGGATAACCACTGTATCGTACTCCCTGCCTTTCGACTGGTGAATGGTGGTGGTCAGCACAACCCCGGCAGTTTTTTGAGCCTCCGAGTCAAACGTCCAGTCTATTCCTTTACGCAGCCGGCTCTTCAGCAGCTCCAGATTCAAATCCCGCCGGTCGCGCCCCTCGAGGGTTTTCAACAGATTCCATGCCTGTTCCACATCCGGTTGATGGTTCGATCCGATTAAAGCCCGCCAGCGTTCTTCGAAGACCGGTTGGGTTATGGTGTGGTACGTCCAGGTGGAAAACACCCGACCAACCCAGGCAGGGATGCCCTTTTCCTCCACAGAGGGTGGAACGAGGCAGGGGATACCTTTCTCGAGTAAATGCCCGGCGCTGAACAGCACTTCGGCGTTTGTTCGGCACAGCAGGGCAATGCGTCTGCCCTCCTGATTGAATACGCTGTACTCCGGTTTTGAGACTGAGCCGGCGCTGTCCAGGTCGTGAACGATCTCGTGCAATGTCTGATACGCCTGAGCGCCATCCTGCGCCGAACCGAGCACCAGATTCCTGGCTCTGGAAGCCACCAGTGAGGATGGAGTGATTGAACGGTAGTTATACCCCGGCTCCCGGATGATCAAATCATTCCCCCAGGTCTGACGCACCCAGTCCAGGAATTCCAGCGAAGTGGGACCCTGAGCGTCTTTTTCCACCAGATAATCGTAGATTCCCTGAGCCGGATCGCCCAGCAGCGTGAACCCCTCAGATACATATGCGAGGATCTTCTGGACAAGCTGGGCGCGAACGCCGACCAGATCCTGGATTTCATCAACCACCAGGTGCCGGCAGCGGCGGATAATCTCTGCCTCAGGTGATTCGGAGTCTGAGAGGCGTTTGATCGCCAGGGCAATCCGGGCGTCGTATCCCAGACCGGAAAGATCAGCGTCATCATTTGCCGCTGCCATCAGGCGTGTGGCAAGCGAGTCGAAAGTGCGGATGTTCAGGAAGCGCAGATCATCCGGCGCTCCCTGTTTCACCAGCTCCGCCAGGCGGGCGCGGATTTCTGCCACTGCCGCCCTGGAGAAGCTGACCACCAGGAGATCGCGATGAGGAAGCAGACCTTCGGACAGGATCAGGTATACCAGACGCCGGATCATGGTGTGGGTTTTGCCTGTTCCCGGACCCGCCAGCACCAGCAGGCGGCTGCTGGCTGGAAGCCGGGCGATCTCCAGTTGTTCTGCTGAAAGAGTTTCGAAAAGGTTCTCGTAAGCCATATAATCGATTCTGTAAGCCAGAGGTCTGACAACCTGCATATAATTATCAGAGAGTTTACATCAGGAACTGGAACCGGTAAAGAGAGGGTATTGCAGGTGCAGGAAGAGATCGAGTTACCAGAGGAGGAAATTTATCCGGAAGATGAACCTGAGCTGGAGGATGATCTTCTTCAGGAGCTTGAGGATCTGATCGAGGTTCCCGAGGACGAGCTGGTAGAGGTCCTGCCTGAGGAAGACTTTCCCGAGGAGCTGGTAGATGAACTCGGTTTGTATTTCCATGATATCAACCGCCAGCCACTGCTTAGCCGAGAGGATGAGTTTCGTCTGTATATTCTGATCCAGGCTGGTCAGATCATGTACAAAAACCTGTCCAGATGGACTGGCATGGAAAATTCAGACGATCTCAACAATGCGATCCTGAATATATATCAGAATACACTTGATGCCTGGGATGAATTGGGAGAAGTTTGTGCTTCTTCAGGGATTCCCCAACCTGAATTGGGCGAAATATTCTCGGAAATATTCCTGCAACGTATCCTGGGGCAAACTTATTATTCCGCAAGTCTTGCCAGGTGGTTCGAAATCCTTCCTTCAACCGGTGCGTATCGAGAACGGGCTGGAAAATTGGCTCTGGAAATACCCATTTCAATCATGGCGTTACCAGTTGAGGTGATCATCTGGATGTCAGGATACCTTGCCAGGGATGAGAGGACATTTCCACCGTTATCTGAGCTCGCCAACTGGTTAATTTATGCTGATGATATTACATTTGACATTAAGGGGTTACTGGAAGTGTCCCAGGGGGCACGTGAGCGAATGATCCTCTCAAATTTACGCCTGGTAATCTGGACGGCTAAACGGTACCAGGGAAGAGGTGTCGAGCTTGCAGATCTGGTTCAGGCTGGCACCCTGGGATTGTTGAGAGCGGTGCAGAAATTCGATCCTGTAAGAGGATACAAATTCAGTACCTTTGCTACCTGGTGGGTTCGACAGGCAATTACCCGATATATTGCAGATACCTCGCGATTGATACGGTTGCCTGTCCATTTTTATGACAGGGTCACCCGGGTGTTAAGAGTTCGGGATAACCTTGTTCAGAGGCTGCATCGACAACCCACTTTGGAAGAGATTGCAGCTGAAATTCCCGATCTTTGTCCTGAGCGAGTGCATTGGATATTACTGACTTCCAGAGAACCCCTCTCGCTGGACATGAAAGTGGGAAATGATGATGAAGACAGCGTGTTGGGAGATTTTATACCTGACTATGAGCAGTCAAACCCCGTTATAACAACTGAAAACAATATCCTTCGAGAGGTTCTGGACAGGGTATTGGAGAATTTGCCGGCTCGCGAGCGGAAAGTACTGACATTGCGTTATGGACTCGGTGGCGAAAAACCCTATACCCTTGAAGAGGTGGGTGAAAAAATGGGGGTCACACGAGAACGGATTCGGCAAATAGAAGGCAATGCCTTATCCCGGCTGAGGCATCCCAGAGTCAGACGAATGCTAAGGGATTTTCTGGGCTGATTCATCTCCCGGATTGTTTCGTTATGGTTTCACCTATCCTGGCATCAACCACTATTTCCAGATGATTTCTGGCGCGTGAAATCCCCACATACATCAACTCATTGTATTCTTCAAGTCCAGGCGGCACCAGAAGCACGACCACCGGGCTTTCCAGCCCCTTAAACAGGCGAATGGTGGTGGAATATATTTCTGAACTGTTCCTGGATCGTTCTGGGACAAGTCGGAAAGATCCAGGAGGCGCCAGCCTGGCAAGAGGCGGTTTATCCAGCCCACCTGGCGATAAAAGCACCACATCCTCTGGATGGACAGCTTCTGTATAGATCAATCGCGCCAGCACCTCGGTGAGCGTGGCTCTCAGGCTGACCGGATCATCCGTATACAGGTTCACACCAACCTCACGTCCCTGTGGTCCTTTGCAGCGCAGTTTCAGGTCAGATTGGTAAAACCCGGTGAGCATCTGAAAAATTGGCTGGGTGTTACGGCAGTTGACGGTCAGGGCAAAGGGCAACTCCTCAACCGGTAAACAAAGCTGCCTCGGGTAAACAAGCTGGTTATCATCATAGAAAATGTAAAACACCCCGCTCTCTGGATCAGCAAGCAGTAACTCCAGAGCTGTCCACCAGGAGGGCGAGAAATCCTGTCCCTCGTCAGCGATAATGGCATCAAACCGGTAAGATTCATTGCCAGATGTGGCAGCTTCCAGCAACGCCTCTGGCATCACAGATTCAAAGAAATCGTCCCTGTTTTCGTCCCACTTATCCTGGTGATCATAACCGGTGCGGGCAGCATATTCCCGGCATAATCCGTGAAAAGTGCGCACTTTCAACCGTGGGTGTTTTCCTGCCGATCGGCTCAGCTCTTCGCCAAGATTTCGATTGTAACATGTGAGCAGGACCCGAAAACCCTCATTTGCGAGTTGCTGTGCCTTGCGCAACGCCAGCAATGTTTTTCCAGAACCAGCGCAACCACGGATGGCAGCCCGCGGTCGTCCGGCAAGCATCTCCAGTACCTGAAATTGCTCCTCTGTATAACGCTCAATCGCAATTGACTGGGGACCAATTTCCTCTCCCAGTCGCGGTTCACGCAGTAACCAGGAACGGGCAAGCAGATCGCGAAGCGCCTGCACCCCATATTCCCCCGGGGGGACGAATTTTTCTCCAGCCCAGAATTTCAAGCAGCGACGGACCCATCCTTCCAGATCTGCCAGGTCTTCATGGAACAGGATAATGTCTCGCGGAGATTCCGGACCAAGCTCGGGCAGATCAATTGTGCCATCTGGAAAAGCCACCGCATGACCCAGTGTGGGGAGCGCTCCCTGCCAGTTGGGCAGGCTATCCAGCTTGCGCAGCAGTGCATATTTGTTGGATCGTACCTGCTGGAAAGGGTTTTTAATGCTGACGTGTGAATGGTCTTTCCGGATGCTGTACCATCCTTCGGCAGGATCGAACCCTACCAGACCTCCCTTGACTTCGATCAGCAGAATGCCCATCCGGGGATGAGCCAGGATAAAATCGGTTTCACCATCGGAAGGTTTATCGCTGGATGAACGCAGACCCAGCCATGCCACGCCATGAAACACATAGAAATCGTCACCGAGTTGCTCTTTAAAGGCATGATAGAGTTGAATCTCCGCCTGGCTTTTCACCTCAGACTCGATTAATGCTTCCGGGTAGATATGTCTTGTCATGTGTACCGGTCCAGATAATTGCTGAAAAAACCTGCTTCGGGTGCAGTCAAAGTGCCCACCAGCATACCGCGATCCAGGAAGCGGTTGAATTCCTCACAGCTTGTTTCGGAGAGCAAAAGACAGGCGTGACACGCAGCCAGATTTGTCGCATCATTTCCCTGTCCTTCACTCTCAATGCAGAGAGGATCCGACGAGCACCAGGAAGCCTCAATCAGGGCATCATGTACCAGGGGACCGAAACGGTCTGGCTTTCCCTGCCGGACAAGCCCTCCCAGGCTGCCTTCCGAGTCGGGGGTGGAAGTATAAATAAGCAGACCCGCGAAGCCGGAGTTATCACCCAGCTCTCCTGGCTCAAAAGAATACAGCCGCTCCCTGAGTGATGCAGATGAATAACCAGATTCCAATCCAAGCTGACGGATAAGGATGTGCGCCATGGCATGTATAAGCAAAAAGCGTGGGGTGATTGTTCGAAGTGGTTGCCATTGTTTTCTTTCACACATTTCAATATATGATTGGCATAGCTTCCCGGCGCGGTCAGATATTGCTTTTTGGTTTTTTGTCCACTTCTGGATCGCGGATTCATCAAATTCGATATAGATTCCCTCACCCCGTATTTCTACTGCCGGGTACCAATCCTTATGAATCCGAGAGATGGGCACCAGGGGAATATCAAGCCGGCTGGTTGGATCGGGTGGGTTGATACGGGTGAAACCAATCAACGCCCGCACTTCTCGTAACCTTTCCACCAGGCTCACTTTTGAAATCAGCCCTTTGAGATTATCAGGAACCTCTGTCTCTATTGTTTTGAATTCCGACAGGATTTCTTCATCTCCACTTGCCTGACGAAGCGCCCGGCACTCCTGATAGCGGAGTTGCTTTTCAGTTAACCGGTCCTCGCTGATTTTCTCCTGATCTTTCCGCACTCGGATTGCTTCAACGATGTCATCTGCGCTCATCCCCAGTTGTGCAGGCAGGTTCAGTGCCTGAACTGTACTGTGCAGGGCAATATCAGGCATGGCTCTGAATATAGACCAATGAGGATTGAGTTTTGTGAAGACTGCCCTCGACCAGGGCGGGATCGAGATTGAACTGACCTGCACCGAGAAATATACATTTGATGCGCCGCGCTGGACCGGACGAACCGGTTCTCCGCACTGTTCTTTATCCAGGAGCCAGGGACGCTTCCCCTGGCAGCTGATGAAATTCAAATTATCCTTTTCGGTTGCCCCATTCAGGCTGGCATGTGCATCACAGCCCACGCCCTTGCAGCGAATCTCCAGATCTGCCAATGAGGATGAGAAGCCTCTGGCTCGCAGGAACAGGGTTGGTCTGGCGCAGATTTCCCTGTCTGATTTAAGATGAACCCATTCAACCCATGGGAAATCATCAATATGACCATGCTCACAGGCTACAATCAGACGCGCCGGGTAGACCTGCACCTTACATTCCGGGCATTTGATCAGATTTCCAGGTCGGTGTAGCACACCCGCAAAATATTCATAAGGCGCAAGACGGTTACATCGGGGACAAACCATCCAGCGAGGAAAGATCACTGCTGGCAGATCTTTACCGTCACCCTGATCCGCTGTTGTCGGAGACCGAAATCCGCTGACACGCAAAACACGCTCCAGGTTGGGTTCATGGATTTCTATAACATGATCCTCTTTCCAAAAATCTGTGCCAGCCATCATTGCCGATCCATTGCGAAGATCCACAATAGCTCCAGGACCAAAGGTGGTCACTGCCTGACTGCGTCGTATTCCCGGACGTTTGAAATAGGCAGACATAGGGTTACCCCGGATAACTCAGGTAATGAATTCCACACTCTCCCTCAACATCCCGCAAAGAATTCAGGGTGGGGAAAGAGAGCATTTCAGCGCCATGCGCTTCCTCAGCCGGATTCATCAGATGGGGAAGAGCAGGATTCTGGTAGGATCGCCCGTAATTGAGTTTTTCAGCCTTTGTGAGCTGTCCCCAACGGGAGCAAACATATTCCAATTCCTGACGGACTTCGTCCACCTCAGCCGGATCAATTTCAGCCACCCTTGCAAGGATTTCCTCAATAATACTCCGTACATACCAGGAGTCCGGATCAAAGTTCTGTGCAGCCTGTTCTTGATTGAGTTCAGGATGCAGATGTCGCATCAACGTGATAAAAACCGCATGCAATCCGCGATCGCGTGCTCGATTCGAGTATGGAGTCACTGAGGTTGGCTCGACCTGGCTGTAAATGGAACTGTGATACGAGATAAACCTTTCATAGTGAGAGCGGTCACGGGGTCTTGTCCAGTTGTACAGTGTGACCACCAGACCGGGGTACTGGCGACCGATCCGGCTGGTTGCCTGAATATATTCCGAGGTCATCTTAGGCTGTCCATTTACTACCATTAATCCAAGGCGATCAATGTCCATCCCGACGGATATCATGTTGGTTGCCAGGAGGACATCGATTGCTGAGTTATCGTTAATGGTTTTTGACATATGGTCAAGAATCTCTGGGATTTCGTCCGAACCAATGCGGCTGTTCAGCTCCCGATAATAGTTGATATATCTCTGTTTCTCACCCGCCCGCGAAGCGAGCAGTTTCATACGATCGCGGACGTCGTCTTCAACCAGACGAAGAGCACCGCCCAGCTCTCTCAGACTGTTGAAATAACCTACCAGCGTCCAGTATGGATCGCGCAAAGTGGGATCTGCGGTGTGTTCAAAAATCCTTTGCAGCAGCACAGCATAAATGCGCAGCAAGGCGGTTTTCATACTTTTGCCAGGTGCATGCACCCCAACATAAAGCCGTCCCGGTCTGGCTTCTGGAGATATCTGCCAGGAAAAGAAATTATCGCGGGCATCCAGGGCGGGAGGTGGAAACTGGCTGAATCCGCGGTTGAAGAGCCCTCTGCTCTGTTCCGCAGCCCGACGGATTGTGGCTGTGGAGGCGATGATTTTGGGTGGGATGCCATCTCGCTGACAAAGACGATCAATGGCGGTTTCGTACAACCCTACAAGCGAACCCAGTGGTCCTGAGATAAGGTGGAGCTCGTCCTGAATAATCAATTCTGGGGGCAATGTGTCACCGTCTGGTCTGCCAAAAATCGCCCCTGCTTCTGCCAGCCAGGGCAGGCGGGCAAATTTGTCTACTGTGCCGATCAATAGCGAAGGCTTGCGTCGGTAGATATCTTCGTCCACCAGATATAAAGGCAGCGCTGTTGCGAATTCACAATCCTCATTGGGACACTGAATCACCAGAGTTACACCGATTCGATAGTGGCGAGGTGTGATAGGTGTTCCACACCAGGGACAGCTATGGATCTGGTATGGATTGCCTTCCAGAACTCGTTCACCCTGCAATATTTGCTCCAGAGCAGTTTTTGCCTGGCTGAGTTTGTTTGGTGTGGCAGCACCGCCGACCCACAGACCAAGATTGATCTCGTCTTCTCCCAGTTTTCCCTTGCTCTGGCGGCGAATTGTTTCACATGCCATGATCAATGTGGATGCACGTTGAAACTGCTGGATGGTCAGCAATCGCAATGTATAGCGCATCAACACTGTGACCCCTGCTGTTTGTTTACCACCATCCCCTCTCAACCGCCGTAGAAAGATTGTAAATGCGGTAAGCCCGAGATAAGCTTCTGTTTTACCGCCGCCAGTTGGAAACCAGAGCAAATCTACCAGCCGGCGGTCAGGGTCTTTGGGATTGGCGATGGAAGGCAGACACAGAAGGATAAAACCCAGTTGAAAGGGTCTCCAGGTATGAGATTTGTCCAGGATCGGTTCAGGAGGGCGCTCATCAGCCGGTATCTTCAGCCAAGTCACCCTGCCACGCTGGATAAGCATGGCTCGATTGGCAAGTCGAAATGCTTCCTGGACCTGCTTGTCTTCTTTGATTAAGCGGATTCCAAGTTCGATGCGTTCTGCAACGACCTCGCAATCCTTGATGTTTTGTCTGGCTGTTTCTTGAAGAGCAGCAGGTACCTGATCCAGCTTTAACCGACTCAGCCAATCACGATATAAGGCCGGTAACTCCTCCAATGCATTTATCAATTCTTCCCCGGAGGCAGTTGACAGAAAATACATCTCAAGTGCCCGAAAATGCTCCCGTGGATTGGGCGTGAGTTGTAAAAGCTCATAAGAGGGGATTACGCATGTACTTAATCGAGTTGCAAGTTCTCCTTCTCGGGCATCCCATTCAACGCCACATCCATGCCCCACAGCATATTCAGGTGCATGGCGATACAGGAGTTCATTCTGGATTCGGTCAGGATCGATATAACCGCCCTCTCGTCCGCCGTGTGAGATAAATACAGGCTTACCCGGATCAACAGATTCCACAATAATCTCCGGCTGGAAGAAGCAATATGAATCCAGTCTGGTGGTGCTGCTCACCCGATGCGTGTTCAATAAAGACAGGGTAACGATGCGCTGTTCCCCTATGGCGCGCACTCGCCTGAATAAAGCCAGACCAGTTGTAATTGGAATCGTGTCGGTAAATGCCTTGCTTACCTTCAGAACAACGGGATTGATCGGCAACAATTCCCTTTTCCAGATAGAAGGACCATTTTCTTGTTTATCTTCCCGGTAAATGGCCACCCGGATTTTGACAGAGAGCGACTCTCCGCTAAATGTAGTGAAGGTCAATCCAATCGAGGATGGATTGGTAGCTGTGGCGATTAATGTTCCGGTGTCGATTTCGTCATCCTCATTATCGGCCGCCTCTCCCGCGTCTTTGTCCTCTTCTGGATCAATATTTGTGTCAGCCGGGAACAAAATTCCAGTCAGGTAGAAAAAGGTTGGTCCTTCGGTCAATTCTTCATCTGTCCTGTAAGGACCAACCAGATCTTTTTTCAACTCCTCAACAAGATACGAGCGTATGTCGCGGTGGGTCACTGTCATATCTGTCACTCCAGAGAAATATTAGCCATACCACGCAAGCGCAATCCCAGACAAAATCCTGATGTGGAAAACGGTTCATGTACGTTTTGGGGATAAGGAGGCAGAATTTCGGTGACCACAGCCGCCACCCTTACTGTGCTCCAATAGACAGGATACCGAAAACCACGACCACGACTCAGATAATTCATAACCGTCTTAAGATCCTCCGTTAATGAAAAAGACAGTTGAGCAAGGTCCGGCGAATCAGTCCCAGAGCTGGTGTGCAGCCTGATACGGTAGAAAAGGCGTTTTCCCTCTGTTCGGTAAATGTATAACAGACTACCAGGTAGAATATTTTCCCAGATGAAGTCCTGTGTTTTGTTTGCGCTGCTGATATCAGGATGGACCCAGGTGCTCACTGGAGAAAGTATATCGACATCCCCCAGACGACCTATCTCCATAAAATATCGCCCTGGTTGACGCAACGCAACAATCCACCTGCGACGTCCATTGTTGCATGCAACGGTAAAAATATGTGCTGGCAGACCATCTCGATCTAATGCGGAAAGAGCTTTTCTGGCTCTGGTGGCAGCCACGTACAGTACGCGCGCTTCTTCTGCCTTATCAATATCTCCACTTGTCTGAGGGCAGGGTTTCAAGACAACCACGTGTTCGAATTCTCGACCTTTGGCTGCGTGAATGGTTGATAACGATACCTTTTCGACGGCTGGTTGCAGGTATGCATCCGCTTCGTCAGGTAAACGGGCACCTCGATATAACCTTAAATGCAGCTGTCGTATTTCCAGATCGGGTGTATCTCTACCCTCAACTCTCTTCAACCAGCGAAAAGCTTGGTCGGGTTCAAGTTGGTAAGTGTTGCCAACCAGACTGCACCAGCGTGATTTGAACTCTGAGAGTGTGATGTGATTATCCGTATAGGTTCCCAGCACTCTTCCCAACCAGGCAGGCAGACCCTGATCCTCGGGTCTTGGTCGGATATAGTATCCGATTCCTCGATATGAAAGTAGAGAAGCAAGCTGCAACATCTCCCCATTTGTTCGGCATAAAATGCAGACCGAATCGTACGGAGTTTTTTTTATTCCCTCTCCAGGGTTAATGGCAGATCCTGCGCCATCCAGGGTCTCAAGAATCTCTCTCATACCCATCAGAGAGTGGTCTCCGTTCTTTTCAATTTGGATAATACTCCTGGCTTTTTGCGCCAGCACAGCAGGTTTTCCGGTTGATCGGTAGTTTTCAGATAATTGCTTTTCCAGCAATCCCTGGATCCATTCCTGGCGTCTTACCCATTCCAACAGCTCCTGAGAGCTGAGATTCTGCTCATCTCTCCCTTTTGCAAAACCGTAAATTGCCTGAGCTGGATCGCCAAGCAGAGTGAAGCCACCCGAGATTCGGGTCAGCATAACCTGCACCAGCCTTGCTCGTACGCCCACCAGATCCTGTACCTCGTCCACAATCAGATGGCGATATCTTGAAACTATCCAGGACTCCATACTGTCTGGATCCAGCAATGTATCTACTACCATCTGGATCCGTTGGTCGTAACTGGTTCCACTTAAGTTTCGTTCAGGGTCAGATGTCAGCAGAAGCAAAGTGGCAAAAGAATCAAAAGTACGTATCGAGACAAAGCGCAGATCATCATGCACCTGCGCATCCTGAATCAGGTTTCTAAGTCGGTTCATGATCTCGCTTACTGCTGCACGCGAGAAGCACAACACAGACAGCTCGTAAGGATGCAATCCTTGATCTTCAACCAGATGAAGAATGCGCGCAACAACCGTATGAGTTTTTCCTGTACCAGGGGGTGCCAGCACCATCAATGGTTGGGTATAAGGGGCATTGGCGATGGATACCTGCTCGGGTGTCAAAGGATATTTCATACTGGTATCGGAAAGCATTCTATCGAATTATGTTTGCTTCGAGTGAATCGATTACGAGCATTAATATGGTCAGCCTTGTGACCCTGCTAAGCCAATTTTTTGATTGTCGGCGTTTATGACCGCGTTTTGAAATATGCCTGTAAAAAATCCTGAAGAACAAATCCATATTCATTTTACTTGAGTTAGAATGAGCGGTCAAAGGCGCATACCATGTATTTGTGCGTCAGGTTTTTCCCGGTCTGTTGCAGATTCTAGAGTTCTTGATTATTATATTACCTGCAAACCCTGACCCACAATACCTATTGTGCGCCATCCCTACTCGCGCCTTTTCCTCCAATATTAAGGTAACTTAACCCAATTATCGCCAATTCTCCTCTTGCGTTGGATGCAAATCCTGTGGTAAACTTTGGCACTACAGTAGACACAACACGCAAATAATATATCATGTAGTAGCAAGGAATAAAGATGACTGACACGGAGATTGATTTCGCGAAGAAACTCAACACGCTCTTCGAGACGAAAACCAAACTGGATGGATCAAAATATACGCAAGAAGAGGTAATCCAGGGAACCAACGGCGTGCTGACCCGAGCCTATCTTTGGAAACTGCGCACCGGACGCGCCAAGAATCCCGGATTTAACATCGTCCAGGCTTTGGCAGATTTTTTCGATGTCGATATCAACTACTTTCGGGTTTCTGAAGACGAAGAAAAAGCGCTGCTCGAAAAAGCGCAACGGAGCAGGCTGGTCAGCGAGGTGGCGCTACGGGCGAGCATGTATAGCGAAGAAACCGTGCTGGCGATTATCAAGATGATGGAATATATCGAGCAACACCGAAAGGATACTGGTAAATCAGAGGAGACATGAGTGGTGGACGCCAGACTGCTATCCGAGAAAGTATTAGCAGAACTGCAATATGATTATCGGTACTTCTCAATCGACCATTTTATTCACTGGTTAGAACAGAAAAAGGGACGGAAAATATTTTCGACCCCCCACGATTTTCCTGCCGGCTCGTTTGGCACCTGGTTTACTGACGCTGAAGAACCCTACGAGTATATTTTTTACCGCAACAACGTCCCCCCCATCTACCAGATCCACAACCAACTCCACGAGTTAGCCCATTTTCTTCTGGGTCACCCCACGATTCATATTACTCGCAAGTTTCTGGCAGAGGTATTACGCGGAGAGAGAGAATTACCTTTCAATGAATACGCTCTCCTGCGTTCAACCGATAAGAGAACGGACGAGAGGTATATTCGAGAGCTTGAGGCGGAAACTCTTGCCTCGGTGATTCAAGAAAAAGTCATCCGCTCATCACAACTTGATCAGCTCACGAGCGGAATCTCCTCGGATAAAAATATCGCCAACTATCTCGAACATCTGGGGATGATTTAATGAACCCGGCGGTCGAGATTGCTTTATGCTTTTTGGCATGGCTGGTGGCATTGATTCGCCTGTCATCCACCCTTCGCTATAAAGCCTGGAGAACGGACCGCATCGCTTTCCGAATTTGGATTGCCACATTTTCCTTCGCCTTAACCATGACCTTCCTGGTCACGCCGATAGGCGATGCGATCAACCGCATAACTGCGCCCAATTTCTCCCGTCTGCTGGCATACAGTTCGGTCTCTTTGACCCTGTATTTGACGGCGTCTTCCTTTATGGCCACATTTCCAACGCCCAGGAATACACGCCAACTTCGCTATCTCAAACCTTATCTGCTGTTTACCCTGGGGCTGTTGAGTATCATTTACGTGTTGTTCGTGTCCCACACATCCCGTTGGGTGGAACAGCCTGTTCCGGCAACTGCAGCAGAAATGGCATTCAAGCTGACCCTGTTTTCGTATGCAACGATTTTGTGCATCATGATGGCGTTAGCCTGCTACCGGTATCTGGATCAGGAAATGGTTGCGGTTACAAAATACCGGATCATCGCCATTATTCTGACAGCATCAGGGGGAGCTGCCTTTTTCTTTACCAAACTGATCCTCGCGATCGGTTATGTCTGGACGCCGCTGGGTTCTCCATCTATCCATACGATTTCGAAGGTTCTGATGACCGCCACTGCCATGTTATGGACTGGGTCGTTTTTACATAACAACGTCTATACTCGTGCGCTCTCAATCTTCCATGGGTTTCGTTATTGGCTTGCCTATCAGGATCTTTCTTACCTGGTCAAATCCCTGGCTTGCTACTGCCCTCCGGTGGCATTCGAGGAGGAAAAGCCTTCGTTTGGAAGCTTCCTGCGCAGATCGGAGTATTACCTGTACCGGGCAACGATCCGGATTTTCGACGGGAAAACATTCATCGATGATATTCTGAACAGAGAAAAAGGCAAGGAACTCCCCAAAGGGTGGACAGAGCAAACTGTCCAGGAGGCAAATCAGGTCTTCCAGGCATTGAAAAATATCTACGTCTCAGGAGATTTCTGGGATATCGTCCGTAGTTTCAGGATAGCGAGCAAAAATCTGGCGCGATCCCGGTCTTTTGGTACTCAGGAGGCGTTCGGTTGGCGACCACAGTCATGAATGCTGCCACTGCCGATAAGCTCGCCGAGGTCGTCTCGTATGTGTTTCATCCCCTCCTCGTCGTGATACCCACCCTGGTGATCGCCATGGTACGCCTGGGCAGCACGCTCGGGCAGGCGATCTTCTGGACTGTATTATCCATTGCGATCGTGAACTTGCCGATGGCTCTCCTCTTGCTCTGGGGGGTGCGTTCGGGTAAGTACACCGATGCCAGCGTTTCAGTTCGCGAACAGCGCACCAGCATCTACGCTGTCGGCGGCGTCTGTTTGGTAATCCTACTGGCTGTGCTGATCATCGGCAAAGCGCCAGTGGTCATCATTGCCTGCCTGATCTCGGCAGTGATTGCCACTGCCCTGGGCTACTGGATCAACCGCTATACCAAACTCAGTCTGCACTCCGCGGCTATGGCTGGCTGTACGGCAGTGTTGCTGTGGACGGCTCCGCTGATCGGCGTGATCATGGTGGTATTCGCTCCGCTGGTCGGCTGGGCGCGCATCCGCTTGAAGCATCACACTCCGGTTCAAATTCTGATTGGATGGATGGTGTCTGTGATTTGTGTGTTTGTGGTCTTTCAACTGATGTTGTAACCCCGGTCTGAACACCGGATTAAATACAAGGACGGCCGCTAACTGGTCAAGGTCGCCGGCCGTCCGGGTGAGCAGGTTGTCACGACGTTTCCGTCTGTGGTCGCTGCCCGCTTTAATTATAACCGATTTGGTATTGAAACTCCTCTTCTCAGGAGGCGGTACATGGCAAGAAACAATCACGTTTGGGTAAAAGGCGACATCACCGGGGATATCTACTACGATATCCTGAAGCTGGATGGCAAAGAGGTCCAGTACCTGCGCATGTACCTGATGATCAAGGGTGTCAAGGGCGCCAATGGCGTCAAAGGCTTGCGCACCTGTGTGTACGGACCGCTGGCGGAGCTCGTTTATGGGCATGTGCGCAAGGGCAGCCGGATCGGGGTCATCGGTCACATCCAGCAGCGCACCCTGCGCGACGGCAAGATGGTGTTCGAGATCGTCGCCTCCGAAGTGGATTTTTTGCGCAACATCGAGTGGCAAACCGGGGAGCGGGTGCGGCAGGATCTGGTCAATCGCGGCTTATTGCGCCCCTCCCATCGGGATGAGGATAACGGCGGCGGTGGGTACACCGACTACGCTGACCTCTCCGAGCAGCTCAGCGCCGCCATCCCGGAAGATCTGGTAGACGATGAACAAGCCTGACGAGATCTCCATCCCCGTTTGGTCACTCGTCATCCCTTTGGTGGCAATCTTGCTTGGGATCGGCTGGTTTGCCTCGCCGCGCGACGAGAACAACCGCCCGCTGTTGCTCCTGCCCGACGTCAAAGCCGTTGAGGAATACCGGCGGCTGGCAAATCGCTGGCGGGACGAACTAAGGCTCGTGGATGGCGAAATCGCGCTGATCCTGGCTGGGGATACGTCCGACCTTTTTGGTCAATCCCGCCAGGCGCAAAATACCCTGGAGCATAATCTGCGTATCATTCAGGAAATCGACCGGCACGACGCTCCTGCAACACTCATAGGTTTACAAGAAGAGCTCAAGCTTGTTTCGCAATCTTATTTGGAATCCTCGCGCCTGGCGCTGCGCTGGCTCAGCTTGCCGGATCAGGTCAACCACGACAAGGCGCAAGGCAAGCTGGTCGAATCCAGAAACATGCTGAGCGAGATGGAGGCGAGCCAATGGCTGGAGAAGAGATCACCATAGATAACCTGCGCCAGTTGTTGTCGATCCAGACCGATCTGCGTGAGCAGGCTGAAACCCGATGGCGCAAGGCTTAACGCGTTCTGGTATCGTTGTTGGAAACATTTGCGCCAGAAGAAGTGGATCAACGCCTGAAAAACGGCCGCCCGCTCGACCACCTGCCGGTGGATGAGCTGGAGCAATTGGTGCGCCAGCAGGTTGGCAACCGCCTGCACCATGTTCAGCGCTTATTGAATGACAGCCAGGCAGCCCAGCGTGTTCAAAACCTGCGCGACCAATTAGAAAAATTGATGGCCCAGAATGAGGAACTCCAGAAAGAGAACAGGCAGTTACAAGACCAAATCAACCATCTGGAAACTGAGAAGACCGATTTGCTGAACCGACTCGCGGCGTTGGGCGCTGTATTGCAGGAGCAACGACAGACCAATGCAGAACAAGGACCAGGCGGCGCTGCCCTGGACGAAAGCGCTCCCCCTGAGCCAGTCTGGATGGCGACCTGGCGGCAGGCAGAGACCTTCGAACGCGATGCCGGCATTCTGAAAATGATTGCTGAAACTGGTATCGCGCGCCGCCCGGTGATCGAAGCCCAGGCGGCCGAACTGCTTGGCATCAAGAAAGCCGGTGGCAGCATCCAGGCTTTGATGACGCGCCTGGAGGATCTCCACCTGATCGAGAGATTCCGCCCGTGGACCGCGGAAGGCGCCGGCACCGGCGGCAAATTTCCGGACCTGGTGCGCCTGACCGACCAGGGTCGCCTTGCCTACTGGCTGCTCACCAGCCAGCAGCCGCAGGCGAACGAGTACGACCTGCTGCTCGAGCGCCACGTGTCGCCGGAGCACACCTTGCTCAATCTGCAAGCTGCCGATGTGCTGCGCGAAGCGGGTTACCAGGTGGACCTGACCCCGCCAGAGATCACCCTGCCGGATGGCGGTTTATTCCGACCTGATCTGGCGATTGTTGACGATCAGGGGGCGACCCATTTTGTGGAAGTGGAGCGCGACGTGGACAAAAACCTGGAGCAGCGCCAGGCGAAATGGCGCAATTTCTACCAGGCAAGCGGCGGCAGGATGTATGTGGTGTGCGACAACCGCTCCTGCATGCGCAATATCCGCAGTGAGATCAATTACTGCCTGGGGAATAAGTCGCTGGCTGTTTCGCTGACCAACCTGGCTGATTTGCAAGCAGGGAAACGTGGGGAAGGGGATACGATCTGGCTAGAGACGCGGTACCGTGGGTAGTGCTTGTTTCTAAATGGTTTCGCCAGGGTAACGACTTAGCCTGTCCTGTGCGGCGACGTCTGGCGCGCCTATCTGCCGAATGAAACGGGACAGCGCAGCATGAATGTTGCCTCACGGCGTCCATCTGGGAGGGGCTTCCCTGGACAGGTGGCGTGATACAGCACCTCGAGACCAATGTACTACTGCCATTCCGCCAGCGTCAGGTTGTGCGGCAGGCGGCGCGATTATTTTTGGCGCCGCCGAATCAAACCCGGCAGACCCTGCACCACCTGCAACACGCTCCAGGTGGTGAACAACAGCAGGAGCGCGGCACCCAGCCATTGCACCCACAACATGCTGAAATCTATCCAGGAAAGCGGTAACTCTTGGAGACGATCAACAGGCGAGAATAGCCAATACCACCCTTCCCAAATCCACTTTGCCCCTGGCAAAGCAGGAAGTTGGCCTTCGGTGACAACTGTTACATAGACAATTCCTGCGTACCCTTCCAGCAGCAGGAATAGCCCAATCAAAATCAAGCGCCCCTTGCCAGGCACAGAGACCTGGCGAGAAGAACGTGCCAGCATTGCGCTTATGGCTATCAGGAGAGCAATCCCCACAAGATCGGCATAGAATGGAGTCAGCCCTTTCCAGGCGTTCCACGCCTGCCAGGCGGCGATAAGCGCTGTGCTACTGGACAAAGCCGCGCCGTAAAACCAACGAAGCCGCGCCTGCCCTTTGCGCCGCCAGACCTGCCAGCCCATGACCAGAGCCAGGGTGCCCATAAAAGCAACTCCTCCCCAAAATATCTGTCGCTGGCGTTGGGCTCTCTGGGCTTCTCTAAATTGCATAATGTCTTCTGGGAGGGGCTTGCCTGGGCAGGTGGCGTGATACGGTACCTCGGGACCCACGTACTGCTGCCACTCTGCCAGCGTCAGGTTGCGCGGCAGGCGGCGGCAGGCTTCGGCAATCAGGTCCTCCGGGCGCCACAGCCGGACCCGCGCTGTGCCATCCTCACTTCCGCTGACCACGTACTTCCCGTCCGGGCTGAAGGCGACGGCAAACACGCGCCCATCATGGGTCATGCGGGCGACCTCGTGCCCGGTTTTCACCTCCCAGACTCGTGCCGTGCCATCGTCGCTCCCGCTGACCACGTGCTTCCCATCCGGGCTGAAGGCAATAGCCTCTACATCGCCCACATGGGACATACGGGTGACCTCGCGCCCGGTTTTTACATCCCAAACCCGCGCCCCGCCCGATGTACACTGCATAGTAATAGCCCCCCTTTCCCCCAAAGAATAAATACGGACATACTCAAAAACATCACATCCTCCGCTGACGGCGAGGCGCCCGTCTGGGCTGAAGGCGACGGCAGACACCCAATTGTCATGGATCATGCGGGCGACCTCGTGCCCGCTCTGCGCCTCCCAGACCCGCGCCGTGCCATCCCAACCCCCGCTGACCACGTACTTCCCGTCCGGGCTGAAGGCGACGTCCGACACATAGCTCTCATGGGTCATGCGGGCAACCTCACGCCCCGTCTCTGCCTCCCACACCCGCGCCGTGCCTTCGATACAATTTTGGTTTTCATCTGTCTTATCACATACACCGCTGACCACGTACTTCCCATCCGGGCTGAAGGCGACGGCGGACACCGGATTGTCATGGGTCACGCGGGTGTCATTGACCGTGCTAGACTTTACCCGGCATAGTCGCCCGTATGTTTACCACTCATGATCGCCCGTATGTTTAC
>Ga0078972_1008723_pt1 | contig 20832 bp, 12 predicted proteins | sample YelNatPaOPGAMG01_FD_67568 | JGI IMG/M metagenome (GOLD analysis project Ga0078972, IMG submission 67568) | Hot spring thermophilic microbial communities from Obsidian Pool, Yellowstone National Park, USA - OP-RAMG-01 (SPADES assembly) (version 2) | ecosystem: Environmental > Aquatic > Thermal...
TCACTGTGGCGGTCAAAACCGACAACTTCGTGGAGAAGCGAAGTTCTTCGGACAAGATGGCTGCGGTTATGTTCCCGACCCCAGCGTAGATAACGCACGCAAGGGCAACGAGCAAAATAGCACCTACATAAACGACAAGCGAACCAACCGACCATAACCAGAAAAGTCTGTTGCTCAGCGTCCTTGCCATAGTCCACTCACCTGCGAGCGATTTTTGGGTTGTAGTAAACGGTCAACGCGAACTCCTCGCTCCCAAAAGTTTGCAACCCTTTCGCCGCACTGTCAGGGTTCTTCGTGAAAAGTTTTTGAAACGCTCCCTGCCACCGTTTACAACCGCAAACGATGTTGCTATCATTTTCGTCGCACCTTGTTGCAGTTCGGCATTGCTATGAAGGCAGTTGATTTTGCAGGCAGAGTGAGTTATAATTGACGACGCCGCTCATAAGAGAACATAGATTGTTCCGGCGAAGGGATGGGTGCAGAGAAGCCCTATAGGGCTTTACTATTGCCTCGTTGAAGAGGGTGAGACAATTGCTGCGCATGAAATCGACTTTGCCAGAAACATCTGTCCGTCGCCGCCTTGTATTGAAAGGCGAGGGCAATTTGATCGCACGCGTCCGACAGTTTTTGAAGGAGTGTTGGTCTGAACTGAAACTCACTCAACGCCCAACGAAACAAGAAGTGATCAGTTACAGCATGGCGGTTTTGTTTGTAATTCTGGCAGCCGCAGCCTATTTGGCAGTGCTGGATTTTGTGTTTGCGAGAATTTTCGCACTCTTTCAGCGGTAGGAGGCACCACCTATGACCCAACTCCAGCAACCAACAACGCGAAAACGATGGTATGCTGTCCATGTCATGACTGGACAGGAAGAGAAAGTTAAGCAACTTTTGGAAAGGCGCGCAAAGGCATTGGGACTGGAGGAAAAGATTGGTCGTATCGTCATCCCGAAGGAAAGGGATGTTCAAAGCCGCCGGGGAGGACCGGTGGAGAGGAGAGTTTTCCCTGGCTACATCTTGGTTGAAATGGTTTTGGACGAAGAAACTTGGCATTTGGTTAGGCGGACGCCGGGCGTTACGGGATTTGTCGGCGTTCAAGAAGGCAAGACGGACAAAAGCGGTGTCCCACTCATCCAGCCTTTGAGGGACCATGAAGTTGACAGCATCTTAAGGATGATAGGCGAAGAGATGCCACGCCCGCGTCCTATTTGGCACAAGGGCGAAATGGTCAGAATCAAGTCCGGTCCCTTTGTTGACACCATAGGTCGCATAGAGGAAGTCAACTCCCAGCGTCAAACCTTAATCGTCATGGTCAACCTTTTGGGCAGAGAAACGCCCGTTGAGGTCGATTTCTCCCAAGTGGAGAGGGTTTAGGTCTTGCCTTTACCGGTTTCATTCGCTAAAATAATCCCTTCGGCTACAAAGTAGGAGGGTTGTCTTGTGGCGAAAAAAGTAGTGGCAACGGTGAGATTGAATTTGCCAGCTGGAAAGGCAGCGGCAGGACCACCGGTCGGTCCGACTCTGGCACCTTACGGCATCAACCTAATGGAGTTCATCAAAGCCTACAACGAGGCGACAAAAGACATGATCGGCACCATCGTGCCCGTGGATGTCACTATCTATTCTGACAGGTCTTTCACTTTTGTCCTGAGGCGACCACCTGTCTCTGAACTCCTGAAAAAAGCAGCGGGGATAGAAAAAGGCTCACCAGCCCCTAACAAGATCAAAGTTGGCAAGGTCACAAGGGAGCAAATTCGTGAAATAGCGCAATACAAGATGCCGGACCTCAACACCGACGACCTTGAGGCAGCAATGAGGATAGTGGAAGGCACTGCCCGGAACATGGGCATTGAAATTGTCCCTTGAAGAAGGTCGGAAAGGTTCCATCTGAGCAGCCACTTTTCTGCTCCTAACAATGTCAAAGTTTGGAGGGAGAAGCATGGCGAAAAGAGGAAAGCGTTACCGCCAGTTGCTGGAACTCTACGACAAGCAGCAACTATACAGCGTGCCTGAAGCGCTTGATCTGGTCAAAAAATTAGCTACAGCCAAATTTGACGAGAGCGTCGATGTGGCTATCGTCTTAGGGGTAGACCCGAGGAAAAGCGACCAAAGGGTGAGAGGAACAGTTTTATTGCCTTACGGAACTGGAAGGCAACCTGTGGTTGCAGTTGTAGCGAAAGGAGAAAAAGCACGAGAAGCGGAAGAAGCGGGTGCAGATTATGTCGGGGCTGAGGACTTGATCGATCGCATTGAAAAGGGTTGGAAGGAGTTCGACTACCTTATTGCCACTCCCGATATGATGCGCTCGCTGTCAAGGCTTGGTCGCAAATTGGGACCACTAATGCCGAGCCCACGCAGCGGGACAGTAACCAACGAAGTTGGAGAGGTTGTCAGGCAAATAAAGTCGGGGAGATTAGACTTTCGCACTGACCCGCAAGGCGTTGTGCATGCAGTCATTGGAAAGGTTTCCTTCCCTAAAGAGCATCTCTTGGAGAACTTCAAAGCGTTACTTGACGCCATTTTGAAAGCACGCCCCGCCACCCAGCGAGGTCAATACATCAAAAGCATCACATTTTCGCCAACCATGGGTCCAGGGGTAAAGGTAGATGTTCAAAAAGCGTTGCAGTTGGTGCGTTGATAGGAGGACGAGGAAGATGCCGAGACCTGAGAAAATCCAAATGGTGAATGAGTTCGTCGAGAAAATTCGTAAGTCAAAAGGTTTCGTGGTGACCACTTACATGGGGCTTGACGCTCAACAAATGACAGAACTCCGCCGGCGCCTCAAAAAAGAGGGGGCGGAACTGAAGGTCATCAAAAACACGCTTTTTGCGCGGGCACTGCAGCAACTCGGTTACGACGGCGAACTTGTCCAAAGGCTTCGCGGTCCTTTGGCGGTTGTTTTCGGTTACGACGATCCTGTTTTGGCTCCCAAACTCGTTCACAATTTGCGCAAGGACTATGAGGTTCTTTCCTTGCTTTGGGGCATTATCGAGGGAAGGCTTTACGAAGCACAGCAACTTGAAACTATTGCTACCCTTCCGTCAAAGGAAGAACTGTTGGCTGAGGCGGTTGGTTACATCCTCGCTCCACTCTACAACTTTGTGGGATTGGTTAACGCCGTTCTTTGGGAATTTACGGCAATCCTTGAAGCCGTCATAGAAAAACAAGGCGAAATCACTGAGGGACAAGGAGGGTCTCAAATGGCAGCGTCAACTAAGGTTCAAGAGTTGTTCGAAGCGTTGAAAGGTTTGACGCTCCTTGAACTCAAGCAGTTGGTTGACTTGTTCAAGGAGGAGTTTGGTGTCACGGCGGCAGTGCCCGTCGCTGCCGCAGCAGCACCCACTGCAGCCCCTGCCGCTGAGGCTGCTGCAGCGGTTGAAGAAAAGACGGAATTCAAGGTCATCCTGAAGGCTGTTGGAGATCAAAAGCTCCAAGTCATCAAAGCCATCCGAGAAGTGGTGCCTGGGCTGGGTTTGAAGGAGGCTAAGGACTTGGTCGAAAGTGCACCTTCCGTGGTTAGGGAGGGCGTCAGCAAAGAAGAGGCTCAGAAAATCAAAGAGAAGTTGGAGGCAGTTGGGGCTACGGTGGAGATTGAGTGAAACTCAGTGGGAGGCAATTTGTCGTATAGTTTTCGGGAGGCGAAGAAACTTGCTCGCGTTTGACCTCCCATTCAAAAACAAGGAGGCGCATTGAGGTATGATGACAACGATGGTGCGCCACCAGGCACCTCAAAGTAACTTCGTCCGTAAACTGCAGGAGAAGTTAGCCCGTATCCAAAAGGTCCTCCCGCCCGTAGAACCGCCTCATTTCCTTGAGGTTCAACGCCAGTCATACGAATGGTTCTTGAAAGAGGGGTTGAGGGAACTGTTGAGGGCTTTCTCGCCCATCGAAGACTATACCGGAACCTTGGTGCTTGAATTCCTTGACTACGAACTCGAAATCCCTCAACCTCACCCTAACTGTCCACAATGCCGGCAAGGAGCGTGTCATCAGCACAAATACTTCTCTCCCGATGCATGCAAGGAGAGAGGTCTCACCTATGAAGCATCTCTGCGGGCGAAAGTCAGGTTGATAGACAAAGAGGCGGGAGAAGTCAAAGAATGGACCGATGTTTACTTGGGCGAACTCCCTCTAATGACGCCTCAAGGGACTTTCGTTGTTAACGGCACCGAGCGAGTTGTCGTTTCACAATTGAACCGTTCCTCGGGTGTCTACTTCTCCTCCCGCCTGCACGAACTAACGGGACGAGAACTTTTCTTAGCCCAGATTGTCGCCCGAAACGGAAACTGGGTTGAATTTGAGACCGTTGTCGAAACGAAACAGGAAGAAAAGGCAAAGGAGCGGGTCAGCATCAGGGTTCGGATAGGCGGTTCAAAAGCCATGCCGGCAACTATGTTGCTGAAAGCTTTCAGTGCTTTGAAGGAAACAAGAGGGATACCTCCCGCCGTAAACAGGTTGGTCAAGTCCAACCGAAAGTTGATTGGTAAGAGGTTAGCGGAACCACTCATTGACCAAGAAACTGGCGAACTCTTGGCGCAAGCAAACACAATCATCACGACAGAACTTTGGGAGAGACTACAAAAAGCTGCCGTCGATAAGGTTGCTGTCTACGAGGAATTGCTGCCGTGCGGCACAACTGAGGACATAGTGAGGCTGTTCAGCGTCCCTCAGACATTTACCCAACCCATTCAAATGTCACCCGAAGAACTGGATGACCAAAGGTTCTGGCTACTTGACGACCTTGTTGACCCAAGGACGAAGCGACCGATAGTTAGGGCTCCAGCGAGAGTAACTCCTGATGTCCTGGAACGCATTAACCGACTTTTGGAGTCTGGACTGACAGAAGTCACCCTCTACCGCTGCGACCCCTACATAAGTGACACCTTGGAAATCGACCCCGCTCCAGACGAGCGGACAGCACTCCTGATGGTTCATAGGGTCCTCCGACCCTCCGAACCAGCAACTTTCGAATCCGCCAGAGAATTGATCTACAGTCTTTTCCTTGACCCTCGCAGATACGACTTGGGACGCGTCGGGCGTCACCTCTTGAACCGAAAACTCAAGTTCTCTGAATGGCTCGGAGTCGAACCAAGCAACGACATCGTCACCTTGACTTTGGAAGACTTAGTGGGTGTCCTGAGAGCGATCATCCTGTTCAGAGAGAAAGTCGAAAGTTTGGACGAAAAAATGGGGCAACCCTTCTGGGGTCTATTCAGGTCAACCTCCAACGGCGAAGAAGTTCCCATCCCCCCAATCCTCAAAAATCCAGATTGGCTCAGCCTACTCCAAGACGATGTCGACCACCTCAAAAACAAGCGACTCAGAAGTGTCGGAGAGTTACTCCAATCCCAACTCAGGGCTGCCCTCCTCAGAATGGAAAGAGCGTTGAAAGAGCGAATGGCTACAATCCCCAAAGAGCAACTATCGCCCCAACAACTCCTCTCCATCAAACCCTTGCAAGCAGCCATCCGTTCCTTCTTCACCACAGGTCAACTCTCCCAATTCATGAGCCAACACAACCCCTTAGACGAACTCGAACACAAACGCCGCATGACCGCCTTAGGTCCCGGCGGAATCTCCAGAGAAAGCGCTAAAGGCATGCTCCAACTCAGAGATGTCCACCCAAGCCACTACGGGCGCATCTGCCCAATCCAGACCCCTGAAGGTCCAAACATCGGGCTCATCTCCACCCTCGCAGCCTACGCCAAAGTCGACGAATTCGGATTCATAAGAACCCCCTACAGGGTTGTCAAGGATGGAGTTGTCACAGGTGAAATCCACTGGCTAACACCTGACGAAGACGAACGATTCTACATCGCTCCCGCAGACACCCCAGTTGACGAATCCGGAAGGATTATCCCCGAACGCCTAATCGTCCGCGGTCCCAAACCCGAAACCGGCGAACCAGGATACCTCTGGGTCCATCGCTCCCAAGTCCACTACATCGACGCCTCCCCCCGTCAATGCTTCTCCGTAGCCACCAACCTCATCCCATTCCTCGAACACAACGACGCCAACCGAGCACTCATGGGCTCAAACATGCAACGACAAGCTGTCCCCCTCATCCACCCAGAAGCACCACTCGTCAGAACCGGACTCGAATCCAAAGTAGCACGCGACTCAGGTGCACTCATCATCGCCGACGAAGACGGAATAGTCGAATATGTCGACGCATCCCGCATCGAAATCCGAACCCGCTCAGGTGACAAAAAAGTCTACGACCTCAGAACCTTCCGCAGGTCCAACCAAGGAACCTGCTGGCACCAACGCCCACTCGTCTCCAAAGGTCAAAGAGTCAAAAAAGGTGATGTCCTCGCCGACGGTCCCGCCACCAAAGACGGCATCTTAGCATTGGGACGCAACCTCTTAGTCGCATTCATGGTCTGGGAAGGCTACAACTACGAAGACGCCATCGTCATCAGCGACAAACTCGTCAAAGAAGACATCCTCTCCAGCATCCACATCGAAAGCTACGAAACCACCGCCCGTGACACCAAACTCGGTCCTGAAGAAATCACCCGCGATGTCCCCAATGTCGCTGAAGAAAGACTCAAGTTCCTTGACGAAAACGGCATCGTCATAGTCGGCGCTGAAGTGAAAGCCGACGACATTCTGGTAGGAAAAGCGGTTCCTAAGGCTGCCTCGGAACTCTCCCCCGAAGATAGATTGATGGTCGCTATCTTCGGCAAAAAGGCTGAAGACATGAAAGACGCCTCCTTGAGAGTTCCGCCAGGAGAATGGGGCACGGTCATCGGAACCGTTGTCCTATCGCGATACAAGTATCGTTGCCGCAAATGCGGTGAAATCATTCGTCACTGGAAGAAACTCGAAAGGATGGAACACAGCCGCTGCGGAGGTAAGTTGGAGCAGTTGCCGGGAGACGAGTTGAAAACGGGAGTCAACATGATGGTCAGAGTTTATGTCGCACAGAGAAGAAAGATCAGTGTCGGTGACAAGTTGGCTGGTCGCCACGGCAACAAAGGTGTTATCGCCAAGATTTTGCCTGAAGCGGACATGCCTTACCTGCCAGATGGAACCCCTGTAGACATCGTCTTGAGCCCCTTAGGAGTCCCCTCACGCATGAACATCGGACAGTTGCTCGAAACCCATTTGGGTTGGCTCGCCCGCTTCTACGGGACAGCCTTTGAAGTCCCGCCTTTCCTTGGCTTGGTGAAAGAGAGCGATTTGGTTGAAGGATTTAGGGAGGCTGTCAATGAACTCCACAAGGAGCAACTTTACAACATGGCAACAACGGAGTGGAAACTTAAGTTCCGCAAGCCTCAATGGGGTGAACCGGCAGAAGGTTACGCATCCGAGTTGGCGGAACTGATCCTTTCACGACCTGCCGATGAGAAAGAAAACCTGTTGGCATCGCTGAACTTGCCCGCTAACGCTGACAAGTCTTCTGTCAAGGAAGCCCTGATGGAAAGGGCAAGACGGCGTGTCGGATTTGACCCGGAAACTGGCAAGTCCATACTCTATGATGGTCGAACTGGGGAGCCCTTTGATCAACCTGTTACGGTTGGTTGGATGTTCATCATGAAACTCATCCACCTCGTTGAAGACAAAGTTCACGCAAGGGCAGTTGGTCCTTACTCCCTCGTGACTCAGCAACCTTTAGGCGGGAAAGCACAGTTCGGAGGTCAGAGACTGGGCGAGATGGAAGTCTGGGCGCTTGAAGCCTACGGTGCCGCCTACAACTTGCAGGAAATGCTCACCGTCAAATCCGATGATGTCTACGGTCGCGTCCAAACCTTTGAGGAAATCGCTCGCGGTCGAAACATCTTAGAAGCAGGCGTTCCAGAGTCCTTCAAGATCCTCATCAAAGAACTGCAAAGCCTTTGCCTTCAGGTTACGGTCGAGACCCGTGACGGCACCGTTGTGGAACTGAAGGACGAAGAGGAATTGACTTCCCAACAATGACGATAAGTCGGGCATTGGGGGCAAAAACTTGGCACACCCCAATGCCCTTGTGGGTTAGTCTTTGGAGGTGAAAGGACTTGGAGACAAAGCGTTCAAGGTCAACGATCTACTTCGATGTCGTGAGGATTGGACTTGCGTCTCCTCAGGACATTCGTTCTTGGTCGCACGGGGAGGTAAAGCGCCCTGAGACTATCAACTACAGGAACTTCCGACCCGAAAAGGACGGGCTTTTTGACGAAAGGATTTTCGGTCCGACAAAGGATTACGAATGCGCATGCGGGCGATACAAGAAACGAAAGTTTGCAGGAATGGTGTGCGAACGGTGTGGGGTAGAGGTAACTTCTTCGAGGGTCAGACGAAGGCGCATGGGTCATATTGAGTTGGCTTCGCCCGTTGCTCACATCTGGTTCTTCCGCAACACTCCGTCTATCATCGCCCTCCTTCTTGACCTTTCCCCCAAACTCGTTGAGCGCGTCATTTACTTGACGACCTACATCGTCACCCAAGTGGACCCGAGGGCAATTAGGCAGGAAAGGGACAACTTGCAAAAGGCTGTTGAACTGGAGAAAGAAGAGATCGAAGCCAGCGTGAGGGATCATGTCAACAGGTTGAGGCGGGAGCAAGAGAGTATCAAGGAACGGGCAGAGCGAAACCTCATCCCTGTGGACGAGGCTGAAGACCTTATCCGCCAGATCGAAAAGGACATCCAGACCATCGTCCAACAAGCCGAGGAGCAAAAGCAAGAACTTGACAAGGCATTAGAGATACTTCAGTCCTTGCAACCGAAACAAGCCTTGACCCCCGAAGAACTCCTTTCGCTCCGCAGGCTTATGGAAACGGCTCAGCGAAAACTTGGCAAGTCCTACGACCACCTTTTCAAGGTTGGAACCGGTGCAGAGGCGATTAGGGAATTGCTTGAGGAATTGGATTTGGAGCGTCTCTCCCGTGAATTGAGGCGGACAATACAGGAGACGACCGGAGCAAAGCGGGCGAGAGCGATCAAGCGGCTGGAAATTGTTGAAGCCTTTAGGAAGTCTCGCAACCGACCTGAATGGATGATCTTGGAGGTCCTTCCTGTCCTGCCACCAGAATTGCGACCGATGGTGCAATTGGATGGTGGTCGGTTCGCAACGAGTGACCTTAACGACCTTTACCGCCGAGTTATCAACCGGAACAACAGGCTTAAGAAAATGCGCGAAATCCGCGCCCCAGAGAGCATTATCAACCACGAAAAGCGCCTCTTGCAAGAAGCCGTTGACGCCTTGCTTGATAACTCCCGTAAACCTCATCCCGTCTTGGGGACGAACGGGCGTCCTTTGAAGTCACTTTCGGATATGCTCCGTGGCAAGGAAGGACGGTTCCGAAGAAACTTGCTTGGAAAGAGGGTCGACTACTCCGGTCGCTCCGTCATCGTCGTAGGTCCTCAATTGAAACTCTACCAGTGCGGCTTGCCGAGAGTGATGGCTAAGGAGTTGTTCCGACCGTTCTTGATGCACTGGCTTGAGAAACACTCCGACCAGACAGGTGTTTTCACGCTCAAGAGTGCGAGGCGGTTGCTCGAGGAAGAAGACAATCCACTTGTCCATGAAGCTTTGGAGAATGTGGTCAAAGACCATCCGGTTTTGCTTAACCGAGCTCCGACCCTTCACCGATTGGGCATTCAGGCATTTGAGCCCGTCCTTGTTGACGGTAAAGCCATTCAAATCCACCCTCTTGTCTGCCCTCCTTACAACGCCGACTTTGACGGTGACCAGATGGCTGTCCATGTGCCCCTGTCGGTCACTGCTCAAGCGGAAGCGCGTTTGCTGATGATGTCGTCCAACAACATCTTCTCCCCTGCAAATGGACAGCCCTTAATGGCACCTGGCTATGACATCGCTTTGGGTTGCTACTACCTGACACTTTGGCAAGAACTGCCTGAGGAGAAGAAGGTGACGAGGGAAGAAGGGAAGACTTCCTTCGTGTCACCGATTGAACTTCTGATTTACGCGCGAAAGGGTTGGGTTAGCCTGAGCGACACGGTCACGGTCAGCGGGAAGGAAGCCCCTGTTTGGCAACACCTGCTCCAATACCTCGCACCACTCGGTCGCGCTTTCGCTAACCGTGAAACTCCGTTGAAGTTGCTCGAACTCAAGCAAATTCACTGGCAAACAGACATATTGGTTCGGGATGAAAAGAGCGAATGTGGATGGATGCTAACCACCCCGGGGCGAATCTTGTTCAACACCCTACTGCCTCCAGATTTCCCCTTCGTCAACGAGCCCGTGACGAAAAGCAAACTCCGCGATATCGTCATCCAACTCTATGAGCGCTACGGCAACATCCGGTTGGTTCAGTTCCTTGACGATGTGAAAGATTTGGGCTTCCACATCGCTACCCTGTCAGGCATTACACTCTCCATTGCTGATTTGAGAGTTCAGACAGAGCGAGACCGCTTGATCCAAGAGGCTGAAAGGAAAGTCCAGGAGATTGAAGAAGCCTACGAGCAAGGGTTGCTCAGCCCCTTCGAGCGGGAGGAGCAAATTTACCGAACTTGGATGGATGTCGTGGACAAAGTGACGGAGCAAGTCATGACCAACATCGGAACCCACAACCCAATCTACATGATGGCTGAAAGCGGCGCACGCGGAAGAAAAGAACAAATCGTCCAGTTAGCAGGATTGCGCGGTCTCATGACAACCGCCGTCGGAACAATTATCAGCGACCTGCCCGTCAAAAACAACCTCCGCGACGGTTTGAGCCTGTTAGAATATTTCGTCTGCACCTTCTCCGCCCGCCGAACCCTTGCCGACACCGCCCTCAGAACATCCGACGCCGGTTACCTAACCCGCAGGCTCGTCGATGTCGCCCAAGATGTAGTCATCAAAGCCATCGACTGCGGCACCACCGAAGGCTTCGAAATCACCCCCATCTATGACGAACAAGGCGTCGTCATCCTCTCCCTCGCAGACCGCATCTTCGGACGAATAGCAGCAGAAGATGTCATCCACCCCAAAACAAAGAAACCAATTGTCAAGGCTGGAGAGATGATCACCCGCGAAAAAGCTAAAGAGATAGAAGCGGCTGGAGTGACCAAAGTCAAGGTCCGCTCCCCGCTCACTTGCGAGTTGCCCCACGGAATTTGCGCCATGTGCTACGGAATGGACTTGTCCAACGGCAGACTGGTAGAACTGGGAGAAGCAGTCGGCATAATTGCCGCTCAATCCATCGGTGAACCAGGAACCCAGTTCACCCTGCGAACCTTCCACACCGTCATCGGACAGAGCCTCGTCGAAATCAGGCAGTTCAAAGGTCACCGCGAACGGGCACTCCGGGAAATCATCCGACACGCACGCGCTCAGGCAGCAGAAATGACACTCAAAGACATGATGGACGAAATCAAAAAAGCATCCAGAGGCGCTGAGGAAGAGCAGAAAGAGCAAAGGATGAAATGGTGGACCCGCCTCCATGTTCCGCGCCGAAAAGGATTGCTCAGGGTTGAAGAGTTGTTCGATGCCCGCAAACCCCTTGGGCAGGCTATAGTCGCTGAATACGACGGGACGGTCGTAGAGATTTCCAAGAAAGGCATCTGGCGAGTCTATGTTGATTCCATCGTTCCAGAATCCGACTGGGAAAAGAACATGGACGAAGTTATCGCTCAGGATGTCAAAGTCGGGGACACTGTTCTCGTGCCCAAGGGAACGACCCTCACCGAAGTTGTTATCGAGCAACTGAGGGCTGCCGGAGTCAAGGAAATCGTCATCCGCAAGGGTTATGTGGTCCCCTTCAACGCCGATTTCAAGGTCAAGGTCGGCAGCAAAGTGAAAGTCGGTGACCCATTGACCGAAGGGGCTATTAACCCATACACCTTGCTCGCTCTCAAAGGGGTCAGAGCAGTTCAGGATTACTTGCTGCGCGAAATTCAGACCGTCTACCGCTCCCACGGTCTCGACATCCACGACAAGCACATCGAAATCATCATCAGGCAAATGCTGAGGAAGCGAAGGATTATCGATCCCGGAGACACTGACTTCCTCCCAGGTCAAATCGTTGACCGAGCAGTCTTCGAGTTTGAGAACAGGCGAGTCATGGCTCAGGGTGGCAAACCTGCAACAGCCGAGTGGGTCTTGATGGGAATCATGAGGGCTGCCGAGAGCACCGACAGTTGGCTGAGTGCAGCCTCATTCCAAAGGACAACTCAGGCTTTGACCGATGCTGCAATTCGCGGGAAGGCTGATTACTTGATAGGGCTGAAGGAAAATGTCATCATCGGAAGGCTGATCCCGGCAGGAACAGGTTTCTTGAGACCTGGAAGCGTGGAGGTTTTGCTGCCCGAGAGTGCAGAGACATTGCCACATGTTGGCGAACCAGAAGAAAAGCCTCGCCGTCGAACTCGAGCACAGCGTCCTCGGTCTTCCAGAAGGCAATGACTTCCCCTAATGTCTGCGTCATGATTAAAAACTGGACGAGAGGGGCATGGCTCCGCCATGCCCTTTTTGTTTGGCTTGGTTCCTTTGGTTACTCAAATCGTGAGGTCAAAGGAGGGTAGGGTTTATGCTCAAAGAAGAAACGACCGCTACTGTCGAGACACCGACTACTTCAGACTACCAAGCAGAGCACATCGCGGTCCTGAAGGGATTGGAAGGTGTCCGTAAGAGACCCGCCATGTATATCGGTGACACCAGCACCCGAGGCTTGCACCATTTGCTGGAAGAGGTCATTGACAACAGCGTTGATGAAGCATTGGCTGGTTACTGTAAGCGCATTGAGGTCACAATTCACAAAGACGGTTCCGCATCTGTTGCAGACGATGGTCGTGGCATCCCAGTTGATATCCACCCAGAAGAAGGCAAGCCAGCAGTTGAAGTCGTCATGACCATGCTCCATGCTGGCGGCAAGTTCCACACTGGCGCTTACCGCGTTTCCGGAGGGCTGCACGGAGTCGGCGTTAGCGTTGTGAACGCGCTTTCAGAGTGGCTTGAAGTTTGGGTTAAAAGGGAGGGGAAAGTTTGGTATCAGCGCTACGAGAGGGGTGAACCAGTTACGCCTCTCAAAGTTGTCGGCAAATCTGCACGCACAGGGACGACCGTCAGGTTCAAGCCCGACCCAGAAATCTTTGAGACGACGGAGTGGGATGCTAACCGAATTAAGCAGCGATTGCACGAACTTGCCTTCTTGAACCCGCAAGTCCGCTTCATCTTTCGCGACGAACGGACAGGGGAGGAGGTTGAATTTCACGAAAAAGGTGGTCTGGTTGCATATGTCCAGCACCTAAACCGGAACCGCGAGGTTTTGCATCGTCCTATTTACATAAGCGGTGTCCGACGAATCGAGCAAGACGGAAAAGTTTTGGATGAGGTCTCCGTAGAAGTCGCCTTGCAGTATCATGAGGGCTATCAAGAGCAAATTCTGAGTTTCGCCAATGATGTCCGAACGGTGGATGGCGGAACTCACGAGAGTGGTTTCAAGAACGCCCTAACCCGAGTCATCAACAACTATGCCCGAAAAGTGGGGTTGCTGAAGGAGAAAGACCCGAACCTCACGGGTGACGATGTTCGGGAGGGTCTAACTGCGGTCATTTCCGTCAAATTGATGCGTCCTCAATTCGAGGGGCAAACGAAGCACAAATTAGGCAACAGCGAGGTTGAAGGGATTGTTTTCAGCATCGTCCATGAAGAATTGAGTGCCTACTTCGACAAAAACGGGACAGTAGCCCGACGCATCGCCCAGAAATCAATTCGGGCAGCCCAAGCAAGAGAGGCAGCGAAAAGAGCGGCAGAACTTGTCAGAAGGAAAACTGCCTTGGATGACGCAAGGTTGCCGGGCAAATTAGCAGACTGCACAGAGAAAGACCCAAGTCTGTGTGAATTGTTCTTGGTCGAGGGTGAAAGTGCAGGCGGGACGGCTAAGCAAGCCCGCGACAGAAGAACCCAAGCAATTTTGCCTTTGAGAGGCAAAGTGCTCAATGTTGAAAAGCACAGGCTGGACAAAGTCCTGAGCAACGAAGAAATCAGAGCCATCATCACTGCCTTGGGCACAGGCATTTGGGTGGAGAATGGAAAGCATCGCCGGAAAAGCGGGGAGTCGTTGACAGAGTTTGACATTTCAAAACGGCGCTACGACCGAATAATCTTGCTCGCCGATGCCGATGTTGACGGCAGTCACATCCGAACCCTCTTGTTGACTTTCCTCTTCAGATACCTCCGCCCTCTCGTTGAAGGTGGGCATGTATACATCGCTAAGCCGCCGCTATACGCCATCCGAAAAGGGCGCGAACTTTATTACGCCTACACCGATGAGGAAAGGGATGCCATCATCAAGAAACTTGGGGCGAGGGGTGTCACTGTCCAAAGGTTCAAGGGATTGGGTGAGATGAACCCAGACCAACTGGCAGAAACAACAATGGACCCCAAAACCCGCGTCTTGCTCAAAGTAACCCTTGAAGACGCTCAAAAAGCCGATTGGCTCTTCTCCGTCCTGATGGGCGAACAAGTTGAACCGAGGAGGCAATTCATTGAACAACACGCCAAAGAAGTCGCCGACGAACTGGACATTTAATCCACTACTTCCGCAAGATTGCCTCTGCCATAGGTCTCGGAATTATTAGGCAATTCACAATATTGTTGACACAAGCGATTCTGAGGGCTTCTGCATGGGGTTCAATTTCTTCAAATGCTCGGGCGTTGAGTGCGACAATAGGTTTACCTTGGCTGACCAAAGTCTGCAGCACCTTGACAGGGATGCACCTTGCTTCTTCTTCCGGGATAAGAGGCTCCCCCTTCTCGTTGAGGAACTGGTTCAGCATAAAGACAAGCGGTTTTCCTCCCTTGACATACTCTATGCATTTCATGCCGGTCGATGCCAAAAATTCAGGGTCACCTTCGTAAGGTTGACGAATAGTGAAGAACGCTGAGTCCAAGTTCAGGTAGGATAAATTGGGATTGAAACGGTGACAGCGGACATGAGTTCTAATTGACATTGCATTGCACCTGAGAGCGATGGAAGTCAAAATGGTCTGAGTGCTCAACCCTTGAGTTATGGCGGACATTGGGCTTTCAGACAGACCCCAAAATTCCAACCTCTGCAGTTTTTGAAAGTGGCTGAGTATGTTGGGAAATGAGAGGACCTCAATCATAGCCCTTACCTCGTAGCCAGAGCCAATTCCCACAGTTAAAGACCTTTGATCCTTCAGCAATTCACAGAAGAACTGGGCAGCAGCCAAACCTAAGTGAACTAATTGCTCTGAAGATGTAGCAAAGTGTGGCACCACTCTGGCGTCGAGAAGGTTGTAACGGCGAATGAGTGCGACTTCGAGAGCAAATTCAGATGATGGAACCCTAACGGAGAAGGAGAACAAAGGAGAACGGTTTTCTGCGCCTTCTACAGCCTCCTTAAGCCATTGTTGGATCTTCTTTCTTGGAAGCCTCAACAAGTTTGAGATTTCAACCATACTTTTGCAAGGTTTGGATGCAGCATACTTCAGATGAGCGACGAGAAAGCGATTTTTAACTTCCCACCACTCCGCGCGCTTAGCGATTCCCGAGAGCCGTTTTTCTGGGCGAATTATCCTAAGCAATTCAGCCGCACATGCTTCGTCAGTAACGAGGTAATTGAACAAAGGTCCACCAAAACGACCGGCGTTGTAGACCGATAGAATTGCCTTAGCCTTCTCCTTCCCTCCTGACAGCACGACAACAGGGCGACCTAACCTCACCATTTCCCTCAAAACGGAAAGGGAAACCGTCTCAAAATTTGCTAACCCTTTGAAGGGAAAAGTAACTGTGGTTCCATCTGCGGCAAAGAAGTGGAATAATAATTCTGCTATTGCACCAACTTTTCGAGCCTCAGTTGAGTTGAAAGACAACTCATCAGCATAACCTTGCCAAGCGTTTTCTTCCATTCCGCCAATGCCCACAAAAGCCCAGTCCAAATCCTGTCCCTTTAAGTTACGCGAAAAAATGACCCCTTCAATCGCTATGTCATCGGCGTTACCAAGATGCTTCCATTTGAAGTGCACTACCATCTCTCCAATAGCCTTCTCTGCGTCGGTAATAGTGATAAGCGAGTCCTTGTAGGTCGAAAGAGCATAGAACCGCAAGTTCCTTGCCTTGACAAAGTTGGGTAAGGCTTTCGCGAAGGCAAAGACGGAACGACCACCTCCTATGCCGACCCTTGCGCCTTCCGAGATTCTCGGACCAAAGATTTGCGCTGCAGCCAAGCCCAAGTAAGAGTTCAACGCCGGTGGATCAACGCTGGCAATATCTGGAATAACAATGACCTCTTTGAGGTTCGGCATAACCGCCTTCAACTCTTTTCCCATCTCGCAATCTACAGGAAGGACGATTCTGGCTTCCAACAAAGCCTCACACCTTGGATCTTTTAGGACCTTGCGGACAAAATGCCTGAGCTGGTAAAATGAACGCTGCCTATATGGGTAGAACATCTTTAGGCTTTTCAAGAGGGCTTGAGGAACTGCTTTTGCATGGGGAGGCAAAAATTGATACTTAGTCCAGAGCACACGAAACAGGTCGCGCAGAGTTACCGTATCAAACGATAACCTTAGCGCTTGAGCAGTTAGCCTATCTAAATCAAGGGCAACAAAATCCCTGTCATCAGCGAAGCTTTCCACTTTGCTAACTCACCGCCCTAACGGACTGGAGCCCCAAAAGGCAAATCATTGCCCAAATGGTTCATCCCATCCCTTAAAGCCTTGCGAGATTATTTCCAGCCAGAAGAAAATTTTAACGCCGTTGTAAAACGAAAAGCCGTTGGGCAGACAAAAACTCAAGCAAGGAGGGATGTGAGATGTTGAGACGAAGTGGTTTCACCCTGATTGAGTTGCTGGTAGTGATCGCGATAATCGCGATCCTGGCAGCAATTCTGTTCCCAGTGTTCAGCCAGGCACGCGAAAAGGCTCGTGGAGTTACTTGTTTGTCCAATGTTCGTCAGATTGGTTTGGGAACATCGCAGTATATCCAGGACTACGACGAGGTCTTTCCCCCAAGCCAGTATGGTGGCGGAAGTTCTGGTGTCACGCAACTTTCGTGGATGGGGATGATCTATCCTTACATCAAGGCAGGTAGTCAATACACAAGCCAGACTTTCGTCACCGCAAGCGGAGGAATCTTCCACTGCCCATCGCACCCTGGCGGTTATCCGCCCTCAGGTAATGATACTCACTACATCGTCCATCGCTTCTTGTTCCCAGATAACTGGGGGCAAGGACCCAACCCAAGGCGTTGTCCCCACCTTGCAGTGATCCCTAATCCAGCAGAAAAAATCACCATGGTTGAAACCGGTAAAAACAACCGTTCTTGGGGAGCATGGGTTTACTTCTGTCCACATCAATCGCGATGGACGGGCTCCGTCTTGCCTATCGTCAATGATGTTCCTGCTCGCGATGGATGCGAACTCGCAATTGACCCAACACTGGAACGCGATTGCGATTACCAGACAGTTAACGACAGTGCTCCTTCCTGGGGGCGCTGCGGGATGATGCCGAGATTCAGGCACAACCGAGTCTGCAATGTCACATTCGCGGATGGACACGCAAAGGGTATGACTCGCGGAAACATATTTTGGTATCGCAACATCTGGGTCCCTGTAGGAGGTATCACAGGTTACTGCACCAATCCTTACTGAAACTTTCACTGACGCTGAGCTAATTGAAAGGAGGGGTGAAAAATGGAAGGAAGAAAAGTGCTAATGGTTGTCATCAGCATCGTGTTAATCCTGATTGCCGGCGTGCTCATCTTCTCTCATGTCAGAAGGTCACAGGAAGGAATTATCAAAGAAGCATCTGTTGAAACAGTCCAGCGGGAAATCGAGCGGATTCAAAAGGACCCGAACATCCCGCCCGATGTGAAAGCAAATCTAATTCGACAACTTCAAGCAGAATTGGCAAGGGCTCAAGCGAAACAACCGCAAGCGCCAACTTCACCGTGAAAACCCAAAAGAGCTTGAAAGCAGTTGCCCGCCGCACCGATGCCAATATAGGAGGGGAGTGGCTTTACAAGTCACTCCCCTTGTGTTCATATTTACAATGCTGTCGAGGTAGCGTTTTTTCAAGTAGGAGGATGATAAATCAGTGGTGGAGCGGGGAACTACCACTGCTGCGGAACAACCTTTTCTTCCACCCGCTGAGAAAGGGATAAGGTGGCATGTCGTTGTGTTTGTTTTGGTTTTGTCTGCGGTCTTTACTGCTGCGACAACTTGGGCTGCACTGTCAAGGCACGAGATATTAGGGGTCGGTTACTTGCCTCGTTGGGTTGTTTCGTTTTTCACGGTTCTAATCGCCCTTAACACGCTCCTCAAAAGGGTTATACCTCCACTTTCTTTAGCAAGCACAGAGTTAGCCTTTGTCTTTGCCACCTTGTCCGTCGTTGCCTCTGTTCCCCACGAGATTGGCATTCACTTTTACCTCAACCTTATCGGACTTGTTTATTATAGTTCACCCCACAGTCAGTGGTTTGGACTGTTCACGCCTCACTTGCCTGAATACCTTGTCCCCTCGACCAATTTCCGCGACCCAGTGATCCTTTGGGCATATGAAGGGATGCCTGTTGGGGCTAAACTTCCCCTCGCCGATTGGCTTGTCCCGCTTCTGGCGTGGACTCCTTACATCTTTGGTGTTTATGTCCTCCTCGTTTTCCTTTGTCTCCTCTTCGCCCGACAATGGGAGGAACATGAGCGGTTACTTTATCCACTTACTCAAATCCCTCAAGTACTTACTGGTATTACTCAAGAATCATTTACCCAATCAATTTTTAGATCGCCACTTTTCTGGTTCGGATTCGCTGTTGCAACTTTGCCATATTCACTGCGAGGTTTGCACCTTTACTTTCCTTTTATTCCTGACCCCCAACCCCAGCGAAATTCTGGGATTTTGTTCGCTACCGGTCCTCTAACAGCCTTCAACAACATTGACCTTCACTTCTATCCTGAAATGGTCGGGATTGCTTACTTGCTCCCTAACGAGGTTGGGTTCAGCCTTTGGCTTTTCCCCTTTCTGCGACGCGCCGAAGTCGCTTTGAGGATGGCATTAGGAGTTGACATGTATCACGCTGAGTTCCTGACATTTCAGTCGGTTGCTGCCTACATTGTCATGGCAAGTTCACTCCTATGGCTTGCAAGGAGCTATTTGAAAGAGATCGCTCGAACTCTTCTCAAACTGCTGATGCGGAAGGCAAATGAGAACCCCAAAGCGCTATTGACAGAAGCAAAGGCACTCCTCGGTTTGATTTTCGCGTTTGGAGGGTTGCTCTTATGGGCTAAATTCATAGCCGGTGCCAGTATAATCTGGACTACCGTGCTTTTGATTGGGTTGTTAGTTACGGGTTTAGTTGTTGCAAGGATTGTAGCGGAAGCAGGAGTCTACATCTTTGCGCCTCCCTTTAGGGTTTATCAGGTGATGTTTGATGCATTTGGCAGGGAGCGCTTAGGTGCAAAGAATATCGTTTTATTATCAGCCATGGGATGGATTCAAATCAGAAGCACTGGCACTATGGCTACAGGCTATCTAACGAATTCACTTCGTCTCCTCTCCCTTGCTGGGGTGAGTAGGGGTCTCGGTGTTGGATGGTTGATTATAGCTCTTTTCCTCACCTTGCTTGTTTGCCATGTGACTTTCCCGACGATGATTTACAGTTACAGCGTTCCAAAATTAAGTTGGTGGGCTCAAACTTCTTCCCTCAATACTGCAAACTTCATCGGGCAGTATTTGACAACTTCACGACGATTGACATCGCACCATTGGTGGGGGCTCATAATAGGAGCGTTCACTTGCTGGGCTCTCATTAAACTTCGACTCAACTTCGTTGCTTTTCCCCTTCATCCAATCGGCTTCGTCACTTGGTATGGTTGGCCTCTTGACAGATATTGGCTATCTGTGCTGTTGGGTTGGGCATTAAAGGCTTTGGTTTTACGCTACGGCGGCTTTAGCATTTTCCAAAGCTGTAAGCCTTTTGCTTATGGTATGACCGTCGGCGGCACCATGACCCTAACCTTCTGGATCCTGCTTCGTCTCTTCTTCCCCACTGCCGAGAGCATCATTATTGACTAACAAAACCACTTTCTGCGCGAGTTCGCAAAGTGCTTGAACGCGGTAGAAAGGGTCAGGGATTTTTCGGGCAATTTCAACCGCCCTTTCAAAATCTGAGCGCACCAAAGCGATGGCGATGTCTGCCAATGCGGATGAGCGCTCTTCAGGGTCATTGATTTGCTGGGCAATTTCAAGAGCCTTGTCAACCGATTTGTCCGCCACAGTCGCAGATATATCGCCAAGTGTCCAATCTCGCCAGTCAAGGTCACGGATTCCCTTTGCCCAATTCAGAGCCCGTTCTACATCAAACAAAGCCATCGCTGCTGCAACGCTCCGCCAAGCAGATGCTTGCTTGTCCGGGTCACGAATTTGGCGGACAATTTCGGCAGCACGGTCCAGCAACTCTTTGCCCCTCGTGTCACCCTTCTTTGCCAACGATTGGGCGATAACACTTAAGGCTACCGCTTTGCGTTCAGGAAATGGCGACATTTCGGCTAAAGCCATTGCTTGCTTCTCGTCAAGTTTGCTGAACACTTCAACTAACTCATCCAAAACCATCGTCTTCTCTTCCCTGTCTCTCACTTGCCTTGCCAACTTCGCCGCTTCATCTGCCACCGACTTAGCCAGCGCCTTATCGTAGTCGCTTAGGATTCGTGCAATACTTGCCAAAGCGGTTGCCTTCTCTGGAATGCTACGAATTCTTTCAGCAACCTTCAAGGCTTGATCAGCGTCAAACAAAGCCCACGCTTCCGCCACTGCGCCCAACGCTTCCGCTCTGCCTTCATCGTCGCCAATCTTGTTTGCGATTCGTTCTGCCTCTCTCAAAAACCTCAGCGCCATTTGTTTGTCCCTCTGAACCAACCTCTCCGCAATGTCCGTTAGTGCTAAGACTT
>Ga0078972_1008726_pt1 | contig 20825 bp, 13 predicted proteins | sample YelNatPaOPGAMG01_FD_67568 | JGI IMG/M metagenome (GOLD analysis project Ga0078972, IMG submission 67568) | Hot spring thermophilic microbial communities from Obsidian Pool, Yellowstone National Park, USA - OP-RAMG-01 (SPADES assembly) (version 2) | ecosystem: Environmental > Aquatic > Thermal...
CCGTCGGAGTGGGTTGCGAGGAGGAGCCGAAGGGGCCGAAATCCCAGGCGTAGGTGAAGGGGGAGGTGCCGGTCAGGGAGGCGGTGAAGGTGACGGTGCAGCCGGCGGCTGTGGTGGAGACGTCCAGGATTTCCACCGGTTCGCATTGGGCCGGCGGGGTGACGGTGAGGAAGACGGCGGTAAAGGGTCCCCAGTAGTTGGTCGTGGACTTGCCGTGGACCAGGATATAATGCCGGCCGGGGGTCAGCCCCGAGGTATCCACCGTGGCCAGGGCTGTTTCGGAAGCGCCGCCCCAGGAGCCGTCCTGGGGGGACATGGGAATTCCCGTGCCGTCCTGTCCGGGTAGGTCGATAAAGTATTCGGCCCCGCCGATGTTCTCCGGCGTATCGCCACAGCAGCGGTGGTCCTGGATGAGGGCGCTCAGGGAGACCGGCTGTCCCTGGGGAACGGGGTCCGGAGTGACCAGAAGGTTCTGGGCGTCGGGGCCGTAGGCGGTCAGGTAGGGGGTGCGGGCGATCTTGTGGGCGTAGAGGAAGGCCGGCCGGTTCTCGTTCCAGAGCGAGCGGTGGGTCTGGTCGCCGTCGATGCACTCGTAGTCGAAGAAGAACCAGTCGTCTCCGCAGTCGGAACCGGGGTAACCGACCTCGAAGGTGTAGGAGGGCACCCCGAACTTGCCGTAGGTCCAGTCGTCGGTGGGGCCGTTCACATAGTACCAGATGTGCTGGATCGGGTTGTAACCGTTGTAGTAGGCGAACTTGCGCCCGATCTTGCGCATCCCGGCGTCGTTGGGCGACAGGTTGTAGGTGTACCCCCAGGGCCACAGGACATAGTCGGAGTAGGAGTGGAGGGAGATGAAGATGCCGGTGGTGGTCACCGGAGCGGCCGGGGGAACCTCGTAATCGCCGTTGGGGCCGTTCTGGTCGCGGAAGACGGTGGTGGAGATAAAGTTCTGGAAGGCGATGGTCTCCGGCTCGCTGCCCCGCGAGGGACCGCGATAGGTTTCGGCGCAGGCATTCGGGCTCGAGCCGCTATCGTCGATTCCCCACATAAAATTATGGTTCCGGTTCAGGTCCACCCCCCAGTTGTTGGGGTCGGCACAGCCATCGTCGTTATCCATATTTTTGCGCCGGTAGGAATCCAGGCTGTACTGCTCGTTCACCCGGTGGCCGTCGGGGTTCTGCATCACCTCGACATAGACCACGTTCCAGTCCACCAGCCAGGTCACGTCGGGGTCTATCCCGTAGCCGCCCAGGCCGTTGTAGCCGGAGGTGAGGTAGCGGATGTAGCGCATGGCCAGTTCCGGGGTGGCCACCTCGCGGGCGTGGATGTTGGCAAAGAGGAAGAAGGGGGGCTTTTCGGAGATCGGCCCGTAGGCCGGGTCCTCGTTGGTGATGCGCATGACCCAGATGTCGCGGTGATGACCGCCGTGGGAGGCCTGCCAGGCGTCGCCGATGTCGATGAGTTCGACGATGTCGGGGTAGGTGTTGTTGACCTCGTTCAGGAAATCCACGACGTAGCGGTTGAGGGGGTTGGTGTAGTCGCTGTCGTAATAGGAGTAACGCGGGTCCAGCGGGTTGTCCAGGGTGGGGTTGAGGACGCGCACCACCTCCACCTGGTAGCCCTGGGCCCGCAGCCAGGCCTCTTCCTCCGGGGAAACCAGGGCCAGGAACTTGCGCTCCTCCGGCCGGTCCTCCCAGATATCCAGGGCGGCGGCCAGCCTTTGGAGCGTCTCCAGGGAGGCCTCTCCGTAGCCCACCCAGACGATGCGGGGATGGGGAGAGGCCTCCTGGGGGGCGGCGGCCAGGAAATCGGGCAGGAGGCCGGCCAGGAGCACGGCCAGCGCGGCCAGGGAAAGGGCGAACCGGAGCGTCTTGGGCTGTTTCATGGGACCTCCTTTTATATAAGGGGAAAAGAGCCGTACAGGCAGGCGAAGAGAACCTCCAGCCGGCCGGCCAGGGCTTCCGGCAATTTCCGCTCAATGGTTTCCCGGTCCTGGGCGAACATAGGTGGCATCAAGGAAAACCGCCCGGGGCGGAAAAACTTTCGCCCCACTGCGGCAAAAAGTGTAACACAAAGGGGGACGGCGGTCAAATACGGTTGAACGTTAATCGTTGAGCGTTGAGCGTTCTCCGGAAAGGGCCGGCCGCCGGCCTCATATACCCCCGGGGGGTATGCGCCGGCCGGGGGTGCGTCGGCGAAGGCCGACGCCTGGAGGGAGGACGATTTCCATCGGCCCCATCGCCCGCCGGCCTCACATACCCCCGGGGGTATATGCCGGCCACGGAAAATTTCGCCCCATTGTGGCGAAAACAGGGGACGGCGGTCAAATACGGTTGAGCGTTAATCGTTGCGCGTTGGTCGTTCGCTGGGAAGGGTTGGCCGCCGGCCTCAGAGGTTGGATGGGCAACCCGACCTAGGGCAGGGGAGGCCGGCCCACCTGCCGGGCGCAACGGGGACAGAAGTCGGCCCCTTTGAAATCGGTGTCGGCCAGGGTGTTGGAAAAATGCATCACGCAGCGCCGGTCGGGGCAGTGGCCCAGGCCCAGGGTGTGCCCGAGTTCGTGCACCGCCTCCTTGAGGGCGCGCTCCCGGAAGGTGCCTTCGTCCTCCGGCCGGCCGTAGAAAGAGGGATGCAGCCGGGCCAGGGCCACCAAGGCCTCCCGGCCGGAAAGGGAGGCCTGGCCGAAGACAAAGTTCAGCCCCGGCGTATAGAGGTCGGCCTCCACCAGGGCCAGGAGGCGCCAGGCCTCCGTGGGAAAGGCGCGTAGCCGTTCCAGGAGGTCGTCGCTGCGGTACTGCCGGCGGGCGGGGTCGTAGGCGGAGGCCGGCAGGTCGAGTTGCGGGCCGGGCGCCCAGGGCCGGCCGAAGCGGGCCTGGAGTTCCTGCCCCAGCCAGGGCAACAGGTCGGGGGGAAGCGTCCCCACGGCCACCAGGAGGAGTTCTCCGGCCCTCATTCCTCCAGACTCCGGAGCGCCAGGGCGATGGCCCCGACCACCACCGAGGTCTCCCCCAGAGTCCCCAGGACGATGCGCACGGCCCGGCCGGGGACGGCCATCGCCAGGCGGGAAACTTCCTCCCGTAGCGGCTCCAGGAGGTCTTCGCCGGCCAATCGGGCCACGATGCCCCCCAGGACGACCCGCTCCGGGTTGAGCAGGTTGACCAGGTTGGCCACGGCGATGGCCAGGTAGTGGGCGGCCTCCGAGAGCACCTGGCGGGAGGGGGCGTGGCCCTGGCGGGCGGCCTCGACCACGTGCTGAAAGCGCAGGCCCCTTCCTTCCTCCCGGGCCCGGGCCTCCAGCGGCTCCGGGTCGTCGCGGGCCAGTTCGCGGGCCCGGGCGATCAACGCCGGGGCCGAGACCAGGGCCTCCAGATGGCCCGGCCGGCCGCAACTGCACTCCGGCCCGCCCTCCAGGACCAGGGTATGGCCGATCTCCCCGGCCGTGGTGGTGGCCCCGCGGTAAATCTGCCCATCCAACACCAGCCCCCCGCCGACGCCGCTGCTCAGGTGGATGTAGAAGAGGCTGCGTGCCCCCCGGCCGGCGCCGTAGAGCATCTCCCCCAGCGCCGTCACCCGGGCGTCGTTGTCCACCAGAGCAGCGGTGTGAAAGGCCTCCTCAAAGACCTGCCGCAGGGGATATCCTTCCCAGCCCGGCATCCGGTGGGAAAGGATGGTCACGCCCTGCTGAACATCCACCGGCCCCCCAAAGCCGATGCCGATGCGCAAGAGCTGCCGGGCCTCCAAACCGCTTTCCCGCAGGAGTCCCCGGGACATCTCCAGGGCGGCCAGCACCACCTGGGAAGCCTCCGTCCCCGCCTCCAGCGGCTGCTGGGCGGTGGATAGCAGCCGGCCCTGCCCATCGGCCAGGGCGGCCTGCAGCCCATAGCCGCCGATGTCCACCCCCAGGAGATACCCCCCCAGCCCCAGCAGAGATCCCGTCCGTGGCTCAGAATGTGTCCGCGCCATACCGGCCTCCTTTTTCGTACTTCCGTCCCCCATTCTACTACGCCCCTCCTCGATCCGCAACCGGCGTAAATGCGCCGGGAGGCCGGGCCAGTTGAGCCGGTCGGACAAGGCGTCGCCACGGGGACCCCCACCCCGTATCTTGCCTTCTGCCGGGTGGTTCGCGAACCGCCCGGCAGAGGCGCTTCTCGAACTGCCCGTGCCGGCTGGGATAAGCATACCGAAATTGAAACAGACACCTTCGACGAGGGTTCGAGAAAAGGGATTGTATTTTTACATAATAGACTTGACACCAGGGAAACAATATGCTATAATAAAAGCGCATCTCCGGCAAAGGAAACTCTTCAAGACGATGGCCAGAACCAGAAAGGAGGTGATGCCCGGAAACGTCTGCCGACGCGGTTCCGGTTTTCTTGCTGCCTGATGCAAAAGAAAGGAGACAGCCGTGAAGCGAATGCTGGCACTCGCAGGCACCCTTGTGCTGGTGGCCTCTCTGCTCCTTCCTTTCTCTGCCGGAGCCGACAGCGTGAGGCCCCAGAGCGCCGGAATGGCCCCGGCGGCCCCTCCGGCGCAACCCCCTCGCCCCTACGCCGGCCAGGTGACCACCGCCACCGACCGGGCTATGGCCAAGATTCACCCCAACCTGCGGGAAACCGCCCGCACCGGCGGCGAGGCCCTCGTCCCTGTGAACGTCTTCCTCCGGCCCGGCGCCGACGTCAGGGGCATCGCCGCCCTCTTCGACCGCCCCATCGTCCGCACCATCCAGGGCACGACCTCCATCATCGGCCGGGTGTCGGCCCGGAACCTCCTGAAACTGGCGGCGAACGAGGGCGTGGACGTGGTCCTGGACCCCATGCCCTATGTCCCACCGCCCCGCACTCCTGACCCGGACGTGCCGCAACGCATCGCCCGCGCCCGCCCGGAGGGTACCTCCCGACCCAACGGACAGGCCGGCATCCAGGGCTGGTGGGACGTCGGAGAAGGACACCGCTCCTCCTACGCCTGGGACAACGGCTACACCGGCGATGGCGTGAAGGTAGCCGTCATTGATACCGGCGTGGATTTCGCCCACCCGGACCTCCAGGGCACCTGGGCCGTCTACCCCCTCACCAGCACCACCATCCCGCCCACCTACACCCAGGCCTACGGCGGCTGGCCCATCGCCTTCGATGACCTCTCCATGATGTCCTATGCCCTCAACGGCGGCCCGGCCCCCGGCACCTGGTACGCCGATACCTCCTACACCGTCTCCGTCACGCCGACCATCACGACCACCATCGTCTTCGACGGCAAGACCTTCACCGTGGCCGGCAGCCTGAGCGGCATCTACCACATCGGCTATCACCCCGATACCTCCCTGAACGCCTGGTGGTACGGCGAGCCGGTGGCCGTCCTGGTGGTGGATAGAAACACAAGCGGCGTCTACGATACCGTCTATGTGGACCTGGACGACGACTATGACTTCACCAACGAAAAGCCGGTCACCCGCGACGACCCGGTCGCCTGGAAAGACCTGAGTTCTGACGGCTATGCCGACGTCTCCGGCGGCCTGGTCTATTTCATCGCCGACGGCCTTCTCCATCCGCCCGGCTTCGACTGGCTGTGGGAACCCTTCGTGCCGCCCTTTGCCCCACCCGGCCCGGGCGACATGGTGGCCTTTATGCTCAACGACGCCCTGCTGGCCGGCGGCGACCACGGCACCCTCTGCGCCTCCAACGTGGCCGGCCAGGGGGTCATCGACGGCAATGCTCCTCCCTATAAGCCGATCGGCGTCGGCGGGATGGTCCAGGGCGGCGGTCGGGAGGCCAAAGTTTGGGCCATGGGCTGCTTCTACTGCGGCGGCTATGAGACCGACTACTACTTCATGACCGCCCTGGGCTACGACGGCCTCCCCGGGACGGGCGACGAGGCGGAGATCGTCAGCATGTCCTACGGCAACACCGCCACCGATAACGACGGCTGGGACTGGACCAGCCGCTTCCTGACCTGGATCAACCTAGCGCTCTCCCCTCACACCGCCTACGTGGGCTCCACCGGCAACGGGGCCCCGGCCTACGGCACCGTCAACTCTCCCAACCCGGTGACCGGGGTGAGCGTGGGGGCCTCCACCCAATACGATTCCTGCGGCGGCGTCTTTGACCCCATTTCCTCCACCGAGCAAATCCTTTGGGGCGACCTCCAGTCCTGGTCGGATGTCGGTCCGGGAGCCGATGGCAGCGTCGGCGTCTCCGTCCTGGCCAACGGGGCCTGGGGGGCCGGCGACCTGCCGCTGAATATGGTGGGCGACGGCTGGACGGCCTGGGACTGCTGGGGCGGCACCAGCCGCTCGGCCCCGGTGGCCGCCGGCAACCTGGCCCTGGTCTATGACGCCTATTACCAGGCCCACGGCGAATACCCCACCTGGGACGTGGCCCGGGCCATCCTGATGTCCGGGGCCAACGACGCCCTGCACGACCCGTTGCGTCAGGGGGCCGGCACCGTCAACGCCGAGCGCGCCACCTGGGTGGCCGGCGGGGATTACGGCTTCTACGTCCTCCCCGACTCCTGGAGCGCGGGCGACTACCGGGGCGAGAATTACCTCTCCTTCGCCAACATCGTCCACCCGGGAGACGCCTCCTCCCAGGCCTTTACCCTGGTGAACGACTCCGCCTTCCCCATCACCGTCACCCTGAGCGACGGCTACTTCACCCTGCTGGGCGAGGAGGAGTGGACCTTTACCACGAACAACGCCCTCGAGCAGCGCATCTGGGCCAAGCCGGATTACCTGTTCACCGCCACCCAGTGGGTGGAGTCGGGCGGCCCCTACGAGGGCGCCGACCTGATGATCGCCAAACTGGTCTTCCCCTACCGGCAGTTCAGCCTGGACGACCCGGCCACCCCGCCGCAGAACTATAACAGCCGCTGGCGCGTGCTCATCTACGACTGGACCGACTGGAACGGCGACGGCAACCTCTGGACCGACCTGAACGGCGACGGCGTGGTGCAGAGTGGAGAAATCGACACCTACGAGTACAACCGCTACGGCTACGGCTACAACAGCGGCACGGCCATGCAGCAATCGGCCCGCGACCCCTCCCACCGTTACCACGACGGCCTCTACGTCGGCGTGGAACACCGCACGGCCAGCGGGTCCATCCCGACCACGACCATCGAACTCCGCGTCTCCTTCTACAAGCGGGTGGACTGGCCATGGCTGGAGACGGACGTCTCCTCCCTGACCATCCCGGCCGGAGGCACGGCCACCTTCACCGCCACCCTGACCGTGCCGCTGACCGCGCCCCTGGGCCTCTACCAGGGCGAAATCCTGGTCCAGGATCCCGGCTATATGACCTATACCGCCCATACCGCCGTGGTGCCGGTGGTGGTCAACGTGGCGGCGGGCGGGCCGGCCTTCTCCTTCGGCAATGTGGACCAGGACCTGCCCTATGACAACGGCACCGTCGGCGGCTTCTTCGACTGGGCCTGGCGGGCCGAAAGCGGCGACTGGCGCTTCTTCTTCGCCGACATCCCCGACGACCACGGCCTGCCGGCCGGCACCAACTTCCTGGTCCACACCGTCTGGAGCAACTACCCCACCGACCTGGATACCCTGATCTTCGGGCCGACCATGGACGACTTCTCCGACCCGGCCGGCGATTTCTACCTGCCCGGCGTCTACGGTCCCTACGCCCTCTACAAAGTCGGCGGAAGCGAGAACACCTACCTGGGCAACGGCAAGTGGCTCTTCCGCACCAACACCGGCACGACCGAGGAGTGGGTCTCGGCGCCGCTGCAATCCGGCCTGCACCTCTTCGCCCTGCACAACGTCCTCTTCAACCCGGAGGACGAAACCGGCCAACTCCGGAAGGACATCCCCTTCAGCGGCACCGTCGGCACCCTGGCGGTCATCCCCAGCCCGGTGGAAGTCTGGACCTCCTCCTTCACCGGCGATGTGCCGATGGAGGCGCTCTCCTCGATGGCCCTGCCCGGCATCACGGCCACCGCCTACGGCCTGAGCCAGCCGCTCCTCTGGGCGAATGAACCGATCACCCCGGCCGCCGGCCTGTGCGACTGGTCCTACGACTTCACCGTCACCAACGCCGCCTACATCGAGGCCGAGACCTCCAGCCCGGACATCAGCGACAACGACCTCTACCTCTACTGGTGGGACGGGGCCTCCTGGGTGCAGATCGCCGCCTCGACCGGCCCGACGGCCGAGGAGTACATCCGCGTGTTCCTGCCGGCGGATGGCCAGTACCGTCTCTGCCTGGACGACTGGGCCGGCGTGCCGGGCCACTTCGACCTGACGCTCTTCGTCCCGGCCGGCACGGACCTCTGGACCACCGACGTGCCCACCGGAACGCTCGAACCCGGCGTGCCGGTCTCCTTCACCCTGCGCTATAGCGCCACCATGACGCCGGGAGACTGGTACGGGGTCATCCTGGCCGGCCCGCCGGCAGCCCCCTCGGCCGTTCTGGTTCCGGTCATCATCCACTACGCCACATGCTGGCCGGTGGAGACGGCCGACTTCTCCTGGACGCCGGTCACGCCTACGGTGGGCCAGGCTGTTACCTTCACCGCCACCTACGCACCGCCCACGGCCACCACGCCCATCACCTACACCTGGTCCTTTGGCGACGGCAACCCCGGCAGCGGCCAGGTCGTCACCCACACCTACGACGTCACCGGCACTTACACCGTGTTCCTGACCGTGACCAATGAGTGCGGCCTGGTTACGGCCACCCACGACCTGACGGTGGTTGCCCCGCCGATTCAGTACTACGCCATCTACCTGCCGCTGGTCTTCAAAGGATATACTTCCCCTTAGGGGAATGATGCCTGGGGGCAAGGAGTGCAGCCCCGCTGTGCTCCTTGCCCCCAGGGTGAGAGAACGTAGCAGTAAGGGCGCAGCGGCGCTGCGCCCTTATTGATCCACCGGGCGGTTCTCGAACCATCGGTGAGCCACCCCGTCATCCCGACGCCTGTTGTCATACCGTCACGGCAAAAGCGCAAGTCGGCCTCGTTTGACAGGAACGGCTTTTCCCCTTATAATAAACTCATCACGGCCCCATCGTCTAGTGGCCCAGGACGCAGCCCTCTCAAGGCTGAGATCGGGGGTTCGAATCCCCCTGGGGCTATCTGCCTTTCCCCTGGTCTGGGCCAGGGGTTTTTGAATCCTGGAGCGACCGATGTCCCCCGATTTCCTCCTTTCGACGGCTTCCCTCTACTTCGACTCCCTGGCCCGGACCTGCCAACTGGCCGGCCAGGCGGGCTTCGACGGGCTGGAAGTCTCCCTGACCCCGGCCTGCCTCCTGGCCTCCTTCGGCCGGATTTCGGCCCTGGCCCGGGAACAGGGGTTGCAACTCTCCAGCCTGCATCCGCCGACCGTTCCTCTGCCCGGCTGGGGGCGCTCCCCGGCGGCCACCCGCCGCCTGGCCGAACTGGCCCGCAACCTTCCGGGCTGCCGCATCGTGGTGCTCCACTTTCCGGCCGCCCGGTGTCCTTCCGATTCCCTCCTGACCCGCTTCTACCGCCGCCTGGAGGTCCTCCAGGAGGCGCTGGCCGGCAGCGCCGTCGCCATCGCCCTGGAAAACCGCAACCGCCGCCCCGGCGAGGCCATGGGCCTGCTGGATTCGCCGGAACAGTGGCTGGAAGTCGGCCGGCGCCTCGGCTGCGGCCTGGTCCTGGATACCGCCCACGCCAGCACCCTCCCCTTCCCCCTCCTGGACATCTACCGGGAGGTGCGCCCGCTCCTGCTCAACGTCCACCTGAGCGATGTGGGAGAGGTGCGCTGGTGGCACCGCTTCTCCTATCCGCGTTCCATCTTCGGCCAGCACACCCTGCCGGGCAGCGGAGCCCTTCCGCTGCCGGCGCTCCTTCAGGAAATGGGGCGGGACGGCTACGCCGGCCTGATCACCCTGGAGTTGAGCCCGGTGGCCCTGCGCTTTTGGAACCGGCCGGCCCTCCGCACCACCCTCCGCCAGACCCTCCAGACCTGCCGCCGCTGGCTCGGTGCGGCCATCGGCTAGCACCACGTTGCCCCAACCCACGCTGAAGGGGAAAAACAAGAAATCGCATGGAGCAGGTATTGACAAATTGCGGAAAGTGTGGTATAATGTCCTCGACAGGTTAGGGGCAAGAGTTGAAAAGGTGAGGAAACAAGGAGGGAGTGCCATGCGTGGACTGAATCGAGTGGAGATTATGGGGAACCTGGGGACGGACCCGGAGATGCGTTACACCCCCACCGGCAAGCCGGTCACCCATTTCCGGGTGGCGGTCAACCGCCGCTGGCGGGATGCCGAGGGCCAGCCCCAGGAGAAGGTGGAGTGGTTCCGGGTTGTGGTCTGGGGGCGTCGGGCGGAAGTGGCCAACCAGTACCTCCAGAAGGGCTCGCCCATCTACGTCTCCGGCCGGCTACAGACCCGGTCCTTCGAGGGCAACGACGGCCAGACCCGCTATATCACCGAACTGGTGGCCCGCGACTTTATCCTCCTCCCCCGCAGCAACGGCTTCCAGTCGGCCGCCGAGGAAGACCTGGAGGAAGTGGAAGAGGGCGAGGAAGTGGGCGAGATTCCTCTGTAGGTTCAGGGGCAGCCCCTGGCCTGGATGCGCCGGAGCCGGGAGCCTCGTGCTTCCCGCCCGGCGCTTTCTTTGGACCCCGGCCGTCCCCACGGACGAACGACGGACCCCCGGGCGCCTTCGCCGGCCTGGAACACGCCGTTCAGCCGCCGGGCAGGTGGTTACACTCTGTGATGGAACGCGCAGACTTGACGAAAGGAGGGCGGCGTTGTAGACTATGTTCACCATCGATTCCATGCCTGGAGGTTCACCGTGAGTCTGTTCAACGGCCGACGTCTTCCCGACGAAGTCTTCAAACTCGACGTGGAGCGCATGCGGCGCGGCTGGTACTCGGACAAGTATTTCGAGAATGTGGGGAGGATGCTGGCCGCCCTGGCCCGGGAGGGCTATCGGCTGCGCGGGGAATACTCCTTGCTCCGCGAGCGCGGAATCGACCCGGCCGGCCTGGACGTGGGCAACATGGTGGTGGAGATGCAGTGGTTCACCCGCCGCAAGCCCTTCGCCCTGGTGGCCGGCGTGGACAAGGCCCTCTCCATGCTCCGCCAGTGCACCGGCTACTTCGATGAGGCGGGCCACTTCATCCATACCTACGAGCATCTGGAGGTCGAGGCCGTCCAGGACGGGGTGATCGTCCCTTACCAGGGCGACCCCATGGACGTGCGGCCGGTGCTGAAGGTGCGAGGGCGTTACCGTGACTTTGCCCTCCTGGAAACGCCGACGCTGGGAGCCCTCTCCCGGGGCAGCCGCATCGCCACCAACGTCTACCACACCCTGGTGGCCGCCCGGGGGAAGCCGGTGCTCTTTTTCCCGGCCCGTTTCGACGCCCACGAGGTGCAGGCCATGGACGGCTATGCCTATGAGATCGCCGTGGAGCGCTTCAATTACGACTACGGAAAGCGGCTCACCCCCTACGTCTCCACCGATGCCCAGGGCGACTGGTGGGGCGGGGCCGGCGGCGGCACCGTCCCCCACGCCGTCATCGCCTGCTTCACCGGCGACCTCCCCGAGGCCATGCTGGCCTTTGCCGCCACCATTCCCCCCCATATCCCGCGCATCGCCCTGGTGGACTTTCGCAACGATTCGGTCTCCGATTCCCTGGCCACCGCCCGGGCCATGTTCGGCCGGCACATGGAACTCCTGGAGGCCGGGTTGGGCGAGGAGGCCCGCCGTTACATCCTCTTCGGCGTGCGCCTGGACACCAGCGAAAGCGTGCGCGACGTCTCCGTCCCGCCCCTGGGCGACCGGACGCTGGATTGCGGGGTCAACCCCCGGCTGGTCTGGATCGTGCGCGAGGCCCTCAACCGGGCCTGGGAAAGTTGGGACATCCCCGAACGCTGGCGCGAATCTGCCCGGGACTACTGCCGCAACATCCGCATCGTCGTCTCCGGAGGCTTCGGCCCGGAGAAGATCCGCCGCTTCGAGGAACTGGGGGTCCCGGCCGACATCTACGGGGTGGGCTCCTCCCTCCTCTCCAACTGCTCCACCTGCGGCACCAACACCGATTTTACCGCCGACGTGGTGCGGGTGCAGGTGCGCGGGGAGTGGGTGGATATGGCCAAGGTGGGCCGGCGGGCCTGCGAGAATCCGGACCTGGAGCGGGTTTCATAGCAAATTCATCCGGCGGAGGTGATAACCGCGAACATCCACGGCGAGCCCGCTCATCCATTCCTTTCGACGTCGCTCCGCTGTACAGTCGAGGCGTGAACCGTCAGACGCAACTTTTCGTATTGGTAGAAAGGAGGTCGATCCGGCCCGTTTCTCGGTCACTGGTGGAAATACTCTGTGGAGGAAACCCATGCCCTATGTCGAATGTTGTGTCTGCGAAAAGCCCATCGAAGGCCAGGCCCTGGAGATGGGCGGCCGGCCCTATTGCCCCGACTGCTACGCCCGGGTCAACCGCAACCGGCGCAGCCTGTGGTGGGCCAGCCTGTTGGGAATCGGCCTCCTGGTGGCCCTGGTGGCCCTGCTCTCCTTCCTCTTCGGCCAGATTCGCCCCCACCTGGAAGGCCCGGCCCTCACCCTGACCGGCGTCGTCCTGGCCCTTCTCCCCGCCCTCTTCTGGCTGGCCTTTTTCTACCTCCAGGATGTCCGGGAGCCCGAACCCAAGTGGCTCGTCCTGGGCGTCTTCCTCCTGGGGGCCCTCCTGGCCCGGGCCGTCGGCCTGCCCCTCATCGAGGAGGTCTTTGGCGCCCCGGCCTGGTTCTCCGCCGGCCCCGTCTACCACCTCCTGGGGGCCATCTTCGTCACCGGCTTCATCAACCAGTTCCTCATCTACGCCGGGGTGCGCTACACCGTCTACAACTCCGCCGAGTTCGACGAGCGGGTGGACGGCATCCTCTACGGCACCGCCGCCGCCCTGGGCTACGCCACCATGGGCAACCTCGAGTACGTCGTCCGCAGCGGCGGTCTGGACCTGAGCGTGGGCATCATCCGTATCGCCGTGAGCGCCCTGGCCATGGCCAGTTTCGGCGGCCTGCTGGGCTACTTCCTGGGACGCTGCAAGTTCGAGGATGAGCCGGCCTGGTGGATGTCAACCGGCCTGGCCCTGGCCGCCCTCCTCAACGGCCTCTTCGTCTTCTTCTGGGAAGAGGTCACCACCACCCGGGTCGGCCTGGTCGGCGGGGGCTTCAACCCCTGGTACGGCCTCCTCCAGGGAGCCGTGGTGGCCGGCCTGACCTTTGCCCTCCTCTACTACCTGATCTACCGCCTCTCCCGACGCGCCCCCCAGGCCGGCGGGCTTTGAAAGGAGCATTCCGATGAGCGAACCCTCCCAGATGCAGGAAAAACCGACCGTTTCCGCCGCCCAGGTGCGCTCCCGGGCCCGGCGGCGCGACCGCTGGGTCAGCTGGTTCGTCCTCGGCCTCTTCCTCCTGGCCCTGGTGGTCGGGGCGGTGCTCAAGACGCTGGCGGAAAGCCGCTCGGTGGAGTACCGGGGGGACGGCTTCCGGCTGAACTACCCGGCCGGCTGGGTGCGCCGGACCAGCCTCCAGCCTCCCTACCTCTTCCAGGTGGAAGACCTCGGCGCCGCTCCCACCCGAACCACCGTGACCGTGCAACGCCGGCCGTTGCCCCAGCACGACCCCCTGGGCGTCGTCTGGCGCGACCTGAGCATCGAACGGAAAAGCGACGGGCAACACTGGGCCGGCTACCGGGAACTCTCCCTGGAGAGCAACGCCCAACTGGACGGCCGGACCGTCCTCCACACCACCTTCGCCTACGTGGAGATGGAACCCGACCCCTTCCAACTCTCCCTGCCGGTGGTGATGCACGGGGAGGACTACCTCTTCGTCGGCCGGGCGGGGGTCTATATCCTCACCCTCACCGCTGCCGAGGAAAACTATGACCGGGACCGGGGACTCTTCCTGGCCCTGGCACGTTCCTTCCGCGAGGAATAGCGGGCCGGGACCTCCCGGCCAGGAGGAAACGATGAGACGCTTCCTTTTCCGATGGGGTTTGATCCTCGTCCTGCTCCTGCCCCTCCTTTCCCTGCTTCCCCGGCCGGCCCAGGCCGACCTCAGCACGCCGCTGCGCCGGCAGGTGCTCAAGTCGGTGGTCCAGATCATCGCCGTGGAGCAGGTGGGGCGCAATCGGATCGAGCCCAAGTGGACCGGATCGGGGACGATCATCACCCCCGACGGCCTGATCCTGACCAACTGCCACGTGGCCATGCCCCGGGCCATGTGGGACGACCCCCAGTTCGACTACGACTTCCTGGTCGTTTCCCTGACCACCCGTTCCGACGAGCCGCCCGAGCCGACCTACCGGGCCGAGGTGGTGCAGTACGACCCCGTCCTGGACCTGGCCGTGATCCGGGTGACCCACCTCCTCGACGGCACGGCGGTGAACCCGGACACCCTCCAGTTGCCGGCGCTCGCCCTGGGCGATTCCGACCTCCTGGAGATCGGCGATGACCTCTTCATCTTCGGCTACCCCGGCATCGGCGGGGAGACCATCACCTACACGAGCGGCAAGGTGAGCGGATTCTCCCGCGAGCAGGGCATCGCCGGCCGGGCCTGGATCAAAACCGACGCCACCATCGCCGGGGGAAACAGCGGCGGCACGGCGGTCAACGACAAGGGAGAACTGGTGGGCATCCCCACCCAGGGCGGGTCCGGAAGCACCGACCGCATCGTGGACTGCCGGCGCATCGCCGACACCAACGGCGACGGGGTCATCGACGAGCAGGATACCTGTGTCCCGATAGGCGGCTTTATCAACGCCCTGCGCCCGGTGAACCTGGCCAAACCGCTCATCGAAGCCGCCCGGCGCGGCCTGGGCCCGCAGCCGGCCCCGCAGCCCTCGCCGCAGCCCCAGCCCTCCCCGCCGGCCGGAAAGGCCGCCGTCAGCCGCCTCTTCTTCGCCCCGGCGGTGAACGACTACGACCAGCCGGTCACGGTGGTGGACTCTTTCCCCTCCGGGACGAAAGAAATCTACCTCTTCTTCGACTATGAGAACTTCCAGGACGGGGCCCCCTGGCAGCCGGTGCTGGTCTATGAGGGGGAGGTGTACTCGGACGTATGGCCGCTGGGCAACTGGAACGGCGGCCCCAAGGGGACCTGGTGGATCAGCGTCTACAATGAGCCGCTGGATGACGGCACCTACGATTTCCTCCTGTACTATGACCGTCGGCAGATCGCCTCGGCCCACGTCCAGGTGGGCGGACCGGACCAGGCCCGGCCCACCTTCCGCAACATCACCTTCGCCGGCGGCGGAACCGAGGGCTACCTCCTGCCCGAGGGCCTCGCCGAGGTCCAGGCCCGCTTTGAATACGCCAACATGACCCGTCAAACCCGGTGGTCGTATGTCTGGTACTATGAAGGGAAGAAACTGGCCACCGGCGACGGCCAGCCCTTCACCCGGGCCTCCGGGACGGCCTCCCTCCCCTTGAGCAGCCGTCAGGGGCTTTCGGCCGGCGCCTATCGCCTGGAACTCTACATCGCCGGGAAACTGGCGGCCACCTCCGACCTCCTCATCGGCGGGACCCGGGGCGGGGCGGCCGGCCTCTTCGGCCCGATCACCTTTGCCCAGGGCGTGGACCGCAACGACCGTCCGGTGCGGCCGGGAAGCGCCTTCCCCAGCGGCCTCACCGAACTCTACGCCTTCTTCGACTACCAGGGGATGCAGGACGGCTGGAAGTGGACCCGGCGCTGGTCCATCGACGGCGAGGTGGTGTTGGAGACGGACGATACCTGGGCCGGGGGCGAAAGCGGCAACTGGTGGGTCGGCGTGAACAGCGAAGATGGCCTTCCCGACGGGCTGTACCGGCTGGAGTTGCTGGTCGAGGGGCAACTGGTACAGAGCGGCGAGTGCACCGTCGGCACGGCCGGCCGGCCCACGCCCACCCCCACCCCGGCCCCGACAGGAGTACAAATCTACGGCCGCATCACCGACGCCGACACCGGCCGGGGCATCGCCGGGGCCATCTTCCTGGTCCTGCAGCCCGGCATCACCGTCGCCGACTTCCGGGGGACGATGGAAGAGGTCTATTCCTACGGCGAGGCGGACCGCCAGGGGAACTATTCCCTCTCCGTCCCCCTGGTCCGGGGCGAGACCTACAGCATCATCATCTGGGCCCAGGGATACAAAGCCATTGCGGAGGACGATGTGACCGTCCCCGAGGATATGGAGTCGCCCTATGAATTGAACGTCACCCTTCAGAAGTCGCGGTAGGCGATGGGGGGACCGGCGGCAGGCCGGCCCCCCAGACCTCTTGCAACTCCATCTCCAGGGCCGCCTTTTCTTCCTCCGGAAGGAAAGAGGCCCGCACCCCGTTCCGGGCAACCTGCCAGATTTCCTCCGGGGTGAACCCCCTATGCTCCACCAGGAGCAGGTATTCCCGCACCAGGCTGGTCTGGAAGAGGGCCGGGTCATCGGAGGAAAGGGTGATGGGGACGCCGGCATCGAAGAGACGGCGCACCGGATGCTCCCGGAGGTCCGAGACCACGCCGGTGCGGAGGTTGCTGGTGGGGCAGACGTCCAGGGAGATGCCCTCCTGGCGCAGGTAGCGCAGCAGTTCCGGGTCTTCGACCGCCCGGATGCCGTGGCCGATTCTTCGCACTCCCAGGGCGCGGATGGCCCCCCAGATGCTCTCCGGGCCGCACACCTCGCCCGCATGGGCGGTGAGGTGCAGGCCGGCCGCCCGGGCCTGGGCGAAGATCTCGGCAAAGGCTTCCGGCGGGCCCTGCTCCTCGTCGCCGCCGATGCTCAGCCCGATGACCCCATAGGCGCGGGTGGCCAGGGCCTGCTCCAGCACCCGCCGGCCGGCCTCGACCCCGAACTGCCGGCCGTGGTCGAAGATGACCCCCATGCGGATGCCGTGCTCGGCCCGGGCCGCTTCGTAGCCGGCCCGGATGCCCTCCATGATGCAGCGAAAGTCCAGGTCGCGGCGCAGGTGTTGCATGGAAGAGAGGAAAACTTCGCAGTAGCGGATGCCCTGGGCCGCCTCGTCGCAGAGAAACTCATAGGTGACCCGCCGAAAATCCTCCTGTTCGCACAGACAGGCGGCACAGCGCATATAGGCCTCGAGAAAGCCCCGGAAGTCGGTGAACCGGTAGACAGCCTCGACGCCGCCGGGCAGGTCCACCCGGTTCTTCTCCGCCAGTTCGGCCAGCGTCTGAGTCCGAATCGAGCCTTCCAGGTGGACGTGCAGTTCCACCTTGGGCAGCCGCCGAATCCACGCCTCGATTTCGGACATCTCTCCTCGCATTCCATAACTCAGGGGGATGGGAAAGCGAACCGGGTGATGGCCGCGTAGCCGCCGCCCCACTCGCTCACATAGACGTTGCCGGAGGCGTCCACGGCCAGGTCCTGGATGAGGGAAAAGTGCCCGGCGGCCGGGATGCCCGTTCCGGCGAAGGGTTCCCCCCAGGCGGCCAGACGTTTCCCCCGGGCATCCAGACGCAACACCTGGCCGCCCCAGGTGCCCACCACGACCTCGCCGGCCGGGCCCAGGGCCAGGCCGTGGGGCACGCTGCCGGCCAGAGCCTCCCGGCCCAGGTCCTCCAGATGCCGGCCCTCGCCGTCCAGGACCATGATATACCCCCCCACCGCACCCAGGAGGTACAGCCGGCCGTCGGCTCCGCAGTCCATGCCGGAGACCAGGAAGGCCGGGTCGATTTCGGAAAGGCTCCACGCCGCCAGGAAACGCCCCTCGGCGCTAAAGACCTGGAGGCGTTCACCGGTGCTTCCGTCGGGGCGTTCGTTCAGGTCGGCAACATAGATGCGCCCATCGGGGCAGACGGCCAGGTGCTCCGGGCTGGAGGGGCCGAACTGCCCCTCGCCGGAGCCGGCCTCTCCCCAGCGGCGCAAGACCTCCCCCTGGGGGGAAAGGGCCAGGACGGCGTGCTCGCCCGGAAGGGCCAGGTAGAGCGTGCCGTCCGCCGCCGCCTGGACGTCGCCGGCCCCCTCGGTTTCGATGGCGGCCAGGACCTCCCCGGTGGGGGAGATGACCAGGAGGCCGGCCCATTCATCGGCCACATAGAGCCGGCCGTCGGGGCCCAGGTCCATCCCCCGGGGCAGGCCGGGCCGGCCCTGGGAACCCCCGACGATGCGCCAGAGAAAGCCAGGAGGCTCCTCCCCGGAAGGGGTGGGGAGGGGGGAGGTCGTCGGCTCCGGAGTCGGTGGGAAGGTGGGTTGGGGGGAGGGAGACGGCGTAGGGGAGGGGGAAGGCTGAACGGCCGGCGTGGAGGAAGCCGGCGGGAGCGGGGTGGATGGCGGGGCCGGCCGCGGAACGCAACCGGCCAGGAGCAGGAACAGAAGGAGGGCTCCGCCGACCCAGACCTCACTCCCACTCGATCGTCGCCGGCGGCTTGCTGGAGATGTCATAGACCACACGGTTGACCCCCGGCACCTCGTTGACGATGCGCCGGCCGATTTCGGCCAGGACTTCATGGGGCAGGCGGGCCCAGTCGGCGGTCATGAAATCCTCGCTGGTCACCGCCCGCACCGCCACCACTTCCTGATAGGTGCGGCCGTCGCCCATCACGCCGACGCTGCGCACGGGCAGGAGCACGGCAAAGGCCTGGGCCGTCCGGCGGTACAGGCCGGCCCGTTCCAGTTCCTCCACCACGATGGCGTCGGCCTGCCGAAGGGTGGCCACCCGCTCCGGGGTTACCTCCCCCAGGATTCGCACGGCCAGCCCCGGCCCGGGGAAGGGGTGTCGCCAGAGGATTTCCTCCGGCAACCCCAGCGCCTCCCCGACGGCGCGCACCTCATCCTTGAAGAGCAGGCGCAGCGGTTCCACCAGTTCCAGGTGCATCTCCTCGGGCAGCCCGCCGACGTTGTGATGGGTCTTGATGCGGGCGGCCGGCCCGCCGCCTGCCCGCCTCCCTCCGGCGCTTTCGATCACGTCGGGGTAAATCGTCCCCTGGGCCAGGAAACGCACCGGCCCCAGTTTCCGTGCCTCGCGCTCAAAGACCCGGATGAAGCACTCCCCGATGCGCCGGCGTTTCTCCTCCGGGTCGGTTACGCCGGCCAGGACGGCGAAGAACTCGGCCGAGGCGTCCACGGCGATCAGAGGGATGCCCACCCGCTCGCGGAAAAAGGCCACCATCTGGCCGGCCTCCCCCCGGCGCAGGAGGCCGGTGTCCACCAGGATACAGGTCAGTTGCTCCCCCACGGCCTTCCAGAGGAGCAGGGCGGTGACGGCCGAATCCACGCCCCCGCTGAGGGCGCAGAGGACGCGCTCCCGGCCGATTCGTTCCCGGAGGGAGGCCACCGTCGTCGGGATCAAGGCCTGGGCCGTCCAGGTGCCGGAGCAGCCGCAGACCCGACGCAGGAAATTGCGCAGGAGGGGCATGCCCTGGGGCGTATGGGCGACCTCTGGATGGAACTGGAGGCCGTAGAGGCGGCGTTGGGGATGGACCATGGCGGCGATGGGGGTGTCGGCGCTCTCGGCCAGGGGGAGGAAGCCTTCCGGCAGGGCGGTGACCTGGTCGCCGTGGCTCATCCAGACCGGCATGGGGGAGGGCAGGCCCTCTACCAGGGGGTCTTCGGGGCGGAGCCAGGTGACCTCGGCCGGCCCGTACTCGCGGGTGGCGGCGGGGGAAACCGCCCCGCCCAGGGCCTGGGCCAGGAGTTGCATGCCGTAGCAGATGCCCAGGACCGGCCGGCCGCTCTCCAGGACATAGGCCGGCAGGCGGGGGGCATCCGGGGCGTAGACGCTGGCCGGCCCACCGGAGAGGATATATCCCCGGGGCTCCAGGGCGGATACCGCCTCGGCCGGGGCATCCCAGGGGAAGAGTTCGCAGTAGACGTGGGCCTCCCGCACCCGCCGGGCGATGAGCAGGCTGTACTGAGAGCCGTAATCCAGGATGGCAATGGCTTCCTGGGGGGACATCCGTTTCTCCGGAACCACGTTCACTCCGGCTGGCGCAGCCGGAAGCCGTGGCCGCGGACGGTTTCGATATAGGAGCAGGAGGGGCTGGCCTCGGCCAGACGGGCCCGCAGCCGGCGCACCAGGGCATCGATGGCCTGGTCGGTGATGCCCTCGATGGACTCCTCCGGCCAGACCACATCCACGATGTCATCGCGGGAGCAGATGTTCCCGGCGCGCTCCACCAGGAGGGAGAGCAGGCGGTACTGGGCGGCCGAGAGCGGCGGAACCACCTCCACCCCGTCCACCCAGACGCGGTGGCCGGCCTTGTCCAGGTAAATTCCCCGGCTGGGGGGACCGGCGCGGTAGAGCGGGGCCGTGGATTCGCTGCCGACAAAGGTGAGGCGATAGCGCGAAGCGATGCCGATCTTGTCGCCATCCGCCAGGGCCCGGGGCGAGGTCAGGAGTTCCCCATTGAGGAAGGTGCCGTTGCGGCTGTGCTCGTCCCGGATGTAGTAGCGCTCCCCGTCCCGATAGATGGTGGCGTGGCGGCGGGAGACCTGCCGGTCGGCCAGCGTCAGTCCACAACTTTCCTCCCGGCCGATGAGCAGGGTGTCCTCCAGAAGAGGGCGTTCCCAGCGTTCCTGGGTGACCTGATCGTAGATCAGGAGCAGCGGGCGTTCCTCCATGGCGCTTCCTCCCAGAAATTGCCCGGAATCCGATGTGTTTTTATCATAGCACAGGGCGGCCAAAGCGTCAACCAGGGCCGGCTTGAGGGTGCGCGCCATTTTTGCAGGTAATTTTCGGCGTTGCCGCCGGCCAGGTCTGTCAGAGGCCGGGTGCCCCCGGTTTGTAAAGCCATGGAGGGCGATGAACTGGCCCACCGCCGCTTTTGTAGGTGCGGGTTTGTTGGGCATTGTCGGATCGTGGTAGAGTAGGGGCCTCAGGAGGCCAAAGAAGGCGCGGTCGGGGGAAGTAGGGGCGGGTTTGAAAC
>Ga0078972_1008727_pt1 | contig 20824 bp, 23 predicted proteins | sample YelNatPaOPGAMG01_FD_67568 | JGI IMG/M metagenome (GOLD analysis project Ga0078972, IMG submission 67568) | Hot spring thermophilic microbial communities from Obsidian Pool, Yellowstone National Park, USA - OP-RAMG-01 (SPADES assembly) (version 2) | ecosystem: Environmental > Aquatic > Thermal...
CAACTTTAATTTCTGCGTCTAGAATTTCCTCTCCATCAACTTTAAATTTGAAATAGCAACTTTCAAGAAGAAGAGGATGATATGGCCCAACTAAAATTGTTGAGCCGTCAATTTCTCTAGATTGAGTTGGAAGGGAAACCCAATTCTCCTGCTCATCTTTTTCAAGATCTTCGCTTTCTACAGGTTTAGGCCATTCATATGGTAACCAAAGATGTTTTTTCATAGGGTTTCCTAAAAATTTTACTGGCATTAAATCCATCATTTCCCTTTCTGGCCATAACGCTTCCATAGTTTCAGATGTTACTGATGGTAATTCAGGTTCCTCTCTTGAAATATTAACCTTAATGTTGAAATGAAGCTGCCGTTCTAAATGATCTAAAGCATAATGATAAATCACATCAAAGCCATTTAAGCCTAAATCTATAACTGAAATATGCGCTAATCTAGCTTGAATCGATTTAAAGTAATTAGCTACATCTTTAACTCGATTTTTAGAGATTCTTATATAAACTCTACGCTTGCTTTTTTGATATTTAGCCAATAAGTCTGATCCTAAAAGCTTTTCTAAATTAGTTTCAACTTCATCAATTAAATTCATAAAGCTTAAACCTCCAAGCTATTCATTCAAAAAGCTTTTGTATAAATTCTCCATCATAGGATCAATAAACCCCATAAATGAAAAAATTGAAATAACTAAAAGAATAAAGCAACAAATCATAGTTGATATAATCATTAAGCTTGGAAGCTTTAAGAATTTTTCTTGTTTCTTTCCTAAAAAGGCTTTATGAAAGGTTACGCTATAAAAAAGGATGGTGCCTAAAGCTATTAAAAGAAGAATTATGGTTGCATTAAGATTGAGCATGTGAAACGCTTCAACAATTGTGCGAAAGCCTAAAAGCGGCGGCACCATACTTAAGCTTAACGCTCCTATTAAAAAAGAGAAAGTTGTAGCAGGTGTTATGCGAGCTAATCCACCCATATGTGTAATATCTCTTGTTTTAAGGAGAAAAACTATGTTACCAGCTGAAAAGAAGAGGAGGCTTTTAGCTAATCCATGATCAATTATATGGATGATTGATATGCTTAAAATTGAGGTTGTTTGATGCAAAGAAGCTAAACCAGCTATAAAAACTATAATTCCTATTTCACTTATGGTTGAAAATGCTAAAATTCTTTTTAAATCCCTTCTAAAATTTAGCATAGAAATTTTAACTCCGCGAATTTCTAGAAAAGCGAAGATTACACCTATTATAGCTGAGGCAACTCCAAACCCTATTAAAAGATATGCAATTATTGATTCATAAAAGCCTAACAGACTTACAGATCTTATTAATGCAAAGACAACAGCTTGAACTAAAATACCGGAAAGAGTAACGCTTATAGGGGCTGGGGCTTCGGAATGAGCTTGAGGAAGCCAAACTAGGCCGAATGGCACTAAACCCGATTTTATTCCAAAACCTAAAATAAGAAGAATACATAAATTTATTTTTATTGATGAGCTTAAGCTTGTAAGCTTGGGATTCAAAAGATTTACGGTGCCAGCAATAGATTGCAATTCAAATATTGCTATTAAAATTAGGAGAGCCCCCAGTATGCTTAATGCTATATAAATACATGCAGCTTTAAGCGCTGCTTTAGTTCTGCTGAAAAGAATTAATAAAGCGCTAGAAGCTGTAGATGCTTCTAAAAAGGCAAACAATATAACTAAGTTAAAGCTCATTGTTAATCCAACCATAGTTCCAAGGAAAAGCATTAATAAAGCGAAGTAAAGATTTTCAAGGGGTTTCCCCTTTATGTAGCTTATAGAATATATTGCTACTAAGGTGCCTAGAAATAAAATCATCTCAGAAATTAAGAAACTTACAGAATCTACCGTTATTAAACCAACTTCAATATGAGTACTAGTATTAAAAGAAGAAACTAGTAAGTAAGAGTTTAAGGTAAGAGATAGCAATAGAATAGCGGTAAGCACAATATTACGTAGCTTCCTTGAGAAAAGGCCAATAGGGGTTAATATAGTTCCAAAAAGAGGTAATGCTAATGGCATTAAAGCTATTTGATTCAAAGAGTCTCCTCCTCTTTCACCTTTCCTTCAAGCAATGCGAAAGGAGGCGAGTAAACTTCTTTAGGATAAATATAAGGTGGCTTTGCAGTTCCTCCAAAGAAAATAGCTTCAGGACGTATTTTCTTTGGATATAAAGTTGGAATTATCGCGGAAATCAGTATATATATAGTAGCGATGGAAATTAGTTCTGCATAAAAGAAAAGCTCAGTAAGCTCTTTTGCCATTGTAGCAATAAGTACCATAGAAGCAACTAAAATTGAGGTAACGAAGAACAAAGGCAACCTTTCCTTTTTGAATGACATTAAACGCCACCAAGTTTAACGCTGTTTAATACGATTAAGGAAACTTTTAAAATATCATCTATTTAAAGTTAAGGGAAAACAGAAGATAAGTTCAATATTTATGATAAATATATTTGCATAAGTAATTCCTATAAGCTTTAAAAATTAAATTGTTTATATTACATATATTAGATGCCTTGCATACCATTAATTTTCAAGCTCTAAAATTAAGGTTTATTTCAAGATTTTTATGGTTTAAGCTTGATAAGCCATAAAAGACTTGCATCAATTATATGTAAAGGAACCTCTATGAAAGGGGGAGTAGTTAGGGTTCTAAGCTACATAATCTTTTATAGGCATATGTAGCTCTGAGAATTCATTAGCCTTGGGCCTCTCACGAGTTCATTGAAGCCTTCATCAGCCTCCTTCCCTGTCTGGGTGAACCTGCTCCACTCCTTCATAAGCTCTTCAAAGAGCTTCAAAGATGGAGAAATCCCCTCCATCTAAAGAGTATCCGCATCATCCTCAAGTCCGCGCTTTCGTCAAAGAAAGATAACTCACGTTTATTTAAACCTATCTATTTTGAAACTGCTGATTACGGCGTTAAAGGAAGAGCAAATTTAAACTACTTTTGATTTGCTTAGTATGGCTAGAAGAGGATCGATAGGAAACCTCTAAAACTAATAAAAACTTAAAAGCAATTTTTTAGCTTTAAATTGGATGTCCCAAGCCTTGAGGAGAGTTGACATAGCATAAGCCAAAATGCTAGTCCTAGAGTTAAATAGATCATAGGATGAAGGAACCAAGATACTCCCATAATCAGCAAATGAGGCTAAAGACAAAGTTGTAATGCTTCAAGAAATCTAAATCTTCGTGGCGAATCATTAAACTAGCTCAAAAATTAGTCTTTTATGTTCGAAAGCTTTTAAGCATAAATGCAGTTTAATATTAATGGGGTTTCAATTGGAGAGGCTTGCGGAAGCGAAACGTTGGCTTTTTCAAGCTTTGAGAGATCTTAAAGCTGCAAAGGATAGTACCAATGCTGGAAATTATGAATGGGCATCATTTCAAGCGCAACAATCAGCGGAGAAAGCGGTGAAGGCGTTGCTTCACGGGTTAGGAATGGGAGCTTGGGGGCATTCATTAGTGGAGTTATTAGAGGCATTGAAAAATCAAGGTATTGAGGAAGTGATTGTTTACGCTAGAGAGCTTGATAGGCATTATATTCCATCGCGATATCCAAATTCCTATGAAAGCGGTTATCCAGCAATGTACTACGATAAAGAAACGGCTGAAAGAGCTATTAACTATTGTGAGGCGATAATAAATTGGGCGAGAATGCGTTTAGAAAAACTTGGGTTAAGGATGTGAAAACTTTCCTAGAAAAATTAAGCAATAAGATTCATATTGAATCAGCAATCATTCATGGTTCGGCCGCGAAGGGAGCGAATGGACAATGGAGCGATGTGGATCTCCTAGTGGTTAGCGATGATTTCCTTAATGTTCCCTTACTCGATAGGCTTAGCCTCCTTATCGAGCTGAAGATTGGCAAGGTGGAGGCCCTAGGATACGCTTACGAGGAGTTAAGAAGAATGGTGGATAAGGGAAATCCGCTTGCGTTAGGAGCTCTTATAGAAGGCAAAGCAATCATAGAATCTGAAAGGGTTAAGAGGCTTAGAAAAAAGGCGGAGAAAATGTACTTTAGGAAAGGAAGAGCTTGGATTCTTCGCAGCCCCTAGCTTAAAAGTATCATTCATCTATTCTATTTTCCCATTTCCAAGCATGTTTTTATTTAATATTCTCGCACTATAGCTTATAGATGGGCGAGAGAAGTGATACCTGAAAATGAAGTTGAGATTAGCGAGGAGGATGCTGAAAAAAAAGGTTTAAAAACTGGAGATTTAATTAAAGTAGTTTCAGCTTCACATCCAGAAGGCGTTATTGGAAAAGTAAGAGTTACAAAGCGTTTAAGGCCAGAAGTTATAGCAATTATGTTCCATTCTGCTAGTGAGCTACTCCACGACTAAAGTCAGGAGCTTCCAGCGTTTAGAGATGGCTTTACGCCTATTCTCCTCATTTGCTGGTTCAAGGGGGCTTCACAACTCCCCCATTCCATAGAGTTCATTACCCTTTATGGGCTACTTTGCCTATCTTACCTCCGCCAACATAGGCTTTAAGCTTCATAGATCATCACAACATGCTCACAAAATAAGTTCCGCCATTCATCCCAAAACTAAAGTTCTAGATTTTCTGGGCACCCATTCTATAAATAACAAGCAAAAAAAGGATTATTATAGAGGCTATCTTACACGCTTAGTTAAACAAACCATAAATTTTTAGTATAAATTTGTATTATCAAAGAATATTGTAATCAACACACAAAACCGGGAATTCACAAGCTTCAATTAGCTTCATTAGCGTAAGAATTCATTTACATAATACGCTTCAATAGGCAGCTTTTTGAGTTTAAGCTTATCTATAAATTCTTCTTTATCTAAAGATACTAAAACTGCTTGTTTATCTAATGCCACTTTAAGATACATAGCGTCTATAGCATAAATTTTATATTCAGCGCAAAGTTGGTAGGCGGAGATGCAAAAAGTTTTATCGCAATTCGCTAAAAGCTTCGGATGTATCATTAAGTCAAGTTGCTTTCTTGCTTGATCAGCTACATCTTTTCCAACTTTTCTTGCTAGCGTGCCGCAAACCTCCTGATATATAATACTTGGTTCTGCAAGGATAAAGGCATCCGGAACTTGGCTGAGTATTTCAAGGCATTTTTCACTATAGGGCTCATCCTCTTTTAAAGCTGCTATTAAAACATTAGAGTCTAAAGTTAATAAGCGATTAAGCTTCATAGCCTCTAGACCTTCTTACTTCTTCAAGCACGCTAGGAGTTCCCTTCCATCTATTAGAAACGATGCTTCTAAGCTTTAAAAAACCCTGCACACCTTTTTTCATTTCATCCGATTTCTCTTTCGTTAAAACGATTATTCTTTCAGCTTCAATAAGCTTAGTTAACAGTTCCGCCCATGTTTTGCAGCCCAGTTCAATCTTTAGTTTTTTAAGTTCTTTTAAAACTTCTTCAGGTAGATTTTTTACAAGTATCGTGGCCATAAAACTTCCAAAATATTCTAGATAACCTAGAATATAAAGTTTATCCCTATTAACTTATTCTACTAAATTTTCAGCTAACGTCTGTATAAACGATAAATCATTCATTAAATCTCCGCGAATCGGTTAACGATATGGTTCTAAGCTACATAGTCTTTTATAAGCATATGTAACTTTGGAGATTCATCAGTCTTTTCCCCTGTTTGGGTGAGCCCGCTCTATCCTTTCATTAGCTCTTGAAAGAGCTTTTGGGATGGAGGAAGACCCTCTATTTGAAGGTATAGGTTTATTGCAGCGTTAAGCTGCCTGTTTATTCTTAATCCACAGTATGCGCAGATATATAATGCTCCTTTCAGGGCATTAACCATCCCACATTTGGAGCATATATCCTTAACCCTAAAAACTCCACGAAAAACTGTTTTAGCCTTATAGCCCATAAAGCATGGGTAGGCTTTTAAAGATATTTAGGGAATCATCCTTTATAGAAAGATATAGTTCAATGAATGGGTTGCTTCAAAAAATCGATCCTAAAGCAAAGCTTATTTCTTTTATTGCTTTAATTTTAGCTTCGATAGCATCAAGTTCCCTTATTCCTTTACTGCTTTTTTAGCATTCACATTTTTCTTAGCTTTTATATCAAGAATTCCTATTAAAGCATTTCTTTTTAGAACTTTATTTTTCATAACCTTCTTTTCTATGCTAATTACGATTCCAATCTTTTTTATAACTCCAGGAGTTGCTATAGCATCGCTTAACATTTTCAGTTTTAAGCTTCAGATAACTGCGCAAGGAATTTTTTTCTGCATTACAATTTATCTTCAGGGTTTGAGCATGTGTTTCTTCATTAATTCTTTTAACTTTAATCACAAAATTTTCAAGCATTATTTAATGCCATGGAAAACCTTAAAATTCCCAAAGTTTTTACTATGATGGTTTCTATAACTTATAGATTCATCTTCTTGCTTATTGATCGTTAGCAGGAGCTTCTTAAATTAAGTGGCAAGTAGTAGCTACTTTAACGTAGAAACTTCCTTTGCAAGCCTTATTTCTTTCTATATCGGTTTATATCAGATACGACTTGATTTCAGCAAGCACTATATAGTGCATCCTCTAACGACTTCCTATGGCATCGAGGCTTAATTAAATTCTTTAGGTAAAATTTATATATAACGTTGTTATAGAAATATAACAACGTTATGTAATGGTGGAAGAAATGAAGTTATCTGAAGATTGGGGGGCTTTTTCATTAGGAGTAGTCGCGCTAAGCATAACATCAACGCGTGTTATAGCTTGGTTGCCAAAAATCAATAAATGGAATATAAATCCAAGCGAAGCATTAAAAAATGCGGAAATACCTTTCTTCATTTTATTAGCTCTTTTTCTTCTTGCATTAACAAGCATAGCCATATTTGGAATGAAGGAAAGCTTAAAGAAATATTGCATAGGCTTTCCACTTATCTTTCTTTTATCATTTTTTGGAAGGCTTTTATCGAACCAAAAGGTAATCCATGAATGGGGTATCGAGTATGTAATTTGGGCTTTAATTCTTGGATTATTAATAAGCAATACCATTGGTGTCCCTATGTGGCTTAAGCCTGCTATTAAAACTGAATTGTTTATAAAAACTGGGCTCGTTATACTAGGCGCTGAAATTCTTTTTCAAACAATTTTAGCAGCAGGGACTCGAGGCATGATTCAAGCTATAGTAGTTGTCTTAGTTGTTTGGTACTTCTGTTACTTCCTTAGTATAAAACTTGGTTTAACCAAATCCTTCTCAGCTATACTGGCCACTGAAGTATCAATATGCGGAGTATCAGCTGCCATAGCTGCCGGAGGCGCCATTAAAGGAGATAAAAAGGAAGTAAGCTATACTATATCGATAATTTTGCTAGTAGCTATACCAATGGTTATCCTTATGCCTTTAGCTGCTAAAATGATGAATCTGCCTGATGCTGTTGCTGGAGCTTGGATTGGTGGAACTATAGATACTACGCCAGCTGTTGTAGCTGCTGGAGCTTTATATAGCGACAAAGCCATGGCTATCGCTTCAATCGTTAAAATGTCGCAAAATGTATTAATAGGGGTAGCTGCCTTCATGCTTGCCTTATATTGGAGCTTTGAAAAAACTTCTAACAAAAAACCAAGCCCGATGGAGATATGGTATAGATTTCCAAAGTTTATTTTAGGCTTTATTATAGCTTCAATCTTTTTCTCATTGATATTAACCCCCATGATAGGTGGAAAATTGGTATCTTCAATTATAAATGTTACCAAGGAATTGCGAGCTTGGCTTTTCACGATGGCCTTTGTTTGCATTGGGCTCGATACAAAATTTTCAGAGCTTGTAAAAATTGGAAGAGGAAGACCTTTATACGTATTTCTTATGGCTCAAGCATTTAACATAATTTTTACGCTGATAGTGGCGTACATTCTTTTTGGCAGATAGTAACTCATCCTCAATAATAGAGGTGAGTAAGTATTATAGATCCATTAGAAAGATTTGTTGGAAAGTATGCTTTAGGATATGAAAAAGGCGAAGGATCGAATCATTTCTTAAGAATTAAAGTGGTTGGGGGAGAATTAACTACCATTCAAGCTAAAGCGATAGCTGAACTTTCTGAAACTTATGGAAAAGGATACCTAGAAATAACTACTAGGCATGATGTTCAATTACATTGGATCGAGGATGAAGATGCTCCAGAAATATTCGCTAAGCTTGAAAAGCTAGGTTTAACCACAGATATGTGCGGTCAAGCTTATCCGGAAGCTAGATACGGCGATGTAAGAAACATAGTTTCATGTCCAGTTTCAGGCGTGCAAAAGGGAGAACTTATTGATGCTTTACCAATAGTTAAAGAAGCTGTAAAGTTTTTTACAGGCAAGAAGGAATATTTAGATTTACCAAGAAAATTTAAGATAGCCATATCTGGATGCCCGTTAAACTGCATTAAGCCTGAGATTAACGATTTAGCTCTTATAGCTGTTAAAACAGAGAATGGCATAGGATTTACTGCTTTAATTGGAGGAGGAATCGGCCTTCCTCCAATATTGGCTAAGCCTCTGAACGTTTATATAACGCCTGAAGAAGTTTTAAGCTTTCTTAAGGCTATTGTAGAAGTTTATAGGGATTATGGAAGCAGAGAATCTAAACCTAAGGCTCGCTTTAAATGGATGGTTGAAGCTTTAGGAATAGAAAAAATCAGAATGCTTATAGAAGAAAGATTAGGTAAAAAGCTTGAAATCTTTGATGCGAAAAGCTTAAAGCTAAATTGGGAAGAACATGTAGGCTGTCAACCTCAAAAGCAGGATGGCTTATTCTTTCTTGTAGTTCCAATTCCGTTAGGTATGTTAAATGCTGATAAATTTTTAAAGATTGCGCAGATAGCAGATGATTATTGCGAAGGGAAATTTAGGCTTTCACCGCTTCAAAAAATAGTTTTAATAAATATTCCTGAAGAAAAGTTGAACGAAGTTAAAGAAAGGCTTGAACAAATAGGTTTTTCTATGAATGGCTTCCTCTTAAGATGGACTACGGTTGCTTGTCCAGGGCATTTCTGTGGGAAAGCTTTAGAAAATCCTAAAATTAGGGCTTTAGAAGCTATAAAGCATTTAGAAAATGTTCTTAATGGTAAGCTTGAAAATGAATACGTTAGAATATGCTTTAGTGGTTGCCCTAACAGCTGTGGCCATCATGCTATAGCTGATATAGGGCTTCAGGCGGTGAAGATGGAGAGCAACAATCCTATGCCAGCATACAATATTTATCTCGGAGGGAAAGCAAAGGTCTCTAAGCTTTTTCTTAAAGCTGTTCCAGCCGATAAAGTTAAATTTAAGATAGAAGGCATTCTTAAGGCTTACTTAAATTCACGAGATGAATTTAAAAGTTTTAGAAGCTTCGCTGAAAGTTTATTGACGATGGGGAGTTTAAATGAGTATAAAGTTTGAAAAAATAGGTGAAGGCCACTTTCTTTTAGAAATTTTAGGTTACACTTGTCCATATCCAACGCTTTACACAGTAAAGACTTTAAGCAAGCTTAACTCAGGAGATTTATTAGAGGTTGTAACAGATAGCCGTCCTTCATGCGAAACCATACCTCAAACAGTAGAGAAGAAAGGATATAAAGTATTAGGCGTGACTCAAATTGGAAAGGCACTTTGGAAGATGACGATAAAAATATAAGGAGATGATTGCTTTGAAAACTAAAGACATTGTTTTAATAGCATCCTTCTCTGCTATGTGGACTGTTCTGCAGATTTACCTCGGGCCAATTGTTGGACGATTTTCCATAGGTCCATTATCTTTTCATGGATCTGTGAATCGCATAGTAGGTTGGCTTCTTATGACTGTTTTAGCAGAGCAAGCAGTAGGCTTTGGAAAAATAACCTTAATGGCGGTTATAACAGCTCTTGGAACTAGGTCTATAAGAGGAAACATTCTTGAAGGGATCATTGTAGGCGTAGGCTACGCCTTTGGAGGATTAATTTTTGATGCGCTAATTAATTTAAAATTCCAAAGAGGGAGAGGATTCTATATCTTAGTATCGATAGTTTCTGGGTTAGCAGCTTCGATTCCATACATAGCTTCTAAAATTTATTTTTTAGGCTTTCCAGGTTTCATGATGGCTTCTCCTGCGTACATATTTTCAATAGCTAAGGGAGTTTCCTTTAGCATCTTGGGTTCTAGCTTAGGTTCAGGAGTTAACGCCTCCTTAAGGTATTTAAAAAAGGCTTATAGATGAAAGAATTAAAGCGCATTAATACGCTTGGCTTAAAATTTCTGAAATAAGTTCATGATCAATTTCGGAAACATTGTATATTTTACCTTCTCTTTGAGGCTTGTAAACTTTTTTAATCATCTCTATTCTATCCTTTAGGCTTGGGAATCCTTTAAGCCATGCTTTATATTTTTCCATAGATTCTTCAAGCTTTGGATGCCTCGATATTATTTGATTACCATTCTTCTTTAAAAAATCTAAAATATATTCATAGTATGAAAAAACGCTATCTGCCGATATAACTAATACATCTCCTTCCTTTAATTTTCCAGCAAGCTTTATAGCGTAAGCAAATCCCATACCCGTTGATGGACCTGCATAAATTCCTTCCTCCCAAAGCTTTATTAAAGCCGCGTAAGTATCTAAGTCATCTACAGTAACTACTTCTCCACCTAATATTGGGGAGTATATTTCCGGGCTCCATTCGCATCCGTTAGCTATATGGTGCACGCCTGGTACATGATGCTCTTTAGGAGGTTGCACACCTATGATTTTAACCTTACTCCCCTCCACTCGGTTTCCTAAAGACAATCCCATAAATGTTCCTACACTTCCAAGTTGAACAGGTATGTAATCAACTCTATCGAGCTGCTCCTTTATTTCTTGCCAAGTCATGAATAAATGGGAAAGAACGTTTTGCCAACTGTTATATTGATCTATGTTTACTAGCTGAAGACGGTTATGCTCAGCTAGCGATCTTGTAAAGAAAACTGTCGTCTCCCTTGGGCAAAGGTCATATTCCTCAGTTATATGTATAATATCAATTCCCAATGCTGTAAGAATTTTAATATTTTCCTTAGGTATTCTAGGAGGAACTACAGATATAAGTTTTAATCCTTCCTTTATAAATTTTAAGCCTAATTCTCTAGCAAAGTTTCCTGAAGATGCTGAAATTATAGCTTTTTTCGAATTTATATATCCTTTTTTAGCGAGATCTTCCAATATAAAAAGAGCTGGTTTGCGCTTTATAGTTCTTAACGGATCTTCATCAATATTTTTAGGATATTCTCTTTTAAGGAAAATATTAACCTTACCGTTAGATAAGCCCTTAACTTCTTCTATTTTTGTTGGCTTAAGCTCTTCTTTATTTATGGCTTCTATAATTTCCATCGTCTTCATACCGATAGTATAATTATAACTGCGTTATAAATCTTATGCAGATTATGCTTATGCGCACAACTAATTAAACTGGGAAGAATTAATTGATTTTTTATAGAAGCGATAAAAAATACTAAACCTTTTCCCTTTCGAAAGACTTAAAAATGATTTATTAAAGAAATTTAATAGCGAGTTGAGGGAAAATTGAGGATTGCAGCTGTAGGAGATTCAATTTTCACTTCAGGCTTTGCTTTAATTGGAGCTGAAAGCTTCGAAATTAAAAATGAGGAGGAGCTTAACCAAATTTTAAAAAAACTTATTGAAAGCAGTAATTACGCTGTTATAATTTTACCTGAAAGATTTGTTGAAAACACAAGGGAGCTTAGGTTTAAACTTATTAAAGAGGGAAAAATCACTCCTATATTTGCTTTTATACCTGATTATACTGGAGTTAAAGATAAAAGAATTGAAGAATTAAAGAAAAGCATAAGTTTAGCTGTAGGAGCAGAGTTAAAATTATAAAATAGTTAGATTTGATTAAGAATGTTAAGATTGAGGGAGAATTAATGAGCTTAGAAGATTTAATTGAAGAAGAAAGAAAAGCCATGAAAATAATTGAAGAAGCTAAGGTTGAAGCTGAAAAAATAATTTCTGAAGCAAAAAAGAAAGCTGAAGAAATTTTAAGCAAAGTAACTAAAAGAGAGCTTATAGAATCTAGAGTAAAAGAAGAAGAAAGAAAAGCTGAAGCTGAAGCTGAAAAAATTCGAAAAAAACATGAAGCTGAAGCTGAAAAAATCAAGTTAATCGCTGAAGAACGAATTCAAAAAGCTATTGATTTAGTTTTAATGGAGGTTCTTAAAGTTGAGTGAAGCTTTGGAAGTTATTAAATCTGAAATAATAAAGAGAAGCCGCGAAGAAGCTGAAAAAATAATTTCTGAAGCAAAAAAGAAAGCTGAAGAAACAATTAATTCAGCTGAAAAAAAAGCTGAGGAAATCTTAGCTAAATCCATTAAACCTGAAATTGCTGTTATGCGAAAAAGAATTTTAGGCGCTGCTCAACTTGAAGGAAGAAAAATGATTCTTAAAGCTAAAGATGATGCTATATCTAAAGTTTTCAGCGTTATTGAGGAAAAGTTGAAGCAAATAGCTAGTGGAAAAGATAAAGAATATAAATATGAGGATATATTGTTTAAATTTCTTAAAGAAGCAGCTTCTAAAATTGAAGAAAAAGAATTAATTGTAACTTCTAACGAGCAAACCCTAGCTTACTTAAATAACCATTTGAAAGAGATTGAAAACAAACTTGGTAATGAATTAGGGTTTAAAGTTAAGTTAAAAATTGAAAATAATCCTTGCAATTGCATAGGCGGCGTTATAGTTTATAATAATGATAAAACAAAGATTTTTTACAATCTTCTCGAGGGAAGATTACTTAAGGTAAAGGAGGCTTTAAGAGGTAAAATAGCTGAAATTCTATTTGGTTAAGTTTTGAGGTGTTTAAATTTTGGTTATAAAAGGTAAAATTAAAAGAGTTAACGGCTCTTTAGTTGTAGCTGAAGGGCTTCACGGTGCAAAAATTGGCGATGTAGTTCATGTAGGCGAATTAAAGCTTATTGGTGAAGTTGTTAGAATATTTGGTGGAGATGTAGCTTTACAATGTTATGAAGATACAAGCGGCCTTAAACCTGGAGAACCTGTTATCTCAACTGGTAGACCTCTATCAGCAGAATTAGGACCAGGATTAATTGGAGGAATATTTGATGGCTTAGAGTTTTCTGAAACGGCGATGTGGCAGCTTGTTGGGCCCTTCATGAAGAAAGGCGTAAAATTAACTCCTTTAGATAGAAAAAAGAGATGGGTTTTTACACCTAAAGTTAAAAAAGGCGATAAAGTTGTTGAAGGTGATGTAATAGGCTTTGTTCCAGAGACAAGTGTTATAAAGCATAGGATCCTTGTTCCAGTTGGTTTAAGGGGAACTGTAACTGAAATTAAAGAAGGAGAATTCACTGTTGAAGATGAAGTGGCTTCAATAAAGCTTCCTGAGGGAGGAGAAATGGGAATAAAACTTATGCAATTATGGCCTGTAAGAGTTCCTAGACCTTATAAAGCTAGGCTCCCATCTGTTGAACCTTTAATTACTGGGCAGAGAGTTGTAGATTCATTTTTCCCAGTTGCTAAGGGTGGAACTGCAGCTATACCTGGAGGATTCGGAACTGGAAAAACAGTTACGCTTCATCAATTAGCTAAATGGTCTGATGCGCATATAATAGTTTATATAGGATGTGGCGAAAGAGGAAATGAAATGGCTGATGTTATAACTCATTTCCCTATGCTTGAAGATCCTATAACTGGAAAAAAACTTATTGAAAGGTCCATTTTCATAGCTAACGTCAGCAACCTTCCAGTTTCAGCTAGGGAAGCAAGCATTTACATGGGGCTCACAATAGCTGAATACTATAGAGATCAAGGCTACGATGTAGCAATAATGGCTGATTCAACATCAAGATGGGCTGAAGCTTTAAGAGATATTTCAGGTAGGCTTGAGGAGATTCCAGCTGAAGGCGGTTACCCAGCTTACTTAGCTGAAAGAATAGCTGAATTTTATGAAAGAAGCGGAAGAGTAATAACTTTAGGCAGCGAAGAAAGAATTGGCTCAGTAACAATTATGGGTGCTGTTTCCCCGCCTGGAGGAGACTTTAGCGAACCAGTCACCTCTTTAACTTTAAGGTTTGTTGGTACTCTCTGGGCTTTAGATACAGAACTAGCCTTTAGAAGGCATTTTCCAGCTATTAATTGGCTTTTAAGCTTCAGCCGTTACACAGATTTATTAAAAGATTTCTGGTCTAAACATGATCCTGATTGGCTTTACTTTAGAGATAGAGCGTTATCATTGCTTGAAGAAGCATCCAAAATAGAGGAAACGGCTAGAATTATTGGGGAAAAAGCCTTACCTGAAGAGCAACGCTTAATATTGTTTATTTCAGAAATTATAAGGGAAGGCTTTTTGGTTCAGCAGGCTTACCATGAAGTTGATACCTATTGCGAACCTGAAAAACAAGCTAAAATGCTTCGGTTTTTAATTGAATTTTATGATATGCTTGAGCCATTGGTTAGAGCTGGTGTTCCAGTGGAAAAAATAAGAAGCTTACCTTTAATAGTTGAGGTAATGCGGTTAAAAGAAAGAAAAGGCATTGAAGTTATCGATAAAGTTATGATGGAAGCTAAATCTGAAATTAAAAAACTTAGCGAAGAATACGGTTTAATTACAGCTTAATTTAATGGGAGGTAAAAATTAATGGTTGAAAAAGCTGGGCTTGTTTATAGATCTACAAACGAAATTAAAGGACCTTTACTTGTGGTTCAAGGAGTTAAAGGCGCAGCTTATAATGAGCTTGTAGAGGTAAAGCTTCCTGACGGTTCAGAAATGAGTGGAACAGTTTTGGATACATTCAGCGATAAAGCTGTTGTTCAAGTTTTCGGTGCAACAGAAGGCTTAGAACTTAAAGCTTCAGTTAGATTTACTGGTGAAGTTATCAATATTCCTTTATCAGATGATCTTATAGGAAGAATTTTTAGCGGAAGCTTTAAACCTTTAGATCATTTACCTGAACCTATAGGGAAAGAAAGAAGAGAAATTTTTGGCTCAGTTATTAATCCAGCTGCTAGAGAGCCTCCAAGCGAGTTTATTCAAACGGGGATATCAGCTATAGATGGAATGAACTCCCTCGTTAGAGGTCAAAAACTACCATTCTTTTCTGAAGCAGGTTTACCCCATAATATTGCTGCAGCTCAAGTAGCTAGGCAAGCTACAATCCCCGGCAAAGAGGAAGAATTCGCTGTAGTTTTCTGCGCTATGGGAATAAAACATGAAGAATACGAGTTTTTCAGAAGAGAATTTGAAAAAACAGGCGCTTTAGAAAATTCTGTTATGATCCTTAACTTAGCTGATGACCCAATTATTGAAAGAATTGTTGCGCCTAGAGTTGCTCAAACAATAGCTGAATATTTAGCGTTCGACCTTGAGATGCATGTTCTTACAATTTTAACAGACATGACCAATTATGGTGAAGCTTTAAGGTCGATTTCCGTAGCTAGAGAAGAGGTTCCAACTAGAAAGGGTTATCCAGGCTATTTATATACCGATTTAGCTACAATTTATGAAAGAGCTGGAAAAATAAAAGGAAAGAAAGGCTCAGTCACTTTAATGCCTATTTTAACCATGCCTGGAGGTGATATAACCCATCCAATTCCAGATTTAAGCGGTTACATAACTGAGGGACAATTAATTCTTGATAAAGATTTATACCTTAGAGGAATATACCCACCTATAAACGTTCTTCCATCGCTTTCAAGGCTTATGAAAGATGGTGTAGGCCCAGGAAGAACAAGAGAAGATCACTTAGGCGTTTCAAATCAACTATATATGGCTTATGCTGAAGGAGTAAAGGCTAGAGGTTTAGTTAGAATTATTGGAGAAGTTGGGTTAAGCGAGAGAGAAAGAAATTACTTAAGGTTTGCAGAGGAATTTGAAAGAAGGTTCGTTAATCAGGGAGTTTATGAAAATAGACCTTTAGAAAGAACGCTTGAAATAGCTTGGGATTTGCTTTCAATGCTTCCAGAAGATGAATTAATAAGAATTAAAGAAGAGCATATAAAGAAGTATCATCCAAAGTATAAAGCTACTGCGGTTTAACTGGAGCGTTAATTTAATGCCTGCAGGTTTAGGAGCTGGAGTTAAACCTACACGCGGTTTCCTTCTTCAACTTAAAAAAAGAGTAAGCTTTATTGAAGAGGGCTATAGGCTTCTTGAATTAAAAAGAGATGAATTAGCTAATGAGCTTAGAGCAAACCTTGAAGAGCTTAGCGCTAAAAAAAGAAGATTTGAAGAAAAAATTGAAGCTGCATTTAAAAACCTCAGCTTAGCATATGCGCTTTTAGGCTCTAAAGAAATGGTTTCTCAAGCTGAAGCTGTTGAAAAAAACTTTGAAATTGAAGTTTTACCTAAAAGCGTAATGGGAATTTTAGTGCCTTACCTAAAAATTGTGAATAAACCCTCCATAAACAATAAACTTGGGCCTATAGCTAGGTTTGCAGCTAAACAATTCAGCGATTTAATTGAGGAGTTTCTTAAAGTTGCTGAGCTTGAAGCTAGAATAGAAAGAATAGCTGATGATTTAGAAAAAACAAATAGAAAAGTAAATGCGCTTGAAAAAATAGTTATACCCCAATATAGGTTTATTATAAAGCAAATAGAAGATAGATTAGATGAGGATATGCTTGAAGAATTTATTAGAACAAAATTTGTTAGAGCAGTAATTGCTAAAAGGAGAGCCTAATTTATGCCTGAATATTTAGCTGTTAGATGCCATGGATTAAAAACGCATCTTCTTCCAAACCAAGCAATAGAAGCTTTAGCTTCATCAAAAAATATTAAAGAGTTTGCTGATGTTTTAGCTTCAACAGATTATGGCGATAAAACAAGAGAGCTAAAAGAGATAAACGCTTATGATCTAGAGCAAATCTTTACTGATGAATTAATAAAAAGATATAATTACGTAATTAACGCCTCCTCAAACGCTATGCAGGATTTTTTAAAAGCTTACGCTAAAAGATTTGAAGTTCAAAGTTTAACAAGAATTTTAAGAAGCAAAGCTTTTAAAACCTCCAGCAAAGACATTAAATCTTTTCTTCCTTTAATCCAAAGTTTTTCAAGCTTAAATTTAGATAGATTAATTGAAGCTGAAAGCGTAGAACGGGTAATTGAACTTCTCAAAGGAACTCCCTACTCTAAAATAGTTAAAGGCTGCGAGTTATATCAAAAATATAACAGCGTTTTACCTTTAGAAATTCACTTAAAAAAAGTTTATTATGAAACAGTTTTTGAAGCTTTAGAAATGCTTCCAAGCGAAGATCAAGAAGAAATAAAGGGGCTCTTAGGAATTGAAGTTGATGCAGCAAACTGCTTTACAGCTTTAGCACCCCTTCTTTATGGTTATACACCAGAATTAACTAAGCAATTGCTTATTCCATTCTCTCTTAAAATTCCCCTTTCAAATTTTAAAGAAGTTATAGAATCCAAAAGTTTGCATGTAGCCTTAACGCTTTTTAAAGACTATGAAAACTTTATTAAACCTTTGCTTGAAAAAGGGGATGAAGCTTTAGCTGAAATCAACATTTTAAAGCTTCTTAAGAGAAAAGCTGAAGAACTTATGCTGAAGTTCAATATAGACTTTGCTTATACAATAGCCTATCTTACTTTATGCGAAATTGAATGGAGAAACCTTATTTTAATAGCTTTTTTAACGCAGCAAAATCTTGAAGCTAAACAATACTTAATAATTTAAAAGTTTCTTTTCTTTTGTTTAAATACAGAAATTAAAACCAAACCTAAAACTATTGGAAGAATAAAAGCTAATCCTAAACCTGCAATAAAACCTAAAACAATCGATTTATGCTTTAAAATAAGAAAAACCCCAATTATTTGAATTCCAATTAAAATAAAAAAATAAATAATTGCTAATTTGATGTTTAATGTTTTATTATTTTTTTGCAATTCTGCTCCTCAATTAAGTTATCCATATTAGAAACGCTATGAGAAGCCCATAGATTGCTATTCCCTCAGCCATACCAACATAAACAATTGTTCTACCGAATAATTCAGGTTTTTCAGTTATTGTTGCTGAAGCTGCAGCACCAGTTTTAGCTACAGCCAAACCAGCACCAATAGATGATAATCCAACGCCTATAGCCATAGCAAGAAACTTATTTTCTTGAGGAGCTGCTCCTGCTTCTTGAGCTAAAGCAACGCTTGCTAACCCAACCGTTAAATAAAACATTATTATTAACGAAAATAATATTTTTTTCGCTTTCATTTTGGATCACGATACCCTTTTTAACGCATTTTCCCTTTTTAAAGTTTACTCTAAGCTTTTTTTACCTTTAACCAAAAAAGAGTAAATTATATATACTTAAACTTCTTTAATCTATTGTTTACAATGCTTGCTTTGCTGAAACGCTTTAATGGTGGTGAAGGAAAAAAATGAATGACCAGTTTAATTTGCTTCTTCAATCCCTTATTATACCAGCTATTTTTTCAATATTAATTCTTCCGTTAGGAAAAGCCTATAAACAAAAGGCTGGATGGATTGTGTTTTTAGTTTTGCTTTATGCTACTGGAATCTATGGTTATATAACTTTAAGCCTTTTTACAGGTTTTATTAAAGATGGAGTTAAAGCTTCTTATGTTTGGGCGCCTTATATAGGAAATTTAACATTGCTTGCTGATGGTTTAAGCGTTCCAATTGCTTTTACTATAGCTTTGCTTTCAGCTTTAATTGCAATATACTCAATTGGGTATATGGCTGAAGCTGAAAACATTGAAGTTTACTATTCTTTATATTTGCTTTATGCTGTTGGAATGCTTGGCACAGTGCTTACAACTAATTTAGCAGCTTTCTTTCTATTCTTTGAGTTAATGCTTATTCCTTCATGGGCTTTAATAGCTGTTTGGGGAACCGGCCCTAAAGAAGCAATTGCCTTTAAATACTTTATGTTTACTGAAGCAGGAGCGCTTTCTTTACTGGCTGGAATTTTAATAACACGATTTCAATTTGGAACATTTGAAATCTTTGATATAGCTTCAAAAATTGCTCCAGAAATGGAGAGAATAGCAATAATTTCTGTAGCCTTAATTTTATTAGGTTTTATAGTTAAAATGGCGATTTTTCCGCTTCACACTTGGCTTCCAGATGCTCATGCTGAAGCCCCAACCCCGATTAGCGCTTTGCTTTCTCCAGCTATGATTGGAATAGGAGGTTATGCAGCTATTAGAATAATTTACACCGCTTTTCCAATGGTCGCTTTCAATTACAACTTTATTGTCGCAATTTCAGTTTTAGCTTTAATTACAATGTTTTATGGTGCTTCAATGGCTTTAGTTCAAGAAGATGTGAAAAGATTGCTTGCTTACTCTAGCATAAGCCAAATGGGCTATCTTTTATTTGGTGTAGCTTCAGCTTCCATTCTAGGTTTAACTGGAGCTGCACTGCTTTATATGAGCCATGGCTTCGCTAAAGCTGTTCTCTTCATGGTTTCAGGAATATTTATTCATCAATTCCATACTAGAAAAATAAGCGATTTAGGAGGTTTAGCTGCAGAAATGCCTTATACAGCTACAGCCACATTAATATCGTTTTTAAGTTTAGCTGGAACACCGCCTCTTCTAGGTTTTTGGGGTGAATTATTTATTTTTGCAGGTGCAATGCATTCTAGCTTAATAAATGCTGCATCTCAAGGCTTAACTAGAGGGGTTATAACAATGCTTGCTGTAATAGCCTCTATTTTTACAGCTGGCTATGGCTTAAAAGCTTTTAGAAGAATCTTTTTTGGAGAGCGTAAAGAAAACCTAAAAATAACTAGTGAAGGCCCATTAACAATGCTAGCTCCAATAATAATTCTTGCAGCTTTCTCTTTAATTCTAGGAATTTACCCAACATTAATCAGCAAAGAGCTCGGCACAATCTTTTCGCAATTAATCCCATAAAAAGCAAACTTTAAATAAAATAAAATTTTTAAATTTTTAACTATAAAGTTGAGGGTAAAACAAAAATGATTATTCCAGTAAAAAAGTTTACTGCGGTAACCTTAGCGGATAACGCGCGAAAGCTTATTGATACCTTAGGTAGATTAGGAGTTATTCAATTAAAAAAACTTGATGAAAGCGAGTTTGTAGGATTTAAAGAAATAGTTTCAGAAGAAGCTAAAGAATATGAAAACCTATATGAAAAGCTTAACTCGCTTAAAAATAAATTGAATGCTTCATTGAAGAAACCTGAAACCATAGAGTTTACAAAAATTAAACCTTCGCTAGAAGAGTTAAAATCTTCAATTGAAGAATTTGAAAAAAGAACTGTTGAGCTTGAGGAAAAAATTAAATCGGTTAAAGAGCAATTAAAAACCCTTAACGAATCTAAACCGATTCTTCAAATTTTAAAAAATCAAAAAATAAATCCAGGAGATATAGGTGAATTTAAGCATATACTTGCTAAAGCTGGATTAGCTAAAACTAAGCTTTTACCATCGCTTAGGTTAAGGGTTAAACCAAGAAAAGAAATAACGTTTAGAGAAGCAGCGGTCTCGCCTGAAGAAACCTTCCTTTATATAACTGGATTGATAGAATTAAAGGATTGGATTGAAAAACTTTTAACAGCTGTAGAGTTTAAAGAGTTTAAGCTTCCTTTAGGAATTCCAAATGAAATAAATGAAGCTATAAAATGGGTTGAAGAAGAAACAAAAAAATGTGAAGACGAATTAAAAGCTCTTGAAGAAAAATGGGCTTCTCTTAAGCAAGAATTTGAAGAAAAAGCTGGTTATTTAGAGGTTGTTGTTAGGTATGGTTTGGATGTTTGTTTGGCTGAGGGTAATTTGTTGAGGAGTAGGTTGATGGTTGTTTTGCAGGGTTGGGTTCCAATTAACAAGATTGAAGCTTTAAA
>Ga0078972_1008728_pt1 | contig 20822 bp, 20 predicted proteins | sample YelNatPaOPGAMG01_FD_67568 | JGI IMG/M metagenome (GOLD analysis project Ga0078972, IMG submission 67568) | Hot spring thermophilic microbial communities from Obsidian Pool, Yellowstone National Park, USA - OP-RAMG-01 (SPADES assembly) (version 2) | ecosystem: Environmental > Aquatic > Thermal...
GGCAAATCAGACATCTCCACAAATCACATTTGCTTGGGAGACTGACAATGCTTCGATACCGCTTGAGGCTATCTATAACGTGGATAATACAAATTATACGGCATCTATAACAATAGATGTCAATCCCAAACCAACAGCTTCTATAAACGCCACATACGGCTTTATATACACAGGTAAGGTGGACACATTCACGGCATCTACCAAATACGGATCGCCGGGCTTTTCGTATAAATGGTATATTGGTAAGGGAGAAGTGAGGGGAGAAGTGAGTTCCTCACACTCTTTCTCATATATATTCACATCTGCGGGAAATTACACTGTAAATCTTACAGCAACAGATGGAGATGGTGCAGTAGCCTATGCAACATACACAGTTCAGGTTTACTCCCCACCTTCGGTAAGCATTTCCTCAAACCAGAACCCCACTGATATAAACAACTCAGTGACCTTTACTGCATCAGTGTCTGGCACAGGAAGTTACAAATATCAGTGGTATTATTCTAATGGAACGGCTATCTCTGGAGCTACCTCATCAATATACACAACCTCCTTCTCATCCTCTGGAACATACGGTTTCCATGTCATTGTTATATCTACACTAAGTGATTCCAGCAATGTATCTGTGACTTCTTCAACCCTTACAGAGACAGTTAACGTTGATCCCTCAATATCGGTCAGCAGTTCCCAGAATGCAACCGATGTAGGAAATTCAGTAACCTTTACAGCTTCAGGATCAGGTGGAACGGGGAGTTACACGTATCAGTGGTATGAGAATGGAACGGCGATCTTAGGTGCAAATTCAAGCACTTATACAACTTCTTTCTCATATGTTGGTTCTCCAACATTTTATGTAATAATAAAGGATGCAGATGAAAAGACCGCACAGTCCTCGACATTTACTGAGTCTGTTAATTCTGATCCCTCAGTAACCGTAACATCCTCTCAAACCCCAACAGACGTGGGCAACTCAATAACCTTTACAGCTTCAGGATCAGGTGGAACGGGGAGTTATACATATCAGTGGTACCTTAACGGTGCAACCCTCTCTGGGGCTACCTCGTCGACATACACCACATCCTTCAGTTCCGCAGGGATTAACACCATCTACGTAATAATAAAGGATGCCAATGGTAATACAGCACAGTCATCAAACCTTACAGAGACAGTTAACGTTGATCCATCGGTTTCAGTCAGCAGTTCACAGAACCCTTCACAGAACCCAACGGATATAGGCAATTCAGTAACCTTTACGGCATCTGGTTCAGGAGGTACGGGAAGTTATACATATCAGTGGTACGAGAATGGAACGGCTATCTCTGGAGCAACATCTTCAAACTATTCAACGTCTTTCTCATATGTCGGTTCTCCAACATTTTATGTGATCATAAAGGATGCAAACAGTAAAGCTGCACAATCATCAACCATTACTGAGAAAGTTAATGCTGATCCTTCAGTTTCAGTCAGCAGTTCCCAGAATGCAACCGATGTAGGGAATTCAGTAACCTTTACTGCATCCGCATCAGGAGGTACAGGAAGTTACACATACCAGTGGTATCTGAACAATGCAGCTATCTCAAATGCAACATCTTCAACCTATACGACTTCATTCTCCAGTGAGGGTTCTTATTCAATTTATGTCAAAATAACAGATTCTCTTGGAGATAAAGCACAATCTTCGGCATTGACAGAAACAGTCAACTCTGCCATATCCGGCACAATATCAGAAAAGTATTCATCTATAGATTCCGGGGCTTCCAATACATTCAATTCAAGCATAACCGGCGGGACAGGTTCACTTACATATGATTGGGAAGTCGGTGGCAATACGGTGTCAACAAGCCCATCGTTTTCAATGTCAATATATAGTGTAGGGTCGCAGTCAATTACCCTTGTAATAAAGGATTCTCTCGGCGACACCCTGACACTGAAGGAGAACTTCACAGTTGTGCAAGACCCATATGTGACATTTAAAGCTAAATATTCCTCGATTGACAGTGGCGTTCAGGATATCTTCACACCAACCGTATTATACGGGACATCCCCATTTTCATACGACTGGTACGTTAACGGGGTTTATGCAGGTAATTCTACAATCCTGACATATCTCTTCACATCTGCGGGAACATACCACATTACACTTAACATAACAGATGCATTTGGAATGAGATCATCTTATACAAAAAGCCTCATAGTGATATCAGACCCCATTGCATCCATATTTGCAAACCGCACCGCAATTGATATAGGCATGGGCATAAGTTTCTATTCTGGGATATCCAACGGTACTTCTCCATACAACTACACTTGGGAGGTTGACGGAAGCACAGCAGGATACGGGCTTTCATTCTCCTATATTTTCTCAACAGCAGGTACATATACAGTCACCCTGACAGTGAGAGACGCATTCAATCAGACCTCGACCGTAACGGAGAGAATAACGGTCAATGCTGATCCAGTTGCAACAGCAACGGCAAAGAATACATCTATTGACGCAGGGCAGTCCGATTCATTCTTCGGAAATGCCACCAACGGGACATCACCTTACTCATATGTATGGCAGGTAAACGGAAATGTCGTATCCACCTCGAAGAACATGTCATATATATTCATAGATGCTGGGACTTACACAATAACCCTCAAGGTAACAGACGATCTCGGTGTGGCATCTACATATGCCATGACCATAACAGTTAATCCAGACCTCTCCGCCACACTGAATATAACCTATACCACCGTTGATGAGAATATAACCGATACCTTTACGATTACTCCACACAACGGGACATCCCCATACACATATGCACTGTTCATTAACGGAACAGAGGTATCCAGCAGCAGTTCTTATTCACAGTATTTCACCTCGGCAGGTATCTATCAGGTACTGGCATATGTGAACGATACAGCTGGGCAATCTGTAAAACTCAGGGATAGCATAGTGGTAAGAGTAAATCCATCCGTTTACATAACTACTCCAACAAACAGGACGGATGCCAATGTTCCTGTACAGTTCAGAGGGGTCTTATCGGGTGGAACGGGACCGTACAGCTATTCATGGCTTATCGGTGGACATACATACAATAACACTACCCTGAAACATGCTTTTTCATCAGCAGGAGATTACGATATACAGCTGACGGTAACCGACTCATTCGGAAGGGAAGCAATTGCAAATATTAACGAGACGATATATCCCGATCCACATGCAACGCTCAACATTCCTTCTGATGTCCGGGTATCTGTTGAAGAACCCCTGTCCCTGAACATAACGGGCGGAATACCCTCATACAAAGTACAGTGGTATTTCCCCTCAGGCGAGCAGTATTCAGGCACAAACATAACTCATGCATTCAGCAATGCGGGAACTGAAACGTTCCAGACAAAAGTCACTGACAGCACCGGCTACGTGGATGTGCAGAATTACACTGCTAATGTCCATCTGTTCGTGGCAATTGCAGCCAATCAGACAGAGGGTCTCGGTCCACTTGCTGTGCAGTTCTCATCAGCGGTTCTGGGTGGTGCACAGTCACAGTACAGCTTTAACTGGACATTTTCAACAGGGCATTCATCGTTTCTACAGAACCCTGAATATACCTTCCCGGTGGGCAATTACACTGTTCATTTTGTTGCGACCTCAGAGAACGGTGCAACAGGGAGTGCAAACATATCCATTGTAAGCCTTCCGCCACCTGTAACCATATCCTATACGCCTACAGTGAACGGTACTGTGCTTTCCACATTCAACTTCGTTGCCAAGCCCAACTGGGACGCAACCGCCCCTTACACGATGACATGGTCTATGCCAAACGGGCAATCACTCACAGGGATGAATGTTTCATACCAGTTCCCGGTATATCATGAGTTCAACACAGTGATTGCAACATTTACTTCAGGAAACGGGATAAAATGGGTGCAGGACGTAACGGTAAGGATGTATCCTGCACCGATCACAGCGTCCTTCACGGTACCGAAGATAGTTCCGACTGATACACTGATAAACGTATCAGCATCCGTACAGGACCCCGATTCAACCTCAATTACATATGACTGGATATTTAACGGGCAGGCTTACTCAGGGCAGAACCAGTTCTTTTACTTCGGGAACGCAGGAAATTACACAATATCCCTGACAGTAACAGATAGCCTTGGTGCAACAACCACAGTGGTTCATACGGTGGATGCGGAAAACGTTTCATCCAACGCCAACATTGTAATAAAGGTGAATTCACACAGCAACGGTCCCTACGACACATATCAGATAAGGGTATTCTCATCTGCTCCTCTGGACATAGTGGAAGCGTTTGTGGCAGATCAGTCAGTACAACCGACCTACGTTAACGACACAAATGGTTATTTATATAATCTCACCCTGAACCAGCAGGACTACAATCCCGGATCATATCCTCTCAAGATTGTGGTGTTTACAACTACCGGATTGAGCAACTATGCCATAGAGAACTACTTCGTTTCACAGACTTATGGCAAAGGCGGTGTTCCATTCAATCTTGCATCGTTCTTTGGTGGCACTCTGAATATGGTCATAGCTCTCCTCAGCGTTACAGGTTCCATATCTGTGGCAGTCCTGTTCTGGCGTGATAAGAAGGACAGGGATACGAGATACTTCAATGTAGGAGGTGCCGTGGTGAAGGCAAAAGTATCTCCTATGTCAAAATTCTCATTCAATCACCACGAAAATACCACAAATATGCCATCCTCGGCAGTGCCAATGTCTCAACTTCCACCGCCACCGCCCCCGTCGAACAACTTCCCTCCGCCAAGCAATTCAGGGAACGGAAACAACGGAAATAACGGAGGGTTCTTCTAATGGCAGGAAAATGGGTAACCTTGGGCAAAGGCAATGACTCACGCCCTATCATGGTGGGTGAACCAGCAGATAAAAAAGCCACCACACTGGGGTTGTATGACGCACCAGAGGTACAGACACTTCCTGAAGCCCATCTGCAATTCATCGAAACACTTGGAGTGCTTGTTCACATGTCTGAAGAGGAGATCGAGGATCAGTTGCAGGTCAAAGAGGATTTTGTGCAGTTGCAGAGTACATTCACCGACCCCGATGCCTATGACCAGCTTCAGACCATGGTAAGGCATCTTTTCCATCGATACGTTGATATCGAAACACACCTCAGGGCTCTAAACCGCAATGGACTTAAGAATGGCGTTGACCTCAAATATCTTTACAATACCTACGTGTCTATCGGGCGTGAGAGCAGGGAACTGAGAGACATAATGAAGAACCTGCCGCAGTATGATACAACCTACGGCAGGGAAGCAACCACACTACAGGATAACATAACGAAATCACTTGAGAAATCTGCACAGACTATCATGTCATACATGCAGAAGGATTTCAGGATTCCATCCAAGAAGAAGAGAACACCGCCAGAGAACTGGCAACACCTCAATAAAGGTGCTTTGAAACGGTATGCCAAGCGGTCAAGCACAGTTTTTTCTCCGAAACCTGATCCAGAAATCTCAGATGCTGAGAAAAATACAGTCTGATTAATCCTTAAATACAACTTATTCTTTTTTATAGTAAGAGGCTGAACAATTTTGACGGAATTTGATGATAATACGAGTGTCGATTCTACAAACATGGGTATCACCAAGAAGAAGAAGGGGATATTTCGATCTGAAAAGAGGGCGGATGGAACAGTAAAACGTTATCCAATATTTGGTAGAAAACGTTTGATGGGACCCTCTAAAAACTCTTTTGTAAATGGGTATTCACAGCAGAAAGCATCCTATTTGCAGTACCAGTTTTCTGATGATATATCCCAGTATCAAAATGCCCTTGCCGAAATTCTGAACGGCGGGCAGACTGGAATTAATGAATACCGGTATATGCTTTCGTATATTAACGGAATGCACCAGACCATACTGAAAGGACTGAATCTTGAAACATATCATGATCTCTTGCTGAACAACAGGAACATAGAACCATTACTTATGAAGAAGCTCGGTAGCTTCAGGGATGAAAATGGTAATCTTATTAGCATTGATAATATGCAAGTTTTTGACGGTTCTGGAATCTCTGGTGTTGTAAATCTGAGGATAGACGGAAGTGGAAAAAACGGAGACACGCTTAGGATTGCCAACTTGGAAGTCATTCCAATCACCAATCGTATTTTTATGTCACTTAGCTCTCAAGGCGGTTTCTTCTACCGTGAGGGCAAGGTCTTGATCCCGTTTGATCGGCTTACAGAAAATGGATTCCTGACAGAGACTAAACTCTTGGGAAGCGGTGATTTCATTTCAACTGTTTTGGACAAAATAAGGGGATTCAATCAGGAGGTTGATCTTATTGCTTCGACAGGGGCTACATTACCAAAAAAACCACTTACAGTTGCAGGGTACGACCCGGACAAACTTCTGGAAACCGACTTTAAAAATCCTATGGGAAACCCCAAAGATGAAAAACCCCCTAAAGGAGATAGAGATCAGGATAAGCGGGATCAGGGTAAGCGGGATCAGGGTAAGCGGGATCAGGATGAGAATAGACTATATATAAACATACCAGTTATGAATGAGACGCTTGGTCTCGATGGTAATCCTACCAAACTTGCAAAGGCTGTCTCACAATCAGATATACTGACAGGAATCGTGTTTAATAATGGTCTTAGCCACACCGAGAAAGACAAGGATGGCAATATTACTTACCAATTGGGTGGCATGCAAAGTGCACTTAGTGCATTCTCTTTAATATATGGAGCTCCTGAGAACGAGGTAATTGGGCTTCTTGCGAAACAAAACCCAACTGAAAACGAAAACACTTATAAAAGGCAAATAGTTGATTTTGTAAAAGCTTACAATGAAAATTGGGGTAAAAAAGCAGTCATGAAAAATCTGATAGATGCTTTTAAAGTGGAGAATAACTTGCAGAGACAAACATCTATACCTGATGATCCAGTGCAATTTATTGAGTTTATAAGGGGGGATGGTGACCATAATCTTACCATAGCTTCATTGTGGAATCAATTTGTCAAGCCACGTACTACTGAGGATCGGAATCGTCTCACAGCATTATACAGACAAGCTGAACAAGATAACGGGAATAATCTTTTGGGGCTTAACCAGCATTTCCAAGCTACCGGAGATGTTGGGCTTAGCCAAGGTAGCACCAGCCCTGAAAAAAAACCTACAAACTTGCTCGGAAGACCAACAGTGTCAACAGTGAACACAACAAAACCAAACGAAAATATCACAGAGCTTCCAGATTGGACGAAAAATCTTGCTACGTGGACAAAAAATCTTGCTGAGGATTCAACTACCCGGAGTTCCTCTGATGCATCTCTGAACTCGCAGAAACCAACAGTGAAACCAACAGTGAAACCAACAGTGAACACAACAAAACCAAACGAAAATATCGCAGAGCTTCCAGATTGGACAAAAAATCTTGCTCCAGCTTCAACTACCCAGAGTTCCTCTGATGCATCTACAGATTCCTCTACCCCTTTTAACGCTGATGGTTCATTAAAAATCCGCCCTCCTAAGATTGACACTATATATGGGCAGAACTTAAAAGAGATATCGACATCTTTTGCAACCAACAATAAGGGTATGAAAAATGGCTACCAAAAAAAGGTGTTAAACAAATTAAATCAAAGTGATAGCACAGAAATTGCTTATGCCCTTTCGTTCACTTTAGACAACTACCGTAACGAGTATGGGCTTTCAGATAAGGACTTCTCTGAAAATATGCTGTACAATATATTAAGTGACTATTTAGAATATGGCACCGCAGATGTAGGTAGATATCTACCAAGGGGGGCTGAGGATATGGCGGAGCATGTTGATCCCGATGAAATTGTAGAAAAATTCTACTCAGAGCTATCTGGTGGAAGTGAAATAGGAGATAAAACATTAGGTTATTGAGAATAAGGTGAAAACATGGTACAACAGTTCAGGACAAAGAAAACGGATGATGGAAAGACGGTGGCTTACCCCGTAGCAGGTTCTAAAAAAACTGCTGACGGTACGGCGAGATTGCTCCAGAAGCTCTACCCTGAGGAGACTATAAAAGTACTCAGGGTAGGCAAGGGTAAAGATATGTTCGCCCCCTTCATTGCCTATGTGGGCAAGAGGATGGGTATGGCGTTTCCAACCGAAAAGATGAATCCAGAACCGATTGAGGTAGTGCAGGAACGCCACGTACAAGTGAGGGAACTACCTAAGGAATCCAAGTGGTTTAGCAAACTTCCATCTGTAACATACAAGGCATTGGCAAACAGTATAACAAATGGCGGAACTATCTATTCTGTAATAAATGGGGCTTCTATGGCGGACAACAACAGACTCGTCAAAGGAGATGCCACAATATTTGGCTCAAATGATGACGGGAGCGTAAACTACGTCATGGAATGGAACCACATAAGCGATAACCCGCAGTCCATTGTGGGCGTATATAATGGCGGTATGGAGAAAGAGGTAAGCGAATCTGTGGAAGCAACTGCACTGAGGACTAAAGTCCGCTCTAAAGTGGAAAGCATTAAGTCTCTGCATAAGTTTTCATTGGACTTGAGAGACACAGAAGCGTCCAGAGTATTAGAGATGCTGAATAAGCTTTCATATCCGAATGAAATAGTAGGGGTAGACTATGCAAATGACCAGATAACAGTCTATCCAATCAATCATGGAAATGAAATGGTTATAGCCAGTGTAGATAGCAGAGGTCACAATCATCGTGAACAGAGAACTTTTATCAAAGCCAGTTCACTCAGGGATATGCTCAATATGTACGTGGATTCCGGTACCCCGAACATGACATTGGGAATCAGCACTGGAGAACCAATCTATGGCGAACTGAAACTTTATCCTGACGATCCGCATTCTTATTACGGAACGGGCGAACCCAAGCCCTCAGGAAAGAAAGCTTACAGAGAAATAGGTACTATGTCCATACTTGTATCGACGGCAGATGGATCAGATACGAGGGCACTTAACACGAACTCACCTATGGATTGGTGAACAATTTAATAGTATCATTGTTTTATGATACTATAGTATCAAAAAAATGGAAGGAGAAAAGGAGACAAAAAACATGGGAGAAAAAATGGAAAAAAAAGGGAAAGAAACGACAGCTACTAAGCGGAAAGCGATAATCAAGCATCCGGGGACTTTGAAGGTATTCGGGTACCAGTTGCATGAACCCCCCGCAGACAGAAGAAAAGCATTACGCAAGGCAGTGAATAAATACGGCGTAATGAAGGTAAAGGCAAAACTCAGGGGATTAAAGGTTCTTATGAAGCAAAAAGGCAACCGCATGATCCTTGCGAGAGACCTTAAGTACCTCGACAACAGAACTGGCGGAAAAAAGGGTCAGGATAATGGTTCTGCGGTAATAACCGGTGTTATAGTTCTGATCATATTTCTCGTATTTGTTGTTGCTGCGGTAAAGATCGGGTTAACTTTTCCCACACTCATATCAGACCTTAAAACGTTTTTCTCTGGCTCTTTTGTTTTAGCAAAATCAATTATACTGAGGTGATTTTTTGGCTTCCAGCAAAGCTAAATCACTATTATTGATTGCTGTAGCTATGGCGATTATAATTGCCATACTGCCCATGTTAATGGCACCACAGAGTTCTCAGGGGGCTAACCAGCAGGTAGCACCCGCAACCACAGGAAATGGAACATACGGGGCGTATGTCTATTCCACATCTGCCACGGTTTCCAATGTATCCATATATATTCCGTTCGGAAGCAACAATACGACCTCTCTCAGGGATATTACGGTTGTAATTTACGGTTCTGTGGCATTCAATGTTAGCTATAACGGGCGTCCCGTTGAGACTGGTTTTTCCATTTCAGAAAAATATGTTAATTTTACACTTGGGAATGGCACATACAACCTTACGGTAAGGCTTAATCACGCACTGTACGGACAGATCACAAATCTGCATACAACCAAGTTCGCATCTGCATATGCTCTACAGGGGGTTTACATTTATTCCATATACACGGGACAATCGCAGCAACTCTATGCTGCACCCGGGCAGTCAAACATACTTATGTACCCCATATGGAATATTACCATGTACTCCTCAACAGTAACCACTTACAGCGTCTATGTCAATGCTGCCTTCGTTTCCTCAGGGACTTTTGTGGGGGTCAAACAGATAGCGGTGGATGTAAACACATCCGTGGGAAGTGCAGTTATAGGCGTGGGCAATACAATCTATAAATTCACCAATCTGCCCATATCATCTGTGCCGTTGAAGAAATACTATGCACCACCTGCACCTGCACTGGCATTCACGGCAGAGGTGCTTGATGAATACCTCGTTAAGGCAGGAATAGCCTCAGGATTAAGCCTTATAGCAGCAGTGTTGATCGTTGGGCGTATAACCGTATCAAAGCTGGAAAGGACAGTGGTCGGCTAATGTTCGAGAAACATAAGATGAAGAAAGAAGCCAAGCAGAAATTCAGAGACCTGCAATCATCCCAGATGGCTAACCAGATGCAGCAACAACAGCAACAACAACAGACTGAGGAGGGCGAAGTCCGTACCGCCAACTATGCCAGACTTGCGTCCATCATGAATTTAAAAGCCGATATAATGGAAAATATCGGGTGGATCATTGTAGGAAGCGTAATCCTTCTGATCGAATACTTCATTATCGGCATATTATACACCTTGCCAACCTTCATTTTCATGGCTCTCATTATTAGAGGGTACACCAGAAGGTTTTACAGAGTTCCATTGCAGTATGTCCTCTTAACCAAAATAGAGGAGAACCGGCAGACATTTGTTGGGTTTTTCGGGTTTCCCTACAAAATATTCAACTACATTGATACAGAGGGTGTGGAGAATATGGTCAGGACGCCCAATTACGGTCCCGTTTACCTTGCCAGCGATATAGTATTCGAGGGAGACATTCCAGTAAAGATAAAGTTTTCCTATATCCATTTCTCACAGTATGACTTCATCACCAAGAAACAGACATATCCGCTGATGGTAGAATACCTTAACAGGTTGATCATAATGGATATAAAACTCAGGGAGATGATGGATTTGAATACCGCAGCAATGGCAGCAGATATAACATCCCAGAGGCTTAAGAGAATATCACAGGGTAAGACTGAGGATGTTCTGAAACTCCACTCAGAGAGAGAAAAGCTCATGAAGGAGATCGCTGAAATCATGAACAGAAACGAGGAGACCGAGAATAACCTCAATGAGGGCGAGGAAGCTGCTGAAGAAACGGAGGGGAATGTGAATGCCTAAACCGAATAACGGATCGCCACCACCGTATAAGTTCATTCCCCACAATTACAGGATTGAGAGAGAACAGTGGGGAGAGGAACTTTTTTACAGGGATTTGGAGTTTGAGAACCCTGATCTCATAAATATCCCATACTACAACGCAATGCGTACCAGTGCCAGAGAAAGGTTCGACCCATCTGAGCGTCTGCCACGCCTTGATGTTGCATCCATAATGAAGTTCCGTGGTGTTAATGATCTTGTGGTGAAAAGACCAATACCTATACACAATCTCCACACACCCATGAATTATATGTCATACCTCATTTCAAGCCCAAAACCTGTGCTTGACAGGACGCTGATATCACATAAGGGAGGGGAAGGGTGGAGAGCGTACCCCCAAGGTGCATACAGGTATGGAAAAAATACGATGAACCCTGATATGCTCAACTTGGAAATCATCGATAAAGTAAATGGAAGGAGGGAGGTACGGAACTGCAACAGAATCATACTCCGTTATTCCCCTCTCATAGTTGCATCCTTCACCGACCCCGCTGGGGAATATACAATCTCCGATAAGGTAAACGGCGAAGATTTCTCAACAGAGGTGTTGCCAATCATGAAGAACGGTGAGGAACAGTACCCTCCGCCAGTGCCGGTGTCTATAAGGGGGCATTTCCGTGTAACGCTCAACTTACGCAAACTGCCAAAGGGCAGGTGGATTGCCATCCCTGCTGAGACTGACCAGACCAGAGAATACAAAAGAAACAACCCGTCCCTCACAGAGAATGCAGGGACTACACTCATCGAGGTCGCATACAGAGAACTAAAAACCCTCAATGAACAGAGGACAGTAACACTTAACGATGTGCAGATCACCGCAGACACTTACCAAATTCCTGTAAACGATCTTATGGATTACCTGAAGAAGAGAAAATCTGAAAAGCAACAGCAAAAGGATCAGGTTCCAGAGGAAGCACCGGATATGTCGAAAGCAGAACCTGAATCGGTCGGAACTCTCGGTGATGAGGCAAGGCAGGTTGCCAAGTCAGGGTTTAAGGATGTACCACCACCACTACCTGACAGGAAAGACAAACCTGATAAGCACAAAAAAATTAAAGTGAAGCTAACACGTGAGGAGAAGAAAGATATGAGAAAGGAACTGAAAGCTTTGAAGAGAGAGCATAAAGGAAAATTCACTTTCCGCAGAAGGAGGGATTAAAATGCCAGATGAGGGGTTGATCATTTACCTGAACCAGTTCACGACTATCATAAGGCTTTCTTCTACAACCGAGATGGATATGGTTCACATAGATAGGCTTACCAAGCACATTATGACCCTCGATTCTATGCTTAAACCCTTTTATGATCCTGAGTACAGGGAAGCCAGAGCGAGACTGGTTGCACAGGATGAAATCATAAAAAGAACGGCGGACAATGCCCAGTTCTTCAACTTGAGGTATGCCCTGTGCCTTTCATGGATCGGGGCAATATCTGCATTGATGCGTAACAAGAACTGGATAGGCGATCCCGGAGTTGTCGCCACTGAAGATGTCGTAGATCAGGATGCCTATATAGCTGATGAGAGAACAAGCCCGGACATGGTGGGATAAATGGAATTGAAAAACCTTTCCGATGAGGATATACAGAAGCTGAACCTGACCCAGAAGATAAGTTTTGGAAGCGTTGACACGAACAGCAAGACCAGATGGCTTATCCCATGGGTTGAAAAAAGGCTCAGGGAAAAGAGACCTGTTAACCTTGTCTATACAGGGGAAACGGGGTCAGGGAAATCATATGCCGCAATGAGAACTGCGGAAAATGTTGATGAGAGTTTCTCAGAAGAACATATTGTGTTTGATACTACTGAGTTTATGAAAATCCTGAACAGTAAACCACCTGCGGGAACAGTTATCATGCTTGACGAAGCAGGAGTGGCAATCAGCAGTAAGGACTGGCACACACAACAGCTTATTCTATTCGGCAAGACCGCACAGTCTATGAGATACAGAGGTATTCTCATATTTTACACAGTACCGAGATTGCCCTTCGTTGATGCAACCACGAGACAGCTTATACAGATTCTTTTTGAAAGCACCAGCGTAAGAGGTAGAATGAAACCTTTCTTTATACGCCCTGCTGCAAACAGAAATGACAACCGACCTTGGTATTATTACCCAACCCGTACCGTGACGGTTAACTTCAGGTCTTGGAGAGAGCAGATACGCATTGTGAATTTCCTCATGCCCTCCAAACATATCTACATCCCCTACGAAAAGAAGAAGGATGAATACCTTACATCGTTGTATGAGAACTTTGAGGACACTCTGAAGAGTGTAGAGACCGGTAAAGAAGAACTGGAAACAGGGATCGTATTGCTTTGCCCGAACTGCAAGTATAAATTCCGTTATAAAAAAGCTTCTTGGTCACCTAAATGCACAAGGTGTGGTTCTCCAATCGATATACCTCAGAAGCTCAAGCCTTACGTGGGGATACAGCATGTTAAACTCAACTACGGGTATGTAATGGACCCAGTTACAGGAGATGTTGTCTATACTGATGAGCATCCTGATGGAAGGCAGCGTAATACAAACCCTGACGCCCCTGATGTGCAATTGATAGGGGATAATAGTGATTCCTATCAGGATGACGATGAGGGTGAGGATTTTTCCGGTGACAGTGATCAAGTGTAGGCAAAAAGAGTAACACTGTCTCGAAAACAGCGGGAATACAACACTGTGTTCCTCTTAAAGTACCTCTAAAATAATATATATTTAACGGGGTATAATACGTGCGTTAATGCGATGCGGTATCCGAAAGCGACCGACTTTTGACCGCCATTTTTACTTTTTTTAATTTTTAGGGGGGGTGTTTCACCCTTTTGACCCTTGACTCTATTCAGAGGTGTTGACAGAGGTGTTGAGACAGATTTTCAATTAGTATCAGAAATTTTTTTCTTCTTTGCTGACTGACCAGACCATCCAACCATGTATGATCATGTATGTGTATGATCTTTAAACAAATGATCCGATCCTCGCAACACCTCGCAACAATATAAAATGACAAAACGACTTGGAAGCCGTCATTAAACTTTGAATATTAATAATGTTATTAATGGTGAAAGTTTAATAACAGCTACGATATTATTTTGTTAGATTAAAATGACATTGGCTTTTGGGTATGTAAGAGCGTCGACTATAGAGGAAGTTAAGCAAGGATCAAATGAAAGGCAGAGAGAGATCATTGAGAACTTCTTCAAAGCGAAAGGATGGGAGTACAAGATTTTTGAAGACCGGGCAAAGTCAGGTGCCAACATGGAGAGACCTGAATTCCAGAAGATGATTGCTACTATTAACTCAAGCCCACCAGAGGAGCTGCCACTGGCGGTGGTCGTGTCAAAGATAGACAGGTATGCCAGAAGCCTCATTGACCTCCTGAACTCTATCAAGACACTTGAAGAGAAGAATATAGGATTCATCTCCATACAGGATTCAGGAATAGATACGACCACCCCTAACGGCAGATTGTTCCTACAGATACTGGGTGCCTTCGCTGAATTTGAGAGGACAGTCATCAACTCAAGGACAAAGGCGGGGCGGGATAAGGCACTTGCAATGGGTGTCAAGTTCGGGAGACCTGCCCTTAAGATAAGCGGTGGTAAATTCATAGATCAGAAGAAGGTAATTGAACTCCATGACCGGGGGTTATCTTGCAGGGCGATTGCCAAGTCACTCGACTGCTCCATCACCCCCATCCTCAAGATCGTCAAAAACCAGAAATAAGATGTGGAGAGGGGAGGTCATGGACAGACCGCCTTCAAAACCCGCTATTATCGGTAAAAAGTAAATTGTATTTTATTTATGGAACGCTTTAGAAAAGATTTAAGGCTATTTAGATAGACCCTAAGGTCTTATTATACCTGCCATTTTCATTCAATTTTTCTCTTATGGTCAAAATCTTCGTCCGGTGGATCAAAAGGTATATCATGCGGGACATCCACATGGAAAATGTTCACGGTTTTCGATGGTTGGGTTGATGGTTTTGGATCGATGAACCTTTCCTCTGGTTTCTGCATGAGTTTTTCATATTGGCGGGGAGACACCAGCATTGGATCATAAACGATCTGCCAAATCTCCTTTTTCGGAATGATGCACATAGACCCATCTGGAAGTTTAACCTCTATGCTCTCGTTATCGAAATCCATTATCTGACAGAAGTCTGACGTGTGTGTATCCATAATGTTAGTATCATTGCGATCCTCCTCAGAAAATGTGAACTCATTATACACTACTGTGATCCATTTGCCAAGGTATTTTTTTATCAGGTGTTTTTTTCTCCAGTCAAACAAGCAAATCCTATTAGAACCTACAGGTTCAATAAAAAGGTTTAGCATGTTTCCATAACGCAAAAAGGGGAGTCCCAGACCTTTCGATCCAAAACTCCCCTTGTAGTTTTTAAATTCTATAACGCAAAAAGGGCAGACCCGCTATTGCGAATCTGCCCTTATCTCTTGGAGAACCTCCAATGTCTCGGCTTTCCCTTCTGAAAACACGAGCATTTTGTCATCCGGCAATGTGAAAACATAAAAAGCCCTCTGTCCAATGCCGTGGAATTCCATGTGCCTTGTGCGATGCTTCACACCATTCACCCTGACAACCAGTTCGTCCTTGAATTCTCTGGTTTCCCATTTCAATGTGTGGGTCGCCGACATATAAGTTTCCACAAGTGATCCTACACTGTTCAACCTCTGCACAAAGTTTTTTCTACTTTCCATTTTCGCCCTCTTGCTCAACCGCTCTTGTTTTCCTAAAGTCACGCCTATGTTCTCCACTATGCTTTCCATTCTATCTCTTCTCCTGCCTCTCTGTATCAGGAACTTATTTTTGTCTATTTAAAGTCTGACCAGAGATGGCTACAAAATTTTTATGCCTTCTTTGCCAATTTGTTGCTTTACTTTTTCATTGCCCTTTTAGTTGCATGGCTCCCCTCCGTTGCGGGCTTAGTTGGCAAGTAATTTAAATGAATGACATTGCCAGTTTTTTTATTTCTGATTATATCCAGTTCCATGGGCTTTGATTTAACGCCTTTATTATTGTTAATCTCCTTGGTGGTAACTGGTTGGACATTAAGATAAAAATGATGCCATGCTTTTTTATTTTTCCTTGCATTCATTGCGGAAACAACCTGCTTTTGACGAAGTTTGCTTTTCTTATCAGTCTTTCCTGCAAGTTCTTTTTTAGCATTTTTGAGTGCTTCCGCCTTTATTTTTCCCTCTCTATTAAGCACATTCTTTTCGCCAAACTGGTCTATAAGCCAATCTGTTAATCCTCCTTTTTTTTTCTTAGATGTCTCTACCATAATTATAATAAAGTTTCACTTAATATAAATGTTCTCTTTTTAACAAGTTCCATCATAATGCAACTTCTCCACCATCCTCGTTATATTTTCCAATACACCTTTTGCTTGTTCTTTCATGTATTTTACATATTCTTCTTCGTGTGCCATTTTTTTCACTCCACCCATCTTTCGACAGATAACAAAAATAATGTGATACCTAAGTATCACATAAAGAATAAAGCAGACACCCTCCCATCGTCTATTGAAACGCCAATATGCTTCAACCCGTTGATCTCTGCAAACCCCATGAATGCCTTTATCTCTGTGCTGCTGATAAAAGTCCCGTCTCCGTCCGTGTCGATATATCGCACGTGGATGGCACCGCCTTTTTTTATCTGCACAACCCTTGCACCATAGCGGTCTATCAGAAAACTAATAGGTCTCAAGTCAAGACGCTTACTCGCATAGATGGAGGTGTCCCCTTCTTGTTCTATTTCTATTTCCATTTCTTTTTTGCTTTCCATTTTTTCACTCCTCCTGACGCTTGGTCAGGTAACAAAAATTAAGTGATACCTAAGTATCACCTCACAAATCGAATAAAGCAGAAACTACCTCGTTTTTTATTGCAACTCCTATGTACTTCAGACGATTGATCTCTGCAAACTCCATGAATGAATTTGTTATAGTAGTTGAGATAAAAGTCTCGTATTCGCCCGTGTCGATATATTGCACGTGGACGGCATCGTCTGTCAACTGAACAACCTCTGCACCATGGTTGTCTATCAGCCAATTAATCGGTCTCAAGTCAAGTCGCTTCCTAACATAAACTGGCGTCTCGCTTTCTCTTTTCATGTTCACGCTTTCTATTTCCATTTCTTTTTACTCCACCCGACCCATAGTCGGGTAACAAAAATTAAGTTTATTTAAAAATATAAAAATTATAAATGGAATCCCTTGTTTCAGATAAAATATAACGATGTCCTGTTCTGGTGAACCGCCATCTGCATTCCCTTTTTAAAAGATTGTGAATCAGCATCCACCTACTGATCACTGAGGATTATTCACTTTCATTTACTGCAACTCTGCCTTTCTATTGCACCCCTGAATGCATCTGCTATGCTTCTTGGGATTAAAGCTCTTTTCTGAGGTCTGTCGGGCGATGGGCTCAAATTGTTTTTTCCGTATATTTCATCCCGTACGGGATTCACAACGGAAAACGGAACATTCGACCAGAAATATCGTGAACCTATGTGAAAGTCCGCTTTGCCTACGTATTTCTGCGATGCCCTTACATTTTCGATTACCCAATATGCGGGTTTCTTTTCCCGTATTATTTCCACTGCCCTATTATATAGTGCCAGTGCCCTATTTAAATCCGGGGGATATCTGACTACAGATTTCCATGTTTTCGGGAACGATGATTTTGTGAAGTCCTCACAGGGTGGACTTGCAACAATGATATCGTAGTATCCCGGTGGTATATATTTCAATAAATCTGCTTGTATGAACTTACCGGGAAAAGAAGCAGAATAGTCGCTTATGTCTATCCCTGTAACGTCATAGCCTTCGAATGCATGCGACCATCCGCCAAGCCCACAGTATAAGTCAAGCACTTTTAATTTGGGCATTGATAATCCCTTATAGTCCTCGTAGTCCTGCTTATCCATTTACTTCTCGCTTTCCGCTTCTTCTTCTGTTGGTTGAAGATAACCGATGGCGTGGCGTCCATCAGGATCACGATCAAGCTCGTCCCTATCACGATAGACCAAGTAGGGTCTTTCCGGATCGTCTATCTCATAGAAACAAAACCCGGTACTCTCGATAATCTCATGGAGAGTGCCCTCGTCTATCTTTCCCGACATGTCAACATTGCTGTCAACAACCATCTTATATACTGGCTCGTGTTGCGTTTGAGTTTCCATTGCCACCTCATAGATGGCAAAATCATCCTCATTATGTATCTCAGTTGGTATCAGATGCATGACTCTTGCCCTTTCCTCAAAGTCCGAAATGCCATTATGGGCAAGTTCATCCTCAGAATAATCGGATGCATCGTTATGCGTCCTGAAACCAATCAGCTTTCCATCTATTTCCATAAGTTCCCAGACGTCTCCACCTGAGAACACTTCAAACCATTTCTTATTCCTTTCTTTTTTGCTTTCCATTTCTTTTTCTCTCCACCCGACCCATAGTCGGGGTTACAAAAATTAATACAAAAATTAAGTTTATTAAGTTTATTTAAAAATTAAAAATTAGGGATGGGGTTACCACATGTCCGCATCTGTGTCGGCATCGAATGCCCCTATATCCCTTGCTTGGTTCATTAAATCCGTTATTTTATGTGAGATATTTATTATCTCCTGTTTAGACCTGTAATCCGTGGGTTTGAGCTTCAGCAGGTCTCTCTGTTCTGATAGCTCAACCATCATCTCTTTCAGTGCACTTCGCACCTCTCTCTTTTTAGTTTCTGGCAGTATTTTCTTGATCAGTGAGAACATTCTCTCATATTCCCGATCAATTCCTTCTGCCGTTACGTTTGTAAGTTCCATGTCTGTCCAGTTGATGATCGTCTTTATATTGAGATAATACTCTCTTAAGACTCTCAACTGCTTTTTTGTCTGTTCTGTAGTACTTGCTGTACCTATTTTTCCTGAGACCGATTCAGAACCTTCTGTATTATGGTTCTTTAGCCGGTCTAACCAATTTGTTATCATTTCGATCTCCAAACCATCTTCATGAAGTCAGTTTTACTGATCTCACGTTCCAGTTTAATATAGTCGCTTACATTACTAAGTCTGTTTGTAAAATACCAGACTTTTCCGAATATTTCAACCATAATCATGTTGGTAGTCCTATTCTTATCTATTGTTATAAGTCCACCACCAAGCAACCCTTCAGGGGATTGCGGTGATACCCTCCTCGTTAAATAAGGAATACCGTCTATCCATGCCCTGACATATGAGTTTTTAATAGGCATTCCTGCCCTGCCCATTGCCAATTGCACTTCTGCACCGATAATCCTCTTCGAATCGGCTACCTCATTATAGTCGTACTCTATTCCTCTATTAGGGTTAGTAAGTGCATCTAATGCACTACTTCCCTCTATCACTTCTACTCTGTCTATTTTCAAACTCTCTTGTTCTCCTGCTTCCATTTACACCTGAATAGATGAAAAATATTCTCTATTTAAAGTATAACCATGGAGGCTACAAAAAATTTAAAATTATGGAAATGCCTTGTTTCAGACAAAAGATAACGATGGTCTGTTCCTGTTTCCATGAACAACCATTTTGCATTTCCTTTTAACCATTTGAGTCAGATTCACCTTTCTGTTTTTATTCAACTTCCATGCCCTTTGCTCCAGAGAGTTTGGCATCAGTGAGGTCTGCTCCAGAGAGATTTGCTTCTGTTAGGTTTGCACCTCTCAAATCTGCACCATTGAGTTTTGCCCTTTTTAGGTTTGCACCGCTCAAGTCTGCACCATTGAGGTTTGCACATGTCAAATCTGCATAACGGAGTTTTACCCTTTTTAGGTTTGCATCTCTCAAATATGCATGACTGATGTCTGCTCCATGCAAATCTGCCTCGAACAAGTCTGCATCAATGAGATTTACTGTGAACAAACTCGCAAAACTCAAGTCTGCATTGATCAAGTTTGCATTGATTAAGTATGCTCCTATTAGGTTTGCACCTCTCAAATCTACATGACTCAAATCTGCACCGCTCAAGTATGCTCCTGATAGCTTTGCACCGCCCAAGTCTGCAAAACTCAAATCTGCACCGCTCAAGTATGCTCCTGATAGCTTTGCACCTCTCAAGTCTGCATCAATGAGCTTTACTCCACTCAAATCTGCACCACTCAAATCTGCTTTTTGCAAATCTGCATGACTGAGGTTTGCTTCATGGAGGTCTGCACCTCTCAAGTTTGCATCGCCCAAGTCTGCTCCTATTAGGTTTGCACCTCTCAAGTCTGCATAACTGAGGTCTGCTCCATGCAAATCTACATCGATCAAATCTAATTCTTGCAAATCTGCACCATGCAAATCTGCATGACTGAGGTTTGCTTCATGGAGGTCTGCACCTCTCAAGTCTGCATCGATCAAGTCTGCTTCAGTTAGGTTTGCACCGCTCAAGTCTGCATAACTGAGGTCTGCTCCATGCAAATCTTCATTGCTCAAGTCTGCACCATGCAAATCTGCACCATTCAGTTTTCCGAATGGTTTCAACTCACCTTTTATCTCCTTCATCTTTCTCTCTTTCTCCTCTT
>Ga0078972_1008729_pt1 | contig 20822 bp, 18 predicted proteins | sample YelNatPaOPGAMG01_FD_67568 | JGI IMG/M metagenome (GOLD analysis project Ga0078972, IMG submission 67568) | Hot spring thermophilic microbial communities from Obsidian Pool, Yellowstone National Park, USA - OP-RAMG-01 (SPADES assembly) (version 2) | ecosystem: Environmental > Aquatic > Thermal...
GGTTTTGCCTGGCCAGCGGTTCCCGTTGGATCAGATTGTCCACAACCTTGACCTGCTTTTGGAGATAGCGGATGTCCTGGAGGGTCAGGCTGAGGATCTGATGCACCGGCTCCTTGAGAACCCCGGGGAGACGGTACGAATCCCTGGCCGCCTGCGTGTAGGCTCTGGCTATGGCTTCGAGGTTGCTGATATGCCCGCGGCTGGATTGATTCAGCACCTGGACCAGTTCGGTCAGCGGGGCGGCGGCCAGTTCCTCGACCGTGCGGAACTCCAGCAGTATGGCGGCGGCCGCGGCCCCGAAAGGGTCGGCCAGCGGCGGGGCCTGCGCCAGACCGCTTGCCTTGAGGAAAACGTAACTGACAGCGTAGTTCTTGGTCCGGGTGAGTTGATGGACCAAGTGGTAGCGGTGGCGGGTCAGCCGCTGCAACGGGATCGTCCGCTCGTCCATACGGAATGGCCTGGGCAACAGCCGTGGATGCCCAAGGTATTCGGTCAGGAGCCAGGCATCACCGCCATCGGTCTTGGGCAAGCGGGAACCAAAGCTCTTGCGATGATTTTTGAGGGCCCGCGGCTGGATCAAGTAAACGGCGGCGTCAAACGGCCGCAGGACCTCCGAGCCGGACAGAAACACCGCCAAGTGCCAGGCATAAACTCCGGTGGCTTCCATCCCGATGCGCAGGGAGGAAAGCTTGTGCCGACGCATGGCATCAGCGACCTCGTTGACCAAGCGGACGGCCCCACCCGCATCATTGGGAACCGTGAACCGAGCCAGACGGGTCATGGCCGTTTCGTCAGTGAAGACAACCGTATTGTCCTTGAGGCCGACGTCTATCCCCACATGAAGGGAATGATGCATAGTGCGCTCACCTCCTTTCCCGCGGGATGGCCGGGATAGAGGGAACCCAGGCGGCCTAACGGGCTGCCGCAACCTTGCAGTCATCAGCCTTTTACCCTGCCGGCGAGGTACCGCCTTGTTGCTGCTGACAAGGAGCCGACAGGAGGGCAACATGGGCGTCAGCGGTCCGCCGTTAAGACGACGGGTGGCAGGCTCAAAAAGCGCTTTGGCGCAAGGAGGGATGGCCTTACCCTCTACCTGACCTCACGGTCAAGTTCGCCTGGGATTAAACAAATCCTTTATCCCGGGTGCGTTGGGAGTATCAGCACCTACTCCCTGCTACACAACCATCATACAAGGAGGGATTTTTGTGAAATCAGCGGATCCGGCGGTGAGGGAGATGCTGGAGGAGGCCGGGCGCCAGGGGGTGGAAACGGTCTGGGACCGCTACGAAGCCCAGTTGCCCCAATGCGGTTTCGGCGAACTGGGCATCTGTTGCCGCAACTGCATGCAGGGGCCCTGCCGGGTGAGTCCCTTTGGCGACGGACCCTCGCGGGGTGTCTGCGGGGCGACCGCCGACACCATGGTGGCCCGCAACCTGGTGCGGGCCATCGCCGCCGGGTGTGCGGCCCACTCGGGGCACGCCAAGCACCTGGCCCACGCCCTGAAGAAGTGGGCCAAGGGGGAGGCCCCGGCCTACCCGGTGCGGGACGAGGCCAAGCTGCGGGCCGTGGCGGCGCGGCAGGGGCTGGATACGGACGGGGTTCCGGTGGTCGATCTGGCCGCCCGGGTGGCGTCCCTGGCCCTGGAACAGTTTGCCGAGGGGGAGGGGCCGCTCCCCTGGACCGGCGCCACCGTTACCGCCGGGCGGGCGAAGACCCTGGGCGGACTGGGCGTGCTGCCCACCGGCATCGATCACGTCGTCAGCGAGATGATGCACCGCACCCACCTGGGCGTGGACGCCGACCCGGTCAACCTGCTGCTGGGCGGGGTGAGTTGCGCCATCGCCGACTACACCGGATGCCACATCGGCACCGACCTGGCGGACATCCTTTTCGGCACGCCCCGGCCGGTGGTCACTGAAGCCAACCTGGGGGTGCTCAAAGCCGACCACGTCAACATCGCCCTGCACGGGCACAACCCGGTGCTCTCCGAGGTGATCGTCCAAGTGGCCGGGGACATGGGCGAGGCGGCGGTCGCCGCCGGCGCCGCCGGGATCAACCTGGTGGGGGTCTGCTGCACGGGCAACGAGGTGCTCATGCGGCACGGGGTTCCGCCGGCCACCCACTCCATCTCCCAGGAACTGCCCATGCTCACCGGGGTGCTGGACGCCATGGTGGCGGACTACCAGTGTGTGTATCCCTCCATCGTGGGGGTGGCCCAATGCACCGGCACCAGGATTGTCACCACCATGGGGATGGCCAAGATCCCCGGCGCCACGCACCTGGAGTTCACGGAGGAAAACGCCGTGGCAAGGGCCGGGGAGATAATCGGCCTGGCCATCGAAGCCTTCCGGGCGCGGCAGGGACGTCCGGCGCGGATTCCTCCCCACAGGGCGAAAGTGGTGGCCGGCTTTTCCGTGGAAACGATCGTGGCGGCCCTGGCCAAACTGGACGCGGCCGACCCCTTGCAACCGCTCATCGACAACATCGTGGCCGGCAACATCCAGGGGGTGTGCCTGTTCGCCGGGTGCAACAACGTCAAGGTACCCCAGGACGAGAACTACCTGGTCATGGCCCGGGAACTGGCGGCCCGGGATGTGCTGCTTCTGGCCACGGGCTGCGGCGCCGGAGCGTACGCCCGTCACGGCTACCTGACGCCGGAGGCCACCCTGGAACACGCCGGGCCCGGTCTGAAGGCGGTCCTGACGGCCGTGGGCGAGGCCAACGGCCTGGGAGGTCCGCTGCCTTTGGTTCTGCACATGGGCTCCTGCGTGGACAACAGCCGGGCGGTGGACCTGGCCGTGGCGTTGGCCGACCGGCTGGGGGTGGATACGGCGCAACTGCCCGTGGTGGCCTCGGCCCCCGAGTTCAAGACGGAAAAGGCGGTGGCCATCGGCACCTGGGCGGTGGCCTGCGGTCTGCCCACCCACCTCGGCCTGGTGCCGCCGGTCTTGGGAAGCGCTCTCGTGACCGGCCTGTTGACCGGCGGCGTCAAAGACCTTCTGGGCGGCTGGTTCATCGTGGAGACCGACCCGGCGGCGGCCGCGGCCAAGCTCTTCGAGGCTATCCAGGAACGGCGCCGCGGCCTGGGCCTGGCCACCCGGTCCTGGTGAGGGGGCGAAACGTATTGGCCAAGCAAGTGCTGATCCTTTTCGACCGCTGTGTGGGCTGCCGTTCCTGCCAGTTGGCCTGTGCCGTGGCCCACTCGGAGGCCCGAAACCTGTTCGGGGCCGTTGTGGGCGGGGAAAAACCGCGTTCCCGCGTGTTCGTCCACCAGGCCGGGGCACGCAAAGGGCCGCTCAACTGCCGCCATTGCCAGGACGCTCCCTGCATCGACGCCTGCATCACCGGGGCCATGCACCGCCGGGAGGACGGTACGGTGACCAACGTCGGGGGCGCCCAAACCTGTACCGCCTGCTGGATGTGTCTCATGGTCTGCCCGTACGGGGCGGTGGTGGGCGACGAGGCCGGCACCGCGGCCGTGAAATGCGACCGGGAATGCAAAAACACCGCGGGAGTGCCGGCCTGCGTAAAGGCCTGTCCCACCGGGGCCTTGACCTACGGTGAGGTGGACGATTTCAGCGCCCGGAGACGGGAGGACGTTCTGCGGCGGGTGTTGGCCTAGATTTGCCTGGAAAACAGGGGGGTGGCGCGGGCGCACACCCCCCTTGTATTCGTGCGGCATCTCTTTCCGGTGGCGCGTCCACGCCGGGCAGTTCTGTACGTACGTGGCATCTTGAACCTGTGGCCGCAAGGCCTTGATCCGGATAGTGTTCAATGGCTATGGCAGGACCCCCTCCCTTCCGTTGAAGATATATATCTGCAAGATTCGGACGGCTTTGGCCGGGTATATGGAAAAGGCAAACGGAAAGGCAAACAAGAGGATGTCCGCGAGTTTCTTGCCTTGCGTTTCGGCGAGCAATCCGTGGGCATTCAGGAGATGGTGAAGGAACTGACTGATCTTGATACGTTAAGCAATGTGGTTCGGGAATTGTTCCCTGTAAATACTCTCGAAGGCGCTCGAAATGTTATCATCAAAGGCATACAGTCCCAGCAAGTGCCAAAACAGGATACTTAGCCACGGGGCCTCGGGCCAACGCCCCGGGGCTTCCGGGTCCGTTGCGACCCGTTCGGGACAAGCGTGAAGAACTCAAGCGGCGACAGGCCGGGGGGCGTGAGCTGTTCCTTCCGGTGGCGGGGCGCGGGGCGCGGCTACGGACAGGCAGTCCTTTTTCATGTTGGTGCCAAATCCATATCGGCCGGGAAGTCCCGTCAGGCCTTTGAGGTCGCGGCCCGCCGGGTTGATCCCGGTGCGATGGCGGGTGTGGAATTTTGGCCGGCCAGAAGGAGAATCCGACGTAATGTAGAATCAGTTATATAATTCAGAATGGCATTTGATAATACCGAACAACGGTGAGCCGGGAGGAACAACTTGGAAGTAAGAGAGTTTCTTTTCCTGCCGTTGGACCAACGACATTTTAACTTCACCGTCAGCGCCCGGGAGAAGGGTCTTTTCGCCGGAGCCGGATTCTTGCGCCGCATGGCCGCCGAACTCCGGCTGCACGTTGGCTGGGCGGCCGATGACGGTTTTCCCTTGCAGGACGGCACCCCTGTCTTTGCCGGCAGCGGCGGGGCGGAACAGGTGGCGGCGGCCGAGGAGACGCTTTTAGGGGGCATCGGCAAACCTTCGGGGGTGGCCACGGCGGCGGCGGCCTTTGTCCGGCGAAGCGCCGGCAGGGCCAGGATCGTTTGCGGCGCCTGGAAGAAGGTTTGGCCGGCGATGCGGGCGGACCTGCGTCAGGCCGTGGCCGTCGGCGGCGCCGGTATCCGGATCGCTGACGAACCGTTCATCTACCTGGACAAGAACTACGTGCGCATGTTCGGCGGTATAGGCCCGGCGGTCGGGCGGGCGAAGGAATTCGTGCCGGAAAGACTCGTGGTGGTGCAACTGCGGGGCGAAACGCAAAGCGTGGGGCAAGAGGCCCATGCCGCAATGGAAGCCGGGGCCGGGGTGCTCATGATCGATACCGGGAATCCGGCCGACCTGCGGGAAGCCGTGGACGCGGCCCGGCAAGGCGGTTGGCGGGATTTGGTGAAGGTGGCTTTTGCCGGCGGGGTGACGTTGGATGAACTGCCGTCGATCATCGCCGCGGGGGCCGATATCATCGACGTGGGAAGGGCCGTGATCGACGCGCCGATGCTGGACTTCCGCCTGGACGTCGGGGAGGAGTGACCTTGGAGTGGGATCTCCTGGAGAAAACGACCTTCTGGGTTGACGGGATCGAACTGGTCCAGGCCGATCTCGGCGCGGTGGCGCAAGCGGCCGCCGCCGCTTTGGGGCTGCCGGACGGCGGGGTGATGGTGGTCGATGTGCGGCCGGGACAGGTGGCTTTCGACGTCCTGCGGCGCCAGGTGGACCCGGCGGCCTTCGCCGGCAGGGAGAAGGAACTGTTGCGGCGCCTGGGCGAGGTACCGGGTGTGAAACTGGTGCCCGCGGCCACCGTGCATTCGGAAGGGGTGCTGGGATTGATCGCCCTGGGCGAGGAGGAGGCGGAGTTGGTGTTGGCCGACTCGGCCCGCCTCGTGGGGGAGGTGCAAAGAGCCGTGACGCGGCGGGCGGTGGTTTTTGCCACCGGAGGGGAACTGATGGACGGCGGGATTCGGGATACCAACTCTCCGTTCATTTTGGCCGCTTTGCGGGAGGCCGGTTACGACGCCAGGTTCGGCGGAACCCTGGCGGACGAGGTGCGTGCCGTTGTTTTGTCCCTCGAAGCGGCTCTGGAGCAGGGTTACGGGTTGGTGGTCACGACCGGGGGGGTCGGTGCCGAGGACAAGGACTTCAGCGTGGAGGCGGTATGCCGCCTGGACCCTGCGGCCTGCACGCCGTGGATCCTCAAATTCACACCGGATGGTCACCGGCACCACAAGGAGGGGGTGCGCATCGCCGTGGGGCAGGTGGGTATCGCCCGGCTGGTGGCCCTGCCGGGGCCGCACGAGGAAGCCCGGCTGGGCTGCGGCCGGTTGGTTGACGGTTTGCAGCGCGGCCTGGCCAAGGCCGACCTGGCCGAATACATTGCCGCGGCCCTGCGGCGCCGTTGGCGGGACGTGATGAAAAGGGATGCGCAGGCGGGGCCGGAGACGGGTCGTTGACCCGATGGAACCGGTTGTTCGACCGGTAAGAAGGAGGGGGCGTCGGACGTGAAAGTGGTCAATCTGCTGGCCGTGGTGGATCCCGAACAGTGCCGGGGTTGCAGGACCTGCGAACGCATCTGCCCGGTGCTGGCCGTCCGGGTGGAGAGCAAGAAGGCCGTGGTCGACCCGGCGCGCTGCCGCGGCTGCAACAACTGCGAACAGCGCTGTCCGGACCACGCGATTACAATGGTGGAGCGGGAAGAGCCTCTGTGGGTCGGAGTGGACTGGAACGAGGGCGACTATGCGGCCATCGCGGAGCTGTGCTTGAAGGCGCGGCTCAACCCGGAGCAGTTGGTTTGCTACTGCACGGCCACCCGCGCCGAGGAGGTGGCGGCGGCGGTGCTGCAGGGAGCCCGCTCGCCGGAGGAGGTGTCCCTGCGTACGGGGGCCCGCACCGGCTGCAAGGTGGAGTGCATCCAGCCGGTCCTGCGGCTCCTGGAGGCGGCCGGAGTCCGGCCCCAGCCGCCCAAGGACGGTTGGCAGTGGTACGGCCGGACCGTGACCGCCTGGGAGATCCCGGCGGCAGTGAAGGCCAAGTACGAAAGCCGCGGCTTTTACTTCGACGAGGACATCAAGCTGTTGGACCGCGTGGTAAACGCTTCCCTGCAGGGAAGGAGGGAAGGTTGATGCGTGCGCCCATTCCGCCTCTACCGCCGCGGGTCTCGCAGTACGGCATCGACCCGGCGTACGTCAAGACCCGGGTCAGCGAGTTGCCGGGCATGACGTCGGTCCCGCTCACCGAGTTGTTTCCCGACCTGCCCCCGGTGATCTTTCCGGGGGAGGAGGGGGTCGCCGCCATCCGGAAGGCGGCCCGCGAGGCCTTGGCCAGGGTCGATATGGCCATGATCAAGCCGGAGCATTCGGTCAATATCCTGGCCTCCCACCACGGCTTCACCCTGCTGGGCGGCGAACCGTACGCCGAGATGCTCAAGACCCTGAAGGACGTCATCGAAGAGCGCACGGGGTGCCGGAACGTCCGCCTGCGGGCCGGTGTGGGCCTGCGTTTCCGGGAGACCGAGGAATACATCAAGCGGTACGGCCTGGATGAATACTTCGGCGGCAAGGCGGCCGGCGTGGCTCCGGTCGACCAGGGGATTGCCATCGAGACCGAGATCGGCACCCTGTACGGCATCAGGAAGGTCTACGACGCCGATTGGATCGTGCATGCCCACAACAGCGACGTGCGGGAAGTGCATTTCCACCGCCAGGTGGACCGGGCCGTCAAGCCTTTCGGCATGTCCTACGCCCGCATCGAGACGCGGTCCACCTACCATCAGAACCTGGGTCCCCGGGCGGCCAATTTCACGGCCCGGGCCATCTTCGACTCGCCTTTCGTGCAGGGTAAATTCGCCTTCGCGTCCTTCCTGACGGTGGCTCCCCACGGCATCATCGGCGTGGACGCGGACAACGACCTGTACGCGCTCAACGAACGGGTGACTCTGACCGGGTGCCGTTACTACGGGAAGATGATGACCCTGTTCGGCGAAATCGACGAGTGCATAGCCGCCCTCGATTTTCCCTGCCCGGTGGTCTACGTCTTTGCGGCCGGGGTCATTTACGCCAACTTTGCCGGCGCGAACACCGACCTGTACGACCTGGACCTTCCCCTGCCCGCCTATACGTGGTACACGGAGGCCTTCTACGGCAAAGGGGGAAGGCCCCTTCTCGACGAAATCCCGCCGCTCAACCCGGCCATCCGGATGTGCGTGCACAACTACGCCTGGGTCGGTTATCCGAGCGCCTTCTTCAGCGAGCACATCCCCACCGTGGTGGTGGGCCGGGAGCAGGCCGACCTCTTCAACCGCGATCCGCAGAACCTGACCTACATGAAGCACGCGGTGACGGCCGAAAGCACCACCGCGGCCATGGATTTCGCGTACAGGGTTACCGGCACCCGCAAGGTCCTCGTTTTCGACGGGGCCATGGGCGGCATTAACGTCAGCGAACCGCTGGCCGAATTGTTGCTGCAGAAAGCGCCCGCGGTCAGCGAGCGGGTGGAGGATCGGTTGCTGCCCAAGTGGCTGCGCCAGCGCGGCATCAGGCTGTAGCCGCCAACCGCGGGCCGCAGGATCAGGTTATCCGGAGGTGGATGACGATGGCCGATGTTCAAGGCCGGATCGCCCGGGCGCGCGAAGCCGTGCGGGAGGCGGGCCTGGACCTGCTGCTGGCGGTTAACCGGGAAAACCTCATCTACTTCACCGGCCTGTGCGAGATCGAATGCATGGCGGTATTGATTCCCCGGGAGGGGGAGGCCTGTGCGGTAACTCTCTGGCTGGACGCCCCGTATGTCCGCAAGAGGTCGGGCCTGACCACCCACGGTTACGTTTTCCCCCGGGAGAGGCTGGTCGACAAGGTCGTCGAACTGATCCGCCGCCTGGGCTTGACCCGGCCGAAGATCGGCTTCGAGCGGTACTTCGTGGACTTCGCCGTGTACGAAGGTTTGCGGACATCCTTTCCCGAAGCTATCTTTGCCGGGGCCGGCGATCTTTTCTACCGGCTGCGGTCCGTCAAGGACGAAGAGGAAGTCCGGTCGATAAGACGGGCGGGGGAAGCCGTGTGCTGCGGCATGGCGGCGGCGGTCAAGGCCGTCCGCCCGGGCGTGCGGGAGTTGGACATCCTGGCGGAGGCCGAATACGCCATGCTCAAGGCGGGATCGCACGGCTCCCCTTTCCGGCCCCAGGTGGTCTCGGGGGAGCGGACGCTTCTGACCCATCCCGCCGCCACGGGCAGGAAGGTTTCTCCGGGCGAAATCGTCGTCATTCACCTGGGGGCCACCTGGGAGGGCTATTGCGCCAAGATGTGCCGCACGGTGGCGGTGGGGGAAATTCCGCCCGGCCAGGCCCGGGTTTACGAATTGCTGCTGGAAGCGCAAAGGAGAGCCATCGAAGCCCTGCGTCCCGGGGTGGCCTCCGGCGAGGTGGACCGGGCGGCCCGGGCGGTGGTGGAGGCAGCCGGCTATGGAGACCGTTTTCTGGATCAGATCGGCTACGGGGTGGGCCTGCGGCAGTCCGAGTTTTACCCCATAATCGGCAAGGGGCGGCCGGAAATCATCGCCGCCGGCACGGTCGTCGACCTCCTCCTGCCGACCGTCTACGTGCCGGGTATAGGCGGCCCGCGGGTGACCGACGTGGTTTGCGTCGGTGACGGGGGCAACGAGATTTTGACCGGGTTTCCGCGGGAGTTGGTCCGGGTGTAGGTTGCCGGGTTCGGAAATTTGAAGAAGGTTGGCAAGTGGCAAACAGTCTTATGGAAAAAACCAACGTGGGTAACAAAGCCGTGAACACCATCCAGTCCGTGGAAAGAGCCGTCATGATTCTGGAACAACTGTGCCAGGGACCTGTTTCGCTTTCGGCCCTGGCCAGGGAACTGGGATTGAACAAGAGCACGTTGCACGGACTGCTGCAGACGCTGGTCAAGCACGCCTACGTCCAGCAGGAATCGGAAACCGGGCACTACCGGCTGGGCCACCGGGTTCTGGCGTTGGGAGGGGCCTTTTTGGAGCACTGCGACCTGCGGGAAACGGCGGCCCCATACCTGCGCCAACTGGTGGAAGAACACGGGGAGACGGTTCACCTGGTGGTCATGGACGACGGCCAGGTGGTTTACGTGGACAAGATCGACAGCCCGCAGTCCATCCGCATGGTCTCGCGCATCGGCCGGCGCCTGCCGGCCCATTGCACGGGCGTGGGCAAGGCCATCCTGGCCTGCCTTCCCGAGGAGAGGATGTTGTCCATTGTGAGCAGGCGGGGGTTGCCCCGCTTCACGGACCGCACCATAACCACCCCGGAAGGATTGGCCGCGGAACTGGCGCGCATCCGGGAGGAGGGGGTGGCCTACGACCGGGAAGAGATTGAGGAAGGATTGCGTTGCGTGGCCGTACCGATCATCGGTTACGGACAGCAGCCGGTGGGGGCCATGAGCGTGGCCGGTCCGGCCTGGCGCATGACCGACGAAAAGATGGCCGCCATCGCCGCTTCCCTGAAGGGCGCGGCGAGGGAGATCTCCCGTCAGATGGGGGAAGGCCTGTAGGACGGGTGGATGTGCGCTCGCCGGACTCCGCTCCCGGCAGGTGCGGGATGGCGGATTCAGCGTTGTGTTTCGGCTTCCTGTCCGACAACGGAACGGTATTCCACGAAAGAACCGGTGCCGATACCGGCGGTAGCCGGGAGCGGGACGGGTTCGAGACCGGGAACGGGGGTGAACCCATGACGGAGCGGATCTCGCTCCGGCAGTGGCTGGCCGGGCTGCAGGAGATGGGGCGCCTGAAAACGGTGACCAGGGCGGTCGATCCGCGTTTTGAACTGGCCGCGGTGGCCAAGAAAGCGGACGGCTTGTTTGCCGTTCGTTTCGACAACGTGACCGGTTACCGTGTGCCGGTGGTCGCCGGCCTGGTCGCCGACCGGGAGTTGCTGGCCGTGGCCCTGGGGAGCAGCCGGGCGGAGATGGTTCGCAAATTCGGCCGGGCCGTGGCCGCGCCCCGGGCCTGTACCACGGTACCCGACGGGGAGGCCCCGGTAAAGGAAGTGGTCGTCAGGGACGGCATCGACCTCCGGCAACTCCTTCCCGCCCCGGTGCACCACGCCCGGGACGGGGGGCCGTACATCACGGCGGCCGTCCTGATCGCCAAACACCCGGCAACGGGTGTGCGCAACGTTTCGATTCACCGGCTGCAGATTCTGGGGGCGAACCGGCTGGGCATCCTCATCCTGCCCCGCCACCTCTGGCATTTTTTCGATCTGGCCGAAAGACAGGGCCGGCCGCTGGAAGTGGCCATGGCTATCGGGTTGCATCCATTGATTCTTCTGGCGTCCCAGGCCACCACCGCCCCGGGCGTGGATGAATTGGAAATAGCCAGCGCCCTGGTGGAGAGGCCTTTGGAACTGGTGCGGTGTGAGACGGTGGATTTGCATGTGCCGGCCGGAGCGGAAATCGTCCTGGAGGGCCGCCTGCTGCCCGGGGTGCGCGAGGTGGAGGGGCCTTTCGGCGAATATCCGAAGTATTACGGTCCGGCCGGTCCGAAGCCGGTCATCGAGGTGACGGCGGTCTGCCACCGGCGCGAACCGATCTTTCATACCATTGTCCCCGCCTCCCGGGAGCACCTGCTGCTGGGCGCCGTCCCGCGGGAGGCCGTGCTGTTGCAAATGGTGAGCCAGGCGGTGCCCGGGGTGTCGGACGTGCACCTGACGCCGGCCGGGGGCTGTCGCTACCATGCGGTGGTGGCCATTGACAAGAAACACGAGGGGGAAGCGAAAAACGCCGTATTCGCCGCCCTGGCCAGCAGTTCGGAAGTGAAACACGTGGTGGTCGTGGACCGGGACGTAAACATCTTCGACCCGGAAGAGGTGGAGTGGGCCGTCGCCACGCGCTGCCAGGCCGGCCGGGACGTATTCGTCGTCACGGGGGCTTTGGGGAACAGGCTGGATCCGTCGAGCACGGACGGCCTGGGCGACAAGATGGGCATTGACGCCACGGTTCCCCTGGACGCGCCGCGGGAACGGTTCGAGAAGATTGCCATTCCCGGTTTCGATGCCGTCAATCTGGACGACTATGTTGACGATTGAAGTGAATTTGCTGCCCCCGCTCGCCTTTCCCGGCGGCGAGGCGCGGCGGCTGCTGGAACTGCCGGAGCCGGCCCCGGTCGGCCGGCTGCTCGAGGTTCTGCACCAGGCGGGCGCCCTGGGGGGTTACGATGTTTCGGACCTGCTGGTCATGGTCGGGGACCGGGTGGCCGCCCGCACCGATCTCCTGGAGGCGCGAGAGATGGTCCGGGTCCTTGTGTTGATGACGGGTGGCTAGAAGGGGTGAAGGGATATGTTGGGCGGCTACGCGGGCAAGGTCTTGTGGGTGGATCTGGGCAAGGGTGCCTCCTGGTGTGAGCCGGTCAGCGAACGGGACGCCCTCACGTGGATCGGCGGCAGCGGTTTGGCGGCGGTCACGGTGTACCGGCGCGTCGGGCCGGAAACCGGACCCCTGTCGCCCGGGAACGTGTTGGCCTTTTTCACCGGCCCCCTCACCGGGACCCCGGTTCCCTCCTCGGGCCGGCACAGCGTCGCCGGGAAATCTCCCCTCACCGGGCTCTGGGGGGAGGCCAGCGTGGGCGGCCACTGGGGCCGGGAACTGAAACGGGCGGGCTATGACGGCCTGGTTCTGACGGGTGCGTCCCCGGAGCCGGTATACCTGTGGATTTCCGGTGACAGGGTGGAGATCCGCGGCGCCGCTTCCCTTTGGGGTCTGGACACCTACGATACGGAGGCGGCCGTGCGCCAACTCACCCACCCGCGGGCGCAGGTCTGTTGCATCGGACCGGCCGGAGAACGGCTGACGCCCATCGCCGGTCTGTTCACCGACGGGCGTGAGGGCCGGGCCGCCGGGCGTTGCGGCCTGGGAGCGGTGGCGGGGGCCAAGAAGGTAAAAGCCGTCGCCGTGCTGGGCGGCCAGGATCCCCCCCTGGCCGGCCGGGAACTGCTGCAGCCCGTGGTCAGGGAGGCGGCGGCCTCGGTTCGCGCCCGGACCAAAGGTCTGGCCGACTTCGGCACGGCCGGTCTGGTCATCCCCTGCGAGCGTCTGGGAGACTTCCCGGTCAGGAACTGGTCGCTCGGCTCCTGGGAAGACGGGGCGCAGAAGATCAGCGGGCCCCGCCTGGCCGAGACCGTTCTCGCCGGCCGTTTTCACTGCGCCGCTTGTCCGGTCGGCTGCGGACGGCGGGTGGCTGTGGATAGAGGCCCTTATGCCGGGGTCCGGGGGGGTGGGCCGGAATACGAGACGCTGGGTCTGTTCGGCGGCTCCTGCCTGATCGACGACCTGGAGGCCATCTGTTACGCCAACGAGCTTTGCAACCGCTACGGTATCGATACCATCGAGGCCGGCAACCTGGTGGCCTTCAGCATGGAAGCCTTCGAAAAGGGGATTATCGGCCCGGAGGATACCGGCGGTCTGATCCTCGCATGGGGCGACCCTCTCGTCCTGGTGAGTCTGGTCACCCAGATGGGCACGGGCGAGGGCTTCGGAGCCGTTTTGGCCCAAGGTTTTCCCTACCTGGTGAGGAAATATGGAGAACCGGCGGCCGCTTTGGCGATGGCGGTAAAGGGCCTCGGCATGCCGTCCCACGACCCGCGCGCGTACAACAGCCTGGCCGTGGGTTACGCGACGGCCAACCGGGGAGCCTGCCACCTGGAGGCCTTCAGCCACGTTTTCGAACGGGCGCTCGCCATGCCGGAACTGGGCGTCGAGGCGCCTTTGGACCCTTTCGCCGTCGAGGGGAAAGGCGTGTTGACCGCCCGGGCGCAAAACCTGATGAGTGCCGTCGATTCCTTGGCGGTTTGCAAGTTCCTGCTCCTGGGCGGCGTCGGGGTCGGGGACCTGGCCCGGTGGCTCACTCTGGCCACCGGAACGGAGTTTGGTCCGGACGACCTGTTGCGCTGCGGGGAGAGGGTCTTCAACCTCAAGCGGCTCTTCAACGTCCGGTGCGGCGTCCGGCGTAAGGATGACACCCTGCCCCGCCGCATCCTGGAACAAAAAAGGGGCAGTGGCGGAGCAGCGGACAACCTGCCGCCGCTTTCGCCGATGCTGGATGAATATTATGCCTTTCGCGGCTGGTCGATCGATGGCGTTCCCAGCCGGTCCAGGTTATCGGAGCTGGGGTTGGGCGAATTTGTCCCTTAGAGGGGGCCGGTCGCGGGAAACGGGGGCAGACGGGAAAGGGAAGGATGGAGAAAACTTGGCGGTTAAAGTCGCTATTCTGGGTACCGGCAACATAGGTACCGATCTGTTGATCAAGATCCAGCGCAAGAGCAGGCTCTTGCAGGCGGCTTTGTTTGCCGGGGTCGATCCGGCCTCGGAAGGGATCGCCCGGGCCCGGGAGATGGGGGTGCCGACATCCACGCGGAGCATCGACGCCGTTTTGGACGACCCGGAGATCAGGATCGTCTTTGACGCCACCAGTGCCTCCGCCCACATGAAACACGCCCCGCTTCTGCGGGCGGCGGGGAAGACGGCCGTGGACCTCACTCCGGCCGCCGTGGGGCCGTACGTGGTGCCGGCGGTGGATCCGGAACTCGAAGGCGTCTGCGAGCCCAACGTCAACATGGTGACCTGCGGCGGCCAGGCCACCATCCCCATGGTGTTCGCCGTTTCCCGGGTGGCGCCGGTGGCCTACGCCGAGACGGTGACCACCATCCCCAGCCGGAGCGCCGGGCCGGGCACCCGGGCCAACATCGACGAATTCACGGTAACCACGGCCAGAGGGGCGCAGATGATCGGGCGGGCGAAGAAGGCCAAGGCCATCATCATCCTCAACCCCGCCGACCCGCCCATCCTCAACCGGCACACCATCTACACCGTGCTGGAGGAAGAGCCCGACCGGGAGGCCGTGGCCGCTTCGGTGACGGCCATGGTCGAGACCGTGCGGCGGTATGTGCCCGGCTACCGGCTGAAGTACCCGCCGGTATTCGACGACAGGAAGGTGACCGTCATGGTGGAGGTGGAGGGGGCCGGCGATTTCCTGCCCAAATACGCCGGCAACCTGGACATCATGACCTGCGCGGCCCTGGCGGCGGGGGAAGCCATAGCCCGCCGGATGGGTGAGGAAAAGGCGGAAGGAGGTGGCCGGGCGTGAGTGAGAAACGCAGGATCCGCGTTATCGACACCACTCTGCGGGACGGCAGCCATTCGTTGTCCCATCAATATGGCGCCCAGGATATCGGGCGGGTGGCCGCCGCCCTGGAGCGGGCCGGTCTGGACACCATAGAGGTCAGCCACGGGGATGGCTTGGGCGGCTCCTCCATCCAATACGGTTTTGGCAAGCTGACCGATCAGGAAGCCCTGCGGGCGGCCCGGGCGGCGCTACACCGCACCAGGCTGGCCGTCCTCCTCCTCCCCGGCATCGGGGTGAAAGAGGACCTGGAGATGGCTTACCACGAAGGAGCGCGGGTGGCCCGCATCGCCACCCACGTCACGGAGGCGGACATTTCCGCCCAGCACATGGCGCTGGCCAAGGAAATAGGCATGGAGGTCATCGGCTTTCTGATGCTGGCCCATATGGAACCGCCGGCCAAGGTGCTGGAGCAAGCCAAACTGATGGAGTCCTACGGGGCCGACGTGGTGTACGTCGTCGATTCGGCGGGAGCCATGCTGCCGGACGACGCGCGGCGCAAGGTGTCGCTCCTGCGGGAGGGGTTGGCCGTGGCGGTGGGCTTTCACGCCCACAACAACCTGGGCCTGGCCATCGGGAACACCCTGGCGGCCATCGAGGAAGGGGCGACGGTGGTGGACGGCTGCCTGGCGGGGCTCGGGGCCGGTGCCGGCAACACTCCCACCGAGGTACTGGCCGCAGTCTTGGACCGGCTCGGCTACGAGACGGGGATCGACCTCTGGGCGGTGATGGATGCCGCCGAAGACGTGCTGCGGCCCCTGATGCCCCGCCCCCAGGTGATCGACAAGGCGGCGCTTTCCCTCGGCTACGCGGGGGTATACTCCAGCTTCATGCTGCATACCCACCGGGCCGCCGGGAAGCTGGGCCTGGACCCCCGGGACATCCTGGTCGAACTCGGCCGCCGCCGGGTGGTGGGCGGACAGGAAGACATGATCATGGACGTGGCGCTGCAGCTGGCGGAAAAAAGGGCCAAGGCAAAGGGGGTTCTCTAATTGCTCGACGAGGCAAGGTTACGTGAACTGGCCGGTCTTCTGCTGCGGGCGGAACGGACCAGGGAAGCCATCCTGCCCCTGACCGCGCAAACGCCCGACCTGACGGTGGACGACGCCTACCGGGTGCAACTGAAGGTGATGGAGGCGAAGTCCGGGGGGACGATCCGGGTGGCCGGGAAGAAAATCGGGCTCACCAGCGCGGCCATGCAGAACCTTCTGGGGGTTTTCGAGCCGGATTACGGCCACCTGCTGACCGGTATGGAGGTTGCCGGCGGCGGGGCCATCCCGCTGGGGGAACTGCTGCAGCCCAAGGTGGAACCCGAGGTGGCCTTCCTCCTCAAGAAAGACCTGACCGGCCCGGGGGTCTCGTTGTCCGACGTTCTGCGGGCCACCGACGCGGTGGTGCCCGCCCTGGAGATCGTGGACAGCCGCATCCGGGACTGGAAGATCAAGATCCAGGATACGGTGGCCGACAACGCTTCCAGCGCCCGCTTCGTGCTGGGCGGCCATCTCACCCGCGTGGCCGGTCTGGACCTGAGCCTGGTCGGACTGGTGTTCAAGAGGAACGGGGAAATCCTGGGCACCGCCGCCGGTGCCGCCGTGGCGGGTCATCCCGCGGCGGCGGTGGCGTGGCTGGCCAACAAGCTGGCCGACTTCGGCATCGGCCTGAAGGCGGGCGAAGTCATCCTGTCCGGGGCCTTCCTGGCGGCCGTGACCCCCGCGCCCGGGGACTTCTTCGAGGCTTGTTTCGACCGCCTGGGAACGGTGGGGGTGCGCTTTACCGGCTGAACTTCAGCCGGCCCTTGGCGAAGCATGGTGTTAGACTGGGCAGGAGCTTTTCGTACGGCAGCATAAGAACATAGTTCGGTAATGGCGAACGATCTTGGCGGTGTCGGCCTCCGGGCGGTCGTCAGAAACACGGCATGAAGATAAAAAAGTTCTGCCGCCGGCCGAAACCGCTTTTCCTGACGGGCCGGGTATCCACATGAGATTCAGCGATGGAATCCGAGGAAAGGACGGTGGGAAAAGTCAGGGACAATGATGGGATCCGGGGTGACCGCTGTTGACAACCAGCCCCGAAAAGTTCACAAGGAGGATGAGTCATGGAAAACGCGGCTTCAGTGGGCCGGAAACAGCTTATAAGTGCGATAACGGCGTCCGTATTCGGCTGGTCATTGGATCTGTTCGACCTCTTCATCATATTGTATGTCGCGCCGACGATCGGTCCGCTGTTTTTCCCTTCGAGCAATCCCACCCTTTCATTGGCCTCCGTGTACGCGTCGTTTGCGGTGAGCCTGCTGATGCGTCCGGCCGGCTCCGCCGTGTTCGGCGTCATCGCCGATAAACAGGGGCGGAAACGAGCCATGATCGGCGCCATAATCGGGGTCGGCCTGTTCACGGCCCTTCTGGGGACTCTTCCCACCGTCGCGCGCGTCGGTCTTCTGGCCCCGGTCCTGTTCCTCCTGCTGCGCCTCTTGCAGGGGTTGTTCGTGGGCGGGGTGGTCGCTTCGACGCACACCATCGGTACCGAAACCGTGGCCCCCCGGTGGCGCGGCCTGCTGTCCGGCTTGATTGGCGGGGGCGGGGCCGGAATCGGTGCCCTTATCGCTTCTCTGGCCCTGTATGTGGTCTCTTCGGCTTTTCCCGGACATGCCTTCGCGGTGTGGGGCTGGCGGGTCATGTTCTTCACCGGCATCCTGAGCGCGGTTTTCGGGCTGTTCCTCTTCAATGCCCTGGAGGAATCGCCGCTGTGGGTCGCGGCAAAGAAGAAGATGCCGGAACCGGCCAAGGCACCGTTGCGCACGGTTCTGTCGGGCAGCTATCTGCCCGTTTTCCTGGTCAACCTGATGGTGGTCACGGGGGGAGGGACGCAGTACTACCTGACCTCGGGGTATCTTCCCACCTTCCTGGCGGTGATCGACAAGGTGCCGAAACCGCAGGTGGGTTCGATCATGGTATGGGGAAGTGCCATCGTCCTGGTGTCCAGCGTTCTGGTCGGGCACCTCAGCGAATTGATCGGCCGCAGGAAGGCCCTGCTCCTCGTGGGGATCGTCAATGTTATCTTCATTCCCGTGGTCTATCTGCAACTGGCCAGGGCCGCTTCGCCGGGGCAGATCGTTTTTTACGTGCTTGTCCTGGCCTTTCTCGGCAACGCCGCTTACGCACCGATCCTCATCTTTCTCAACGAACGCTTCCCCACCGCCGTACGCGCCAGCGGTACGGGCTTTTCCTGGAACAGCGGGTTCGCCATCGGGGGGATGATGCCGACCTTCGTCACCCTGGCCAGTCCCGCCCTGGGTATGATTCCTTCCCGGCTGGTGTATTTCCTGGTCGGGGCGATTCTGATCATGCTTATCGGGGCCGTGCTTTCGCCCGAAACCAGGGGACGGTTCGAATAAGGGAAGACCCTGTCGGGCACCGGCCGCGATGGGCGGCGTTATGGCCACAGCCGGACGTTCGGCCGGCGCCCGCCGGGACGCGAAGTCCGGGGAGCGGGGCAACGGCGATTTGGTTGCGGAAATACTGGCGATGCACGGGAGGCGGGAAAATGTCCGTTCCATCTTTTCAGTTCAGGCTGGGTACCACCATCCTGTTCGGCGCGGGGACGGCGGAACAGTTGCCGGCCAGGGCGGCGGAATTCGGGGCCCGAAGGATCTTCGTGGTCACCGACCAAGGCGTCAGGAAGGCGGGATTGCTGGCCAGAATACAAGAACCGTTGATGGAGGCGGGGTTTCGAACGACGGTGTGGGATGAGGTGGAACCCGATCCCGGGTTGGAAACAATCCACCGCGCCGCGGCCTCCTTCCAGGAAGACAAGTATGACCTCATCATCGCCCTGGGAGGGGGAAGTCCCATCGACACCGCCAAGGGCGTGAGGGTGATCGCCGGTAGCGGCGGACACATCCGGGACTATGCCGGGGTGAACAAGGTACCGAAAGCGGCCGGTGTGCCCCTGATCGCTCTTCCCACCACCTCCGGCACCGGCAGCGAAGTGACTGTTTTCGCCGTGCTTTCCGACTGGGAAAACAAGGTCAAGATAACGGTGACCAGCCCTCATCTGGCTCCCGATCTGGCCATCGTCGACCCGCTCCTCACCATCGGGGCTCCGCCCGGAGTCACGGCGGCCAGCGGGGTGGATGCGCTGGCCCACGCGATCGAGGCCTTCGTCTCCCAAGCCTCCCAACCGCCGGCCGACGCCCTGGCCTTGCGGGCCGTTGAACTGGCCGGCACCAATCTCCGGACGGCGGTGGCCGACGGCCGGGACCTGGAGGCCCGCACCGGCATGGCCTTGGGCAGCCTGTTGGCCGGGATGGCGTTCAACAACGCCTTTTTGGGTTTGACCCATTCCATCGGCGCGGCGCTCTCCGGACACGCCCACGTCGGCCACGGGGTGGCCATCGGGCTCTTGCTGCCGTACGTCATGGAGTACAACGCCGTCGCCAGGCCGGAGAAGTTCCGCACCATTGCCGCGGCCCTCGGCCGGGGAATAGCCGGCCTGCCTTTGGACGAAGCGGCATTGGAGGCGGTCGCGGCGGTTTTCGCGTTGACGGAGGACCTGGGACTGCCGCGCCGTCTCCGGGACCTGGGCGTCGCCGCAAGTTCCCTGGCCGGCATGGCCAGGGATGCCATGGGACACGGCATGCTCAGGATGAATCCCCGGCCGCCGGCGGAAGAAGATGTACTGGAGATCCTTAGAAAAGCCTACTGACCAAAACACCCGGTTCCATCGTTGCCGGGCGCACCCGGCGGCCATCCCGCTCGCTCCCGTCATCGGGAGCCCCGGTGAGGGACATAATAGACGCGGGAGGGATGGCCAATGGAAAGGGCCAGGATAGAGAAGGTCAAGAAAAACGCGGCCGGTGACATCACCGACGTCATGATCGACGGCAACGTCTACGCCATCGACGAAGCCATAATGATGGCCAAAGACGGCCTGCTCGCGGGAGTGAACGTGGGCCGCGCCAAAAACGGCCGCGAGTACCTGCGCGGCAACCCGGACGGCAAGGCGGAAAACAACCTGGACAACCTGCCCACCTTCTGACGAAAGCCCCGGTGCCACCGGGGCTTTCGGAACCGGTCAGTCCCCTTCTTCCCGGAAGCGGTAGCCCACGCCGCGCACCGTCTCGATGTAGCGGGGCGCTCCCGGCAGCCGTTCCAGCTTCTGTCTCAGGTGGCGGATGTGGACGTCCACGGTGCGGGAGTCGCCGGCAAAGTCGTAACCCCAGATCTGCTCCAGCAGGTATTCGCGCGTGAAGACGCGGCCCCTGGCCCGGGCCAGGAAGCGCAGCAACTCGAACTCCTTGCGGGTAAGGTCCTGCTTCACCCCGTCCAGCAGTACCACGTAACGCTCCTGGTCGATGACCAGGCGGCCCAGTTGCAGGCGTCCGGCGCCCGCGGCCTCCTCTTCCGGTTGGTTGCGCCGCAGCCGCGCCTTGATGCGGGCCAGCAGTTCCCGCGGCGAGAAGGGTTTGGTGATATAGTCGTCGGCACCCATTTCCAGCCCCAGTACCCGGTCCACCTCCTCGCCACGGGCACTGAGCATGATGATGGGTATGTTCCGGGTGGCCGGCTCGTTGCGCAGGGTCCGGCAAACGGAAATGCCGTCCAGGCCGGGCAGCATGACGTCCAGCAGGACCAGGTCCGGCCGGAGCCGGCCGGCCAGTTCCAGGGCCGTTTTGCCGTCCGCGGCCGTCTCCACCTCGTAGCCGTCCCGCTCGAGATTGACCCTGATGAGCTTCAGGATGGACGGTTCGTCGTCCACCACCAGGATTCTGGCCACAAAAACACCTCCGCCGCTACGGAACTGGAATCGCCCCGGACCCAGGGCCTGCCGATTTTCCCTTTCCCCACATTTCAGTATATCCCAGCCCGCGGATCCCTCCTAATTCATTGGGGGGAGGAGCGGGATTTGACCGGAAGCCATGAGCGGCTCTTACCTTTTTGAACAATTGTCAAGTCCTTTGGGTTACGTTGCGTAAACTGACACTTTC
>Ga0078972_1008730_pt1 | contig 20821 bp, 21 predicted proteins | sample YelNatPaOPGAMG01_FD_67568 | JGI IMG/M metagenome (GOLD analysis project Ga0078972, IMG submission 67568) | Hot spring thermophilic microbial communities from Obsidian Pool, Yellowstone National Park, USA - OP-RAMG-01 (SPADES assembly) (version 2) | ecosystem: Environmental > Aquatic > Thermal...
CGGGGTTTACGGAATTGTGATAAAGGGAACCGGGGCTGACGGGAAGGTTTCCTCCACAACGTTCTACCTGACGGTTGGACCCTACTGGATCTATAACGACAACGGGCTCGGCCTGGCCCTCAGCGGTCCTTACCTGTACGACGGCGGGGACGGCACCCCCAATGGGCCTCCATGGACCGCCACAGTCGAGGAGCTGAATGACAACGGCATAGCGGAGGACAACCTGCACAGCCTGAGAATAAGCTACACGGACAACACCGGCTACTGGGGCGGGGTATACTACCAGTTTGAATACCCGGTTGATATGTCCTGCTACAACACGCTTACCCTCTGGGTGAGGGGGGAGAATGGAGGGGAGAACCTCCTCATAAAGGTCAAGGACGATCTCGGCACTGAGGGAATGGTGAGGGTCAACATGGAGAACACCGAATGGACAAAGGTTGAGATACCGCTGGGCGCGTTCGAGGTCTTTGGCGTCGATCTCTCCCGGATAACCATCCCACTCAACATCGGGTTCGAGCACGAGTGGACCAAGGAGAACGCGGTGATATATGTGGACTTCGTGAAATGGGAGAATCTGCCCTCTCCTCCTCCGTCGCCATCGGGGAAAATAACGCTTAGCGGCTTTCCGGACAACTTATCCATACCCGAGAACGGGTCGACAACCGTGACAGAGTTCTCACTGACTAACGGCTTCACCGAAAGCAAAACCCTCAGGATGGTGTGCGATGCCTGGAGCGCCTCCGGTGGCAGGCTCTGGTGCAACATCTACACTATGGACGGAGACAACGTCTTCGTTGACGGAGTTCCCTACCCGCTCACACTTAACCCAAGCCAGACAAAATATCTAAAGCTGACCATCGGAGCTATGGAAAACGCGGCAGTGGGGGAGAACTTTACGCTGCGCCTCTGGGTCGAGGACTGGTGGATCTGACGTCACGAAAATTTAAAAACTTATATACATTTCAACGCCCCATTTTCCTTCGGGAAAATTATGTCAGTGCCCCCCGAGCTCGCATGGCTGGTCCCCATAGTCGTGCCGTTCATCGTCGGATTTCTCATCGGCGCGCTGATAAAGAAGTCGTTCAAGGTCGTTCTCCTCATCGTGCTCCTCATCGCCGTGCTCATGTTCACCGGAATCCTGAACCTGACCTTCTCGGATCTCGTTGACAGGGCGATGGAGTACCTGCCAAAGATAGTCGGCGAGGCAAGCGGATGGATGAACCTGATCCCCTACACCTCGATCACATTCGTGATAGGGCTCGTGTTGGGGCTCTGGAAAGTCAAGTCCTGAAGTCCGGCTGGTGGAAGCAGGTGGACCCATGATCGTGCCGGTGAAGGGAGCGCCGGCCGTGCTGCTGAGGCTGGGGGAGGAGCGCACACTGGTTGTTGCGGATCTTCACCTCGGGATTGAAAGCGGGCTGGTTGCGGAGGGAATCTCGCTGCCCAGCCAGACCCCAAGGATCAGGGAGCGTCTGATCGAGCTCATCTCCAACGCCACTCCCTCAAGGCTCATCATACTTGGCGATGTCAAGCACAACGTCCCGATCTCGAGCTGGCAGGAGTGGAGGGAACTGCCAGCCCTCTTCGAGGAGCTCTCCGGGCTGGTCAGGGTGGAGGTGGTGAAGGGAAACCATGACGGAGGGCTGGAGGGGATGCTGCCGCGCGGCGTGAGCGTGCACGGTCCGCGGGGGATAGTGATCGGGAAGAGGAGAAAAGTAGGGCTGGTGCACGGGCACACCTGGCCCTCGCCTGAGGTCATGAGGAGCGACATCATCATCGCTGGCCACAACCATCCGGCGGTCGAGTTCAGGGATGAGCTTGGCGGACGCATAGTTGCGCCCGTGTGGCTAAGGTGCAGGATCAACTCCGAAAAGCTGCCCCCCTCGCTGAAAAAGGCCGCAGGAAAAGCGCCTCCCAGGATGATAGTGCTTCCTGCGTTCGGAGAGCTCGTTGGAGGGGCTCCGGTGAACCGGGAGATCCCCCAGGAGCTTATAGGTCCCATGTTCAGGACCGGAGCAGTGGCGATCGATGAGGCAGATGCCTACATGATCGACGGGACATTCCTTGGAAAGGTGAAAAACATCAACCGCGGCATCTGAGAACTAGCTCATTACCTTCTCTACGGAGAAGATCCTGGCGTACAGCCTTCCGTCCTGCCTGTAGATCTCTCCCCGTGCCCTGAAACGCTTTCCCCTCTTGATCAGCAATCTGGGGCCCTGGTACTCCTCCGCAGGGATCTCGGCGCGGAACCTTCCGTCCACAAGCACCACCGCCCCTCCGGGCACGACCTTCTCCACCTCGAACTCGTGGCTCTCCGCACCGCCCGACGCCACCTGAACCGGGAAAATCCTGTTTCCCCTTGACTCGATCTGCCCCTCCTCCTCCAGCCTGGCGATTGCCTCCCTGATCAGGTATTCCTGCCGGTTCCCGGGCTCAAGCGCCCTGCCCAGATCCTGGACCGGCACACCCTGATCTCCGGAGTTCAGCACGAGCTCAAGAACTTTCCCGGCGATTTCCCTTATCATGCCCTCTGCCCGGGCTGCGGCCTCGCCCGACTCGTCCTCGACCGGAAGCTCCGGCGCCCTTTCCCCGGCCTCATTCAGGAGCTCCTGCGGCATCGGCCTCCTCTCGGGCACACCTGTCCTCAGGATCGGTTGCAGGCTGGCGTTCAGGCTCCTTATGACCTGCCTCATCTTCTCAGCCAGCTTCCTGCTTGCGTGCAGATACCTCACATCGACCGTGTCATCTGCCGCGAGTATCACCACCCTCCCGAACCTCCTTCTCCCAGTTCTGCCCTTCCTCTGGATGTACCTGATCTCGCTAGGAACCGGCTCATAGAACACCACGAGGTCGACGCTCGGTATGTCCAGACCCTCCTCCCCTATGCTCGTGGCAACCAGAACGCTGGTTTCCCCGTCGGCGAAGCTCCTCAGTATTTCAGACTGCTCCTGCTGGGTCATCCCCACATCGCCCTCCCTGGTAGCCTGCCCCACGAATCTCTCTGCCCTTATCCCAGCCGCTGAGAGCCTGGACACGAGGTAGGTGGCGGTCTCCCTGAACTGGGTGAAAAGTATTATCCTGGAGAGGGGGTTGGAACGCAGCTGCTCAGACACGATCCGCAACGCCTGCTCCACCTTGGGATGCTCGCCCAGCCTGTCCGAGTCAACTATGTCAAGGACTCCCTTCGAGGCAAGCTCCGACGTTATCCCCCTGTGCGACCTCTTCCCTGTCTCCCCCATCTTGGTGAGGAATGACCTGAGCGCGTGAATCCCCTGGCTCTCAAGAAGCTCAAGGGCGTGATAGAGGGTCATGGCGGAGGACACGAGCGAAAGCGCCCCGAAAATGGGTCCCCTCCTGCCGGGCGGGGACGATGAGAGCATGCCCCTCAGCTTATCAGAGGCCTCAACCAGATCTGTCCTGAATATGTACCTCGCGGGCTTCTTTACAACCCCGAGGGAGGCTATCCTCTCCAGCCTCTCGTTCAGGCTTTCCCTGATCTTCTCCCTGAGATCGAGATATTCGCGGGGGAGTGGAACAAGCTTCCATTCGATCGATACCCTGCTCACATACGGGCTTACGTCGGGATCCTCCTCGGTTCTCGCCTCTATCTGCTCGATGAACAGGGCATCGCATATCTCCTTTATCTTTTCCTTCTCCGCCCCGGGGCTTGCGGTTAGCCCCAGAATAATCGGATAGGGTGACTCCTGCACGTAGGCCCTTGCCACCTTGGTGTACGAGTAGTTCTTTCTTGCGCGGTGGCACTCGTCGAATATCAGGAGGCTGAATCCGTCAAGCCTGAGCCCGGCCTCGTGATCGTTCTCCACAACCTGAGGGGTTGCGAGAAAAACCCTCGCCGGACCGCTCCAGGCCACAAACCTGACGTGCTGGGGCTGCTTTCCCGTCAGGACCTGCACATCCTCCGGCCTGAGCCTCAGAAGCCTGAGAAATGTGTTTCTGTGCTGCAGGGTGAGTGGCCTTGTCGGCGCCATCACCAGAACCTTCCTGTCGCTGTAGTTGTAGAGGAAGTGCGAGGCTACGAGCGCCGCGATGACTGTCTTTCCGAGAGCGGTTGGAAGGACCACCAGCGTGTTTCCCCTCACCGCCTTCTCGGAGATAGCGAGCTGATACTCCCTTGCCTCGAACTCCTCCGCCCTCACCAGGGGATTCGGAAACAAACGTCCGGCCTCCATGTGTCTCTATCAAATCTTGTTTTCATATAATAATCGTGCTCCGCACCTCATCCCCTCACCTGCGGGATGGGCATCGGTAGGGTGAAATTTACCTCCTGTACTAGTAGTATGTTTGAGGACGAAAGGGTGAAGGCATGAGGACTCTGGCGCTGATCATTGCCATCCTGCTGGCCGCGGGCGCGTGCGGGGCCCAGGAGTGGCCAACCCCTGGTCATGACCCCCAGCGGACGGGATACTCTGAAAATCTGGGGCCTGAATCTCCAGAGGTTGCATGGAGCGTGCACGTCGGGTCCGCCGTTTCCCCTCCATCGGTTGCCGATCACACGGTTTACTTCGGGGCGGAAAACATAATGTACGCGCTCAGCGCATTCAACGGTTCTCCGGTTTGGAGCGTTGAAGCTGACGGGAGGGTTTCGCCGCCAACCGTCCACGGCGGAAAAGCTTACTTTGGATCCAGCGGCGGCACTGTATACTGCCTCGATGCGGCCGGCGGAAACACAGTCTGGTCGCATCCTGTGAACGGTGGCGCCACAGAGGCCATTGCTGTTTCCAGCGGCACCCTATACCTGAGCACCTCTGCTCACTACGTGTACGCCCTCAGGGCATCGGACGGTGGATTTCTGTGGGCTAAAATCCTGGACGGAGTTCTCACCGCGCCCGCGACTGATGGAACCGTTATCGCTGTTGCCAACAACATGGGGCGGGTGTTTGCGCTGGACACGCTGGGAAATACCATATGGAGCGCCGCGGTAAACGAGGTGATAACGCTTCCGCCGGTTATTTCTGGCGGCAAAGTTTGGGTTGCGGGTGGGAGGAAGCTCTTCCTTCTGGAGAACGGCGCTATGCTGAGAGAAATTAGGTTTCAGGCAGATGTGAACTCCTTCTCGGTATCCGGCGGAATGGTCTATGTGGGTTGCAGCGATGGATCTGTTGAGGCTATCACGGAGAGCGGGGCTGTGACGTGGAGGTTTGAGGGGCGCGGTGGCGGTGCAACCTATCTCGCGGCCGCTGGAAACTCTGTCTTCGCATGGTCCGGAGGCCGGCTTTACTCCCTGAGCATGGATAAGGGGGAAACCCTCTGGGTGATGGACATCGGGGCAATCTCCTGCCGCCAGCCCGCCATAGCTTATGGAAAGCTCTTCATCGGGAGTTCTGACGGAGTTTACTGCATTGGCAGCTGGGGCTCGATCCCAAACGGCAGCGCGGGGACCGGCCTGCTCTACATATGCATTGCCGCCCTGCTGCTGCTCGCCATAGTTTTCCTTGAGAAACTGGAGAAGGGCCAGCAGGCTAGGAAGAGGAGGGCTTGAGCGTTTTTCTCGCTGAGCGGATTTCGCCCGCGGTGGGCCGGAAGGAGTACCTGATGAGGAACGGCGTAACCAGCGATGTAACCAGCACTATCAGCACCGTTACCGAAAGCAGCACGTGACCGACGATTCCCGATCTTATGCCTATTGCCGCGATGACCAGGGCCACCTCGGCGCGGGGGATCATTCCAATCCCGATGCGGAGGGAGTCCATCGGTGAAAAGCCACCGGCGAGCGCCCCGCCGCCGCACCCGATGATCTTGCTCAGGAAAGCTGACACGAGTATCAATGCCCCTGCAACAACCCCGATCCCGGCAAGCTCGCTGAAGTTCATACTTATCCCCATCTCGGTGAAGAACATCGGTATGAAGAGGCCGTACCCGATTCCGGAGACCTTTGATCTTATCGACCTCGCCACCGGCAGCCTGCTCATGACGAGGCCCGCCAGAAAGGCTCCAGTTATCGCCGCAAGGCTGACAAGCTGGGCCATCGCGCTTATGAAAAATACTATGACAAGGGCAAGGGAGACCAGCGCCTCATCCACCTGAAACCTGCCAAGAAATCGCATTATCTTGGGCAGGGCCCTGAACCCGAGGACCAGCACGAGGACCACAAAAGCCGCCATCAGCGCTATGGTCTCGGAAAGCCCGACCACGGTGAGGGACCCGAAGGCGACGCCCGAGAGCACGCTGAGGACAATTATGCCGAGTATGTCGTCGATTACCGCTGCCTCCATGATGGCCACACCAACCGGCGTGTGAAGCCTGTTTACGTCGATGAGGCACCTTGTGGTCAGCCCCACGCTCGTGGCTGTCAGGACCGCTCCGAAGAAGGCCGCCTCAATCGCGTTCCAGCCAAGGACCCATGCTGTCCCGTAGCCCAGTATGAAGGAGACCACAACTCCGGCCGCTGCAATGATCGTGGCCGGCTTTCCCGATCTTCTGAATTCCTCAACGTCTATCGATATCCCGGCCAGGAAGAGGAGCAGTATTATTCCTATGTCCCCGAAGATCGCGATCATCTCCCCGGCCGGAGAGTCCATGTTTATGAAGAGCGCGGACCCAAAAAGCATCTGGGAGATGCTGCCGGCCACAAACGGCCCAAGTGCAAATCCGGCTATCAGCTCGCCAACAACTGGCGGCTGCCCCAGCCTTGAGAAGAGTTCTCCGCCCACCCTTGCCGAGAACAGCACGATGGACAGGTATATCAGAACCGTTGAGAGTTCTACGGCCGCCATCCCTCTGCCTCCTTTTCTGCTTCAAGCTGAGGTTCCTTAGTAAAAAGCTATTCCTTGGACCACGTGGGTGGGTAAATCCGCACAAGGTGAGCTTACCTGATCAGCCTGTAGAACTCAACTATGTTCCTGAGGCATACCATCCCGACCAGCTTCCCCCCCTCCACTACGGGTATGTGCCTGAGCTTGTGAGTCGACATGATGTTCAGCACCTCCTGAATGCTCGCATTTGAACTGACGGTCACTGGATCCTTGGTCATTATGTCACCAACCGTGGTCGCCATTCTCTTCCTCACTTCCTTGATGGCGTCGGGGCCAACAATTGCACGCCCGGTCGGAACGTGAAGAATCTGAAGCACGTCGCTCTCCGTAACTATCCCCACTATCTTGTCATTCTTTACAACCACAGGAAAACATCCTTCTATCTGGGAAAGCAGTCGCTCGATCAGCTCATCTATTGTCGTCTCCGGATTCACCTTCCTAGGTCTGGCGTTCATCACATCTCTGACTTTGACCATGCCCAGCTGAGCCGGGCTCACGGGCCCTCTCCTTGCGGTCATCTCCCCACCAAGCTTTCTGTCAGCAGAACTCTTTAAAACCATACCCATGGTTTCGCGTTGGTCAAAAATCGTGGGCTTCGAATTATAAAAAATCAAGGGGGCTCCTTCGCGCGCCTGCGGATTTCTTTAATCGCTCGCTCTACATCCCTTCGCGTGATCCTCCGCTTCTTGGCCTTTGCCCTGATCTGCTCGGACAACACCGAAAACATGCCGAGTTCGGCCTCCTTCTCCTTTTTTTAACTATTCTGTTCCCAGACACTATTTGTCCATATACTTATCGCTACGTCCCTTGTGGTGGGGTCGCCGAGATTTGAACTCGGGTCACCGGCTCCCGAAGCCGGCAGGATGGACCAGTCTACCCCACGACCCCACCTGAAAAACTCAACTGGCAAAGGGTAAAAGCTTGCTAACTCTGGCGCCTGGCCCTCACCTTCGGCTTTCTTCCCTCCAGCAGCTTCTCCAGCTCCTTTTCAAGCCAGGTTATCGGGACGTCATGAATCCCTATCTCGACCTCCTTTACCCCCGGGGTCCTCTTCACATCAACTATCCCGAATCCCTCCATCCGATCTATGTACCCCCAGAACTGCGTCTTTTTTCTTGGCTCCTCAGCGTACTCCTCACAGGTTGCGATATACGCCCTCTCCAGATCTTCGGTTGTGATGTGGGTCGCCCGCGAGGATCTCAGCCTTCTGCAGAGGGCGAGAAGAAGTATCTTCTCATGCGGGAACAGCTCCCTGACAACATCGCGCCTCACAACCGGGTAAACCTCCGCCTTCGCCTCCCTGACGTGCTCCGGGGTGACCGAGGAGTCACCCCTGGAATCCGCGATGAGCCCCGCCCTCCAGAGCAGCTCAAGCGCAAACCTCGCGTCCCCGGTGGACGACGCTATATCTGCTATCAAACCCAGGGAATCCTCCTCAACCGTACCTGGCCTGAAGGCCTCGTTCACCCTCTGGGAGAGTATGTCCCTCAGCTGCCCCGCGCTGTATCTGCTGAGCTCCAGGACGTTGTGCATGAATGTGCTCTGCGTTGGGAGGTCCAGCCTTTCCAGGAATTTCCTGTCCCTCGCTATCGCGATCAGGCTTATCCTGTTGGAAGTTCCCGCATCCTCCCATGCCCTCGTGAGGGCGTAGATAAGATCCGGGCCGTTCAGCTGCACGTAGTAATCCACCTCATCCAGGCCAACCGTGAGGTACGCATCGTGGGTCTTCATGTACGTCAGCACCATGTCAAGCAGCTTTTCGGGCGACAGTCCGTGATGCGGCCATCTCGGGTTGTAGTGGTGGTGTATCTTGGAGATGACCGAAAAGTAGCTTCTGTCCTTCCTGCAGTTCACGTGCAGGTAGCTCAGGTTCATGCCCGCCCCCCTGGCGGTTGCCTCAAGGTCCGCACCGAACCTCCTTGCAAGCGCCGTCTTCCCGACCCCGACGCTTCCTGTTATGAGAACCCTCTGGCTCATGCGGTTATCCAGAAGCGGTCTGAAAATCCTCACCAGCCAGCGGAACTCCTCATCCCTGTGTACGAGAACCTGGGGAACGTAATCCGGGGAGAGCTTGCTCGCATCCCTGAAAACCGACGGCCTCTCTAGTTCCTCCTCAAAAAACCTCCTCATCCGGACCCAATATGAAATCCGCAGAACTCACTAAAAACTGTGCAATCACAGCACTTTCACCATGTGCGTCTGCATGTACCCGGTTATCACCGGGATGTAGCCCCTGAGCTCACCATCCAGAGCCGGATCGCCTGTGTCCACCTTCAGCACAGGGGTGAGGCTCAGCTTCTGCGGGGTTGCCAGCACGATTATGTTCTTCCTTCCAGCCTTTCTTATCACCCCCGGGCTGATCTGCTGGTTTCCCCTTCCGAAGATGAAGCCCTGCCTGCCGAGCGGGCTGACTATTATGGATGCCGGCCTCCCCTCAATCGCCTCCAGGATCTGGCGCTCGTTCACGTCCTTTTTCATGAGCCTGTAGTCCACTATCAGGTCGACCCCCAGAAGGGTGGAGTCGTATATCCCCAGCTCCTCCGCAACCGCCCTTGTCGTTGTTCCGGGCCCCAGAATGTAGACCCTCCCTCTCTCCATGAGCTCAACCATCCACCTGGCTATGGCCTTCTGATCCGCTGTTTCAAATCCGGAGCTGCTCTCCTTTCCAGCCTGCATCATGATCGGTTCGTACGGAACTGAGGCGTAGCCCTTGAGATCGGCGGCGAGCTCATCCCTGCGGTACGCCTCCTCGTCGATGTCCATTATTTCCGCCTCCCTGAACGGGAGACCGTGGGAGAGGAAGAGGGCCGCCACCTCCCCCGCAGCCTCGGGGGTGTTCGCGAACACTGCGGAGTAAATCTTGACGCCGGAAGGGACGCCCAGGACCGGCACCCTGTTTCCCACGACATCATGGATATCCCCTGCTGTTCCATCGCCGCCGACGAAAAGTATGAGATCCACGCCGAGCTCAACCATCCTCCTTACGGCATCCTTTGTGTCCTCGGCCGTCGTCTGCCCCTCCCTTACCTCGCCAACCACGACCGGATCGAATCCGCACTTCCTCGCCTCACTCTCGCCCATCTCCCCAGGATAGGTTATCAGCTGAATCTGGTCCTTGAGCGGAATCAGCCTCTCCAGCGCTGCGATCGCCCTCTCCGGCGCAACCGGCTCCGCACCCAGCTCAATCGCCCTCCTCAGCGCCTCCGGGCCATCCGTGCCCTTCAGCCCAACCCTCCCGCCCATGCCTGCGATGGGATTTACAACTAGTCCAAGCTTTTTCATGCGTCCAGCCCGAGTTTCACCTAGCTCCTTCCCGCCTTAACGTACATCCTCCAGCTGAGTATCGGCTCCCTCGCCGCCCTCAGCTCGTCAAGCCTTCCAATTGCCGTGGCGGAGGGGGCGGAGCACAGCCTTTCCGGGTTTTCCCTCGCGTCCCTGTCTATTTCATGCATGGCCCTGACAAACCTGTCCAGCTCCTCCTTTGTCTCGGTCTCCGTTGGCTCCACCATGAGCGCCTCGGGAACTATGGGCGGGAAGTAGTACGTCGGGGCATGCATTCCGTAGTCAAGTATCCTCTTGGCAACGTCCCTCGCTGTTATACCGGTTTCCCTCCTCAGCGGCTCGGCTGAGAAGACCACCTCATGCTTGCACGCGCAGTCAAATGCCGGCTTGAACCCCCTTGTCTCGGAGACCTTCTTTCTTACGTAGTTGGCGTTGACGACCGCCGCCTCTGTCGCCTCCCTCAGCCCCTCCTCACCCATCATGAGGAGATACGTGTACGCCCTGACGAGAACACCGAAGTTCCCATAAAACGCCTTTATCTTACCTATCGAATCCGGCCTGTCGTAGTCGAGATAGTATCTTCCCGTTTTCTCATCGTGCTGGACCAGGGGCACTGGAAGGAACCTCTCCAGCTTTTCGCTGACACCGACCGGCCCGGATCCAGGACCGCCCCCTCCGTGCGGTGAGGAAAAGGTTTTGTGCAGGTTGAGGTGAACCACGTCGAAGCCCATGTCACCCGGCCTTGCCTTTCCCAGGATGCCGTTCATGTTTGCGCCGTCGTAGTAAAGCAGCCCACCGGCTCCGTGCACTAGCTCCGCTATCTCCAGTATTCTGTCCTCAAAAAGGCCGAGCGTGTTCGGATTTGTCAGCATCATCGCCGCGGTTCTCTCAGAAACCGCCGCCTCGAGAGCCTCCATATCAACCCTTCCCCGCGCGTCGGACGGAATTACCTTCACCCTGAACCCGGCCATGGCCGCGCTCGCGAAGTTCGTTCCATGCGCCGAGTCTGGGACTATGACCTCATCCCTCGCATCCCCCCTCCATCCGTGGTAGGCCCGTATGAGGAGGAGACCGAGGAGCTCTCCGTGAGCTCCGGCAGCGGGATGGAGGCACACCCTATTCATTCCGGTTATCTCCGCCAGGGCCCTCTCAAGCCTGTACATCAGCTCAAGGCATCCCTGAACCGTGCTCTCATCCTGGTCCGGGTGAACCTGCGTGCATCCGTCAAGTGACGCCATCTCGTCGCATATCTTTGGGTTGTACTTCATGGTGCAGGAACCTATCGGGTAAAAAACGAGGTCTATGCAGTAGTTCATCTGGGAGAGCCTGGTGTAGTGCCTCACCACCTCGGGCTCTGAGAGCTCGGGCAGGTTCAGCGAGGTCCTTCTCATGTTCTCTGGTATTTCCACCTCCGAAAGCCGCTCCGGCCGGAACGCGCATCCCCTTCTTCCTTGCCTGCTGAGCTCGAAAACGAGCGGCTCGAGACCGGAATCCGTTCCCCATCTCGCCTGCCTGAACATCACCTACCCCCCCTCCGTCACCCTGGACACAGCCTCAACAAGCCCATCCAAGTCCTCTTTTGCGTGGATCTCGGTAGTGCAGAGGAGAGACGCCTCACCCAGGCCTGGGAACTCCCTCTTAAGCGGCTTTCCACCGTGTATCCCGGCTTTGAGGAGTTCTGAATTGAGCACCTCAACCGATATTCCCCCGCCCTCAAGCCTCAGCGTGAACTCGTTGAAATGGGGGGAATTGAAAATCGGGACCCGAACCCCGCTTATCCCGCCAAGCCTCTTCATGAGGTACCTGGCATTTGACGCGCATATCTCCGCCACCTCCCTCAGCCCCTCCGGACCCAGGGATGCAAGATACACCGCGGCGGCTATCGCGCAAAGCGTTTCGTTTGAGCATATGTTTGAGGTTGCCCTTTCCCTTCGTATGTGCTGCTCCCTCGTCTGAAGCGCCATCACGAAACCCCTTGTCTTTCCGTCAACCGTTTTCGTCATGCCTGAAATCCTGCCGGGCATCGACCTTATCACCCTCTCATCCCCCCTGCAGGCGAATATCCCGAGGGTTGGCCCCCCGAAGCTCATAGGATTGCCCAGCGGCTGCCCCTCACCAACCACTATGTCTGCGCCGTACTCGCCCGGTGGCTTCAGCAGCCCCAGTGAGATCGGATCCACCCCGACGACAAACATTGCCCCGGCCCTGTGGGCCATCTCTCCTATCTCCTGGGCCCGCGTCTCCAGAAACCCGAGGTATGCTGGGTTCTCTATGTAGACCCCGGCTGTCCGATCGTTCAGCTCCCTACTCAGGCTCTCCAGATCAAGCTGGCCGGTCCCCGCATCGTGCCCCACCTCCACGATCTCCATTCCTGCACCGGAGGAGTAGTTCCTCAGCACCGAGAGGCGGTCCCGGGACATCAGATCGGGAACCAGAAATCTCCTCCTTCCGGTCAACCTCGCGCACATGAGTGCCGCCTCTCCCAGGGCGGTTGGCCAGTCGTACATGGACGCGTTTGCAACGTCCAGCCCGACGAGCTCGCATATCATGCTCTGGTACTCAAACAGCGCCTGAAGAACGCCCTGGCTCACCTCGGCCTGATATGGAGTGTACGAAGTGAGGAACTCGGCCCTGGAAACGATGGCCCTCACGTGCGCGGGGATGTGGTGCGGCCATATTCCTCCCCCGAGGAAGGTTGGCATCCTGTTCACCGGAACGTTCTTTGACAGGAGCCCACCGACGTGCTTCCGGACCTCCTGCTCTGACATTTTCGGAGGAAGGTTCAGCGGACCCTTGAGCCTGACCCCGGGGGGGATGTCTGAAAATAGGTCATCCACGCTCCCAACGCCTATCTCGGCCAGCATTTCCTCTCTTATTTCCCTGAAGTTTGGGATGTAGTGATGGCTCATCGTCTGCACTTAGCCGAGGCCCTTCAAATAATCTTCGTACTGGTCAGCGTTCATCAGGTTATTGAGCTCCGCCGCCAGGTTTGTTGGCCTTATGAGGCATATCCAACCCTTCTCATACGGGCTTGTGTTTATGAGCTCCGGGCGCTCGCTGAGCTCCCTGTTGACCTCAGCTATCGTCCCGCTCACAGGTGCGTAAACAGCGGAAACCGCCTTTATCGACTCAAGCACTGCAACCTCCATTTCCCTCTCCTTCCTTTCGCCGATCTGCTTAACCGCCTGACCGACCCCTGAGAACTCCACGTAAACCACATCGCCAAGCTTTGACTGCGCATAATCGGTGACCCCGACCCTGACGAGTTCCCCCTCCACCCTGGCCCACTCATGATCCCTTGTGTAGTACAGTTCTCTTGGAACTGCCCGCTGAATTCTTCCTCCCATTCTCCCACGCTTCTAAGTTTTTCCATGCCATCAAAAACTTATCTCTTTATGGTTTCCCTTCCAGCTTTTGACCCATCAATTTTCCGTTCAGGCAATGCGCAGGTTTTCAGTGCCGGTGCATCTGGTGCTCTCATCACCACCGTCGCGCAGATTTTCCGGCGAAATTCGAAATAAAACCCTGACGTGCGGGAGGGCCTGGACATGCCCAAGCTGTGGCGCCGGGCACGACCGGGACCTGAACGCAACCCTGAACATGATGTCCCGGTACCTTGAGGCGGCTGCGGTTCGGCCGTGGGATGAAGGGCCGCCGCGTGAAGCGATGGTGCTGCGCCATGCAGTCAGCTGATGGCGGCAACCCCCGGGTCAGAAGATCCGGGGAGAACCTCAACCCCCCATACCAATCTCTTTTCTTATCTCCTCAATCTCCGTTGGCGTTGGCTGCCTGGGGTAGTTGTAGATCGGTCCCCTGGGAGACTCGTTGAAAAAGGGCCTGTTGCAGTCCGGGCATCCGGATGTCATAAACGGTCTGCCGGATCTCACCACCCTATCCAGCTCCTCGCGAGTGAGACCGAATCCCACAACTTTCCCATCCGCGAATTCCATCTCCCCGAACCGCGCCATCCCCTCGCATATGAGGTATCTAGCGAGCTGAACCCTTCTGTAGGACCCGACATGCGGCGGATCCCTTTTTTCGAGGGGTGTGCCTCTGACCGGAAAGAATGCGAAAAGTCCGATATCCACGCCAGCGTCGTGAAGCCACTGAATCGCGCGCGCTGCCTCAAGCTCGGTCTCCCCAAGCCCAACAATGAGGTGCGTGGTTGCCCTTCCGAAGATTGCGCGGGCGCCTGTCAGTGATCGCATGTGCTCATCCCACCTGTAGTCCGGGCCTTTCACCCTTGCAAATATCTCCGGTGAGGCGCAGTCAAGAGGTACGCACACCCTCTCCGCCCCGGATCTCCGCAGCGCCCTCATCTGCTCCTCTTCGAGGGGGTGCGTGCAAACCGAGATGGGGGCCGAGGTTATCCTGCTCATCTCCTCAACTAGCTCGATGAGATCAGCAAAAAAGTCGTGATAGTTCACCGTCTGAACACATATCCTCCTGAAACCTCCCTCACCGATCCTCTCAAACAGAATTTCCTCGTCGCACTCTGGCCAAGCCACCCTCGAAAGCTTTGACGGGTCCCCGGGCGCCTCCCTCGCCTGCGGGCAGAACCTGCAGTTTGCGGCGCATCTCCCGTTTCCCTGAATCATGAGGTGGGCGGTCATGGGTCTTACCTCCTGCTTTCCATCCCAGAGACCAAGAACGGCCCCCGTTCCAAAGGCCACCCTCAGGCGTCTGACCACTCCAACCACCCCCTCGCATCCAGGGGCACAGAACAGCACGCGTTCATTCGCCCGATCCTCAGCCCCATTTCCCTTGCGGCTGACACGGTGGCCGGGGAGGGCATCTCCATCCTGTCAACCCCGGAGAGCAGCGCGGCCATCTCATATTCCTCCCTCAGCCTCCCCCTGGGCCTCATGCACCCCAGCGCGATCTCGCCAGAAAATATTCTCCTCGCCTCGCAGATCACCTTCCCGACCTCCCCGGGCTCCGGCGGAGGTGCTCCCCCGAGGGATGTGCCGGGCGTTGGGGTGAAGACTATGAAGACTAGCTCCCTTACCCCATCCAAACCGGAGAGCATTTCTACCGCCATGAGCTCCCCGACCACCCTGCCGCGGTGGGCCCCAACGCATATGTGCGGGACAACGTGGGGGACGCTTCTCAGAAGCCAGCGCATGGAATCAAGGTAGTCCTCTGGAGTTCTGTCAAGGCCCGTCGCCAGGGGAATCGTGCCCCCGTCTCCGAAGATCTCGAAATCGGCGAGGTCCACCCCTGCCCTGCCTAGCTCCCTTGCCAGCCAGGCGGGCAAAAGCCCCGTGTGCACTGCCACGAAAAGGTTGGTTTCATCCTTGACCCTCTGGATCGCATCCAGATGCGTCTCAAGCGGCACGTAGCCCTCTGAGTTGCACCCGCCGCTCACCAGCACACCAAAGGCCCCCCTGGAGGCAAGCTCTAGGCAGATCTCATGAAGCCTTTCCGGTTCCCTGCAGTCAATCATGCCGGATAGGTACCTTCCCCCGCACCTGGCGCACCGGAGCTCACAGCTGCCTCCCGTTATGGAGAGCGCTGGGAATCCCTCGCCGGGGTAGCACGCGATGAAATGATGCCGGTTTCCGCCGGGCGTCCGCCTCACCTTCTCCAGTTCCACTCCCTGGATGAGTACTTCTTCCTTAGATCGGCCGCGAGCGCGAGCTCCTCTTCTGTGGGTTCCCCGTGGAAAATTCTCGCGCCCAGCGCCTCCCCGAAGCCCTCAACCATTTGCTCCATCACCTCGTCCATGCCGGGCTTCTTTCCCGTTTCCCTCTCCACCGTCGTTACCCTCTCGTAAACGCTGGCGATGCTCTTGTCGGATATTTTTGTGCCCCCCACCTTCAGGACCTCAAACATGAGGCGAACGTCAGGGGAGACGAGGATGGTTCCGTGCTGGAGGATCGAGCCATCCCTCCTCGTCTGCGCGCTTCCAGAGATCTTCCTTCCGTTCACCTGCACGTCGTTGACCGGCCTGAACTCGGCGCTTATTCCCATCCTCCTGAAGCCCAGCACAAGCCCCCCGCATATCACCCTGTAGGACTCGATTATGTCGTCCGGCACGTCCCCCTCCCTGCAGACGAAGCTGTAGGTGAGCTCGCCATCGGAGTCGTGAAAGACCGCCCCTCCTCCCGTGATCCTCCTGACCACCTGTACGCCGTGTCTCTCGGCCGCCGCCAGATCCACCTCCTTTGATATGCTCTGGAAGAACCCGATGGAAACCGCGGAGGGGCTCCACGTCCAGAATCTCAGGGTGCTGGGCGACCTTCCCGTGGCGTTGAGCCGAAGTATCGCCTCATCGAGCGCCATGCTTGTGAATGCGTCATCCGTCCGCATGGGGAGAACCCTGATCATCATGCGTGCACCGCCCTCATGACCGCCTGGACCCAGTGCTGAACCTCAACCATGGGCGTGCGGGCGCCTGTCCTCTTGTAGAACCTCCTGACCGCATCCTCCACTGCGCCGCCTTCTGCCCTCACGCCTATCAGCTCCCTCTCCAGCTCCTCAAGCGCCTCCTCCGGGTACATGAAGAAATCCCCCGTGATCGAGATCTTCGCTATTCTCCCTTCCTCGAGCTCAAGCTCCACCCTTATGAGTCCCTTTGCGGCCTTGAACTCTGCGCCAGGCAATTACCTCCACCTCGTCAGTATTTCCTCTCTTCTGAAGGTGGCCCTGCTGAGGAGGTACAGCGCAGCGCTTGCCGCCCCGAGAACCCCCGCAAAAGTCACAAGCGGCACGATGTCAAGGGACAGGATGCCGGAGAGGAACATCAGGTAGAAAGCCAGAAACGGGAGGATCGAAAGCGAGCCTATCTGCATTGCCGCCCTCACATCGCTCACCTTCGAGGAAACGAAGACGCAGAGGGAGACAGAGAGCATGGCCATGAGCGGGCAGTAAACGCAGAGCACAAGGATCGAGAGCAGGTTGGGAAGCAGGAGGTATCCCAGCTGCTGGAAAGTTAGGACGTCAACTACCGCAGTCAGGCACGCAAACGAAAGGAGGGTCGCGAGCATCGCGGGCACAAAGGCTCCGAGGATCTTCCCCATCAGTATCTCCGAGTCCGTTGTTGGCGTGGCAAGAAGCGGCTCCAGCTGTTTGTTGACCTTCTCACCAACGAAAGTGTACGAGGCTATCACCGAGGGAACCATCGCGGGTATGAGCATGAAGAGTAGAACTGTCATGTTGACAATCGCTATTATCATGGCCTCCTTCGGGGAAACGCCTCCCGGGGCGAACGGAGGTAGCCCCCCCTCAGGCACCTCCGACGTCATTACGGGAAGTATGTAAACGAGCGGCATGAAGACCGAGAGGATGAGGGGAACTATGACCAGCCCGTAAAGCACGTATCTGTGCCTCCGTGCGCTTGCCATGTCCTTCTTTGCAATCTCCCAGACCCTATCTCTCCTCATCCTTCCCCACCAGCTTCAGGTAAACCTCCTCAAGGACGTTCGGAGGCCTTGTGACGTATTTTATCCTCCCGCCCGCCCTGACAATCGCCTCAACTATTGAGGGGTTTGCTGTATCCGGATCATCCGTTTCAACGAGCAGCCTGCTGCCATCAACCTCGACCGACCTCACGGTACGGAGCCTTTTCACTGCGTCGGCTATCCTTTTGTTCAACCTTTCAAGCAGGACCTCTGTCCTCGCGCGCCCGAATCTGCGCCCTAGCTCAGCCGGGGACCCGATCGCCAGGAGCCTCGTGTTCAGGATCGCAACGCGGTCGCATAGCCTCTCCGCCTCGTACAGGTTGTGGGTGCATAGGAATATCGTGCGCCTCTCGCGCTTGAGCTCCAGTATAAACTCCCTCACCACCTTGGCGGCGTCGGGTGAGAGCGATGCCGTTGGCTCATCCAGAAAAAGCACCTGCGGCTCGTGAATCATCGCCCGGACTATTGCGATCTTCTGCTGCATTCCCTTTGAAAACGTGCCCACCGGCTCATCCCTCTTATTCCATAGCCCCACCATCTCCAGCATCCTCCTTATGTTCTCCCTCCTCCTTCCCTCGGGAACCCCGTAAAGACTGGCGTAGAAATCGAGGTTTTTGTATGCGCTCAACTCCGGGTAAAGCCCAGGATTTTCGGGGAGCAGGCCCGTTATCTCCCTTATCCTCATCGAATCCCTGCCTATCTCGTGCCCTCCCACCAGCGCCTTTCCGGAGGTCGGACTGATCAGGCAGCAGAGCATCCTCACCGTGGTTGTCTTTCCCGCGCCGTTTGGTCCAAGCAGGCCGAATATTTCCCCCCTGCCAACGCTGAACGTAAGATCCTCAACTGCGGTGACTCCGTTGAACTTCCTGGCCAGCCCCATGAGCTCTATCATCGGAAATTTCTCTCCCAAGCCCTCACCATCTCCTCGTTTCTGTCGCAGAGTATCACCTTTCTGAGTACCCTTGGCCTGAAGCTCCTGAGCGCGGCAACCATCGCCCTCGCCGCGGCCTCGAAAGAAAGCCCGCCAACCCCAGTGCCCATTCCGGGGATCACAAGGGTCTTCGCCCCGATACCATCCGCACACTCCAGGGCCGCGCGGGTCGCCCTTTCCACCTTCTCCGAGGTTGTTGGCATTGCGGGGCGCTCCATAGTGGGGGCGTGAACGACCCACCTTGCGCTCAGCCTTCCGGCAGACGTTGCCACGGCCTCGCCAACTGGAACCGGGGCATGCCTCAGCGCCTCCCTCTCTATTTCATCTCCCCCTGCCCGCTTGAGAGCGCCCGCCGCCCCGCCTCCCATGTACATGAGGCTGTTCGCGGGGTTGCATATTGCATCTGCGCTCTGGGCCGTGATGCCGCCGACCTTCAGCTCTACGACAAGCTCACCCAGCCTGAACTCGACCATCGCTTTTCCATTCTTGCCCGCGCATAATAATTTTATTATTTAACCGAAGGCTATGTTGGTGGTATGCTGAAACACAGCCTGAGAACCGTGCTGTTTGATTTCGTGTTCGGCGGGGTGCTGGTGGCTGGGGCGCTGCTTGTGGCTGCTCTCCTCGGACCAACAGCCGGAGGTATTTTGGCCGGGGCCCCGATAAGGACAAGCGGGGTGATCTTTCTCCAGTACCTCCACGAGGGGCTGGAATCTGCTGCCGAGCTCACGAGGGGAGTTCTGCTTGCCATGATCGCCAACGTTGCCTTTGCGCTTGTGCTCTACGTTACTTTGCCGAGGTTCGGGATAGCGGCCGGTTTCCTTGCGTCCGGCATCGTATTCGCCGTTGCGGTCGCCATCCTAAACTTCGTGGTGCAGTGACTCAACCGCGCCCTCCGGTCAGCGCACGAAGCAGCTTTACTGAGGTTTCCCCCAGCGGGTCCTTCTCATAAGCGCGATACCTGGGGTGGGAGTCCCCAGCAATTATCTTAGCCAGATCGTTTACCGCCCGGGACGCATCGCAATCGGGATCGTACACCACAAAAGGAATCCCCTCGTGCTCCGCCTCCTGTACCTTTGGATCCTCCGGAATCTCCGCCACCACCGTGATGTCCCCAAGAACCCTGCTCATGAACGCCTCTATTTCCTCGACCGCAAGCTCCGCCCTCCCTGTGGTCCGGTTTATCACTATTCCCCTCGTCCATGTGCCGAGGAGGTTTGCCATCCTTATTATCTTGTGACCGTCGACGAGGCTCGTGTACGTGGGGTTGAGCACTGGCAGCATTTCCTGTGCGGCTGCTATGGAGATTATCGTGTCCTCACCAATCCCGGCTGGAGCGTCTATGAGGAGGATTTCTGTTTGGCCGAGGAGCTCCGCCACAGCCTCCTCCACCTTCTCCTTGCGCACTCCCGAGAGCACCTCATGAACATCCTCAAACCTGAACCCAACTGGCATGACCTTCACGCCATAATTCCTGTACAGAGCATCCTTGACCTCGGCCCGCCCCATCAAAACATCCTGAAAAGATGGACCAACCTTGTGCATTCCCAGAACTATCGCCAGATTTGCCATCGTGAGATCGGCATCCAGTATTGTCACGTCCTTGCCAAGCGCGCCAAGAGCTATTCCCAGATTTGCCGTGAGCGTTGTCTTACCTGTTCCCCCCTTGCCCGAGGTTATCGATATGGAACGTGCCCTTTGCCTCACCCCTCCTCCCCTCTTCCAATTTGGGGAGGGCCTATAAAAAGGAAAAACTCAGGATATGGGGGGCCGCCATGGACGCTATTGAGGCAATAATGAAGCGGAGGTCCGCGAGATCGTACAGACGTGACCCCATCCCCATGGAAAAACTGAGGAAGGTGCTGGAGGCCGCGCGCGTTGCCCCATCCGCCGAGAACCGCCAGCCGTGGTACTTTGTTGTTGTGACTGACCAGGAAAAGATAAAATCTATTTCAAAAACTGGAAGATTCGCCTCGTTCATCGGAGGGTGCCCAGCTGTGATCGTCGGCTGTTCCGACCCGAAGGCATCGCCAAAGTGGCACGTTGTTGACACCGCAATCGCAATGGAGAACATGGTCATAGCGGCGACGGCGGAGGGACTTGGAACATGCTGGGTTGGAAGCTTTGATGAGGGACGTGTGAAGGAACTCCTGAAAATACCTGATCGGTTAAGAGTAATCGCAATGCTGGCGCTCGGCTACCCGAAGAGGAAAACCGACCTGACGGGCGCTCTGCTTCATGTTTTACGCAGAAGAAAAAGGCTCAGCGAAATCGTTGGACTCAATGAATACGGACGTCCGTTATATTAGCTCACCGTCCTAAAATCCCGTAGCAAACTGCAACGGGATTCTTTCTGGCTCCACCGGTGGTTTCTCGGCGGCCACAGGCCGCTCCGCCATCGGCTGCATCTGCCAGCAGTCGGCGGGGAC
>Ga0078972_1008731_pt1 | contig 20818 bp, 25 predicted proteins | sample YelNatPaOPGAMG01_FD_67568 | JGI IMG/M metagenome (GOLD analysis project Ga0078972, IMG submission 67568) | Hot spring thermophilic microbial communities from Obsidian Pool, Yellowstone National Park, USA - OP-RAMG-01 (SPADES assembly) (version 2) | ecosystem: Environmental > Aquatic > Thermal...
CCTCGGCGCAGCCCAGCACGATCCGTGACCGCAATGCCAGCGCCTGCGAGGACTTGCGCCGCCGCGCCCACCGCGTCAGTGTCGTGCGTTCCTCCTCGGTCAACACCAGTTCGGCCTTCGGCCGTCCACCCGCCATAGGTGAATCATCCCACGCACCAACGTGATTCGTGGTGGAACCTCGCCGAATCCCGAGCATTACAGTTATGTAACGAATTCCTGGTTCGGGACACTAGCCCGCAACAGGGATGTCGTTCGGCCAGCTCAGCCGCCGGCGAAGCCACAGGGCCACGTAGACCAAACCAAGCAGCACCGGGACTTCGATCAACGGGCCGACCACCCCGGCCAGGGCCTCGCCGGAGGTGACGCCGAAAACGCCGATGGCCACCGCGATCGCCAGCTCGAAATCGTTGCTGGCCGCCGAGAACGCCAGGGCCGCCGTGCGCGCATAGGACAACCGCAGCCAGCGCCCGACGGCGAACCCCGCGACCCACATCGCCGCGAAATAGACCAGCAGCGGCAGCGCGATCCGAGCCACGTTCAGCGGCTGGGACGTGATGGTCTTGCCTTGCAACGCGAACAGCACCACCACGGTGAACAGCAAGCCGTACAAGGCAATGGGCCCGATGCGCGGCAGCAGCCGCGCCTCGTACCACTCCTGCCCTCGGGCGCGCTCGCCCAGCGTCCTGGTGAGGTAGCCGGCCACCAGCGGGATGCCCAAGAACACCACCACGGTCACCGCGATCTCGGCGAAGGACACGTGCAGGTCCTGAGTGGCCAGGCCCAGCCAGCCGGGTAAGACATTGAGGTAGAACACCCCCAGTGCGGCGTAGGCCAGCACCTGGAACACCGCGTTGAGCGCAACCAGCACGGCAGCCATCTCCCGGTCACCGCAGGCCAGGTCGGTCCAGATCAGCACCATGGCGATGCAGCGGGCCAGACCGACCAGGATCACTCCGGTGCGGTAGGCGGGCAACTCCGCCAGCAGCAACCAGGCCAGTGCGAACATCACGGCCGGACCGACGATCCAATTCAGGATCAGCGAAGTAGCCAGCATCCGCCGGTCAGCGGTGATCCGCCCCACCTCCCGGTACCGGACCTTGGCCAGCACGGGATACATCATCAACAGCAGCCCGATCGCGATCGGCAGGCTGGTGCCATGGACCGACACCGCGCTCAGCGCGTCCCCCAAGCCCGGGACCACCCGCCCCAACACCAGCCCGGCCGCCATCGCCACCGCGATCCAGACCGGCAGAAACCGGTCCACCACCGACAGCTTGTCCACCACATGCGTGTGTGTCGGTGCCGACATCGACGTGCCTGGCTGCGTGCTCATCTAATGAAAACCTCGCTCTCAGTGACGGAACATGTGCATTAATTCGACATGCATCAATATTGACTGATGTCGAATCATCCGGCAAGGCGGGTCGCTGGGTGCTAGACCGCTGTGACGGGTTTGGTGGCGTGGACGATCGCGCTGTGCATCCCGTCGGCTACCGGGTGGGTGAACGTGACTGACGCGTCGGTGAATCCGGCTGCGGCCAGTCCGTCGAGGTATTCCTGCTTGGACAACGCGCCGGCGATACAGCCGACGTAGGAGCCGCGCTCGGCGCGCTCGGCCGGGCTGAGATGGTCCTCGGCGACCACGTCGGAGATTCCGATCCGCCCGCCGGGGACCAGGACGCGAAACATCTCGGCGAGCACGGCGGGTTTGTCGGCCGACAGGTTGATCACGCAGTTGGAAATGACCACGTCGACCGAGGCGTCGGGCAGCGGGATGTCCTCGATGGTGCCCTTGCGGAACTCGACATTGGTGACGCCGGCTTTGGCCGCATTCGCCTCGGCCAGGGTCAGCATCTCGTCGGTCATGTCGACGCCATAGGCGAACCCTCTCGGCCCTACCCGGCGCGCCGACAGCAAGACATCGATACCGCCGCCGGAACCCAGGTCGAGCACGCGTTCACCCGGATGCAGGTCGGCGATCGCGGTCGGGTTGCCGCAGCCCAGGCTGGCCGCGAGAGCCTCGGCAGGCAGCTCGGTGTGCTCGTCGGTGCCATAAAGCCCGGCGCCGAAGATGGTGCCGACGTCGACGGCGTCACTCGACCCACAGCAGTTCGCCGCGGTGAGCACGTCACTATTAGTGGCACCGGTGGTCAGCGCGTTGGCAGCCGCGGCGTAGCGTTCCCGGACCTGTGCGCGCACCTCGTGGTGTTCGGCGGTCATCCGACCATCTCCTTGCATCGACAGGTATCTATAGGATCGAGTGTAGACATCGATACCTGACGATGCCTGTGTCATGCTGTGACCATGCCCACCGCGGCCGCGTCCACAACCGAACACGACCGTTCGCTGGTCGTGGCCGACCTTGCGGCCTGCTGCGGCCCGATCACTACCGGCGTGCTCGACACGGTGGTTGCCCGGAGGCTGGCCGGCGTGCTCAAAGCGCTGGCCGAGCCCACCCGGCTGCGGCTGGTGTCGCTGATCGCAGCTCATGACGGGGCCGAGGCATGCGTGTGCGACCTGACCGCACCAGTCGGGCTGTCTCAGCCGACGGTGTCCCATCACCTCAAGATCTTGGTCGAGGCCGGTCTGCTGGAACGCACACAGCGCGGCAAATGGGCCTACTACCGGTTGGTACCCGCCGCCCTCGATGCGCTGGCCGGGGTGTTCGCCCGTCCGCGACGTCGCTGAGGCATCCCGCGCCTCGACATCGAGCAAGTCCGCCGTTGCTAGATTGGCGGACCTAGATTGGCGAATGTGGCGATCCGGGGGTAGACGCGGTGCATCAGGTGCTTGACTGGCTCGTCGAGCTACCCCCCGGTGTGCTGCTGGGCGCCGCCTTTCTGCTGCCGCTGCTGGAGGCGTCGGCATTCGTCGGCATCCTCGTTCCCGGTGAGACCGCGGTGCTCGTTGCCGGGGTGGTGGCCAGTCAAGGCGGGCTGGCGCTGTGGCTGGTGATCCTCGTGGCATCCGCCGGGGCGATCATCGGCGACAGCGTCGGCTACCAGGTCGGCAAACGCTACGGCCGGGGCCTGCTCAACCGGCTGCCCACGCGGTTGGTCAAGCCGCAGCACATCGACAGCGCCGGTGCGTTGCTGCGGCGTCGTGGCGGCTGGACGGTGTTCGTCGGGCGGTTCACCACGGCGCTGCGGGTGGTGGTCCCGGGCATGGCGGGCATCAGCCGGATGCCCTATCCGACGTTTCTGGTGTCCAACGCGCTCGGCGGCATCGCCTGGGCCGTCGTGGTGGCCTGCGTGGGATTTATCGCCGGAAAGAGCTACCACGCCGCAGAACAGCGGGTGAGCATCACCGGACTGGGCTTGTTCGCCGTGCTGATCGGCGTGTACCTAGTGGCTCACCTCAGGCACCACCCGCGGGCAGCTGCACTCATCGACGCTCGACTGTCCACCAAGCGCTGGACGGGCCGTCCGCTGACCCTGGTAATCGCGGCCGCAGGCGGATCGGCCTGGATGTTCGGCGGTGTCGCCCAAGACGTCGTCGAGCACAACGGGGTGGCAAGGTACGACCCGCGGTGGCACCGTTTTCTCATCGACCACCGCCCGGCCGCAATCACCGACACCGCCCGTGTCCTGACCTACCTGGGCAGCAACGCCGTCGCATATGTGGTGGTCGCGGTGGCGGTGGTCGTGGCGGTCTGGCGTGGGCGCTCCTGGTCGGCGATCATGGCGATACCGCTGCTGTTCGTCGGACAGCTCCTGCGCTTTGCGCTGGCGGTGCTCATCCACCGGCCACGCCCACCCCGGTCGGACTGGCTGACGAGCGCGCAGGGCTACGCCTTTCCCTCCGGCCACACGGCCACGGCGGTCCTGGCGTGGGGACTGGCGGCAGCGTTGGCCTGGCCATGGTTGCGTGGTCGCGGCAGAGCAGCGGTGGCGGCCGTCGTCGCCGTGATCGCCGTCGTCGTCGGCGCTACGCGGGCTTACCTGGGCGTGCACTGGCCGTCCGACGTGCTCGGCGGCTGGGCGCTGGGCGGCTTGCTGCTCACCCTCGCCGTGACCGGGCTATCGCTGTTGCAGCTCCGCTCCCGGCAACCTCACGACGACGGCGACGGAGTCGAGGCGGATTTGGCACCCGGTACGGCGTCACCTAGACTCTAGGGGTTGCCGTGGGCAGACCTCGGCCGGCGTGTTCTTCCGATCTCCAGCCGGCCCCGCGTGCCTTTCGGCGATGAAGAGCAGGAACGTCAGGCCACGACGGCGCCGTCTGCCGTGCACACGTCAACCGGGCCCGGAAGGGTTAGGAGAGATTTAGTGATTCAGCAGGAATCGCGGCTGAAGGTGGCCGACAACACCGGCGCCAAGGAGATCTTGTGCATCCGGGTGCTCGGCGGCTCGTCGCGGCGGTACGCGGGGATCGGCGACGTGATCGTGGCGACGGTCAAAGACGCCATCCCCGGCGGCAACGTCAAGCGTGGTGACGTGGTCAAGGCCGTCGTGGTGCGCACCGCCAAGGAGCGGCGCCGTCCCGACGGCAGCTACATCAAGTTCGACGAGAACGCGGCGGTGATCATCAAGCCCGACAACGACCCGCGCGGAACCCGTATCTTCGGCCCGGTCGGCCGCGAACTGCGGGAGAAGCGGTTCATGAAGATCATCTCGCTGGCCCCGGAGGTGTTGTAGATGAAGGTCCACAAGGGCGACACCGTGCTGGTCATCTCCGGCAAAGACAAAGGTGCCAAAGGCAAGGTGTTGCAGGCTTACCCCGCGCGCAACAGGGTGCTCGTGGAAGGCGTCAACCGGATCAAGAAACACACCGCGATCTCGACCAACCAGCGCGGCTCGCGCTCGGGCGGCATCGTCACCCAGGAAGCCCCTATCCACGTCTCCAACGTGATGGTCGTCGACTCCGACGGCAAGCCCACCCGAATCGGCTATCGCCTCGACGAGGAGACCGGCAAGAAGGTCCGGATCTCCAAGCGCAACGGCAAGGACATCGGATGACGACAGCAGAAAAACTTGCCCCCCGACTCAAGGTGCGCTACCGCGACGAGATCCGCGCCGCACTGCAGCAGCAGTTCAAGTACGGCAACGTGATGCAGATCCCGACCGTGGTGAAGGTCGTCGTCAACATGGGCGTCGGCGAAGCCGCCCGGGATGCCAAGCTGATCAACGGCGCGGTCAACGACCTGGCGTTGATCACCGGGCAGCGACCGGAAATCCGACGGGCCCGCAAGTCGATCGCGCAATTCAAGCTGCGCGAGGGCATGCCGGTCGGGGCGCGCGTCACCCTGCGCGGCGACCGGATGTGGGAGTTCCTCGACCGGCTCACTTCCATCGCGCTGCCACGTATTCGGGATTTCCGTGGGCTCTCACCCAAGCAGTTCGACGGTGCCGGTAATTACACGTTCGGGCTGTCCGAGCAGTCGGTGTTCCACGAGATCGACGTGGACAAGATCGACCGGACTCGCGGCATGGACATCACCGTCGTCACCTCGGCGACGACAGACGACGAAGGACGAGCCCTGTTGCGGGCCCTCGGATTTCCCTTCAAGGAGAACTGAACAGATGGCGAAAAAGGCACTGGTCAACAAGGCTGCGCGCACACCCAAGTTCAAAGTCCGCGCCTACACCCGCTGCAGCAAATGCGGCCGCCCGCACGCGGTTTACCGCAAGTTCGGGTTGTGTCGGATCTGTCTGCGCGAGATGGCGCACGCCGGCGAGCTGCCCGGTGTGCAGAAGAGCAGTTGGTGAAACGCGGCAGGCCCCCGGGAATTTGCTGGATGGGAACCGCTGCGAGGAAGGTGATACGGCTGTCATGACACGCGCTGACGACGATGCAGAGCGCAGCGACCGGGAGGAGCGGCGCTTATGACGATGACGGACCCGATCGCAGACTTTTTGACACGTCTGCGCAACGCCAATTCGGCGTACCACGACGAGGTGCGGTTGCCGCATTCGAAGCTCAAGGCCAACATCGCGGAGATCCTCAAGAACGAGGGCTATATCAGCGACTACCGCACCGAGGACGCGCGGGTCGGCAAGTCGCTGGTGATCCAGCTCAAGTACGGCCCCAGCCGGGAACGCAGCATTGCCGGTCTGCGCAGGGTGTCCAAGCCGGGTCTGCGTGTGTATGCGAAAGCGACTAACCTGCCGCGGGTGCTCGGCGGCCTTGGGGTTGCCATCATTTCGACCTCCTCGGGCCTGCTCACCGACCGGCAGGCGGCCAGACAGGGCGTCGGCGGCGAAGTCGTCGCGTACGTGTGGTGAGGGAGAGCTAGATGTCACGCATTGGTAAGCGGCCGATTCCGGTGCCCGCCGGGGTCGACGTGACGATCGACGGACAGCAGGTTTCGGTGCAGGGCCCCAAGGGCACCTTGGAGCTCAAGGTGTCGGATCCACTGCGCATCGCGCGAGACGACGACGGCGCGATCGTGGTCACCCGCCCCGACGATGAGCGTCGCAACCGGGCGCTGCACGGCCTCAACCGCACCCTGGTGGCCAACCTGATCACCGGGGTCTCGCAGGGCTACACCACCAAGATGGAAATTTTCGGTGTGGGCTACCGCGTGCAACTCAAAGGTTCCAATCTGGAGTTCGCGCTCGGATACAGCCATCCCGTGGTGGTCGAGGCGCCGGAGGGCATCACTTTCGCGGTGGAGACGCCCACGAAGTTCTCGATCTCCGGGATCGACAAGCAAAAGGTCGGCCAGATTGCGGCGAACATTCGCCGGTTGCGCAAATCGGACCCGTACAAGGGCAAGGGCGTGCGCTACGAGGGTGAGCAGATCCGCCGCAAGGTCGGAAAGACAGGTAAGTAGTCATGGCGCAATCACAACCTGAAGCCCTCGCCCGCAAGCTTTCGGGGCACAGCATCTCCGCTGTCCGCCGGACCGCACGCTTGCGCAGACACGCCCGGCTGCGCAAGAAGATCTCGGGCACCGCCCAGCGTCCCCGGCTGGTGGTGCACCGCTCGTCGCGGCACATTCACGTGCAACTGGTCAATGACCTCAACGGCACCACGTTGGCTGCGGCCTCCTCGATCGAGGCCGACGTGCGCGCGGTAGACGGTGACAAGAAGGCCCACAGCGTGCGGGTCGGGCAGTTGATCGCCGAGCGGGCCAAGGCCGCCGGAATCGACACCGTAGTATTCGACCGGGGCGGCTACACCTACGGCGGACGTATCGCCGCGCTTGCCGATGCGGCTCGCGCCAGCGGGTTGAAGTTCTGATGACCGACTATGCAAACGTGACTGGAAGGACCGCATGATGGCGGAGCAGCCGACTTCAGGGGCCGTCGGTGCGGACACCGGCAGCGTGATCCGCGGCGAGGGGCGCGAGAGCCGGGGCCGGCGCGACGATCGCGGCGGCCGCAGCCGGGAGCGCGACCGCGACGGCAGCAACTACCTCGAGCGGGTCGTCGCGATCAACCGTGTCTCGAAGGTGGTCAAGGGTGGCCGTCGATTCAGCTTCACCGCGTTGGTGATCGTCGGTGACGGCAACGGGATGGTCGGCGTCGGCTACGGCAAAGCCAAAGAAGTTCCGGCCGCGATCGCCAAGGGTGTCGAGGAGGCCCGCAAGAACTTTTTCCGGGTGCCGTTGATCGGGGGGACGATCACCCATCCCGTGCAGGGCGAGGCGGCCGCCGGTGTGGTGCTGCTGCGCCCAGCCAGCCCCGGCACCGGAGTGATCGCCGGCGGCGCTGCTCGGGCAGTACTCGAATGTGCCGGTGTACACGATATTTTGGCCAAGTCGCTGGGCAGCGACAACGCAATCAACGTGGTGCACGCCACGGTGGCCGCGCTCAAGCTGCTGCAGCGGCCCGAGGAGGTGGCTGCCCGGCGTGGACTGCCCCTCGAGGACGTCGCGCCGGCCGGCATGCTCAAGGCGCGCCGGGAAAGCGAAACGCTGGCCGCGGCTGCAGCGCGTGAAGGAACGGCCTGACGATGGCGGAACTGAAAATCACCCAGGTGCGCAGCTCGATCGGTGCCCGTTGGAAGCAGCGTGAGAGCCTGCGCACCCTGGGGCTCCGCAAGATTCGCCAATCGGTGATCCGCGAGGACAACGCCGCGACCCGCGGCTTGATCGCCGTGGTGCGCCACCTTGTGGACGTCGAACCGGCGGAGGCAAACAAGTGACGATCAAACTGCACGACCTGCGGCCTGCGCCCGGGTCGAAAACCAAGCGCACTCGCGTCGGTCGCGGTGAGGGCTCCAAGGGCAAGACCGCCGGCCGCGGCACCAAGGGAAGCAAGGCCCGCAAGAACGTTCCGGTGGCCTTCGAGGGTGGCCAGATGCCGATTCACATGCGGCTGCCCAAGCTCAAGGGCTTTCGCAATAGGTTCCGCACCGAATACGAGATCGTCAACGTCGGCGACATCAATCGGCTATTCCCGCAGGGCGGTTCGGTCGGTGTGGACGAGCTGGTCGCCAAGGGAGCGGTGCGCAAGAATTCACTGGTCAAGGTTCTCGGCGACGGCAAGTTGTCGGTCAAGGTCGACGTGACCGCGCACAAGTTCAGCAGCAGCGCGCGGGAAAAGATCATTGCCGCAGGCGGTACGGCGACCGAGCGGTAGATCGCACCCCTAAAGCGGGCCCCGCGAGCAGACACAAAATCGCACTCGCTGGCACGGGATCGTGCGATTTTGTGTCTGCTGGGCGTTGGGCGTCGACCCATCCACCGTGCCGGTCGTGTTCCGTGAGACCCGCCAGGCGGCAGTAACCGCGTGGACCCAAGCTCAGCGGGCTGTTCTCGGAAGTGTCAGCGCGGCGGCGTCACGGTTGCTGGCGCCGACGGCCCAGCCCGCCGCGCGGCGGTGGTGCGCTGGCCTCGGGGTGGGCAATTTCATCGGTAGGCTCGAGGAATGTTCGGTTTTCTTCCCGACCCGCCCGGCGCCGCGAACGTGCGCGCACTGGTCCGTCGAGTCGACACCGCCCGCCACCACGGCATCCCCGACGGGTGCGTGCTCGAGCTGGATCTGCAGGCGGCTCCGCCCGAGTCCGGCGGCTTCGACCCGCTGGCGATCATCGCCGGCGGTGGAAGGCCGCTGGTGCTCCGCGAGGCGGTGGCCGCGATTCACCGGGCCACCGACGACCCGCGGGTGGCCGGGCTCATCGCCCGGGTACAGCTGGCGGCCGCCGCGCCCGGCCCGATTCAGGAACTACGCGAGGCGATCGCCGCGTTCACCGCCGCCAAGCCGTCACTGGCGTGGGCCGAGACCTATCCGGGCACGCTGTCCTACTACCTGGCATCGGCGTTTCGCGAGGTGTGGATGCAGCCGTCGGGCACCGTCGGGCTGATCGGCTTCGCCACCCACGCCCTGTTCCTGCGTGAGGCGCTCGACAAGGTCGGTATCGAAGCGCAATTCGTTGCACGGGGCGAATATAAATCGGCGGCAAACCTTTTCACCCAAGATCGTTACACCGACGCGCAGCGGGAGGCCGACACCCGGCTGCTGGAGAGCCTGCGCGCTCAGGTCTGGCAGGCGGTCGCCGACGCCCGCAGGCTCAATTACGACACCCTCGACGCGCTGGCGGACCGGGCGCCGCTCCTGCGCGATGAGGCAGTGCGCGCCGGGCTTGTCGACCGTATCGGTTTCCGCGACGAGGCTTACGACAGGATCGCCGAACTTACTGGTAACGAGGCTATCTCGGCAGAGACCGGGGACGCCGACAGCGACTCCGGCCCGCCGCGGCTCTATCTGGCGCGTTATGCTCGCGCGACCGGGCCGCAACCTGCACCGCCGTTGCCATCGATTCCGGGGCGACGGCCCAAGCCGACCATCGCCGTCGTCACCGTGGCCGGTCCGATCGTCAGCGGACGGGGCGGCCCGCGGGGGCTGCCACTGGGCCCGTCCAGTGCCGGCGGGGACACCATCGCCGCGGCGCTGCGTTCGGCTGCCGCCGACGACACGGTGTCGGCGATTGTGCTGCGGGTTGACAGCCCCGGCGGGACGGTCACCGCGGCGGAAACCATCTGGCGGGCGGTGAACAGGGCTCGATCCCGCGGCAAGCCGGTGGTGGCGTCACTGGGTGCGGTAGCCGCCTCCGGTGGCTACTACATTTCGATGGGCGCCGATGCGATCGTGGCTAACCCGGGCACGATCACCGGTTCGATCGGCGTGATCGCCGGCAAGCTGGTAGCCCGCGAACTCAAAGACCGGCTGGGCATCGGCTCAGACACGTTGCGCACCAACGCTAATGCCGATGCCTGGTCAAGCAACGCGCCATTTACCCCGCAACAGCAGGCCCAGGTCGAGGCCGAGGCCGAGCTGTGCTATCGCGATTTCGTGCAGCGGGTTGCCGACGGTCGCCGACTGAGCACGCAAGCTGTCGACGAGGTGGCCCGCGGTCGAGTCTGGACCGGTGCCGATGCGCTCGAACGCGGCCTGGTCGACGAATTGGGCGGCCTGCGCACCGCGGTGCGCCGGGCCAAGGTGCTGGCCGGGCTGGACGAGGACGCCGCGGTCCGCATCGTCAGCTACCCGGGATCCTCGCTGTGGGAGTTGCTGCGGCCGCGTCCGTCATCATTGCCCGCTGCTGCGTCGTTGCCGCAAGCTTTGGGGGCGTTGATGAGCCGGTCCATTGTCGACCTGCTGGACCACACCGAGCGGACTTTCGCCGGTGCCAGCGTGCTGTGGCTCGGGGAGGCGCGGCTCTAGCCCTGAGCGTGGTCGCAGTCGATGCCGGCCTACCCGAGTACGGCCGATACGTAGCTCATTTCGCCGAAGCTAGCCTTCATCTCGTCTTCGGGGTACTCAAACCCGTTGCGTTCCCACAGTTCCTTGGCGGGATGGGCCGTTACCTGCCAGCCGTGGTTGGTCAGGTAATCGACGACGATGCTGCGCTGACCCAGGTAGAACAGCTCGGCAGCGTTGAAGTTGAAACCGAATCGCTGCCAACGTTCGTTGATGCGCTGCACACGCTCGTTGGAGAAGGCATGCGGGTCGGGGACATGTTCGGTGGCCAGCCGGCTGCCCGGCGCGCTCAGGGCAGTGATGTTGTCGAACAATCGGTCCTGGGCCTCCGGAGGGAGATAGGGCAACAGCCCTTCGGCACTCCACGCGGTCGGCTGCGTGACGTCAAAACCACTCGCGCGCAGCGCTGCCGGCCAGTCATCGCGCAAATCGATGCCGACCGTGCGGCGTTCGGCGGTAGGCGTGGCACCGAGATCGGCCAGCGTGGTGGTTTTGAACTCGATGACTCGTGGTTGGTCGATCTCGTAGACCACCGTGCCGTCCGGCCAGTGCAGCCGATAGGCCCGGGTGTCCAGACCGGAGGCCAAAATGACGGCCTGGCGCACTCCGGCACTGGTGGCGGAGGTGAAGAAGTCGTCGAAAAACCTTGTTCGCACGGTGATCTGCTGGGTTCTGGTTTTGCGGTTGAGCAGCGGATCGTCCTCGAAGCTGATCTCTCCGTCGATGATGCGGACGAAGGGATCAAGGCCGACCGCGCGGACCAGCGGATCGGCGAAGGGGTCGTCGAGCAATGCGTCAGGTCCTTGGGAGGCCAGCGCGCGCGATGCGGCGACCATCGTCGCGGTCGCGCCCACGCTGGTGGCCAGGTCCCAGCTGTCGTTGTCGGTGCGTGCCATCGGGTGACTCCTATGCGTTGGGGTTAAGGGTGCCGCTGACGTATTGCATGTCCGCGAAGGGAACGTCGCCGTCGATCGGCGGAAGGTTATAGGCGGCGAACAGATCCCGCACGCTGCTGCCGGTCATCTGCCAACCGTGCCGGGAAAGATAGGGCGCGGCCTCGTTGCGGTCGCCGAAGTAGACCAGCTCGGTCATGTCCAGGTCCAGGCCGTGCTTGCGGAAGCGCTCGGAGGCCCGCCGCATCCGCTCCTTCATCCGGTCCTCATCGGCCGGGTCGGCGTTGGGCGCGCTTTCGGTGGCAAAGCGGCTGTTCGGTGCGCTGAGCGCGGTGATGTTGTCCAGCAGTCGGTCCTGCGCCTCCGGCGGGAGGTAGCCCAGCAGGCCTTCGGCGCTCCACGCGGTCGGCTGGCCCGGATCGAACCCCGCCGCCCGCAGCGCAGCCGGCCAGTCCTCGCGCAGATCGATCGCGACGGCACGCCGGTCGGCGGTGGGTTGGGCACCCAACTCGGCGAGCGTGCGGGTTTTGAACTCGATGACCTGCGGCTGGTCCACCTCGAATACCACCGTCCCGGCCGGCCAGGGCAGCCGGTAGGCGCGGGCGTCCAGGCCGGAGGCCAAGATGACGGCCTGGCGGATGCCCGAGCTCGTCGCGTCGACGAAGAAGTCGTCGAAGAACTTGGTCCGTGCCGCCATGTTGTCGGTCATGCGGTCCATGCCGGCCTGGTCGTCGTCGTCCTGCAGGTCGGCGGGCGTCAGTGTGCCGCTGGCCATCCGGACGAACACGTCCACGCCGACGGCGGCGACCAGCGGCGCGGCGAACGGGTCGTTGATCAGCGGGCGCTCGGCAGCGGTCGCCATCGCTCGGGCCGCGGCAACCATCGTGGCCGTCGCTCCGACGCTGGATGCCAGATCCCAGGTGTCGTTATCGGTACGCGTCATCGCCAATCCCTTTCCAACGTTTACTTAGCCAATATAACTTAAGGTGCCCTCGATTGGCCAATTGAGGCATGCTGTGGCCGTGACTTACTCGACGGCGGGCAAGCGGGTAGTGATCACCGGGGCGTCGTCGGGCGTGGGTGCCGCCCTGGCGCGGCGACTGGCCGCCGGCAACGCGGTGGTTGGGCTGGTCGCGCGCCGCCGACATCGGCTCGAGGCGGTGCTCGACGACTGCCGACGCAGCTCGCCGGACTCGCAGATGTGGGTTGCCGACCTGGCCGATACCGGCGACGTCGAGCGGTTGGCGCAGCAAGCCTGGAATCAGCTGGGCGGCATAGACGTGCTGGTCAACAACGCGGCGATCCCGAAACGCCGCATTGTCACCCAGCTGGACCCTAACGCGGTGGAGGAAGTCATGCGGGTCAACTTCTTCGCACCGATGCGGCTCACGCTGGCTGTGTTGCCGCAGATGCTGGCCCGCGGCGACGGCTTGATCGTCAATGTGTCCAGCCTGGGCGGGCGGCTGGGCATCATCCACGAAGCCGCATACTGCGCAAGCAAGTTCGCGCTAAGCGGTTGGAGCGAGTCGATGGCGGCCGATCTGCACGGCACCGGCGTGTCGGTGAAGCTGATCCAGCCGGGACCGGTCGACACCGAGATCTGGGACCGGCCCGACAACGACGATCCGCTCTATGACGGGCCGAAGGTGCCGGCCGAGGAGGTAGCCGACGGCATCATCGCGGCGCTGGGTAGTGCTCGTTTCGAGCACTACCTGCCGGAGTCGATGGCCCTAAAAGACGTCGTCGACGCCAAGAACGCCGACCTGGACGCCTATATCGCCGGAGCGGCCGCGATGGCCCGGCGATGAAGGCGCTGGTGTACGGGGTACCGCCGGAGCCGTTCGAGGTGCCCGAGCCCGCCACGGCGCTGGCACAGAACCTCGCGCACACCCCGACGGCGCTGCGTGACGTCCCCGACCCCGTTCTGCTGCATGAGGACTGGGTGATCACCCGGCCGCGGCTTAGCGGGATCTGTGGGTCGGATTCCAAGCAGATTCTGCTCGACTTCGGCGAGGGTGACACCGACAATGCGATGGCCGCGTTCTGCTCTTTCCCGCAAGTGATGGGCCATGAGGTGGTCGCGGACGTGGTCGCAGTCGGGCCGAAAGCCCGCGGACTGCACGTCGGGCAGCGGGTGGTGCTCAACCCGTGGCTGTCCTGCGGTCCGCGCGGTATCCAGCCGCCGTGCCCCGCATGTGAAAGCGGTGACTACAGTCTGTGCTGGAGCTTTACCGACGGTGACATCAAACCCGGTATCCACACCGGGGTGTCGGCCGACGTGACGGGGGGTTACGCCGAGTTGATGCCGGCACACGACAGCATGCTGTTCGAGGTGCCCGAGTCGGTCTCCGACGAGCTGGCCGTGTTCGCCGACCCGTTTTCGGTTTCGCTGCATGCGATCACCCGGCATCCGCCGCCACGGTCCGGCCAGGTGCTGGTGTACGGCGCGGGTTCGTTGGGGCTGTGCGCGGTGGCGATCCTGCGGGCTCTTTACCCGGATGTTGCGGTGGCGGTGGTGGCGCGCTTCGACGCCCAGGCCGAGCTGGCCCGCCGCTTCGGTGCGGCCACGGTGCTGGGGCACGAGCCGCGGCTGGCGCTGATCGAGGAGTTGGCCGCCTGGGGCGGTGGCCGGTTGCGCCAGCCGTTACAAGGTCTGCCGATGGCCTACCCCGGGGCGGTCGACGTCGTCTACGACACCGTCGGGAAACCGGAAACCTTCGAGGTCGGGGTGCGGGTGCTCCGCGCGCGCGGCACATTGGTGAAGGCCGGTGTGCACGCGCCCGGGCGGTGGGAGTGGAGCCCGCTCTACTTCAAAGAGATCAACTGGGTGGGCTCCAACGCCTTCGGTGTCGAGGAGATCGACGGGGTGCGCAAGCACGCGATCGCGCACTATCTCGATCTGGTGGTCGACGGGCGGATCGATTTGCGGCCCATGCTGACCCACACCTTCGCCCTGCAGCAGTGGCGCGAGGCCTTCCTCGCGATCGCCAATCAGGGTGATAGCGGCGCGGTCAAGGTCGCGTTCGACCAGCGCTAGACCCTGGCGAGCAGACGCAGAATCGCACGCGCGGGGCTGCGCGCGTGCGATTCTGCGTCTGCTCGCGGTTATAACGGGTGGGCGCGCAGATACGTGTAGATTCCGGCGAAGCCGGTGTTGACGTCGTCGGGGAGCGGCACCGGACCACCTAAAGCTCTCGCACCCCAGACGATTTGAGCAGTGCGTTCGACAAGGGCGGTGACGTGCAGCGCTTTGTCCGGCCGCGGCCCGACGGCCACCATCCCGTGGTTGGCGATCAGCGCAGCCGCCCGACCTTGCAGCGCCTTGACCGCGTTCGCCCCGACGTCGGCGGTACCCGACGCGGCGTAATCCGTACACCGGATCTCCCCGCCGCAGTAGACCGCGAACTCATCGATGCAGGCCGGAATCGGCTGGTGCGCAATCGCGAACATGGTGGCCCACACCGGATGGCTGTGGATCACGCTGCCGATATCATCGAATTCTCGATAACAGGCCAGATGCAGTTTCATTTCCGTCGACGGGGATCGGCCGTCGACAGCCTGCAGCACTGCGCCGTCGGGGTCCACCAGCACCAGGTCATCAAGAGTCATCTCGGAGTAGTCGACCGAAGACGGGGTGATAACGAGGTTGCCGTCCTCCCGGCGCGCCGAAATGTTGCCTGCCGTCCCCTCGACCAGCCCGCGCCGCAGCATGTCCTTGGCCGCGGCCAGCACCGCGGCTTCGGGGTTCTGAACGAATCTCATGACGCCAACACCTCCGGATTGACGATATGGGTCGGCCTGCCGCCGGTCAGCAGCGCCTCCAGGTCGTCGGCGACCATCTGCGCTTGCCGCGCCTCAGTGTTCCACGTCGCACCGCCAATATGCGGCGTGAGTACCACATTGGGCATACCGACCAGCGGGTGATCGGTCGGCAGCCACTCACCGACGAAATGGTCGAGCCCGGCAGCGGCGACCTTGCCGCTGCGCAGCGCCTCGACGAGCGCGTCGGTGTCATGGAGCTGGGCCCGCGCGGTGTTGAGGAACACCACTCCGTCGCGCATCGCGGCGAACTGCTGGGCACCGATTAGCCCGGCCGTCTCGGCGGTCACCGGCGCGTGCAGCGACACGATGTCGGCCTCGGCGAGCAGCCCGTCGAGGCTGTGGGCGGCCTCGTCGTTGTACGGGTCGTACGCGATCACCCGTGCGCCCAGCCCGCGCAGCCGCCATTGCACGGCCCGGCCGACGGCGCCCAGTCCGATCAGCCCGGCGGTGCGGCCGGCGATTTCGGCTGCTCTAAACCGCTGGTAGGGAATTGTGCCGTCGCGGAACACGTCTCCGGATCGCACGTCGGCGTCGGCGCGCAGCACGTGGCGGGTGGCGGCGAACAGCAGCGCGAGCGTCATCTCGGCGACCGCATCGGCGTTGCGGCCCGGGGTGGACAGCACCGGAATCCCGGCCGCGGTCGCGCCCGCTATGTCGACGTTGTTGGGATCGCCACGGGTGGCGGCAATCGCGCGCAGGCCCAGCTCGAACACCGGGCCGCCGACCGCATCGCTTTCCACCACCACGACGTCGGCACCGTCCGCCGAAATCCGGTCGGCCAGCTGCTCGGCGGTGTAGATCCGCAGCGGGCGTTGGTCGATCCACGGGTCGTAGACCACCTCGGCCAACCGCCGTAGCTTGTCGAATCCCTCGCCCCGCAGCGGGGCCGTCACCAAAGCACGTGTCACGATTGCCAATGCTGGCGTACGGTGACGCCCGTGTCACCCAAAGAGGTCACACTAGGTATCGACATCGGCACGACCGCCGTCAAAGCGGTAGCCGCAGACGAGGACGGCCGGGTGACGGCGCGGGCACGAATTCCCCACCGACTGTGCGTCCCGGCACCGGATCGGCTGGAGCATGACGCCGACGAGGCATGGCGGCGCGGCCCGCTGACCGCACTGGATCGGTTGGGTCGCCCCGACGCGCGCGCGGTGGCCGTGGCGGCGATGGTGCCGTCGATGACCGCTGTCGACTCCGCGGGCCGGCCGGTTACGCCCGGGCTGCTCTACGGTGACGCCCGCGGCCGCATCCCGGTGGCCACCGAAGCACCGTTACCGCCGACGGGCGAGACCGCCGAGTTCTTGCGCTGGACTGCCGCCCAGGCCCCGGACGCGGCCGGTTACTGGCCCGCTCCCGCAGTGGCCAACCATGCGCTGGCCGGCGAGGCGGTCATCGATTTCGCCAGCGCGTTCACCGCTGCCTCGCTGTTTGACGGCACCGGCTGGAGTGCGTCGGCGTTGGCCGAATTGGGGGTCACGGTCGAGGCGATGCCGCGCGTGGACACCCCCGGCGCGGCGGTCGAACGGGTCGGCGACCGCGGGCCGGTGCTTGCGGTCGGTGCCATCGATGCGCTGTGCGAGCAGCTGGTGGCCGGCGCCGACCGGGATGGCGACGTGCTGGTGCTGTGCGGTACGACGCTGATCGTGTGGACGACGATCCCGCAGTGGCGTCAGGTGCCGGGGTTGTGGACCATTCCCCACATCCTGGCCGGTCAACAGGCCGGCAAAAGCCAGATCGGCGGCGCCAGCAACGCCGGGGGGCTGTTTTTGGGCTGGGTGGATCGCCTGCTGGCACCCGCAGATCCGGCGACGGCCGATCCGCGGCGGGTGCCGGTATGGTCGCCCTATGTGCGCGGCGAGCGCACGCCCTATCACGATCCGGACCGTCGCGCCGTGCTGGACGGCCTCGACCTGACCCACGACGCCGCTTCGGTGCGGCGGGCCGCCTACGAGGCATCCGCTTTTGTGGTGCGCCAGCTCATCGAGCTCAGTGCGGTGCCGGTGCGGCGGATCGTGGCGACGGGCGGCGGAACGCGGGTCGAGCCGTGGATGCAGGCCATTGCCGATGCTACCGGGCGGCCGGTGCAGGTCTCGGCGGTCGCCGAAGGCGCCGCGCTGGGTGCGGCGTTCTTGGCCCGGCTGGCGGTCGGCCTGGAATCGTCGATGGCCGATGCCGCCCGCTGGGCGTCCACCGAGCGGATCGTCGAGCCCGATCCGGTCTGGGTGGACGCGGCCGAAGACCGCTACCACCGGTTTTTGCAGCTGGCCGACCGCCGTTATTGACGGATTGCGGTCACCGCGACGATGTTGCGGAACGCGGCCATCTCGTCGTCGTCGGGGAACGTCAGGCCGTAATCGGCGAACAACTCCCGCCGAAGTCGGGTGGTCACCTGCCAGCCGAGGTCGGTCAGGTAGTCGACGACGTTGCTGCGCGCGCCGTCGTAGAACAATCCGGACAAGTCGATATCGCAGCCGAGGTTGGCCCAGCGCTGGTTAAACGCGGTGGCGCGCTCAGCCATCGTCGGGCCGGAGTCGGGGTGGTATTCGGTTGCCAGCCTGCTGCCCGGCGCGCTGAGCGCGGTGATTTCGTCGAACAATCGGTCCTGAGCTTCCGGCGGTAGGTACATCAGCAGCCCCTCGGCGCTCCAGGCAGCCGGCTTCGTATCGTCGAATCCGCTGCGGCGCAGGGCGGCCGGCCAGTCCTCGCGTAAGTCGACGCCGACGGCCCGGCGGCGCGCCGAAGGAGCGGCACCCAACGCCGACAGGGCGGCGGACTTGAATTCGATGACCTTGGGCTGGTCGACTTCGTAGACCACAGTGCCGGCGGGCCACGCCAGCCGGTACGGTCGCGAGTCCAGGCCGGCGGCCAGGATCACCGCCTGCCGGAGACCGGATTTCGCGGCGTCGGTGAAGAACTCGTCGAAGAACCGGGTGCGCACCGCCATCGAATCTGTTTCCAGTTGCAGGTCCCGCCCGCCGCCTTCGGGGGCCTCGGGGGCGAGGATCTCGCCGTCGACCAGGCGGGTGAAAAAGTCCAGGCCCACCGCGCGCACCAGGGGTGCGGCGAACTGGTCCTCGACGATCGGGTTGGGCTCTTTGCTGGCCAGCGCCCGGGCGGCGGCAACCATCGTTGCGGTGGCGCCCACACTGGATGCCAGGTCCCAACTATCGTTGTCGCTGCGCGTCATCGGCACCTGTCCTCTCGGTATTCTTCGACACTCGGTCCCACTTCCTGCCTCCCCACGGCGCGGACCATAGTTAGCTAACGTAACGAGCTAGCAGAAACTGTACTCCTGCGTGCATGTCGCGCCCGCCTGCGCTGTTACTCTCGTAGACGGTTTGACGCGCCTGGACACCGCCTGGATACCTGGTCATCATCTGCAGGTGCTCGGCGCGTGATGCAGGAACACCCGACGCTGGCCAGAGCCAGCCCATCGCGGCGCGACCAGAGCCCGGCTGCGCAGGAGGACGAGTTGCTTTCGGCTTTCATCTCATCGCTGCGGACAGTCGATCTGAGGCGGAAGATCCTGTTGACGCTGGGTATCGTCATTCTCTACCGGGTCGGCGCCACCTTGCCCTCGCCCGGCGTGAACTACCCCAACGTGCAGAAATGCATTGCGCAGGTCAGCGGGGGGGAAGCGGCCCAGATCTATTCGCTGATCAGCCTTTTTTCCGGCGGCGCGTTGCTGCATCTGGCCGTGTTCGCGGTGGGGGTGATGCCCTACATCACCGCGAGCATCATCGTGCAGCTGCTCACCGTGGTCATTCCGCGTTTCGAGGAACTGCGTAAGGAAGGCCAATCCGGCCAGGCCAAGATGACCCAGTACACCCGCTACCTGGCGATTGCGTTGGCGACGTTGCAGGCCACCAGCATCGTGGCGTTGGCGGCCAACGGGGGGCTGTTGCAGGGCTGCAGCCTGGACATCATCGCCAACCAGAGCATCTTCACCCTGGTCGTCATCGTGGTGGTGATGACGGGCGGCGCGGCGCTGGTGATGTGGATGGGCGAGATCATCACCGAGCGCGGTATCGGTAACGGCATGTCGTTGCTGATTTTCGCCGGCATCGCCGCGCGTATCCCGGGCGAAGGCAAATCCATCCTGGACAGCCGGGGCGGGGTGCTCTTCGTCGCGGTCTGCGTGGCCGCGCTGATCATCATCGTCGGCGTGGTGTTCGTCGAGCAGGGCCAGCGCCGTATCCCGGTGCAATACGCCAAGCGCATGGTGGGCCGGCGCATGTACGGTGGCACCTCGACCTACCTGCCGCTCAAGGTCAACCAGGCCGGCGTTATCCCGGTCATCTTCGCGTCGTCGTTGATCTATATCCCGAACCTGATCACCCAGCTGGTCCGCAGCAGCAAGACCGGCATCGGCAACAGCTGGTGGGACAAATTCGTCGGCAGCTACCTGGCCGACCCGTCCAACCCGGTGTACATCGCCATCTACTTCGGGCTGATCATCTTCTTCACGTACTTCTACGTGTCGGTCACGTTCAACCCCGACGAGCGTGCCGACGAGATGAAGAAGTTCGGTGGCTTCATCCCCGGCATCCGACCCGGCAAGCCGACCGCGGACCATCTGCGTTACGTGTTGAACCGGATCACCCTGCCGGGTTCCATCTACCTCGGCGTCATCGCGGTGTTGCCCAACCTGTTCTTGCAGATCGGCAACACCGGGCAGGTGCAGAACCTGCCGTTCGGCGGCACCGCGGTGTTGATCATGATCGGCGTCGGCTTGGATACCGTCAAGCAGATCGAGAGCCAGCTCATGCAGCGCAACTATGAAGGGTTCCTCAAGTGAGAGTGGTTTTACTCGGGCCCCCGGGCGCAGGCAAGGGTACGCAGGCTCAGAAGCTGGCTGACAAACTCGGGATCCCGCAGATCTCCACCGGCGACCTGTTCCGCAGCAACATCACCGCGGGCACCAGGCTCGGGCTGGCGGCCAAGCGCTACCTCGATGCCGGTGACCTGGTGCCATCCGAGCTGACCAACGCGCTCGTCGAGGAACGGCTGGATGAACCGGACACGGCGGGCGGATTCATCCTGGACGGTTATCCGCGTTCGCTCGAGCAGGCTCGGGCGCTGCACGACATGCTGAGCCGCCGGGGGACCCGGATTGACGCGGTACTGGAGTTCCGGGTGTCGCAAGAGGAGCTGCTGAAGCGGCTCAAGGGGCGGGGCCGGGCCGATGACACCGAGGACATCGTCCTCAACCGGATGCAGGTCTACCGCGACGAGACCGCGCCGCTGCTGGAGTACTACCGCGACGAGCTGAAAACCGTGGACGCCGTCGGCACCGTCGACGAGGTGTTCGCCCGCGCGCTTCGGGCCCTGGGAAAGTAGCATGATCGCCCTGGGCGGGCTGCGTAGTCGCCGGGTCGTGCCCCCGCGCAGCGCCGGTGAACTCGACGCGATGGCCGCCGCGGGGGCGGTGGTCGCGGCTGCGCTGCAGGC
>Ga0078972_1008732_pt1 | contig 20817 bp, 21 predicted proteins | sample YelNatPaOPGAMG01_FD_67568 | JGI IMG/M metagenome (GOLD analysis project Ga0078972, IMG submission 67568) | Hot spring thermophilic microbial communities from Obsidian Pool, Yellowstone National Park, USA - OP-RAMG-01 (SPADES assembly) (version 2) | ecosystem: Environmental > Aquatic > Thermal...
CAGATCCACACTTTCTTGCCCAACTTCTTTCTCCTTTTCCGAACAGACTGCCCATCACTCTGCTTAACTTATTCACACAAATCTCTACGGAAAATCTTCTCGGGCTGCCAGTGTTGATTTATCGCTTCGTATTTAACAATGCCCAGAAATGTGCCATCTTCTCCATAAGCCCTGTATAATGTCCGGGTCCCGACTCCTTCTCCTTCAACCGCTGTTCCCACCGGAACCGGTGCCCCATTGACCAGACGGCACTGCTGCTCTCGATTCACGATCAACATCGGAAAATCCATCAGAACATAATCGAGAGGATGAAGATACTGGTCCCACCTACCCAACCTGGCAATCTCTTCAATTTGAGGCATTGTTAAAGCCTCCTCGATGCTAAAAGGTCCAACTTTGACCCGCACCAGGCTGTACATATTTGCCCCGCAACCCAGCGCCTCCCCGATGTCATGGGCAAGTGAACGGATGTATGTTCCTTTGCTACAAACCACTTCCAGCGTGACAAAGGGGGGTTCCCATGCAATAAGATCCAGTTTTTCGATGCGCACCATTCTGCTCGGACGGGTAATCACAATTCCGCTGCGCGCCATCTTATAAAGCGGCTGTCCCCGATGCTTGATTGCACTGTACATGGGGGGAATCTGCTTGATTTCCCCGCGGAAGCTGGCGAGAACTGCCTCGACCTTTTCACGCGTGATACCTGTTACATCCCGCCGGGCAAGCACTTTGCCGGCGGAATCATAGGTATCGGTAACAACCCCGAGCTCAATTTGAGTCCGGTAAACTTTGGTTGCCTCAAACAGGAACTCGGTAACCCTGGTTGCCTGTCCAAGACAAACGGGCAATACGCCGATAGCCAGAGGATCGAGAGTACCGGCATGACCGGCATGCCGTTCACCCGTCAAACGTTTAATAGTAGCCACAACGGAAAAAGAAGTCGCCCCTGCGGGTTTGTTTATATTAAGGAAACCATCCACAGCCTGTTCCTCCGGTTTTTTACTCTTTAGAAGGAGGCTGTTCAGGATTAACTTTATCAATCAACTCGATAATTCTCGAACCTCGTTCGATGGAAGTATCCCAGACAAAAGTCAGTTCAGGGACCCTCCTCATCCTGAGGTTTTTCGCCAGCAGGCTGCGGAAGAAACCGGAGGAGTGGGCTAGTGCCTCCATGATTTCTTTTTTCCTGGCTTCCTCACAAACACAACTGACCATCACTCTGGCGTACCTTAAATCGGAGCTGGTGGTAACCGAATTGATTGAAATATAGCTGCTCAACCTGGGATCCTTGGTCTCACGCAGGAGCAACAGGCTGAGTTCCTGGCGAATAAGCTGGTTCACTCTTTCGATGCGGTGGGTTTGTGGCATGCTGTCTCCACCCTTCAGGTAGTTTTCTTCTGGTAAAATTCCAGAATGTCACCCGGCTGAAAATCGTTAAAATCCTTGAGCCCGATACCGCATTCGAAGCCAGCGGCAACTTCCTTAACATCGTCTTTAAAGCGGCGCAAGCTGATAACCGTGGTATCTGCGATTACCTTACCCTTGCGTATAACCCTCACGGGTGAATTGCGGCTGATACGACCTTCAGTTACATAGCAACCGGCAACCCGGGTGCCCTTTCCAGCCGGAAAGATCGCCCTGACTTCTGCCCGACCTTCGATTACCTCGACGATAGTAGGTTCGAGCAGACCCTTGAGGGCTTTTTCTACATCGTCAACCAGGGAATAAATGACATCGTATAACCTTATTTCTATACCTTTGGCGTCTGCCAGGCGTCTAGCTCCCAGGTCCACGCCGGTATTGAATCCAATAATCAGGGCTCCTGAAGCCAGAGCCAGCATTACATCACCTTCGGTAACGTTTCCGGTGGAGGCGTGAATAATCCTCACCTGGACTTCAGGCGTTGCCAGTCTTTCCAGGGAAGTCCGGATCGGTTCAATGCTACCCTGGACATCGGTTTTCAGGATGATATCAAGTTCCTTAACCTTGCCCGCCGTGACCTCATCGAAGAACTTATCCAGTTTCACAACCCTGGTTTCCGGGGTTTTCTGCTGCCGCTTGGCAATTATAGCCCGTGCCTGTGCCTCGTCCTCAACCACATTAAACGCATCGCCCACCTCGGGTACTTCATTCAGCCCCAGCACTTCAACCGGCATGGAAGGCTCTGCCTTCCTGACCTGCTTGCCCTTATCGTTAAACATCGCTTTGACTTTACCCCAGGTATTGCCAACAACGATGATATCTCCCGTTTTGAGAGTGCCGTTCTGGACCAGGACGGTTGCCAGCGGCCCGCGGCTTTTATCCAGTTCAGCTTCGATGACCGTTCCGGTAGCGGGTTTGTTGGGATTCGCCTTGAGTTCCTCCATTTCCGCCACAAGCAGGATATTTTCCAGCAGGTCTGAAATTCCCTTCTTTTCTTTAGCAGAAACGGGTACGGCTATGGTATCGCCACCCCATTCCTCTACCACCAGTCCATGCGTAGCTAGCTGCTGTTTCACCAGATCGGGATTGGCTTCCGGTTTATCAATCTTATTAATAGCAACGATGATGGGTACCCCTGCTGCCTTTGCATGATTGATGGCTTCAATAGTTTGAGGCATAACCCCATCATCAGCCGCAACAACCAGAACGGCAATATCCGTAACCTGAGCACCCCTCGCACGCATGGCGGTGAAAGCTTCATGTCCGGGGGTATCCAGGAAGGTTACTTTCTGCCCGTTGATTTCCACCTGATAGGCTCCGATATGCTGGGTGATACCACCCGCTTCAGAAGCCATGACATTGGTCTGACGGATGGCATCAAGCAACCTGGTTTTACCATGGTCAACGTGCCCCATAATGGTTACCACAGGTGGGCGGGGCTGCAGGTCTGTTCCCTTCTCTTCTTTCAGTTGTTTCTTAATTTTTATCGCTGCGCTGGCTGCCACCTTTGCTTTGGCTTTCGGCTTAACTTCATAACCAAAACTGGTAGCCACCATAGCTGCAACATCGTAATTAATCACCTGGTTGATATTTGCCATGATGCCATTGCGCATCAGTTGCTTGATTGTTTCAATCGGACTAATATGCAAAAGTTCAGCCAGTTCCTTGACGCTCAAAGACGCCGGAATCTCTACGACAGGAGCTTTAGAAGTAGTGGAACGCTCACCTACTTTTACATCACCCGGTTTCATTACGTTCGCCACTATCTTTCTCCTTCATTCCCTGACTAATAGTATTATCGAACCCTTTTGCATAACTTACAAGTTTTTCCTTGTTTTCCGGTTTCAGATTTGTCCGCAGGGCATACTCGAGTTTGCCAGTCTTCAAGGCGACTTCCCAGCACTGCCGATCCGGGCATAAATAGGCACCCCGGCCTGATTTTTTACCGGTCAAATCTACCTCAACCTCTCCATTCACCAGACGAACCAGGCGGACAAACTTGCGCTTGGCTTCCGTCTTGCGGCAGGCGACGCAGGTTCGCCTGGGGATATGTTTGATCTGGGATGCTCCAGCTTTAGACTTCGTCATCGTAGTCTGAACGTTCTTTGCCATGAGAAAGTTTCTTCTTTTTCTTCCGGTGTTTATCGTCACCCCGCCCCGTTCGGCTGGCAAAGATATCCTCAGCAAACCTGATCTGTGCTTTGCCGCTTTCCCGTGGCAGGATAATCCTGTGCGGAATAAACGTGCTGCTCAGCACCGTGGCAGCTTCGCCTTCTTCAGGTTCGGCTTCTGCTTCGGCTTTTTCTACCTCAGCTTCAACCGGCTGTTCCTCCTCTATCAAAACTTCTTCCGGAGCCACCTTTTCAACAGCCTTCACCGGCTCTGCAGGAGCCTGAGCAACTGGCTGCGGCTGTGGCTCCTGAGCAGTAACAGCAGCCGCTTCAGGAACTTCCTCCACCTTCCCAACTTTTGCACTGGCTGCAGCCAGCGCAGCAGCTTCTCTGGCACGGGCTTCTTCCTCAGCCGCTCTGGCGGCTTTTTCCGCCTCGGCTACTGAAGCACTCTTGATATCTATCCGCCAGCCCGTCAGCTTTGCGGCAAGCCTGGCGTTCTGCCCATCCTTACCAATTGCCAGCGAGAGATGCCTGTCCGGCACCACCACTGTGGCGATGTCATCCTTCAGATCCACGCTCAGGACCTGAGCCGGACTGAGCGCATTCGCAATGAAAGTCGGTACATCCTTGCTCCAGGCAACCACATCTATCTTCTCGCCGTTCAGTTCATTCACAATATTCTGAATCCGGATTCCCCTCAATCCCACGCAACAACCCACCGGATCAATTCCTTCCTGGCGGGCTGCTACGGCTACTTTACTCCGGTAACCGGCTTCCCTGGCGACAGCTTTGATTTCAACAATGCCGTTAAAGACTTCAGGTACCTCCAGTTCAAACAGACGGCGCAGCAGATTCGGATGAGAACGGGATACCACTACCCTCGGGCCTTTGGGAGTCTTGGCAACCTCAAGGACATAAACCCTTAACCTCTGACCGACACGGTATTTTTCCCCGGGAGTTTGTTCAGCCTGCGGTAGAACCGCCTCAGTCCTTCCCAGATTAACAAAAATCTGTTTGGGTTCAATACGTTGTATGACACCGGCAATGATATCGTTCGATTTACCGGCATATTCTTCGAATATAGCGCTGTGCTCAGCCTCATGCAATCTTTGTAGAATTACCTGCTTGGCGGTTTGAGCAGCAATACGCCCGGCATTAGCGGGGGTTGATTCTACCATCAATGTATCTCCTATTTTGGCTTCCGGATTGATTTTTCTTGCCTGCGCCAGAGATACCTCTTTGCGTTCATCAACCACATTTTCCACAACTGTCTTTTCTGCCCAGACCTCAACCTTACCGGTACTCGGGCTGATTTTTACCGAGATATTTTGATTCGGTAAAAAATGCTCCTTCCGGTAAGCCGATACCAGAGCTGACTCAACGGCTCCCAGAACAACTTCTTTGGGCAGATTTTTCTCAGCCGATAACTGGGTTATAGCGAGCAGAAAATCGCTCTTCATTTTGAAAAGACCCTCCCGCCCTTATAATCAAGAAATCCAGCAGGCAAAGCCTGTTTACTTAACATATTCATTCCATCAAATATAATTAAAAAAGTGGGCTTGAGTCCCACTTTTTGACAAAATTAGTATATCACAATCGATTAAAAATTTCAAACTTCAACCACAGGTGAAAGGCAGATTACTTTTTATATATTATATACTCCGTACTCCTTAGCCGCCTCCATAACCGCTCGCAAATTCTCGGGATTCCCCCGATCCATCTGGGCACCGCCGGTTAAAATGTATCCTCCTCCCGGAGCACATATTTCAATTAGCTTACGGCAACTTTCTTTGACTTCCTGTGGAGTGCCGGTGCAAAGTACCGAAACCGGGATATTTCCGGCGATACAGGCATGACCGCCCAGTACTTTCTTGGCTTTAGCCATGTCCGTAGCTTCAAAATACCAGATCACAGAAGCTTTTGGCATATCTTTGATGATTTCCAGGCGGTTGTTGTAAACACCTTCGGCAAAAGGCATGGGCACACAACCCTCATTGATGAGTCCCATCATCACCTTCTTAAACGTTGGCCAGTAGAAAGTCTCATACTGTTTCTGAGACATGAAGTTATCCATACCTTTATGCAGCGGCATCATTACCACAGGACAACCCGAAGCATTAACCTGGCTGACCGCTTCTTCAATCACGATCGGCACCAGCCGCTCCATGGCTTCCTGCAGTTTATCCGGTCGCCGGTAGATATCCTTCATTATACCTGAAGTACCCCTCAGCATATCTCCGATCATATCGAAGGGTGCTCCGGACATTCCACCCGAAAAAAACGGCAGTCCTTCTTCAAGAGCGATCCTGCCAACCTCACCAACCACCGCCTGCCATCTGGCACATTCTTCTGCTGCTTCCAGCAGTGTTAAAACTGACTTCCGGATATCCGGGTCAGCGAATTGGGAGATATAAAAGACAGGAATACCTATAAATGGAGTAACAGGTCCCAGTTTACGGAAGGCTGTAAAAGAACCGGCGGAGCGGGAAAGGAAATAACGGAAGAGGTAATCTCCAGGATCCCGGATCAGTACATCATATTCCTCCGGAGGCATGTATTCTCCCTCAACGTACTGGTAGGAAGAGACATCGTCTGCCAGTCCATGCCCCGGCCATTTTTCAATCCGGTAATCAATTAGATCCAGCACTTTGCCCGGCAACACCAGCCCCGGACCCATAAAGGTGTCCATCTCAAAATCCTGCATGAACTTCAACCAGGCTCGTTTCATCTCCTGGTAATCATACATGACCTTCTTTAAATTGCCGCCCGCATAGTAGGCAGCGAAAAACCCGGCCGGCAGGATTACCGGAACCCTATCCGGTTCTTCAAGCTTGATCACTTTGATAAAACGGGTTACCCTTTCCTTATAGAGTTGCTCAGCCTTCTGATTTTTAAACTTGACTCCAGGAGGTGATAACCAAATTTTAAACCGTTCTTCCCGTTTTTCTTCGGGAGTCAATTGTGCCCAGCCTTTCTTGACTTCCTGTCCAGTCTGACTTTCTTTCTGGAAAAACATTTTAACCTCCTGAAATCCGGACCAGCCGGTATTCTTTTTGCCCTTTGCGCAGGATCAATGCCTGTCCTTCAATGGCATCCTGCACAGAAATATTTCTTTTTACATCCGATATACGCACGTTGTTCAGATAAATCCCACCCCCCTGGATCAGGCGTCTGGCTTCTCCTTTAGATTGCACCAGACCCGCGGTGGTGATCAGATCAACAGCAGGAATACCATCTCCACTAAATTGAGCCCTGGTCATTTCTACCGAGGGCACTTCGGAGAAAATCTCCAGCACGTCACGCAAAGAGAGATCGCTGATTGCCTCCCCGAAAAGAACCCGGGAAGCCTTTTCAGCCTTTCTCAGGGCATCTTCCCCGTGTACCATGCGGGTGACTTCCTGTGCCAGTTTTCTCTGAGCTTCTCTTTTTTCAGGCTGTTCGGCCAGGGATCGAGCGAGAGCAGCGATTTCATCCTGAGATAACAGGGTGAAAAATTTGAGGTAATTCACCGCATCCTTATCATCGGTATTAAACCAGAACTGATAAAACCGGTAGGGAGACGTCAGTTTGGCATCCAGCCAGACCGTGCCGCTTTCGGTTTTGCCGAACTTGGTACCGGAAGCAGTAGTTAAAAGGGGGAAGACCAGCGCATGTGCCTGATCACCATGCACCTTCCGGATGAGGTCTATACCGGCGGTGATATTACCCCACTGATCACTGCCTCCCATTTGCAGGCGGCAATGATAGCGTTCAAATAAAACCAGGTAATCATAAGCCTGTAAAAGAATATAGCTGAATTCGGTGAAGGAAATCCCTTCCTGCTCAAGGCGGCGCTTAATTGATTCCTTTGCCAGCAGTGCGTTGACTGAAAAATGCTTGCCGACATCTCTGAGGAAATCAGTCACACTGATCTTCGTCAGCCAGTCTGCATTGTTCACCATTATTGCAGGATTGGTTTTGGAGTCGAAATCCAGAAACCGCCTTAACTGCTCCTCGATACCCTTCAGGTTCGCCTGGACTTCCTCCTTGGTCATGAGCGGTCTTTCCTGCGTTTTTCCGCTCGGATCACCGATCAAACCCGTTCCCCCACCCGGAACGGGAATCGGTGTGTGACCGTACCTCTGCATGTGTACCAGACCCATAATCGGCAGCAATGAACCGACGTGAAGACTGGGGGCTGAAGGATCAAAACCGATATAAGCGGCGATTTTCTCTTTCGCCAGCAGTTCAGGTAATCCTTCAGTGGCATCATAAACCATACCCCTCCATTTGAACTCATCGAAAACACTCATCATGGGAAATACTCTCCTGTATTCAACCCGGACGGTTTCTTAATCACAGAAACACTTACCGCGCAGGGGTCAATAAATTATAGCATAATGAACCAGTTCATTGCAGATTTGCCTGCAACAATCTGGAGATCAGGGAGAATATTCCTATCCAATTACAGGGATTTCAAATTGCCTCACAGATCAGGACACAGCCTGATACTTCTTCAACAACTCCGCATTGAAGGGAGCCTTGCGCCCTGGGCATCTAAACTGCCGGCAGAGCCGGCAACTTATGAATCCCGATCTGGAAGGAAAATAAAGCGAAGAACGCGACTTGGTAGGAATCAGGGCGCAGTTCTCTGTCAGTCTCACTCCGATCATGCGCTCGACATCACCGAGAAGAGCAAAAAGATTCTTCTGCTGGGTGCTCGGGAAGAGCTCAATCTCTCCGGGATTAAGGCTGGACAGGTTGCTGATTCCATATCGTTTGAATAGGTGCTCCTGCAAATAGCTCACCGCCTCAAATACAAGCAGGTTCTTAACTGCGTCCAGACAGAAATTCATCATCAAATCCTGAGACGGTACCTTCAGAGCATCCACCTCCACCCCGCAGGTTGCCACACTGGCAAAAACCTGCCTGCTGTCCTCCAGGACATCGCTGAGCAAACAGCTGCGGAAAACGATGCCATCAAGAACCACGTAGTCGGCTCCTTTTTCTTCCTCCAGGCAGAGCCTGTAAACTGCCTTCGGTCTGGCAATCGGACTAACCATCGCAATTATCTGATTGACACAGTCCTCAAAGCGGCGGCGATCACCATGCAGGTTTAAATATTTTAATACAGCTTCCTTTTCCAGTTTAAAGGGAATATTATCCAGAATTTCCACCTCTGAAGATCCCATTTTAACCTTTCTCCCGTGCAACCTTTGATCCCGGTTTAACTGTGTCAGGACAAAGGATGCAAACTTTCAAGTAATCTTACATTAGCACCCTGTTAGCGGAAAAATACCCGGCAGTCCAGTCCTTCTCTGATGCAATCGGCTTCCAGTCTGTCTGCCATCTGATGGAAGAAATCATCACTGAGCCTTTCCTCGAGATGATATTTTTTATAAACCCAGTCGGCGTAGTGGTAATTCATGCGGTCCACCTGGATCCGGTCAACTTTGCCCTTTAACCTTGATGGCAAAGTCTCTGCCCCGGGCAGCAGGGGAGCTATCATCACCACTGTCGTGATACCTGCGTCGTGTAATTCCTTCAGGGCTTTGATCCTGGCTTCAACTGGTGGTGCATGGGGTTCAAAAATGCGCCTGATGTTTTCATCCCCGGTAGCAATGGAAAAGCAGACCTCAGCCCGCGTGGCTCGCAGTATGATGTCCCTGTCTCTCAATACCAGAGGAGAACGTGTCTGAATAAAAAAGCTCCAGTCAAAGCGCACTAGTATCTCCAGGCAACGCCGGGTAAGCCGGTATCTGGCTTCCAGTGGCTGATAAGGATCACAGACTCCGCTGATCCAGACCGTCCCCGGTTTTTTGCGGGTTATCTCTTTTTCCAGCAATTCAGCGGCATTGATTTTTACATCCACAAATTCTCCCCAGGCTTCTATGTGCCCTGTGTATCTTTTCATAAAACGGGCGTAACAGTAGGAGCAACCATGCTGGCAACCAATATAAGGATTAATCACATAATCAGCTATTTTTGAGGCTGAAAGAATACTCTTAGCTTTAATCTCTCTGACAATCATGCCTGATTATATTATGGCGGAAAACGCGTCAGAACAAAATGCTAAAATCATCTGGTAATACTTGCCCATTCATATTCGCCGGTCTTTTTACACGTTTGATTCTGGCGGGGAACCACTTCAGGTTGTACGCGGCGGAACCCTGTCTTTGGGTTTAGGATAAATTCTGCTCAGCGAGATCTCCAGGACGACCATGGGTCTAACTACATTTTTAATCGTGATCGGGCAGTGAACCATTCCGGCGGGAATTGAAACCACGCAGGGACCACGGATGATGTGTTTTTCGTGTTCCTCACCCAGGCACACCTCCACATCAGCTCCCAGCTCCGTGATATCCAGCGGATCTCCCCCGATAAAAAAGAGAAGCTCCGGAAAGTCATGAGAATGTGAAAAATCAAAACTGATCGGTTTTGCAATGCAGTGATAACCGATGCTACAATCCACATTCAGTTCACCATCATGGGCAACCAGAGAATGACCCGTGTAATGGGCAATGTCTTTAATTAATCCCGTCCTGATGTACTGACCGTATTTCGATTCTGCCATCCTGTGAATCCTCCTTATTCTGCAGATTCAGGCTTGATTATCACCTGTCCGATGAAGATATTCAGCCTGCTGTATTCGTAGATCAAAAGTCGTCGATTTTCATGATGATTCCGATAGTCATACTGATTTATCTTACAGGATATTAGAATGTCGAGGCGTAAGTCAAGCACGTGGCTGATTGCAAACAGGAGGTAGATCGCCGGTGATCTCCTTTCTGCCAGAGAAAAAACGGACTATCCTTTACTTTTCTGTGGTAAAATGTACGTATGGCACCACATAGTTTGCTGGATTCTTTCCTGATGACCTTCGTTCCCCTTTTCATTGTAATAGACGCTGTGGGAAATCTACCATTTGTGATCACTCTCAGTGAAGGGATGTCTGTCCTGGAAAGAAGACGACTGATAATCATAGCTACCCTGACTGCACTTATAGTGGGGCTCTTCTTTCTTTTCCTGGGACAGTTTCTCCTGCGGATTATGGGCATCTCGGTAGGAGCTTTTGCCATTGCCGGAGGAATTATTCTGCTGGTGCTTTCCATCCAGTATATGAGCACCGGCAGAATGGTAGAAATCATCAAAGAGGAAATGGTAGCCGTTGTACCGATAGGAACTCCTCTAACCGTAGGTCCAGCCACCGTTACCACCCTTTTATTACTGGCCACTCAGTTTCCAATCTACTTCGTTCTGATTTCTTTTGTGCTCAACATCGGCATTGTTTATGCCATCTTTATCCTGAGCAATCAGATCATCCGTATCCTTGGCAAGGGGGGAATAAAAGCATTTTCCCGGGTAGCCGCACTGCTACTGGCTGCTATCGCAGTAAATATGGTCATCCGGGGTCTGGAAATGCTGGGCATAATTTCAATCACCGGCTGAAAGCAAAACTCCGAGGCTCCCCTGCCGGTTGATTGATTGCTATACAGCCATCATCCGCCAGGTTTGCTGGCACCAATTATATCCCGCAGTTACCCTGAATCCTGTTTCAGGCAGATCAGGCGGACATTTATCTCCCTGCGAATATAATAATATTTAGGGAATCTGCACAATTACCGGCGAGACTGGTCGTCCTTGCAGGAGGAGCTAAGATGATCAAACACCGCTTTTCTATCCTTTTGCTACTTGCTCCGCTGGTTTTCTTGTTTATATTTCTATTCCCGGGTTGCACCACAGTTGAGGAGCCTATCAGAATTGTTAAGCCGGGATCTCAAAGCATCAACTCGAACTCCATTCCCGATTTCGCTGAACTGGTGGAAAAGGTCAAAACCTCTGTGGTGGCAATCACCACCGAAAGCGTTACATATGACAGTTTAAACCACCCTGTTACCGAAGCAGGGGCTGGCTCCGGGTGGGTGGTCACGGAAGATGGCTTAATCGTCACCAATAACCACGTCGTGGGAGGAGCAGAAAATATCACCGTGGAGTTTTGCGATCACCGCGCTTATCCAGCCAGCATAATCCAGACGGATCCGGTAGCTGATCTCGCCGTAATCAGGGTGCTGAGGGGTGAAACCTGCCAGCCGCTGACCATTGCGGATACATCCACCTTAAAAGTTGGGCAATGGGTGCTGGTGCTGGGTAATCCTCTCGGGCTGGGCATCAGTGTTAAACAGGGCATTATCAGTCGGCTAAACGTTACCATGTCTTCATCTCCTGAACAGGTTTACTACAATCTGATTGAGACCAGTGCAGCCATCAACCCGGGCAACAGCGGTGGCCCGATGGTTAACATGAACGGGGAGGTAATCGGTATCACCAGCCTGAAAATAGACGCAACCGGCGTCGAAGGTATGGGGTATGCAATCACGATCGGCGATGTACTTCCGGTTATCAGAACTCTGGCAGAAGGCAAGAAATATGTCCGCCCCTGGCTGGGAACCTCGATAATCTCCGTTGATCAGGGGATACAATCGGTTTATAAATTGAGTTCCTCCTCAGGAGTTCTAATCATAGATGTTTCTACCGGCAGCCCTGCGGATAAAGCCGGTTTGAAAAGGGGCGATGTGATAACCAGTTTTAACCACGAGCCAGTTGCCAGTGCGCAGGATATTCACAGGCTGCTGTCCCTCTGTTCGATCAATCAGGAAGTGGCGATTGAATACTGGCGGGGCAGTGAGTTGCACAGTTGTAAGGCAGTTCTGACCGAGGCGCCATCTCCAAATGTGAGCGCTGAAACATCAATCAGACAAATCACAGAAAGCGGGGATTCGGCGCAGACATCGGGCCAAATGATTCTGAATCCAGATTTTATATTTTTATTATCAGCTTAACCTGTCAGCGGCTACCGGAAAACTGGCTGCATGCCGTTCAAATTGTTATAATGATAATATCAGAAATATAACCGGGATTCGGTTAAAAGGGAGGAGACAATTAATGGGCTGAAAACCATTCAACTGGGATCTCGTGCGAGAGTCCATGGAAAAAGAGGCGAAAAAGAAATCGGCAAAGAAGGAAAAACCTGTTAAGGAAACAGAGGAAGAAGCTAAAAAGAAAGCACAAAAAGCCGATGGTTGCACGTAATAAAAAGCCCGGATTATTCTAAAAACCGGTTCAAAATGCCCTGCTAAATTTTAATATCTGCAGGGCATTTTTCTATTCTGTTAATGTACCGGCCTCACCACTCCATCATCCTTGCCGCGGACAACCGTGCATGTTAATATTCAGATGGAAGATGAAAAACATACGTAATTTTTGCATTGTAGCCCATATTGATCATGGAAAATCAACCCTGGCAGACCGCATACTTGAACTGACGGGGGTGATTCACACTACCAACAACGAACAGGTTCTGGATAGCATGGACCTGGAGCGCGAGAGGGGTATTACCATCAAAGCCAAAGCTGTACGGATACCCTACAGAGCCCGTAACGGCGAGAATTATATATTAAACCTGATTGATACACCGGGTCATGTTGATTTTAACTACGAAGTCTCCCGAAGCCTGAAAGCTTGCGAAGGAGCCGTCCTGCTGGTAGATGCCACCCAGGGTGTGGAAGCCCAGACCATCGCCAATGCCTATCTGGCAGTGGATGCAGGTCTGGAAATCATACCGGTTATCAATAAGATCGATTTGCCCAACGCCATGATTGAGGAGACCCGTAAACAAATCGAGGACATGCTGGGGCTCCCCGGAGGGGATGTTCTGCTGGTCTCCGGTAAAACCGGTGCCGGAGTGCCGGAGCTCCTTGAAGCAATCGTTTCGCAGATTCCCGCTCCAAAGGGAGATAGTTCGGCACCCCTGAGTTGCCTCATTTTCGATTCTTACTACGATTCTTACCGGGGAGTGATCCCTCACATCAGGATCTTCTCCGGCACGCTGAATCGCGGGGATAAAATCCAGGTAAAATCCACCGGTAAAATCTTCGAAGTGAATGAAATCGGTTACTTTACTCCCGACCTGATGCCCGGAGAAAAGCTCAGTGCCGGCGAGGTTGGCTATATCAGCGCGGTGATCCGGGACGTGGGTGACATCCATGTCGGTGATACCATCATTTCACCTGAACACCCGGAAACACCTGCCATCCCGGGTTTCAGAAAGGCTAAACCCATGGTTTTCTGCGGGATTTATCCAATTTCTACCAATGATTACCCCAAGCTGACAGCAGCACTGGAGAAATTTCAATTAAACGACTCTTCAATAGTTTTTGAAAAAGAGACTTCAGCAGCCCTGGGGCATGGTTACCGGCTGGGATTCCTGGGCATGCTGCACATGGATATTACGCTTGAGCGTCTGAGACGTGAATACGGGCAGGAACTGATCGCCACCATGCCATCGGTGGTTTATAAGGTTGTCACCCATCAGGGTGAAGAATTAATGATAGACAATCCTTCCAAGTTCCCCGAACCGCAGTACATTGATCACATCGAAGAGCCGATTATCCAGGCAAGGATTATTGTGCCCAACGAGCATATCGGAGCAGTGATGGAGCTTTCCAAATCCACGCGGGGTACCCTGGTTGCCATGGAGCATCCTGACCCGCGGAGAGCCCTGCTGACATACGAATTTCCCCTCGCGGAAATTATCACCGGCTATTATGACAAATTGAAAAGTGTCAGCCGCGGATATGCCAGCATGGACTACGAATTTATCGGCTACAAACCTGGCAATCTGGTGAAAGTGGATATTCTGGTTAAAGAAAACCAGGTAGATGCCCTTTCCTACATTTCCGACCGCGAAAGTGCGGTCAGCAAAGCCCGTGTACTGATTCATAAGTTAAGAAAACTCATACCGAGACAGCTCTTCACCATCCCTTTACAGGCATCTATCAACGGGAAAATCGTTGCCAGGGAAGATATTGCTCCCCTGAGAAAAGATGTCCTCGCAAAATGTTACGGAGGCGACATCACACGCAAGAGAAAACTCCTGGAAAAGCAAAAGGAGGGGAAGAAACGCATGAAGATGGTGGGGACGGTTGAGGTGCCGCAGGAGGCATTTCTCCTTCTTTTGAAAATGGAGGAATAATGCGTGGTCTTTATATCCATGTCCCTTTTTGCGTAAAAAAATGCGCCTATTGTGACTTTTATTCCCTGCCGGATCGACCGGATCTGGTCGAGCCCTACATCCACGCTGTTTTTAAAGAGGCAACTCACCATGCAGGCTTGAGCTTCCAGACAGTTTATCTGGGGGGAGGAACTCCCGGCCTGCTGGGTGCTCAGGGATTATCCCGCCTGATCAGGGGGTTGCGGGATATTTTTGATTTATCCCGGGTCAGCGAAGCTACCCTTGAGGTTAACCCTGATTCCACCAGCAGGACTCTACTGGAGGCCGCCAGGATGGCGGGTATCAACCGCATTTCCATTGGTGTTCAATCGCTGGTTGATCTTGAACTGCAGAAAGCCGGGCGCATCCACACCGCGGAGCAGGCTATCCAGAGCATCCTGATGGCGAAAAAAGCCGGATTCCACAGTATTTCCTGTGATGTCATGCTGGGATTGCCCGGTCAGAATGCTGCCACCTTGATTTCCACGTTAAAAAAGCTGCTGGACTTAGAAATTCAGCATCTATCTCTGTACTGTCTTTCAATTGAGCCGGATACTCCTTTCAGTATTAGACCACCCGCCGACCTCCCGTCCGAGGATGAACAGGCAGATCTCTACGCAGGAGCCTGTACGCTGTTACAGGAAAAAGGATTTCTCCATTATGAAATTTCCAATTTTGCCCTGCCAGGTTACGTTTGCCTACATAATTTGAATTACTGGCAGGGAGGGGAGTACCTGGGATTGGGCCCTGCAGCAGCTTCTCATCTGGGAGGGAAACGGTTTAAAAACCGGGCTGATTTAGAAAGCTACCTGACCAATCCCGGTGGATTTATCGAGGACGAGGAAATTCTGGAAATCGGGCAAAAAACTGCCGAAGAAGCCATTCTTCGCTTGCGTCTGCTTCGTGAAGGCCTGGACATCGGAGAACTCACCAGGCGTTTTGGAGATGATGTCATCCACCCGTTACGCCTGAGACTTGACGATCTTGTGGAAAAAGAATTGCTTATCCGGTCAGGTTCAGTTTACAGGCTGCCTGACCAGTGTGTACTGGTTTCTAATCCGATTCTGGCAAAAGTGCTCGAATCCTGAAGTTTACCTGCCTGAACTATCAGTAAAATCAGGGATATATTTGTTTTATCCGGTGTCGTGTAATCTTTAAAAATACTGAGGGATCCGTTCTATCATTCCATTCTGAAGGAGACGGAAATGGATTTTTCTTCTTCTATCGTGGCTGATTTCGCAGTAATAATGATCGTTGCCGCGATAACGGTTTACATTTTTTATAAGCTGAAACAAACCATGATCATCGGCCACTTTATAGCAGGTGTTATTGTTGGTCCTTATACCCCACCTTTCAGCTTCATCTGACAGCCTGCGGTTTTCAGTGCAACAGCGGATCTGGGTGTAATCCTGCTGCTCTTCAGCATTGGTCTGAAATTTCCACTGACACGTCTAAGAGTGGTTGGGAAAGTATCAATCGGGGTAGCAGCTATCGAAATTGCTGTCATGTTGCTGATAAGTTTTGGAATCAGCCGGTTACTTGGCTGGACTCTGACCGATGCCCTCTTTCTGGGCACCGCACTTGCCAGCAGCAGTACCACCATCATCGCCAAGGTATTAAGCGATATGGGGAAGCTACATGAAACCCCAGCCCTGATCATGCTGGGTCTGTTATTCGGCTTATCCATCATCGCGCATATACTCGGATTCTCCGTGGCTATTGGTGCATTTTTAATGGGAGTAATTGTTGCAGGTTCACGGTATGTCGGGCACATCAATAACCTTATTGCCCCTATTAAAGACATGTTTGCCGCAGTCTTTTTTGTTTCAATGGGTGCTTTAATCAATGTTACACAGTTTCAGGATTATATCATCCCGGCCTTGATCATCACTGCATTGATGGTTTTCGGAAAGATGTTGGGATGCGGGCTTGGCACAAGGGCATTCGGATATAATTTTTCAACTTCCCTCAAGGTTGGGCTTGGTATGAGCCAGATTGGAGAATTTGCCTTTATTGTTATGAAAGTCGGTCAGGACCGGAACCTGATCAGCCCTTTCCTTTTTCCCATCATCGGCGTTGCAGCGGTAATCACCACGTTTCTCACTCCTTACCTCATCAAATTCAGTTACCGCATCAAGCTACCGGAGACAATTCTCAAAAAGAGCAGGGGGAAATAGCCAGCACATTAATACTGCCATTTGATAACAATAGACTCTCTTTGAAACAGGCGGACTGCGATCCTGAGAACCAGAAAATCCACCAGCCAGGTGCCGATTGAAAGAAACAGGACCGGCAGAGGAGAAAACCAGATTATTCCCGTCACCTGGAGAGCGATCAAAGCAAAGACCGGCAGTATGATTACCACGATCAAATTCTGGGCATTTTTTGCATCCTTTGCCCGGGATGAGCCTATCACTCCCAGCAGAAAACTCAGGACTGCAATTCCCGGAGTGAGCAGAAGCAGGACCAGATACCAGGAACCAGTAAGCACGAGCGTATTAAGACTACCCCAGCCCATAATGACGACCCCGGCAAAGAAAATCGCCGCACATGCCCAGCAGACAATGATTGCCGGAATGGCTCCTGAGAGTGCTTTACCCAACAGGAGTTCCCATGTCCTGACCGGGGTAGCCAGTAAAGGTTCAAGTGTACGTGTCTGTTTTTCTTCCAGAATGCTGAAGGTAGCAAAACTGATCGCAATCACCGCGGGGATAAAGAGGATAAAAAACTTAAACTGACTGAGCAGAAGAACCTGGAGCTGCTGGTCAACAGTCAAAACACTGATTGCAGGAATTTCTGCACCCAGTTTCGCCAGTGCGGATTGAATCAGTGAGCTGCCCAAAACCGAACTGCCGCCGAAACGGCTAACCGCCCACATGATCGCCAGCGGCTCGGCGACGATCAACAGTGGTAAAATAGTGATAAAAAGCAGGTTATTCAGGTCTTTAAATATCACTTCCCACTCTTTCAAAAGAATATTCCTGATCCGGTGTGCTGTCACTTTTTGTCCTCTCTGATTAGATTAAGGTAAATCTCTTCAAGTGAACGGCGTTCCTCGTTTGCTTCCAGAATTCTGCCTCCAGCCTGAACTATCTCTTTCACCACTTCAGGGAGCATGGCTTGAGGATTGTCCATCTCAAGACTTAACCGGTTCCCTTCAAGGTCAAGTTTTTTAACAAAAGCCAGCCTTTTCAGCGAAGCCAGAATCTCACTGCCTATAGATTCAAGACGGATAACCACCCGCCGGCTGAATAATTGCCTGCGCAGATCTTCCGGTTTTCCCAGTACCAGCAGCCTTGTACGGAAGATCGATATCCGGTGGCATATCTGTTCTGCTTCTGCGAGGTTGTGAGTGGACAGGAAAATGGTGCGCCCTTCTGTGCTCAATTTAACAATCAGATCTCTGACTTCTCTCGCAGCCTCTGGATCCAGACCCGAGGTCGGCTCATCCAGAAACAGTACCTCCGGTTCTGGCAAAAGCGCCCTTGCCAGAGCCAGCCTCTGTTTCATCCCTCTGGAAAAGGTGGCCACCGGTTTTTCTGCCCTTTCCAGCAGTCCGACAATGCCGAGGTATTTCCTTACCTGTGCTTTGAGATCCTTGATTCCAGCATAGAAGCCGCCGAAATATTCCAGGTTACGCCTGGCACTTAACCTCTGGTAAAAGCCGGGAGATTCGGTTAGAAAACCGATTTTCTCATGCAACAGCTCGATGGATTGATCGGTACGCTGACCGGCAACCACTGCATATCCACGGGTGGGAGAAATGATTCCTGCAAGCATGCGGATGGTGGTGGTTTTTCCTGCCCCGTTGGGACCAAGGAAGCCCAGAACCTCGCCCTTCTCAACCACCAGCGTCAGATTTTCAACAGCCGTAAAATCCCCGAATTTACGCGTCAATTCATGCGTTTCGATCACAGGCATCTTGAGCCGAAATCCCTTTTTTCTCTCAAATTTACTTCATTATACCTTAATCCCGCTATGTTTGTTATTAATCAGCTAAACTGGTTTCCACAGATTTGCAAAAGACAGGGAATGTTTGTGGAGTACAGGCTAAAATGCTATCATTATGGCATTAAGATTGAGTAAAATGAGATTAATAATATGGAAATCAATGTATTGATTGAAGAAGGTCTTGAACCTTCGACGGACATTGAATGGTTGCAGCAAATAGTAGAAAAGACGCTTCTCGCTGAAAATATACCCCCCAATGCCGAGGTTTCCCTGGTCATCGTCGGGCAGGAATGGATCCAGGAACTGAACCGCGCATACCGTGGCAAAAACAGACCGACTGATGTGCTTTCATTCTCTCTCACCGAGCAGAGAGAAAACGAAACTGAAGCTTTCATCGGTCCCCCTGACGGGCTCATCCATCTGGGAGAAGTAATTATCTCATACCCGCAGGCAGCCTTGCAGGCAGAGAAGCACCAGCACTCCATCAAAAAGGAGATGGCAACCCTGATCGTACACGGGATTTTGCATCTGCTTGGTTACGACCATGAGCAACCCGAAAAAGCACCTGCCATGGCCGCCCGTGAGAAGGAAATTCTGAATACACTGGAAAGGGAGCTGATATGAAAATACTGGGCATTGCTGGCAGTCCTCGCAGAGGGGGAAACACCGATATACTGCTCACCCGTTTCATGGAGGGAGCCGCCAGCCGAGGCGCAGAAACGAAAACACTGATCGTCTGCCAGTTAAAGATTGCCGGCTGCCTGCACTGTGATGCCTGTTTGAAAAAAGGGGTTTGCCGTATCCAGGACGATATGCAGATGGTATACAGGGAAATGGAAGCTGCCGATGGACTGGTGCTGGCATCCCCCCTGCAATTCATGACCGTACCCTCTGAATTGAAAGCCTTAATTGACAGGTGTCAGGCACTCTTTGTGCGGAAATACATCCTGAAAATACCACCGCTGGGAGACACGCGCCCGCGCAGGGGATTTTTGATTTCAGTCGGCGGACGCCGGACTATTCCGAATCTCTTTGACGCCGAGCTGGTCACCATTAAAACCTTCTTCAGAACTCTGGATATCAGTTATGAGGGTGACCTTCTGATACCTGGCGTGGACGCAAAAGCGGAAATCCTGAAACACCCCGACCAGCTTACCAGAGCCTTTGAAGAGGGTCAAAAATTTTGCACTGAAGCCTGAAGAATCCCCTGTTTTCCTTTGCATGAATCCCGCCTAAGGATTACAATCATTAAACATGCAGGCAATTCTGATTTTTGTTGCCCTCCATCTTGTCATGCTGCTTTCTTCTATTAACAGCAGTGCTATCTCGGTAGCTTTCCCCAATATCACGTCAGACTATAATACCTCGCTGGTACTGGCTGGTTGGGTACTCAGCATCTATCAGCTTGTGGCCGTCTGTGCCATGGTACTGATGGGGAAGGTGAGTGATGTGCTGGGCAGGAAAAAGACTTTCCTCATCTGCACGGGTCTCTTTGTAACCGGCTCTATTTTTGCCGCCCTCTCTCCAAATATCATTCTCCTGATTTTCTCGCGATTTATTCAGAGTGTTGGTGGAGGCGGAATCCTTCCCGCAACGATGGGCATTATAGTGGAGCTGTTTCCGCACCACCGTCATCGGGCGATCGGTATCGGCATGAGCATCTTCAATATCGGCGGTATCATAGGACCTAATATAGGTGGCTGGCTGGTCACCAGCTTCGGCTGGAAATCAATCTTCTGGTTCAATGTCCCGTTTGGCATTCTGGCAATGATACCTCTATTCCTGCTGTTGAAATCCGAACCCGGGAAAAAGAGCCATATCGATTTCGCAGGTGCCGGCTATTTCAGCGCCTTCCTCTTTTCATTCATGATCGGGCTATCGCAACTTGCCCACAGTGAGAGCAGCACAGGATGGCTGATCACCGCAGCCTTATTCACTGCCAGCACCATTTTCCTCGCAATCTTTATTCGCCACGAGCTCAAAGCTCGGGAACCCTTGGTGGAACTGGATCTTTTCCGGCTCAAGCCGTTTGCTGCCGCCAATGTTTATAATTTCATCTTCGGTGCCTGCATTTTCGGCTTCTCTTCGTTCATCCCCCTTTACGCAGTTGCAGTCTATAATATGACCACCATCCAGAGCAGTTATGTCCTGATGGCGAGAGCCATCGGCATGATTGTCGCCTCCACAACCAGCGGTTTCTTCCTGGTAAGCTGGGGTTACCGCAGACCGATGTTGCTTGGCTCAGTAATTGTTTCCCTGTGCCTGTTATTGCTGGGTGCAGAATTCTCCGGGATTAACCTT
>Ga0078972_1008734_pt1 | contig 20811 bp, 22 predicted proteins | sample YelNatPaOPGAMG01_FD_67568 | JGI IMG/M metagenome (GOLD analysis project Ga0078972, IMG submission 67568) | Hot spring thermophilic microbial communities from Obsidian Pool, Yellowstone National Park, USA - OP-RAMG-01 (SPADES assembly) (version 2) | ecosystem: Environmental > Aquatic > Thermal...
TTGAAGCATTATGGAAGACAATAAAAGAGTATTTAAGAACTGAAGGGATAATTGCTTCTACACCCCTACAATGTTTTAAAGAAGCCTTTAAAGCAGGATTAATTGATGCGCAATACGAAGATTTATTTTTAGAAATGATTGATAAAAGAAATCAGATAGTTCATATTTATGGTATGGAAGAAGCAAAAAAGATTTATGAGTTTATAAAAAAAGATACTGTTTATTCAGCTATAGAGAGCATTTATAAAAAATTAAAGGAATTATTTTCTAATAAATATAGGAGGTAAATTTTGAAGACAATTTTAGTTACGGGTGGATGTGGCTTTATTGGTTCAAATTTTATTCGTTATATGTTAAAAAAATACCCTCATTATAAGATCATTAACTTAGATAAACTTACCTATGCAGGAAATTTTAAGAATTTAAAAGATGTAGAAAAAAATAGGCGTTATAGTTTTATAAAAGGTGATATCTGTAATTTTAGATTGTTAGAAGAATTGATAAAAAGAGTAGACATAATTATAAACTTTGCTGCTGAGACCCATGTAGACCGTTCCATAAGAAAAGCAAGCTCTTTTTTAAGAACTAATTTTTATGGAACCTATGCGCTTCTTGAAATGGCGAAGAAAAATAAGATAGATTTATTTATCCAAATTAGTACAGATGAAGTTTATGGAAGTAAAGAAGAAGGATTTTTTAAAGAAACCTCTCCTTTAAATCCCTCAAATCCTTATTCTGCCTCCAAGGCTTCTGCAGATTTACTTGTTTTATCTTATTATCGCACATATAAAATTCCTATAATCATTACCCGTTCTTCAAATAACTTTGGTCCCTACCAGTATCCGGAAAAAATAATTCCTCTCTTTATTACCAATCTTTTAGAAAATAAAAAAGTTCCCCTTTATGGGGAGGGTTTAAATATTAGGGATTGGCTTTATGTATTAGATAATGTTTCTGCCTTAGATATAGTGATGCATAAAGGCAAGATTGGAGAAATTTATAATATTGGAGCAGGAAATCTAATTTCTAATTTAGAACTTACTAAATTAATTCTAAAACTAATGGATAAAGATGAGTGTTTTATTGAAAAGGTTCCTGATCGACCAGGACATGATTTTCGCTATGCTTTAGATTGTGAAAAGATAAAAAGGTTGGGCTGGAGACCGATTTATTCCTTTAAGGATGCTTTAATTTCTACTATAGATTGGTATAAGAAAAATCAATTATGGTGGAAGCCTTTAAAGAAATTAGTAGAGAGCAGTTAGTAAGCAGGAATTAAGTGAGTTAGGAAGTTATGAAAGGAATAATTTTAGCAGGAGGGAAGGCAACTCGACTTTATCCTATTACCAAAGGAATCTGTAAGCAACTCCTTCCCATATACGATAAGCCGATGATCTATTATCCTCTTTCAATTTTAATGCTTGCAGGAATTAGAGAGATACTAATTATTTCTAGCCCCGAGGCACTTTTCTATTTTAAAAATCTTTTAGGTAATGGAAAAGATTTTGGTCTTAATTTTTCTTATGCTGAACAGAAAGAACCCCGGGGGATAGCGGAAGCATTTATTATTGGAGAAGAATTTATTGGTAAAGATAAAGTATCACTCATCTTAGGAGATAATATATTTTTTGGAGAAGGACTTTTCGATTTACTTAAGGAAGCAAAAGAATGTGATGGAGCAACTATATTTGGCTATTATGTAAAAGAACCACAAAGATACGGGGTTATTGAATTTGATAAAGAAAAAAATATAATTTCTATTGAAGAAAAACCTAAGAAGCCAAAATCAAATTGGGTAGTTACGGGTTTATATTTTTATGATAATGAGGTAGTAAAATTTGCCAAAACCCTTAAGCCTTCTTGGAGAAATGAATTAGAAATTACTGATATAAACAATATCTATTTGAAAAAGAAAAAATTAAAATTAATCCTTTTAGGAAGAGGTTATGCTTGGTTAGATGTAGGAACTTATGATTCATTAATCGATGCCTCTTCATTTATCAAAACTATAGAGGAGCGTCAAGGTTTAAAGATCGGTTGTATTGAGGAGGTTGCCTATCGGATGGGCTATATCGATAAAAAGCAACTCAAAAAATTAGCCAAAGGATACAATACCAATTACGGAGAATATCTTTTAAAGATAATTAATGAAATATAAAATAATTATCTTAGGAAAGGGATTTATTGGTTCAAGGATTCAGGAAGAATTGGGTTTTCCTGTTATAGAAAGAAAAATCTTTTCTTTTAAAGATGCTGAAGATATATTTGAGCAATTTAGGCCAAAAATCATTATCAACTGCATCGGACACACTGGAGAAAATGTTGATGATTGCGAAAAAGATATAGATAAGACATTAATTGCTAATAGTTTTGTCCCTTTAATTCTTGCTGAATTATGCCTACGAAAAAATATAAAACTCATCCATATCAGCTCTGGTTGTATTTATCATTTTGATTATAAAAAACAAAAACCTATTAAAGAAGAGCAAAGTCCTGATTTTTTCGAACTCTTCTATAGCCGAACAAAGATTTATGCGGATGAGGCTTTAAAAATCCTTTCTAAAAAATATCCTATTTTAATCTTAAGATCGCGTGTTCCTTTAGATAATCGCCCCCATCCAAAGAATTTGCTTACCAAACTAATTAATTACAAACGGGTAATCGACATTCCTAACTCCGTAGCCTATATTCCTGATTTTATTAAAGCACTTAAACACCTAATAGAAATAAATGCTTTAGGATTATTTAATGTAGTAAATAAAGGTGCTTTAAGATATCCTGAACTCTTAGAAGTCTATAAAAAGTATATTCCTGATTTTAAATACGAAATAATTAATCTAAAGAGACTAAAATTGGTAAGGACAAATCTTATCCTTTCTACCAAAAAATTAGAAAAGACCGGTTTTAAGGTCCGCGATATCCATGATGTTTTAGAAGAGTGTGTAAAGGGTTATCTTTATAACAATTTAACAATTTAAACTAGAAGGTTATTCAATGTTTAAAAGAAGACAAAAGATTGAAGGAATAATTAAGAAGTATAGAGAAGAATTAGAAAAATTAGGAATTAAACCTGAAAAGATTATTCTTTATGGTTCTTATGCCAAAGGTAGTCCACGCCAAGATAGCGATATTGACCTTATAGTTATTTCTGATGATTTTAAAAATTTGAATTTAAGAGAAAGGTTAGAAATTTTGGGTTTAGCCGCAGGTAGAATCCTTGAACCCATAGAGGCTTTAGGATACACCCAAAAAGAGATTGAATTAGAGGAAAAAGAGAGTTTTTTAGGAGAAATTTTAAACTCTGTTTCTATAGCTTATTGAGGAGAGAGTTCCTATTAAAATTAGTCTTTGAAATAAAATGACTTATAATATGGATTTTTAAATAATCAAGTTTTAATAGCGAAATTATAAATCATTGAAAATAAATAACTAACAATTATAAAAACCGTCCCCTAACGAGATGGATTTTAAGAAATTTAAAGATAACTACAATTATTCCTTTTTAAAGGATAATTTTGTTATGTTTGTGGTAGTTTCCTTATCAAGTTTATTCGCCTTTATTTATCAAGTCTATATAATAAGGAAACTATCTCCTAGTGAATATGGTATATTTAATTCCTTAATTTCTTTTTTAGTGATATTTTCTATTCCCCTTACTTCCCTTCAGACAGTGGTTGCGGATTTTACGAGTCGATATAGAGTAAATCATAATTTCTTAAAAATAAAATATCTCCTCTTTAATTTAACAAAGAAAACTTTTCTATTCAGTATATTTTTTCTTATATTTGTATTTTTATTTATGCCTTATATTAATAGTTTTTTAAAAATCCAATCATTAACTTTATTAGCAATCTTAGCATTTACTTTAGTATTCTATTTTTTCCTTCCCCTTATTCAGGGAACCCTCCAGGGATTAGAAAAATTTGGACATTTAGGGAATAATGTCATTATCCACAGTCTTTCCCGCCTAATTTTAGGAGTAATTTTAATTAATATAGGATTAAAGATAGGGGGTGCACTCTCCGCCTTTGCTATCTCCACACTGATTGCTTTATTAGTTCCTCTGTTTTTTTTAAAAAGATATTTAAATCAAAATCAAACTGTCAAAGAAGACTATAATTCAGGCGATCTCTATATAGGCAATCTTATAAAATATTTTTTGCCCACCGCAGTTGCTCTATTCTGTTTTGCTTTACTTACTAATATGGATGTGATACTGGTTAAACATTTTTTCTCCTCCAAAGAGGCAGGTTTTTATTCCATCTCCCAGATGATAGGGAAGATTGTTTTGCTTTTTCCTTCTGCTATTACGGTAGTTATGTTTCCTAAGGTATCCAGTCAGCAGGAGAAAAAAGAACCGACCCTATCCATTTTAAATAAAAGTTTAATTTTGACTTTAGGGCTTTCCCTTTTTATAATGCTAATAATTTTTATTTTTCCAGAGTTAATTTTAAAATTAATCAGTGGTAAAATATATTATGAATGTTTGCCTTTGATATACTGGTTTACTTTAGCGATGGTATTGTATTCTTTAGTGAATGTATTTTTATACTATCATTTATCTCTTAGAAACTTCTATTTTGTGCCCATACTAATTATATTTACTCTTTTAGAATTTGGATTGATTTGGATTTTTCATCGTAGTTTAACCGGAGTTGTGCAGATACTTACTTTACTTTCTTTTTTTATTTTAATCACTAATATATTCTTTATAAAATGCCAGAAGAACCTTTAATTTCTGTTGTTGTCCTTAATTGGAATGGTAAAAAAGTGATTGCCGATTGCTTAAATTCCTTACGCCATCAGACCTATAAGAATTTGGAGATAATTGTAGTGGATAATGCTTCTTATGATGGTTCGAGAGAAATGATTATAAATGATTTTCCCGAAGTCAAATTAATTGCCAACAGTAAAAATTTAGGTTTCGGAGGAGGAAACAATGTAGGGATAAATCAGGCAAAAGGTAAATTTATAATGATGCTTAATAATGATACTATACTTATGCCTGATTGTATAGAAGAACTGAAAAAGTCAATAGAAAAGGATAAGACTTTTGGTGCTTGCGCCTCCTGTATTTTATTAAAAGAAAATGGGTTAGTGGATGTGGCGGGGATTGCTATCTGTTTGGATGGGCTTTCTATTGGCAGGGGTAGGTTAGAAGATAAAGCTAAATTCAATAGAGAAGAAGAGGTCTTTTTTGCCAGTGATTGTGCCTGTTTATATAGAAAAGAAATGTTAGAAGATATTAAATTAAATAATGAGATTTACGATGAAGATTTTTTTGCCTATGCGGATGAGACGGATTTGGGCTGGCGCGCGCGTTTAGCGGGTTGGAAATGTATCTATAACCCTAAAGCAATTGTTTATCATCTCCATTCTGCCAGCACCAGCGACTATTCCAGTTTTAAAGCATTTTTAGTGGAGAGGAACCGTATCTGGGTGGCGATTAAAAATTTTCCTTTATTTATACTGTTATTGGGGATATTATATAATTTTAAACGTTATCTTTTTCAAGTCTATGCGGTCTTAAAAGGAAAAGGAGCAGCAGGAAGGTTTGTAAAGCAATCTAAGAAATTAGAACTTATCAGGATACTATTAAAAGCAAATATTTCTGCTCTCCAAGGGTTACCTAAAATGTTAAAAAAAAGAAAAGAGATTTTTAAAAAGAAACGCATCAGCAATAGAGAAATCTGGCAACTCTTTGAAAGGTTTGGGATGAGTGCAAAAGAGATTTCTTTAAAAGAATAAAGGAGGCAAATTTGATAATACCTGTTTTTAAACCGAGTTTTAGTAAAGAGGAATTAGAGGCATTAAAAGAGCCATTTAGGACCGGTTGGATCGGTTTAGGTCCAAAGACAAAGGAATTTGAAGAAAAATTCGCCCAATATATCGGAACCAGATATGCGGTAGGGCTTAATTCTTGTACCGCCGCTTTACATTTAGCCTTAAAACTTTTAGATATTCAGGATAAAGAAGTAATCACCACACCTTTAACCTTTATCTCTACCAATCATGCTATACTCTATAATGGTGGGATACCGGTATTCTGTGATATTGAGGAGGATACTTTAAATATCGATGCTTCTAAAATAGAAGCTTTGATTACTGATAAAACCTCTGCTATTGTGGTTGTCCATTATGGAGGCCATGCCTGCGATATGGATAAAATTTTAGATATAGCCAGAAGGTATAACTTAAAAGTGGTAGAGGATTGTGCCCATGCCTGCGGTGGTGAGTATAAAGGAAAAAAGTTAGGCACATTTGGCGATATTGCCTGTTTTAGTTTCCATGCGGTAAAAAATCTAGCTACCGGTGAAGGTGGTATGGTTACTACCGATAATCCTGAATATGATGCGCGTTTAAGAAAGTTACGTTGGTTAGGTATCTCCCAGGATACTTTTAGCCGCGAAGAAAAAGATACCAAAAGATACTCCTGGTATTATGAAGTAGAGGAGATCGGTTTTAAATACCATATGCACGATATTACCGCTGCTATTGGTCTGGTGCAGTTAAAAAAGTTAGATAAGATGAATAAAAGAAGGGAAGAGATAGTAAAAAGATATAACTTTGGTTTAAAAGATATACCTTGGCTAAAGACCCCTGTAGTTAAAGATTATGCAAAACCATCCTATCATAACTATGTGATAAAGACCCCATACCGCGACCAACTTAATGAGTATCTTAAAACCAAAGGTATCTCTACAGGTGTTCATTATATTCCCAATCATCACTATAAGATGTATAGAAAATTTAAAGCAGATGTTCCGGTATGTGAAAGGATCTGGAAAGAACTCTTAACTTTACCTTTATATCCTGATTTAAAAGACGAAGAGGTTGAGTTGATAATTAAAGAAATAAGAAGTTTTAAGCCGTAAATAGATGAAGGAGAAAATTATTTCTTTTTTAGAAGAAAATAAGTATGCAGTAATAGTTTTAGCAGCACTAGCAACATTAGTAATTTTTATAGCTGGGATTAGTTCGGAAGTTTGTCTAGGGGATGAAAATCTGCATTATCGTCTTGCCAAAAGTATTTTTTGCTTTCGCAAGATTATTTCAGTTGATCCCGCGTATAGCCAAATGGAAGTTAAATTTTATTATAACTGGCCGGCGCTTTGGCATGTGGTTTTAGCCTTCATCTGGAAATTATTTGGAAAAACTTCTTTTTTTCTTGCGCAGCTTTACCAGAGCGTTTACTATTTTTTTCTTGTTGTTTTCACTTATCTTTTTTCCTGCCAAATTATCGAGAAAAAAGCAGCGATCTATGCTGCTTTATTAACTGCATCTATACCGATGATAGTAAGTTTTAGTATTCTTTTTTATTTAGATGTTCCAGCTACTACATTTGCGGTATTATGTGCTTGGTTAATTTTTAATAACCGTTATTTCCTCGGGGGAATTACAATTGTCCTTTCGTACCTTTTAAAAACTAATATGTTTCTTTTCGTTCCGGTATATTTAATGTGGTTATTATTTAACTCTAAAGGTATTGTTGCGAAAATCAAAAATATCTTTTTCTTATTTTTGCCTATTTTTTTACTAGGGTCTGCTTATTTCTTTTGGCAAAAAAACCCCGCTTTTTATTATCAAATTATTACCAATGCCATAAAAAGAATTAAATATTTTAATTTTGCCAATCTTTTTTCTTTTAAAGAGTTCAATAATTCTTATTTACTTAACCCTATTGATATAATAAAATATTTTGGTTTATCAATTATCTCCCTTATCTTTTTGAATCTTTTTGTAAATAAGCCGTATAAAAAATATAGTAGGCAAAGAAACTTTATTTATCTTCTTTTGCTATTTTATATTATTGGTTTTGGAATAATTTTTGGTTTTTATACTGATATCCGTTATATTTTGCCAATTTCGCCTTTTTTGGCTATGTTGGTAGCAGAGCAATTCTTTAATCTTAAGCAAAAAACAAAGTTTATAATCATTGTATTATGTTTTATGCAGGTATTAAGTGTATCTTTTTATGTAAATTTTCAACGTCGGATTTCTCCTGAAGTAAAAGAAGGCTTTATTTTTTTAAAAGAAAATTTACCCAAAAATATAGGCGTAATTTATCCAGAATACGCAATGATGTTAGAAAAAACAGATTTACCTATTTATTGGCACTCGGTAGTAAATGAATTAAAAAAATTATTCTGGGAAGATAATAAATTAGAGGCAGTTGAATCTTTACGGCTAAAGAACATTAGGATATTGGTAGTGTTAAAATCGCGTGTTTACGATGATTCAAAATTCCATCATTTTGGGGGATACCCACTTTCTTTTATAAAAAAGATTTCCCAATTATCATTTTTGGAGCCTATTTTTGAAAACGGAAGTATGATAATTTTTAAAATATAACCTAACATTTTAAATTAAAAATAAAGAAAAATAATATGGAATATCTAAATTGTATTATTTGTAACGGAGAAAATACACAACAATTATTTTCTAAGAATGATAAATTAGGTATTAGTAACGAACAATTTAAAATTGTGAAGTGTAAAGGATGTGGATTGATCTATCTTAATCCTCGTCCAAAAGAAAGAGAAATTGGTAAGTTCTATCCACCTAATTATTCTTGGAGAGAACAAAAGCTTTCAGTTTCTAGGATTGGAAGAATATTCAACCTTTTAGAGAAGGCGTATAGGTTGCATCTTCTCAATTATGAAGTTAAAAAAGTATTAAAATTTACAGGGTTAAAACAAGCCAAGGTTTTAGATATCGGTTGTGGCACAGGAGATAGATTATTAGTTTTTAAAAAAAATGGCTTTGAAGTATATGGTATAGAGCCTTATTCTTCAGGAGACTATGGAAGGGAAAATTATCATTTAAAAGTTTATCAAAATTTTTTCCAGGCAAATTTTCCTGATAATTTTTTTGATATTATTACTATGTATAATGTATTAGAACATTTGCATCAACCTAAAGAAACGCTCTTAGAAGTTTATAGGATCCTTAAAAAAGAGGGTTTTTTAGTTATCCAGGTGCCTAATACAGATTCTCTACAATTTAGGCTATTTAAGAAGAGGTGGTCTGCCTTTGACCTTCCGCGGGATTTATACTATTTTAATCCCAATTTATTATCAAGGTTATTAACAAATATAGGATTTAAGGTTATTAAAATAGACCACTTTAATAATTTCTTTCATCCACCTACAATTGTGTTAAGTTTATTTCCGAATCTCGACCCTCAACTAATATGGAAATTAGAAGCACAAAAAGTTAATCTTTTTTGGAAAAGATTACTTTGGGCTATCTCTACTTTACTATTATCGTCTTTTGCGTATTTAGAAAGTTTATTATCTAAAAGCGCATCTATCGTGGTATATGTTAAAAAGAAGTAAGAAATAATGATTGGGCGGTTGATTAAAATTTATATAGAATCAATTTTATTCTTTAGATATTGGTTTTGGAAAATAATTGTCCATTTTGCAGGAGGAAAGATAGGTAAAAGAGTTAGAATATACGACCATGTGAAGTTGATTACACGAAAAGGTAGACCTTTATTTATTGGAGATAATGTAAGTATTCTTTGTGGAGTAGTAATTTCTACTTCTGAATCTGGCAGATTTACAATCGGTAATAATGTGTACATTGGTGAGTATTCGGTACTGAGTAGTAATGAAGAAATTATTATTGAAGATTATGTTTTAATTGGACCACATACAAATATTGTAGATTTTGACCACATTTTTGATGATGTTAATTTGAAGATATCATTAAATAAATATAAAACCAAAAAAGTCATAATTAAAAAGGGAGCTTGGCTTGGATGTAACTGTTGTATTCTAAAGGGAGTTACCATTGGTGAAGGCGCTATTATAGGAGCAGGTTCAGTAGTTACTCAAGATATACCTTCATATTGTATAGCAGTTGGTAACCCTGCTAAAGTTATTAAAAGATTAATTAATGATAATAAGTAAAAAGACAGTTTTCACCGCCATTATATTTTTCACATTAACTATCTTAATTACAGGATTGTTTTCTGAACTTTGTTTAGGGGATGAAGTATATAATTTCCGTTTCGCTAAATATATTTTTCTTACTGGTAAACGGGTTTCTTATGACCCTCTTTATGGAATTAACAATTTTCCTGTTTATTATTTTACAGCTGCTCCATTATGGCACTTTCTTCTTGCTTACCTCTGGAAGACCATCGGTTATATTTCTATCCCCTTAGCCCAGGTTTACCATATTTTTTATTATCTGTTATTGGTTTTTTTTACTTATTTATTAGGGAAAGAGTTATATACCGAAAAAGAAGGGCTATATGCTGCTTTATTTATTTCTACTCTTCCCATGGTTATTAGTTTCAGTATTTTATTTTATCTTGACGTTCCTCTCGCTGCTTTTAGCACTCTTTGCTTTTTGTTAATAAAAAAACAAAAATTTATTTTAGCAGGGATTATTTTTGGAGTGATGTTTTTAACTAAAATAACAGCCATCTTTTTTGCTTTAGGTTTCATTCTGCTTAATTATTATTATTCCCTCACCCAAAAATTATCGGTAAAAGTTAAAAATATTTTTACATTTTCTTTTTTCTCGACAAGCATCATTTTTTGTGATTTTATGTGGCGGTATACTCATTTACGCGTACCAAATGTAGTAGGAGGAGGATTTGTTAGTACAGAAGTTAAGGCAAGATTAGTAAATGTTCCTTTTGTAAATAAAATTAAGCCAGTAACTGAATATTTAAATTCTTATTTATATAACCCATTAGATATTATTAAATATTTAGGAATTATTTTTTTAACAATGTTTATTTTGTATTTTATTTTTAGAAAATTCCAAAAAGATGATATTAAGATTTTTATACCTATCTTAAGTTATATGTTAGGATATATATGTATATTTGGTTTAGGATCGGATATTCGTTACATGATGCCAATTATTCCGTTTATGGTTATTTTGGCTTCAAAAACAGCTGTTACTTTATTAAAAAATAATAGAAAATTAAATTTATTATTACTCTTATTATGTTTTTTGCAGTTATTTAGCGTTTGTTTTTATGTCTTTTGGAAACGTAGAATTTCTCCAGAAATTAAAGAGGGTTTCGCTTATATCAAAACAAACATTCCTCAGCATGCTTTAATTATGTATCCAGAAGAAAACCTCTTATTAGGAACAGAACGTAGGATAATTTGGGGTAGTTTAAAGAACTTTCAAGCTATTTTTTGGGCTGACACCGATAGCGAATTAATAAAGTATCTTAAGGAAAATAATGTAGATTATATTGCAGTCAAAAAAACACGCATTTATGACGATTCTAAAGTGCATCATTTTGGAGGTTACCCTAAATCTTTTGTAGAGAAATTAAAGAAAAGCAATTTATTCTCTTTGGTTTTTAGCAATAGTCAGATAGATATCTGGAAAATAAATTATGCATCTTAAACGCAAGGAAATTTCTAAGGATGAGGAATTAATTGATTTTATCTCTGTTAATTCTAAGTGTATTTTTAATTCTCCTGAGTGGTTCCGTGTTTTAGAAGAAGGTTTTGGTAGTCCTATGATAGGATACTGTTTTTATGATGGAAATAAGCTAAAGGCAATTCTACCAGGAATAATTTTTGATTTTAAGATAGTCAAAATATTTTATTCCAATATTCCTTACGGAGGATTAATAGGCGATGCGAAGGTGCTTAGTGAATATTTTAGCCTTTTAAAAAGTCAATTTCTAAAAGATAAGATAGATGTATTTTGTTTGACTAAAAAATCAGATGATTATTACTCATTGCCAAATAAATATAAAATTCGTTCTGCTTATCAGCATATTATAAATATCCAGGGATTAACTTCTGAAATACTTTGGCAAAATTATAAAAAAAGAGTAAGACGTGATATTCGAAAGGCTGAAAAATCAGGAATTATAGTACGACCCATTAAAGATAGAACTGAGGTTGAATTAATGTATAAGCTTTATTGCCGAACAATGGAGCGCAACCATTCTTATGTTGTTTGGAACAAGAGAATTATTGATTCTATATATGATAACTTTATTTTACAGGGTAAATCTACAATAATTTTTGCAGAGTTTAAAGGTAAGGTTATAGCAGGGATAATCTTAATATATTCTGAGGATACTGTTTATTATTTTATGAATGGTTCACTTTCAGAGTACCTTACTTATTGTCCCAATGATATTCTTTTACATACAGCTATAAATATTGGCATAGAGAAAAAATTTAGGTTTATAGATTTAATGACTACTTATGGGTCTGATAAGAAATTAGCTAGTTTTAAAGAGAAATGGGGAGGTAAACGATTGGATTTTTTTATCTTAGAAAAGGATTTTAATTTTTTTAGAAGTTTCTTATGGAATTTGGGTTTAGGATTAGTGAAGACACCGTTAGGCTATAAATTGTTTAAGTTATTTCAAAACATTACAGAAACTTATCGAAAACAAGATTAGATTACTATGTTAATATAAATCGAGAAAATGTTTGTTAAGACTAATAAAATTTTATGAAGATTTGTATAACCTGCTCTTCAGGCGGACATTTAACACAAGCGTTAGCCGTTTTGGAGGCTTTTGAAGGCGAAGATTATTTTTTAGTAGTTCATAACTTCCCTTCAATTAAAAAAAGTAAATTTGAGGGATATGGATTTAGTAAAGTTTATCGTTTAAGAGTATTATTTAATTATAATCTACCTTTAAAGATTTTGCCTAAATTCAAGTTATTATTAGGTTGTTATATAACTATTTTCTTTAATATTTTTGAGATTATTTTTATTTTCTTAAAAGAAAGACCAGATATTATTTTTTCTACAGGAGCAGAAATAGCAATTCCTATGTTCTATTTAGGAAAGATTCTATTTAAAACTAAACTTATTTTTCTTGAGTCTCTTACAAGAATAGAAGATATATCAGGCACTGGAAAGGTAGTAATGCCCATCGCGGATTTGTTTCTTGTACAGTGGTTAACTCTAAAAGAAAAATATAAAAATCAAAATAAAATTTTATACAAAGGTTCTCTCGTATGATTTATGTTACAGTTGGAAGCTCAGAGAAGGGTACGGAATTTGATCGACTCATTAAAAAAATAGATGAGTTGGCAAAGGATATTAGTGAAGAAATAATAATGCAAATAGGCTCTTCTAATTATATTCCTAAGAATACAAAATATTTTCGTTATTGCTCTTACGAGAAATCTCTTTCTTTTTTCAGTAAAGCTAAATTAGTAATAGGACATTGTGGTTCCGGAACAATTATAAATGCTATAAAGTTTAATGTTCCTTTGATTATTGTCCCTAGAAAGTTACAGTACGGTGAATTAGATACAGATGATCATCAATTAATATTAGCTAGAAAATTAGAAGAAACCCATTACAAAATTAAAATTATTTATGAGGTCAATGATTTAGAAGATGCAATAAAACAGATGTTAAACAATCAATACAATATAACCCTTAATGAAAGTAGTTACTTAAGAAAAGAGAGTTTAATTAAGACAATTAAGGATTTTATTCAATCTCTCAAAAAATAAAATTTTTAAATGGAACAAGTTTTATTTTTAAATTTCCATAATTTAGTAAAAATTAAAATAAAAATAGGTTTATCTTATTTAAGTAAAAAAATTTTTTATAAAAATCTTTTTGCAATGTATAAAAGATATAAAGTTAATTCTTTGAATTCTTTTGATTTAATTATTAATATAAATATTCCTTCTCAAAATAGTTTAAAATTAAATAGGAATAAAGATTTTTTTATAGATAATAATTATATCTTCAGTAAATATAAAAGGAAATTTACCTTAGTCAAAGTTGAGATTATGAGTGTAGAGGATAATCCAACTCAAGTAAATATAATGACAAATATAATTGGTAAAATTATATTCCCCACAGCCATCATAAATTCATTAATAGCTTTGAAACTTAATCTTAAAGGTATTTGTTTTGTTCATAGTTCAGCAGTTTCTAAAAATGGTGTCGGGATTATATTTGCGGGTGAAGGTAGTAGTGGTAAAACATTTCTTGTTATAGAATCTTCCAAAAGAGATTTTTACTTATTGGGTGATGATTTTATATTTATAGGTAATAAAGAAATATATAGTTTTATTAGGCCTTTAAGTTTAGAATATTATCATCGAAAATTGTTAAATCAGCACTTGGCTTTACATAAAAAAATAGAATTAATATTAAAAAAAATTATTTCTTTATTTACTAAGGGATATATATCTTTATTAACAGATATAGAGATTGATAAAATTTTTAATAATCACCTAATAGATAGAATACCTATTAAAAAAATATATCTTCTTGATAAAAGCAATACTTTTGATATTGAGATACTTAAAGAAAAAAATTTTTTAATAGATATTATTTTAAAGGATACTCAATTGATATTTGACTTTTTATATAAAGTAACAGAAAAATACTCTTTATTTTACCCTAATACGTATTTTGCTAAGTTTTGGGATATTTTGAAGATGAATTTAAGGCACAATTTTAACGAATTACCATGCTATAAAATTACTACTCCTTTTGCTATTGGGCATAATATTTTAGAAAAAATTTTTGAACACATTGATTTTAATTAATATGCAATCTTTAAATAAAAACTATCCAGCAAAAGAGAGATATCAAGATTATAAAGTAGCGCAATCTTACGATAAGGAAAGATTTTCGAGTTTTTTAGGTAGAATAGTTGACAGATTAGAAAAACATGCTTTAAATAAAGCGTTAAAGCATATTGATAAAAATAGTTTGATATTAGATTTGCCTTGTGGAACAGGAAGAATAACTGAATTTTTGCTTCAGAAAGGATATTTTGTTGTTGGTGCAGATATCTCTGAAGCTATGATTGCTATAGCCAAGGAAAAATTGCAAAAATTTTCTGGTTTTAAGGGAATTTTTAGAACGGATGCAGAAAATTTATCTTTCTTAGATAAATCTTTTGATTATTCTGTTTCAGTAAGATTAATGGGGCATCTGCCACCCGATATAAGGATAAAGATTCTTCAGGAGATGAGAAGAGTTACCAAGAAACAAATCGTAGTAACTTTCTATATAACAGACCTTTTTACTAAAATTAGTAAATTTATTCAAAGAAAAGGTAAAAAAATAGACCAACCTTTGTATCCTATTCCGATGCGATATTTAGAAGATGAGATTAGTAAAGCGGGCTTAAAAATTGTAAAAATAATTCCCATGTTGAAATTTATTTCTGAATGTCATTATTTGATATTGGAGCCAAAAACAGATGAAACTTTTCGATTATTTAAATAGACTTATAACAATTACTCCTTATACTTTTAGGTCAATTATTAAAAAATATTTGTTGGGCCAATCATTATTTTACTATTTATATAATCTTTATATAAAAAAAGTAGAAATAAAAAAATTTAAGAAAGAGTTTAAACCTAAGGTTGTGTATATTGAAATTACTAACTGTTGTAATGCAGATTGTATAATGTGCGTAAGAAAAGAGATGACACGCAAGATAGGTTTTATGGATTTAGAGTTATATAAAAAAATAATTGATGAATGTGCAGTTTGGAATGTAAATGAGATAAGATTGCATAATATTGGTGAACCATTGCTTGACAAATTTTTAGTAGAAAGAATCGTATATGCTAAAAAAAAGAAAATTCCTAAAATAGTATTTTATACTAACGGTTCTCTTTTAAATCCAAGTTTATCTAAGGAGATAATTCTTGCTGGCATCGATGAAATATTTATTAGTTTAGATGCTACAAATAAACATACCTTTGAGAAAATTAGAAAAGGCTTAAAATATGAACAAGTTTTAGACGGGATACAATCTCTTTTAGCTATTAAAAGTAGAAGAAATCTTGTTTCTCCAAAAATCTTTCTTGCTTATACCTGTATGGATTTAAATCGCAAAGAGATTAATTCCTTTAAACTAAAATGGCAAAATTTAGTTGATAATATTTATTTTTGTGATATTTGCGATTGGGGAGGGCAAAAAATAATACATTCTAATATTTATCATTTTAAAAGAAAATGGCCTTGTGTTTATTTATGGAAAACAATGTTTATTTTGTGGAACGGTGATGCAGTGCCTTGCTGTTTAGATTTTGATGGGAAAATTAAATTAGGAAACGCTAAAGAAGAATCGATACCAAAAATATGGATTAATGATAAGTATCAAAATATAAGAAGGTCACATTTGAACCATTTATTAGATAGTATTCCACTATGTAAGCATTGTACATCAAATAGATTGTGGTCACAGTATGATTAATATTAAAATAAGACTTATTAATCGTCATATTTTAATTTTTATTTTATTATTTTATTCCTTTTTATTATTATTTCTCGGTTTAAAAACAGAATTATCTATGGGTGATGAGATTCACCATTTTAATTTAGCAAAAAATATTTTTTATTTAAAGAGGCGTCCTGCTTATGATCCTCTATATGGGGACCCAGCCTTAAGAATGCCAGGAGCGATGTATTATTTTGAGACACCTTTATGGCATATCATATTAGCGGGTGTTTGGAAAATATTGGATAGAATTTCATTCAAAGTAGCACAGTTCTATCAAATAATATATTCTTTCCTTTTATTGTTTTTTACTTATCTATTAGGAAATAAACTCTATAGTGAAAATGAGGGAGTATATAGTGTTTTAATCGTTGCTACTATTCCAGCAGTAATACTATTTTCTGTTTTATTTTATCTTGATATACCTTTAACGGCGTTTGTAGTCCTATGCTTTTTGCTATTTATAAATAAACAATTTTTCTGGGCAGGTATAATAGCAGGTTTAGGTTATCTTATAAAAATAAACTTTTTATTTTTATTACCCTCATTTATATTCCTAATATTATTCTTTAAATTCGGGGAGACTGAGAAAACAATTTTTAGAGAAAAAATAAAAAGAATTTTTATTTTTATCTTTCCTAATATTTTATTAATGCTACCTGATCTTCAATTTAGGTATACACATTTCCCTAGCATATTTTTTATTAAAGATCCATTGATAGGCCCTCATGCAGAAATTCTCTATCAAAATCCTCCTGTGATATGTTATACAAATTCAACTATTTTAAACTTCTTTGATATAATAAAATATTTTGGTATTGTTTTGATAGGTTTATTTTTATATTTTCTTTTAAAGAGATTTAATGAGTATAAAGATCTATTTTTATTGATTCCAATTATTACTTATTGTTGTATGTTTCTTTTTATATTTAAAAAAGGTTTAGATTTAAGATATTTATTACCCATTATACCATTTTTAGCAATACTAAGTTCAAAATCACTAATTTATTTAAAAAAAAGAAGTATTAAGATATTTATTCTAATTATAATTACTTGTGTTGTTCAGTTTATCGCTACCTTTATTTTTATTTACAATCATAGACGGATTCCACAAGGCGTAAAAGAAGCTTTCCAATATGTAATAAATTATATTCCACAAGATAAATTTATTATGTATCCCGAGGACAATATTACTGAATATACAGGTAGAAAAATGCAATGGGGTAGATTTCAATATATGCCTTATTTATTTTGGCAAGCAAATGAAAAAGAGGCAAAGAATATATTATTAAATATTAATAAAACAGAATATATTATGATTAAAAAAACGAGAATCTATGATGATACCAAAATACGCCATAAAGGCGGTTATCCCAAATCTTTTATAGAAAAACTTCCTAATTTTTCTTTTTTAAAATTAATCTTTGATAATAAAGAAATTAGCATATGGAAAGTAGAAGAATAATTACTTTTTGTTTCTTTTTAAACACTTAAAATTAATATCTATTAATATCTTATGAGTAATAAAAAATTCAATGAAGGTATGTCTAAGTGGTTATCTATAAATAATTATGGACTGAAGCGATATAAGTTTATTGCCAGTTTCTTTAAGGATATTAAAGGAAGGCTACTTGATGTTGGCTGTTGCCGTGGCGATTTAAGAAGTTATCTTTCCCAAGAGATAGAGTATTTTGGTATAGATGGAATAGAAAATAATTTTAAAAATTATATAAAAGTTGACTTAAATGGCAAAATTTTACCCTTTAAAGATAAAACATTTGATGCCATAAATTGTTCAGCAGTATTGGAGCACCTGTTTTATCCTTTAGAACTGTTAAAAGAGATGAAAAGAATTTTAAAAGATGATGGTATTCTGTTGATATCATTGCCAAACGATAAAGGTTTAAGTGCTTTATTTTCTCAGATATTTTTAGATATAGAGCCATACGATAAAAATATTTATGGACATCATTGGCGATTTAGCATTAAGACAGCAAGAGAATTTTTCCAGAAAGAATTTAAAATTATTAAAGAGGCTGCTGAATTTGGACCACTTTTTAGAAAATATTTATCCTTTTTAAAATTTAAGCCATTCTGTACTGAATGGTTTATGTTAGGAATTAAAAAATAAAATGCAGAATAAAATCCTTATAATTTTGCCTGCTTTTAATGAAGAGAAAAGTATCGCTGGGATAATTGACGATATAAAAAAGAATGTACCTGAAGCGGATATCTTAGTGGTAAATGATGGTTCTTTTGATAACACTTCAAAGGTAGCAAGAGAAAAAAATGTTTTTGTCATAGATTTGCCTTTTAATTTAGGTATCGGTGCAGCGGTACAGACAGGATTTAAATTTGCACACCGAAACGGATACACTATTGCTGTCCAATGTGATGCGGATGGACAGCATCCTGCTTATCAGATAAAGAACTTAATCTCTGCTTTACAAGAAAATAATGTGGATATAGTAGCGGGCTCACGTTTTTTAAGAAAATACAGTTATAAGTCCAGTATTCCCCGTCAGATTGGGATATTTTTGTTCTCCAAACTTTTATCCTTTATCACTAAAACTAAACTTACCGATACTACCTGTGGATTTCGTGCTTTTAATAAAAAGGCAATTGAGTTTTTTTCTCAATATTATCCTTGTGATTATCCTGAGGTGGAAGCGTTGGTTTTAGCCCATATGCAGAATTTAAAGATTAAAGAGATCCCTATAAGGATAATGGAACGCAAGGCAGGTGTTTCTTCTATTGGTTTCTTCAGTGCTTTTTATTATACAATTAAGGTATTTTTGGCGGTAATAATTGATTTATTTGAGAGTTTTCATATAAAAAAGAGATAAAATTATGCTGAGGATAAGGATCATTATTGGTTTGATAAGTTTATTTTTTTTAGTAATCATTTTTGAGGCAATCCGCAGAAGAAAATTTATGGAAAAATATGCCCTTTTATGGATAATTTCGGGTTTAGTTATGTTGATTTTTAGTCTCTTTCCGGAAATTTTATTTAGATTTTCCCATTTTTTAGGTCTTTATTATCTGACTGTGCTTCTTTTGGTCTGTTTTATTTTTCTTCTATTGATATTATTTTATCTTTCTATCGCTATATCTCAACTTACGGAAAAAAATAAGGAATTGGCTCAGGAGATAGGTCTTTTAAAGGAAAAATTTGATAGGCTTAAAAAAGAAACTAAAGAAGAAGAAAATGAAGCTACTTAATTTATTGCAAAAGACAATTGAGTTTTCGTTGTATTTGGTTATTTTTTCTATTCCTATTTCTATTGCCATAACTAATATTGGAATTGGTCTGGCTTTAATTTTTTGGTTGATAAAAAAAATTATTACTAAAGATTGGCAATTTAAAAAAACTTCTATAAATATCTTTTTGTTTTTACTTCTTTTAGTTTCCCTGGCTTCAATCATTAATTCTTATTCTTTAATCTCAAGTTTAGAGGGGATACAAAAATTAGCAAAATATTTATTTTTATTTTTTATTTTAGTAGAAACTATGGATAATAAGGAGAAATTAAAAAGATTACTTTGGGCAGGAATATTGGGTTTATCTTTGGTTTCTATAGACGGGATATTTCAATACTTTACAGGAAAGGATTTTATCAGGGGTTATTCGATTGCTGGTGCTTTCTCCTATCTTGGGCAAATTGGATTCGGACGCATAAGGGCTTCTATGCATAACCCTAATGATTTTGCCTGTTATCTTATTACTTTTATTCCTATGGTATTGAGTTTATTTTTGTATTATGCCAAAGGTAGAAAAAAACTATTTTTAGGATTGATTTTTCTATTTTCTTTTTTCTGTATGTTTCATACAAATTTTCGGGGCGCAGGGTTAGGGTTTTTGGTAATAGTAATTTTACTTTCTTTTATAAAAAAAGATTTAAGGTTAATTATTGGGCTTTTGATATTTCTTTTAATATTATTAATTTTCTTACCCAAACCACTTCTTTTTTGGTTAGTTACTAACCCCAACCCTTATGATTTTTTTGTAGAAGATATGGGCAGACGCCAGCATTGGCAGACAGCGATAAATATGATTAAAAAACATCCTTTTTTGGGAATAGGAATAAATACTTTTTCTATAAGTTATGCCAGGTATAAATCAGCCTTTGACCCTTTTGTAGGGTTTTATGCGCATAATTCTTATTTACATCTGGCAGGAGAGATTGGTTTAGGGGGGCTTTTGATTTTTATTTTAATGCTTCTGGTAATAATAAAAAACTGGATAAAAAGTTATAAAAAAATACCCGATAAAGAATTAAAGGAAATCTCTTTAAGCGTATTTCTGGGTTGGATAGGTTTTTTGGTAGCAGGGATTTTAGAATCAAGTTTACAGATTTCCAATTTAGCGGTTCTTTTCTGGTTTATGACTGCTTGGCTTACTTCATTAACCAAGCTGGGGGGGGACGGTTCCTGGTGAAATTAATTATTGAAATACAATAAGTTATAACTACCCATTTTCTAATTTCAATTTCATAATTTGCTTTTTATTTTAATAGATAAAAGTTAGGTAAGTTAATTTTTTAGGTATCTTAGGTGTTTAGAGGAAAAACGAAACAAAAATTATACGC
>Ga0078972_1008735_pt1 | contig 20809 bp, 17 predicted proteins | sample YelNatPaOPGAMG01_FD_67568 | JGI IMG/M metagenome (GOLD analysis project Ga0078972, IMG submission 67568) | Hot spring thermophilic microbial communities from Obsidian Pool, Yellowstone National Park, USA - OP-RAMG-01 (SPADES assembly) (version 2) | ecosystem: Environmental > Aquatic > Thermal...
GGAGGAAGAGCCGGTGTCAAACTCGATGTGGCCGTTGCTGGAGACGTAGAACTGGGTCTTGCCCACGCCGTAGAAGTTGAAGGTGAAGCCGATGGGGAAGGGACCGGCGTAGGAGTCGTCGGTCAGGCCCGGGATGAGGGTGCCGGTGGTATGGATGTCGACGTAACTGAAGGGCGCGGTCTGGCCGACATAGCCAAACCCGTCCGGGCCAGGCCAGACAGCCTGAGGGATGCTTACGGCGAGGCCGGCTGGCGCGATTCCCGTAGAGAGCGCCTGCCGCAGGGCACCTTGGCCCGGCGCTGGTCCCTGGGCTATCGCCGAAGGGCCCGTGCCCGCAAACAGGAGGAACACCCCCAGGATCGCCCAAAACCGCTTCATGATCACCCTCCTGATTCGGGAAAACCTTGCCCTCCCTGGCGTGAAAGATCCCGTATCCTTCAGAGGCCTTGCTCAGGGGAAAACCGCCCTGAAAAAGGTAACCGCTCTCACCCCCTTTCAGATGCAAGCAGCAGAGGAACCCGCTCCACACAGGGATACCGGCGCGAAACCGCTTTTCATTCTTATTATACTCCCTATGTCAAGTAGGTGCCCCATTCTTTGGCCTTCCCCCACCCCGAGCTTGCCCACCCCGGGGCCTTGTGATAGAATGCCCGGGGAGGTGATATCTTGGAACGTCCTTTCTTGCCCTCCGGCCTACGGCGACTGATCGAGCCGCTCATCGAGGGGTATGCGGCGCTGAACCGACGGCTGTGGGTTTTGATCGTGCCGATCGGGCTCGATCTGTTCCTCTGGCTGGGGCCCCGTGTCTCCCCCGAGCGCCTGGCGGAGGCGCTCCGGGCGGTGGTGGCGAGTGTCCCCCAGGTCGATCCAGCCCAAGGTACCCAGGTTATGGAAGCGCTTCGGGAATGGGGCCAGACGGCTAACCTCTGCCATCTCCTTTCGGCGTACCTGTTGCCATTGTTCGTTCCGCGACTGGGTACTGCTGAGCCGCCCGGCTATGCACCTCCTCGGTGGGCACCGGAGCCCGCGTGGATGTTGTTGTTGCCGGTGGTAGCGCTCCTCCTCGGCCTACTCTTCTGGAGCCTGTACATCACGCCACTGGCAGACCTCGTCCGGGGCAATCCGCAGCGCGGAACCGCTCTCCTGACACGGATGCTGCGCACTTGGGGCCGGATGGCAAGGTTGCTCGCCGTGGTCGCCTTTGGCTGCGTTGTCTTCCTGCTTCCGGCGGGATTCCTGGCCAGCCTGAGTGCGCTCCTGAGCCCCGGCCTTGCCGCCCTGATGTCGTTTCTGGGTCTCGCCTTCCTGCTATGGATCCTGTTTTACCTCTACTTTGCGCCCTCAGCCGTCCCTTTCAGTGGCGTGGGACCACTGCGCGCCATCTATTACAGCCTGCAGGTCGTACGCTCGAATTTCTGGCAAAGCCTCGGCTTCGTCTTGCTCGTCACGTTCATCCGCCTGGGGACAGCCGCCCTATGGCAGCGATTGGGCAACTACCCTGCTGGGGTCGTCGTGGGCATCCTCGGGAATGCTTACATCGGCGGAGGGCTGGCGGCCGCCTGTCTCATCTTTTACCGGGAGCGGTTGCGAATGTGGCTTACGGGACGGGATCGGGGTAGACAGAACGCCCGGTATCTGGCATAATACGAACAGACGTTCGGTCCTTGGGGTGGCGCGATGGCGGATCTAGTCCAGCATAGTTATGAGGCCAAGGACATCCAAGTCCTGGAAGGGTTGGAGGCGGTGCGTCGTCGCCCCGGGATGTATATCGGCTCGACCGACATCCGGGGCCTCCATCACCTGGTTTGGGAAGTGGTGGACAACAGCGTGGACGAGGCGCTCGCGGGGTATTGCCGCAACATCGAGATCACCATCCACCCCGATGCCAGCGTCACCGTCGAGGATGACGGCCGGGGCATCCCGGTGGACGAGCATCCCAAAGAGAAGCGCTCGGCCCTGGAAGTAGTGATGACCAAACTGCACGCCGGAGGCAAGTTCGGGGAAGGTGGCTACAAGGTGGCATCGGGGCTGCACGGTGTGGGTGTTTCCGCAGTCAACGCGCTTTCGGAGTGGCTCCGTGTGGAGGTGCGGCGCAACGGGCGGCGCTATGCACAGGAGTACCGGCGTGGCCAGCCCACGATGCCGGTAACCGACATCGGGCCGGCGGAAGGGACAGGAACCAAGACCACCTTCCTGCCCGACCGCGAGATCTTTGGGCAAGTGGACTATCAATTCAAGGCGCTCGCTCAACGCTTCCGTGAGATGGCCTTCCTGACGCGTGGCCTGCGGATCCATTTTTGCGACGAACGGGTCGATCGGGAGCTGACGTTCTATTTCGAGGGGGGCATCCTTTCCTTCGTACGTTACCTCACACGTGGCCTGGAGCCGCTGCATGCCCAGCCGGTCTACATCGAGCGCACGATCGATTCCACCCAGGTAGAGATCGCCCTTCAGTACACGGATACCTACCGCGAGCTCGTGCTTTCGTTTGCCAACAACATCAATACGATCGAGGGCGGGACCCACTTGACGGGTTTCCGCGCAGGGCTGACGCGTTGCCTGAACGACTATGCCCGCCGCGTGGGCATCCTGAAGGAAAGCGACCCCAACCTGAGCGGCGAGGATGTGCGCGAGGGACTGGTAGCCATCGTCAGCGTGAAGCTGCTCGAACCGCAGTTCGAAAGCCAGACCAAAATCAAACTGGGCAACAGCGAGGTCAAGGCGTTCGTGGAGGCTGCGGTGGTGGAAGGGTTGGGGGCTTTCCTCGATCAAAACCCGCAGGAGGCGCGGAGGATCCTGGAGAAATGCCTGACCACGATGCGGGCACGAGAGGCGGCACGCAAAGCCCGCGATCTGGTCGTGCGCAAGGGCGCCCTGGACGGCTTTGCGCTTCCAGGCAAGCTCGCCGACTGCACCGAGCGCGACCCGGAGAAGGCAGAACTGATCATCGTGGAAGGAGAATCGGCCGGGGGCAGCGCCAAGCAGGCACGGGACCGGCGGTTCCAGGCCATCCTGCCCCTCCGCGGGAAAATCTTGAACGTTGAAAAGGCGCGCCTGGACAAGATGCTGGACAACGCGGAGATCCGGGCGCTGATCACCGCGATCGGGACGAACATCGGCGACCAGTTCGATCTGAGCCGCCTGCGCTACGGCCGGATCCTCATCGCCACCGATGCCGACGTCGACGGAAGCCATATCCGCACGCTGCTGCTCACCTTCTTCTTCCGTTACATGCAGCCGCTGATCGAACGGGGGCACCTCTACTTCTGCCAGCCACCCCTGTACCGGATCAACGACGGGAAGAAGGACGTGTGGCTCTATAGCGAGGAGGAAAAGGACCAGTACCTGGCACGCCTGCCCGAAGGACGAAAGGTGACCATCCAGCGCTACAAAGGGCTGGGAGAGATGAACCCGGAGCAACTATGGGAGACCACGCTCAACCCGGACAACCGCGTCCTCTATCAGGTCACCCTGGAGGACGTGGTAGAAGCAGAAGAGGCGTTCTCTGTCCTCATGGGGAACGATGTCCTTCCCCGCCGCCGTTTCCTCCAGACCCACGCGGCCAACGTCCGCAACCTCGACGTCTAGGGCTTCAGATGTGAAGTTCGACGATATCTCCGTCCTGCAGCACATAGTCGCGCTGCACGATCTGGCCCGGGAACAAAGCGCTGCCCCAGATGCGAGCGCACTTGAGCTTCTCCAGGAACTCCTTATGGATCTTGCCGGCAAGATCGGCCACCGTGCTGCCTTTCTTGAGGACAAAGGGGGCATCCAGGTCGGGTTCCTTGCCCGGCACCTTGGTATAGACGCGCACGATCCCCAAGAGGTCGAACACCGCCCGCTTCAATAGGTCCAGGTTGCGGCCGGTCACGGTCGAGATGGGCAACAGGGGCCATTCTTCTTCGAGCAGGGCACGGAAAATCTGAAAATCTTCGTCCGTGGTTTCATCGTCGCACTTGTTCACCAAGACGAGGAAGGGAAGGAAGACCGCCCCACGCGAGTCGGGGAAACGATCCCGTCGCTGCGCCGGGACGATCCGGTGCTCCTCGAGCAAGGAAACCGCTTCCTCCAGTTGGGAGAACGGATCGGTCTGGAGGTCCACCACCAGGAGCACCAGATCCGCACGACGGATCAGCTGCAAGAGTTGCGGTTCTACGAACTCGCGGCTGAGCGGAGGGGTATCGATGAGCTGCACCTGGATGTTCTCGATGGCCATCATGCCAGGAGTAGGCTCCCAGGTGGTGTATGGGTAATCGGCCACCTCGGGCGTGGCGTTCGTCAGAGCAGCGACAAGGGAGGACTTGCCCACGTTGGCCGGCCCCACGACCACTGCCTGCCCAGCTCCCTCGCGCTCGATCTGGAAGGCGCTTTCGCGCTGGGTCCGTTTGCGGGGTGCTTGTGCTTCCGCGCGGAGCTTGGCGAGTTTCCGCTTCAGGTCGCCGCGCAGCTTCTCCGTGCCCTTGTGCTTCGGGATGACGCTGAGGAGCTCCTGAAGGCAGGCGATACGCTCCGCCGTGGTGGTCGCGGCCCGGAAACGATCGTAAACCTGAAAATACTCCGGTGGAAGGTTCGTGGGCATCGCTCTTCCTCGCCGCCCTGCTACCCGGTGGCGGTTCCGGGAGTGATTATACCATACCTCGCGCGACGCGGGTATTGACAGCGCTAGGCACCTATGGTATAATGTTAGTTGGTTGCCTCAACCAACTAATTGGCCCCGTGGGGGTGGCTGTGCCTCAGCGCAACCGCTACCAGACCGGAGACCAAAGCTTCGTTCGGCAGATGAACCTTTCCGCGATCCTACGCCATCTGCGCGAACAGGCACCGATTTCCCGAGCCGCGCTGGCGCATTTGACGGGCCTGAACAAGACGACCGTTTCCAGTCTGGTGGGCGAGCTGATTGAGCGGCAGTTCGTCCGCGAGATCGGCCTGGAATCGACGGGGGCGGGGCGTCCCGCCATGATGCTCGCCCTGAACCCAGCGGCTGGGTACATCCTCAGTGGGGAAATCGGGGTCGACTTTATCTCGGTGATCTGCACCGACTTTGCTCCCCAGATCCTTTGGCGGCACACCGAAGAGATCGATCCGGCGATGGGCCAGCGCGAGATCATCCAGCGAGCGCTGGCCCTTTTGCATCAGGCAGACGAGGCCGGCCGCCAAGCTCAGGGGACTTTCCTCGGTCTGGCACTAGGTGTTCCAGGACTTGTGGACCGGGCCTCGCGAACGCTCCTCTTTGCCCCGAACCTCAAGTGGGAAAACGTCCCCTTGGGGGACATTCTTCATACCTCTTTCGGTGTCCTCCCCTTTGTAGACAACGAAGCGAACATGGCGGCGCTCGGGGAACATTATTTCGGCGCTGCCCAGGGGTATCAGGAGGTGCTCTACATCAGCGCCGGCGTGGGGCTGGGAGGCGCCGTGGTGCATAACGGCCTGGTCTTTACGGGTGTGACCGGGGTTGCGGGCGAGTTTGGCCATATGACCATGGACCCGGACGGGGAGCCCTGCAACTGCGGAAACCGCGGCTGTTGGGAAACACAGGTCAGCCAACGCGCCCTGTTCCGGCACGTCCGTAGGGCCATCCGGCAGGGAGAGCGCAGCTGCCTTGTGGAGTGGACAGGCGGCGACCTGGAGCAACTGACGGTGCCAATGGCTGTGCGCGCGGCCCGAAGCGGCGACACGGTAGCCCTTCAGGCCTTCGAACGGATCGGCCACGATCTAGGCGTTGGAATCGCCTCGCTAGTGAATGCGCTGAACCCGGAACTCGTGGTCTTTGGCGGCATCCTGAGCCTGGCCTGGGAGTTCCTCTACCCGGCCGTTCAGGAGGAGATGGAGAGGCGCGTGTTGCGCTGGAGCCGTGAAGCGACACGCGTGGTCCTGGCGCAGCACGGGTTCGATGCCTGCGTGATCGGCGGCGTAGCCGCGGTCTACCAGATGATCCTGGCGGAACCCGGAAGCGTGACCGCGCGTGTTGGCTAGCTACGGTTCCGCTGCGCAGCAGCGCGGTGGAACGCGGCAGAAAGGAGGTGTGGTGCAGAACGGTTGCAGGCTGGAGCGACTCGGGTACCCGAGATGTGAGCCCAAAGGAGGTACAAGATGAAGAAGCTCGCGCTCTTGCTGGTGCTGCTCATGGTTCTGCCGCTTGCGGCCTGCGGGCCGGCCACTACACCAGCAGCGGGCCAGCCCACGGCTGCCCCCGCGGTCAAGGAATTGACCATCATGTGGGCCCAGTGGGACCCGGCCGACTATCTGCAAAAAGTGGGCCAGCTATACGAGCAGGAAACCGGCATCAAGGTCACCGTGATCCAGGAGCCCTGGGGCAGCTTCTACAACCGGGTCGCTGCCGAGTGGGCCGCCCGCGGCACGGCATTTGACATGGTGGTCGGGGACAGCCAGTGGCTCGGTCAGGCCGCTACGCAGGGACACTACCTCGAACTGACTGACTTCCTGAAGAGCGAAGGCATCGACAAGACCGTCACCGAAGCCACCCTGACGTACTACGGCGAGTATCCCACGGGATCCGGCCGCTACTGGGCATATCCCACGGAGGGCGATGCGGTAGGTTGGGCCTACCGCAAGGACCTCTTCGAGAACCCCGAGGAGAAGGCGGCCTTCAAGGCCAAGTACGGCTACGACCTGGACGTGCCCAAGACCTGGGAGCAACTCTACCAGATCGCCGAGTTCTTTACCCGCCCTGACAAGGGCCTCTACGGCGTAGCCATCTACACCCAGAAAGACTACGACGGCATCACCATGGGCTTTGAGAACGTGTTCTTCTCCTGGGGCGCAGATTGGAAGGACCCCAAGACGAACGAGGTCAAGGGCTGGGTGAACTCGCCGCAGGCGGTCGAGGCGCTCGAGTTCTACCGCAAACTGTATGCCTTCGCCCCGCCGGGCAGCAGCAACGACTTTTTCGCCGAGTGCAACAACCACTTCACCGCCGGCGAGGTGGCGATGGCGATGAACTACTTCGCGTTCTTCCCCGCCCTCTCCAACCCCGCGACCAACCCCTATGCGGCAGTCACCGGCTTCTTCGCCGTACCGGCGGGCCCGACCGGACAGCGCTTCGCTGCGCTGGGTGGCCAGGGGTTGAGCATCAACGCCTATATCAGCCCAGAGCGGCAGGAGGCGGCCAAGGCCTTCATCCGCTGGTTCGCGCGTGAGGACATCCAGCGCAAGTGGGCCGAGTTCGGCGGCTACACCTGCAACAAGAACGTGCTGGCCTCCGAAGCGTTCCTGAAGGCCCAGCCCTACAACCCGGCCTTCGCCGATACCATGCAGGTCGTGAAGGACTTCTGGAACGTCCCGGTCTACGGCCAGCTCTTGGAGGTCGTCCAGCGAGAGCTGCAGGCCTATGTGGTGGGCGGCCAGGGGACGGCAAAAGAGGTTCTGGACCGCATCGCCGAGGAGCATGACCGCATCCTGCGGCAGGCCGGCCTGATCAAGTAGCCGCATTTCCACCCAGGTGGGGAGGCGATGCCTGCCTCGCCTCCCCACCTCTTGACCCTTCCACGGAGGAATGGACGTGGCTTTCTGGAGCAAGACCCAAGAAACCGATGGAGATCCTCCGCTGCGCCTATCACCCCATCGAAGACAGCTCAGCGATCGCGCCATCCAGTGGTTGTTCATCACCCCTACCCTCATCCTCCTGGTCGCAATGAACATCTTCCCCCTCTTTTACAGCCTCTTCTTGAGCTTCACAGACTACTCGGCGATTTCTGCCCGCGCCCCGGTTTGGGTAGGCCTAGGCAACTACCAGCGCATCCTGTCCGATAAACAGTTGTGGACCTATTTTGCCATCACCGGCCGCTATGCCCTCGCTGCCGTAGGACTGGAAACCCTCCTGGGATTCGGCCTCGCGATGGTGCTTCGCGAAAAGTTCCGCGCCAGTGGGTTCATCACCACCCTCATCCTGGTCCCGATGATGCTCTCGCCGGTAGTCGTGGGGCTGTTCTGGAAACTGATCTTCAACCCTCAGTCCGGCATCTTTAACTACCTGCTCGGCTTTGCAGCCGGTCAGGGGCCGGACTGGCTCCGGGACCCCAAACTGGCCCTGTGGGCGGTGGTCATTGTGGACGTCTGGATGTGGGCACCCTTCGTGATGCTGCTGTGCCTTTCCGGCCTGAACGCCATCCCGGAATACCTCTATGAGGCCGCAGTCATCGACCGGGCCAGCCCTTGGTTCCAGTTCTGGCGCATCACCCTGCCCCAGGTCGCTCCCCTCCTGCTGATCGCCGTGCTTTTCCGCACCATCGAGGCTTTTAAAGCCTTTGACCTGGTGATGGGCCTGACCGGAGGAGGGCCGGGCGACGCGACAGAACTCATTGCCGTGAACCTCTACCGTATCGCTTTCCCGCCCCAGTTCCAGACCGGTCTGGGGAGCGCTCTGGCCTACATCATCCTGGTGCTCATCGTCGCCATCAGCAACTTGTACATCCGCACTCTGAACCGGATCCGCGGCGAGGTGTAGTCGATGGAAACGACCTTGCGGCGCCAACGCGCCCCAATCGTACAGGCAATCCGTGTGGACAAGATCAGCGGGGCCACTCGCCTGGTGCAGGCGATCCGCATCGTGCTCGCGGTGGTCTACGCTGTCCTCTCCCTTATCCCCGTGCTCTGGATCGGGATGACCGCATTCAAATCGCGCCCCGATGCTACGGCCGTCCCGCCCAAGGTCATCTTCAAGCCAACGCTGGAGGGCTTTGTGAGCCTGCTCACGGATCGGGCCATCCTCAACGAGGCCCGCCGGCAGGAGCTGCTGGCCCGCGCAGACGAACTACCCTGGTACCAGCGCCTGATGGTGCAGCAAGGCATGGAGGTCACCGGACCCAGCCAATACGTGGGCCGCCTGAGGAACTCGGTCATCATCGCCGGGGTATCGACGGTGGCGGCGGTTGTGCTGGGGCTGCTCGCGGCTTACGCCTTCAGCCGCTTTCCCGTCCCAGGCAAGGGAGACCTCCTGTTCTTCATCCTGAGCACGCGCATGTTGCCCCCCGTGGTGGTAACGATTCCCATCTTCTTGATGTACCGCCGGTTGGGGCTGCACGATACCCATATCGGACTGATCTTGCTGTATACGGTGTTCAACCTTTCATTTTCGGTATGGCTGATGAAAGGGTTCCTAGACGAGATCCCGCGGGAGTACGAGGAAGCAGCGCTCGTCGATGGCTATACCCGCCTACAGGCCTTTTTCAAGGTCGTGCTGCCCAACTCGTTGAGCGGTCTGGCGGCAACCACCGTGTTTTGCCTGATCTTCGCCTGGAACGAGTACGCTTTCGCGTTGATGCTCACCACGGATCGGGCCCGTACCGCTCCGCCGAGCATCACTACGATGCTCGGCCGCGGAGGGATCGAGTGGGCTTCGATCGCGGCTGGCTCATTGGGCTTCCTGATCCCGGTCGTCCTGGTCACCTTCGCCTTGCGCAAATACCTCCTGCGCGGCGTGACGTTCGGGGCCATCCGGCAGTAGCGGCAGGGGGGGATCATGGCAACGATCGAACTGCGTCAGGTGGAGAAAAAGTTTGGCGATCTACATGCCGTCAAACCGATGGACCTCACGATCTACGATGGGGAGTTTGTGGTGCTCCTTGGGCCCTCGGGATGCGGCAAGACGACGACCCTGCGGATGATCGCCGGCCTGGAGACGGTCACCGGGGGGCAGATCCTCCTGAATGGGCGAGACGTCACCTGGGAACATCCCAGCCGACGCGACATCGCGTTCGTTTTCCAGCTGTTCGCGCTCTACCCCCACATGAGCGTATGGCAAAACATCGCTTTTCCCCTGCAGGCCCAGGGAGTCCCTCGCCAGGCGGTGCGCGAACGGGTGGCCGAGGTGGCCCGGATTCTGGAAATCGAGCACCTCCTCCGGCAACGCCCCCGGGGGCTTAGCATGGGCGACCAGCAGCGGGTTGCGTTGGCACGGGCCTTGGTGCGTCGGCCGGCCGCGTTCCTGATGGACGAGCCTCTGGGCGCCCTGGACGCCGAGCTGCGGGAACGGATGCGGGGTGAGATCAAGCGCCTGCACATCGAGCAGCACGCGACCACGATCTACGTCACCCACGACCAGGTGGAAGCGATGGCCATGGGGGACCGTGTGGTGGTGATGTCTGACGCGGTGGTGCAGCAGGTCGGGACACCAGCCGAGGTCTATTACGACCCCGCTAACCTTTTCGTCGCCCGTTTCATCGGCAGCCCAGGGATGAACCTGGTCCCGTGCCGTTACCTCGGAGGCGCGATCGAGGTTTCCGGCTCTGGCCGAGTACCCCTTCCTCAAGGCTGGGATACCGCCCTGCAGCGCGCTCTGGGCGCTTCCTGCGATGTCATCTTGGGTTTCCGCCCCGAAGCAGCCCACGTGACGTCCGAGGGCCCGCTGGATGCCACTGTCTACGCGAGCGAGATGGAAGGCGGCTACGCGATGATCCACTTGACCCTGGGCGGTGAAGGCGGCCCCATCGTGCACATCCGCGCCGGACGCGATAGCCGTTACCCGATCGGGACCTCGCTTCGCATCGCTCTGGACCCGGGGATGATCCGCTTCTTTGACCCCAGGACCGAACGGGCCATTCCGCGGGAGGTGGGCCGGTGAGCAACGTGGAACTGCGATCCATCACGAAACGGTTCGGTGTGGTGACCGCACTGGACGGCGTGTCCTTCTCCATCCAACACGGTGAGTTCTTCGTCCTGCTGGGGCCGACAGGGGCCGGCAAGACCACGACATTGCGCGTCATCGCCGGCCTGGAGCGGCAGGACGAGGGGAGTGTCCTGTTCGACGGCCAGCCAGTAGACCACCTGGCTCCCGCGGACCGCGACGTCGCCTTTGTCTTCCAGCAGTACTCCCTCTACCCCTCCATGACCGTGTATGAGAACCTGGCCTTCCCTCTCCGTTCGCCCTTGCGGCGCGTCCCGGAACCGGTCATCCGCAAGCGTGTCCAGGAGACGGCGGAAAAGCTTCACATTGCCCACCTCCTGCAGCGGCGCACCGCTAACCTCTCGGGGGGTGAGATGCAGCGCGTGGCCATCGGACGAGCGCTGGTGCGCGAGCCACGCATCTTCCTGATGGACGAGCCCCTCTCCAACCTCGACGCCAAGCTGCGTGAGGCGCTGCGCGTCGAACTGCAACACTTGCAGAAGACGCAGCAGAGCACGACCCTCTTTGTCACGCACGACCAGATCGAGGCGTTGACCATGGCCGACCGGATCGCGGTGCTCGACCGTGGCCGCATCATCCAGATCGGCACCCCGGAGGAAATCTACGACCGGCCAGCAACCACGTTCGTTGCCCAGCTCGTCGGGACACCTCGCATCAACTTGATGAACGCTACCCGGGAAGATGCCACCCTCTATATCGTCGGTAGCACGATCCATCTACCCCTCCCGCCGGAAGCCGCCTGGAGTAGCCTGCCCCCCTCTTTCCTTGTAGGCGTTCGCCCCGAGGATGTGCGGGTGCATTGTGAAGGCCAGTTCGAGGGCGAGGTCGTGCTGACAGAACCGCTGGGCGTCGAGACGATCCTCCACATCCGCAGCGGGGAACAGAAACTGCTTTCGATTGTCCCCGGCATCTCTGGGCTCTGCATCGGGGAAGGGGTACGGTTCGATATCTCCAAGGAGCGGCTGCACTTTTTCCGCGACGACGGAACGCGAATTGTCTTCTCGTAATTGGTGAGAGGTCGACCAGTCGCAAAAGGAGGTGGAACATGCCCAAGGTCGCGATCATCGGCGCTGGAAGCATCGTCTTCTGCAAGACGCTGATGCTGGACATCCTGGCTACCCCGGGCCTCGAGAACACCGAATTTGCCCTCATGGCCCCCAGCACCACCCGGACTTCCCAGGTGGAGGCCTTTGCCAAACGGGTGATCCAGGCGAACGGCCTTCCGGCCCAGGTCTGGATCACCACCGACCGCCGCGAGGCGCTCCGGGGTGCTGATTATGTGATCGCTACCTTCCAGGTCGGCGGCGTGAAGGCTTTCGAGTACGACTACAAGATCCCCCTGAAGTACGGGGTGGATCAGTGCATCGGGGATACCCTCGGCCCAGGGGGTGTCTTCCGCGCCTTGCGCAGTATCCCCGTCGCCCTGGAGTTGGCCCACGACATGGAGGAACTGTGCCCACGTGCGCTTCTCCTCAACTATGTCAACCCGATGGCCATGGTCTGTTGGGCCTTGGGGACGACCAAAGTGCAGTTTGTCGGCCTCTGCCACGGTGTGCAAACCACCCTTGACCTCATCGCGGGGTACGTAGGGGTCCCCAAGGACGAGATCGACTTTCTCTGCGCCGGCATCAACCATATGGCCTGGTTCCTCAAACTGGAGCATAAGGGCCAGGACCTCTACCCGATCCTGCGCGAGCGCTTCGAGAAGCCGGAGTATTACGTGAACGAAAAGGTGCGCGGAGAGGTCTTCCGCCACTTCGGCTACTTCATGACCGAGTCCACGGGCCATCTCTCCGAGTACGTCCCGTACTTCCGCAAGAACCAAAAGGCGCTCGAGCTCTATTGCGACGAGCCGGCCTTCGGCGGAGAAAGCGGCGCCTACTACAACTGGTGCGCCTTTGTCGCCCAGAAGTACGAAGGACGCGACATCCTGGCCGACGAGCCCTCGACCCTCCCGCCGCGGAGCATCGAATACGGCTCCTACGTGATCGAGGCGATGGAAACTGGGCGCGTCTTCAAGCTCAACGGCAACGTGATCAACGGTGGAATGATCACCAACCTCCCGCCGGACTGCTGCGCAGAAGGGCCCATCTACGTCGACCGCACGGGACTGCACAAGACCTTCGTTGGCGACCTGCCCCCGCAGTGCGCAGCCCTCAACCTGATGAACATCAATGTCCAGCGGCTGGCCGTGCTCGCCGCGATCCACGGCGATCCGGAGGCCGTCGTGCACGCTTGCGCGCTCGACCCCCTCACCGGTGCCGTGCTCACCCTCAAGGAGATCCGCGACATGGTTGCCGAAATGCTCGAAGTCGAAGGACAGTGGTTGCCGCAGTTCCAGGGCAAGAAGGTGCGCCCCACCCCGATCATTTCGATCCCCAAGGATGTCAAGCGGGCCGAGGTCCCCATCGACCCCGCTCTGGCGATCTTTGCGCGCTTTGGTGAGTTGTCCAAACCCGAATGAAGGAGGAGGACCATGGGACGACCGATCACGCTCTTCACTGGGCAGTGGGCCGACCTGCCGCTCGAGACATTGGCCAAGAAGGCCAGCGAGTGGGGCTTTGACGGCCTCGAACTCGCCTGCTGGGGGGACCACTTCGAGGTCGACAAGGCGCTGGAAAGCGACCGCTATGTCCGGGAAAAGCGAGAGCTGCTCGAGCGCTTCGGCCTGAAGTGCTTTGCCATCAGCAGCCACCTCGTGGGGCAGTGCGTGTGCGACCGGATCGACCATCGCCACAAAGCGATCCTCCCGCCTCGCATTTGGGGCGATGGAGATCCCGAAGGGGTACGCCAGCGCGCGGCGGAAGAGATGAAGAACACCGCCCGTGCGGCCCGCCTCTTCGGTGTGAACATCGTCAATGGATTCACTGGGAGCAGCGTCTGGGGCATGTTCTATTTCTTCCCACCGACCAGCCAGGCAGATATCGATGCGGGCTATAAAGACTTTGCCGCGCGCTGGCTGCCTATCCTGGACGTCTTCCAGGCCGAAGGGGTGCGGTTCGCGCTCGAGGTACATCCTACGGAGATCGCTTACGACATCATCACCGCCCGCCGCGCTCTGGATGCGCTCGGGAACCACCCGGCTTTCGGCTTCAACCTCGACCCGAGCCACTTCATCCACCAGTTCATCAACCCGGTCTTTTTCATCGAGGAATTCCCGGACCGCATTTTCCACGTGCACGTCAAGGACTCCCGGGTGCAGCTGAACGGGCGTAACAGCATCCTTTCCTCGCACCTCGACTTTGGCGATCCCCGGCGAGGCTGGGACTTTGTCTCGCCCGGCCGTGGCGATGTCAAGTGGGACCACATCATCCGTGCCCTCAATCGCATCGGCTACCAGGGGCCGCTCTCTATCGAATGGGAGGATAGCGGCATGGACCGCGAGTGGGGCGCCCGCGAGGCGCTGGCCATGATCCGGAGGGAAGACTTTACTCCTTCGGCCGTAGCGTTCGACGCCGCATTCGCGGCCAAGAAGTAGAAGGTGTGATGCACGAGGAGGATGCGATGAGCGAAGAGGTCGGCTTCACCACAATGGCCGGAGCTCGCGCTGAGGGACAGGCCCCGGAGATCGGTGTCGGTATGCTGGGCTATGCCTTCATGGGGAAGGCCCACACGAACGCCTACAAGAAGTACCCCTACATGATCTACCCGCCCGTCGCCATCCCACGCCTCGTCGCCATCTGCGGGCGCAACGAGGCAATGGTCGCCGAGTCCGCGCGCCGTTACGGCTATGAAACCTACTACACGGACTGGCGCAAGATGCTCGACGATCCGCGTGTGCAGCTGTTCGACAACGGAGGCCCGAACGATGCCCATGCGGAACCATGCATCTACGCCGCGCAGGCCGGAAAACACATCCTCTGCGAAAAGCCGCTGGCTCGCACTGGCGAAGAGGCCGCCCGGATGCTGGAGGCCGTGCGTAAGGCAGGCGTGAAACACATGGTCGCGTTCAACTACCGCTTCGTCCCGGCCATCCGCCAGGCGCGCCAGCTGATCGAGAGCGGAGCGCTGGGCAAGATCTATCATTATCGGGCCGTCTACCTGCAGGAATGGATCATGCCGCACTACAACATGCCCAAGATCTGGCGGCTCGATAAGCAGGTAGCTGGAAGTGGGGCGCTGGGCGATCTGGGCGCACACATCATCGACCTAGGCCGCTTCCTGGTGGGCGAGATGGTAAGCGTCAGCGCGATGACCCGCACCTTCATTACCGAGCGCCCGCTCCCGGGTGGCGGCACCGGCAAGGTCGATGTGGATGATGCCTTCGTCGCTGTGGTCGAGTTCGCCAACGGGGCGATCGGCACCCTGGAGGCCACGCGCTTTGCGGCCGGTCGGAAGAACCACGAGGTGCTCGAGATCAACGGCGAGAAAGGTAGCATCCGCTTCAACCTGGAGCGCATGAACGAGCTCGAGGTCTTCTGGGTGGGCGAAGAACCCAAGGAGACCCAGGGGTTCCACAACGTCCTGGTCACCGAAGGGTACCACCCCTGGTGGGGGCATTGGTGGCCGCACGGGCACATCATCGGCTGGGAGCATACTTTCGTGCACGAGATCGCCCACTTCCTCGATTGCATCGTGAACAACAAGGAGGTGGGCCCCTACGGGGCGACCTTCGAGGACGGCTACCGCGCGGCCGTCATCTGTGACGCCATCCTCGAATCGGCCGCCACCAAGCGGCAAGTGGATATCCGTTATTAGGCAAAGCCCCGGCGGGGTGGCGGTGCCACCCCGCCGGGCCTCTCTTATGTCTGGCCGCCAGCCCCAAGTCCTTGGGGACCCGTAAGGAGGAGCGATGATCCGTAAACGCTTGCCAACTCTGATCACTGGCCTCGGCTTGATCGTTGCGCTGATCGTACTGCGACTCATCCTGCCGGCGGTTTTGCACGGCACGGCGGCGCAAGTCGCGGCTTTCCTGACCGTGTTCCTTGCCATATTGCTGGCCTTCATCTTTTTCGGCGTGTTCCTCACGTCGCTGGGCCTGAGCGGCAGAGTCCACCGGCGGGTCTACCGCGTGGTCGAGGGAATCATCATCGCTGGGATCCTGCTGGGAGCCCTTGGCATGTTCCAGCCCTGGCTTCGTTTCGGGTACCAGCGTGGCTTTGCGGTACTCTTCTACTCCACCTTGGCCTTCATCGTCTGGAGTCATATCACCCCGAGGAATGGGTAGCTTCCCAGCTTGACCATGAGAAGGAGACTCACCATGCCACTCGTCGACCTGCGCCCCCAGGCCGTCCGGCGTACGCCCGAAGAGATGGTGCAACACCTGAAGCGCTTTCGGCTTGAACTCAAGTTTTCCGCCGGAATCTGGTACTTTTCCCCAGCGGCCAACCGCTTCCACGCCACCTACGGCACGGAGCGAGGCATTGCTGAGCGCCTCGAGGTTGCCGCTCGCCTCCACGATAGCGGGCTGGTTGGCCTGGAAGCCCATTACCCGAACGAGATCAACGAAGAGAACCTGCCCCTTTGGCAGTCGTTCCTCGCCGATACCGGGATGCGCCTGGTAACGGTGGTCCCTCTCCTGTTCTGGGATAAGCAGTTCGAGTGGGGGTCGCTCTCCAACCCCCTGGAAGGCCCCCGCCGAGCAGCCATCGAACGCACCAAGCGGACCCTGGAACTGAACCGAGAGCTCGGGACGGATTTCGCTGTGGTCTGGCCGGGCATCGATGGCTACGAAAACCCCTTCGGGCTCGACCTGGTCGCCATGCGAGACCGCTTCGCCGACGGCCTGGCTGAAGCGATGGATGCCGTCCCCGGCGTGCGGGTAGCCTTCGAGCCCAAGCCGTATGAGCCGCGCGGTCGAATCCTCTTCGGCACCACCGCGGAAGGGATGCTCCTGGCCCATATGGTAGAGCAACGCCTCCAGCACCCAGAGAACCGGCGCCTGCTGGCCGAAGGGCATGCCCTCTGCTGCCTGAACCCAGAAATCGGCCACGTGCTGATGGGGTACGAGGACCTCTCGAGCGCCTATAGCTGGCCGCTGTCCGAGGGCCGGCTGGCACACACCCACTGGAACAGCCAGCCTTTGGGCAACTATGACCAGGACCTCAACGTCGGCGTGGTCTCTCCGGAACAGACCGAGGCGCTCCTGTACACCCTGAAGATGCACGGTTACCAGGGGTATTTCGGACTGGATCTCAACCCCGAGCGCATGCCGGTGGAAACTGCGCTGCGGATCTCCATGGATGCCATCCGGGCAGCAAACGAGCGCATCGAAGAGCTGGACCACGAGGCGATCGTCTACGCGCACGAGCATCCCGACCGGGCCCGAGGCTGGCTGGAAGCGTATCTGGTGCGCGCCCGCGCGCCGCATCCACAACGGCTCGCGCCCCTGCCGCCTTGGCCTGCAGAGGGCTCCTGGTCGTATGCCTAGCGCCTTTCCGTTCGCCTCTGGGCAAGAGGGGGCGCACCGTTGTCTCTTTTGGAGGTGAAAGTGACTCCGGGAGAATACCTGCTCGGCATCGATGTCGGAACCACTGGCAGCAAGGCCCTGTTGATCGATTCCCGGGGCGAGATCCGCGGTTCGGCCACGACCGAGTACCCGATGCATACGCCACAGCCCTTGTGGGCAGAACAGGATCCCGAGGATTGGTGGCGTGCCACGGTGCGCAGCATTCGCCAGGTACTCGAGGCCTCACAGGCACAACCTCAGCAGGTCGCCGCGGTCGGGCTCACGGGACAGATGCACGGGCTGGTGCTTCTGGATCGCGCAGGCAAGGTCCTGCGGCCGTGCATCATGTGGAATGACCAGCGCACAGCGCTCCAGTGCGCCGCGATCACGGAACGGGTGGGACTGGAGCGCTTGCTGGAATGGACCGGAAACCCCGTCCTTCCCGGGTTCACGGCCCCCAAGATCCTCTGGGTGCAGGAGAACGAGCCGGAGGTGTATCGACAGATCGCCCACATCCTTCTGCCCAAAGACTATGTACGATTCCGGCTCACCGGTGCATTGGTGAGCGAGGTTTCCGATGCCTCAGGGACTTCCCTGTTCGATGTCCGCCGTCGCGCCTGGTGCACGGAAATGCTCGACGCGCTTGCGGTTCCGCGGGAATGGCTGCCCGAGGTGACCGAGTCGCCGGTGGTCAGTGCGCAGGTACACGCCGAAGCCGCACGGGCCACCGGCCTCCTCGAAGGCACGCCCGTGGTCGGCGGCGCGGGCGATCAGGCAGCACAGGCGGTTGGCACGGGGGTCGTGCACGAAGGCATCGTCTCCGTGACGATCGGCACGTCGGGGGTGGTGTTTGCGGCCTCCGAGCAGTACCGCGTCGAACCCCAAGGGCGCCTGCACGCCTTCTGCCACGCTGTGCCTGGGAAATGGCACCTGATGGGCGTTATGCTGGCTGCGGGGGGATCCTTGCGCTGGTACCGCGATGCTTTGGGCGAAACGGAGAAGGCAGAAGCACAGGCAAAAGGACGCGATCCCTACGATCTGCTCCTGGAACCTGCGGCACGGATACCCGCTGGCTGCGAGGGGCTGCTTTTCCTGCCTTACCTGAGCGGCGAGCGTACCCCCTATCCGGATCCGCACGCGCGGGGGGTCTTCTTCGGGCTCATGCTCCGCCATACCAAAGCCCACCTGACGCGGGCGGTGTTGGAGGGGGTCAGTTATGGCCTGCGGGATTCGCTCGAGCTCATGAAGGCGCTGGGGCTGCGGGTGGAACAGGTGCGCGCTTCCGGCGGAGGAGCCCGGAGCTCCCTGTGGCGACAGATCCTGGCCGATGTCCTGGGGACCCAGATCGCCACGGTGAACGTGACCGAGGGGGCGGCCTACGGCGCGGCTCTGTTGGCCGGAGTCGGTGCGCAGCTCTACCCTTCGGTCGAGGCAGCGTGCCAGCAGGTCGTGCGCATCACCGGGACGACGGTGCCAGGGCCGGCCTCCAACGTCTATGGCGACTACTACCCACGCTACCGCGCCCTTTATGCCGCACTAGCTCCCGAGTTCCGCGAGCTTGCCCGAGTCGTGGAACGACATTGGATGGGCAATAAGGAGCGGTGATGGAAGGCAAACCGGTCGTCTGCGTAGGCATTCTCGTGGCCGACGTGGTGGGCCGGCCCGTGCGTACGCTCCCCGAGGCCGGCCGGCTCGTCCTGGTCGAGGAGATGGGACTCTACACCGGCGGCTGCGCGGCCAACACCGCAACCGCACTTGCCCGCCTGGGCATTCCGGTCGAAATCATTGGCCGCGTGGGGCACGATCCGTTCGGGGACTTTCTCGTGCGGGAGCTGGCGCACCGCGGCATCGGGACCACGGGGATCACCCGGGATCCTGATACAGGGACTTCCGCCACCATGGTCATGGTCGATCCCGACGGAGAGCGGCGCTTTATCCACTATATTGGCGCCAATGCGCGGCTCACGCTAGAGCAAATTGCCCTGGAGCGGATCCAGGATGCGGCGATCGTCCACGTGGCCGGTGCCCTGGTCCTCCCGGGCCTGGATGGCCCCCCCACGGCATGGCTGCTCCAGCAGGCGCGCGAGGCCGGAGCGATCACTTTCCTCGACACGGTGTGGGACGATACCGGCCGCTGGATGAAGCTGCTGAAGCCCTGCCTGCCTTATGTGGACTATTTCGTCCCCAGCCTCGCCGAAGCCCAGGCACTGACTGGACGACAGGCACCCGAAGAAGTGGCTGCTGCCCTCCTCGAGGAAGGTGTCGGAACGGTGGCGCTCAAGATGGGGGCCGACGGCTGTCTGGTCCAGTCGAGAGATCGCCCGGCGCTCCACGTACCGGCGTTTGAGGTGCCGGTGGTCGATGCTACCGGAGCGGGGGACGCCTTTGCTGCTGGGTTTATCGCCGGGGTGTACCTGGGATGGCCTCTGGCGGACACTGCCCGGCTTGCCAATGCCGTGGGAGCGCTCTGTGTCACAGGCGTAGGAGCCTGTGGGAATGTTGCCTCGCTTGAGGAAACGCTGGCCTTCATGCGGTCGGCACACGTGCGTGACCGGTAGCGGGTGGAGAGAATGCCATGGAAAAGCACGGGTATCGCTTTTCGTTCGGGCCGTGGAACATTCACGAGGGCGCGGATCCGTTCGGGCCACCTGTGCGGCCTTCGCGCTCGTTTGAGGAAAAGCTGGCCACCTACCGGGAACTGGGCTTCGACGCGGTGCAGTTCCATGACGACGACGCGGTCCCCGGGCTGGACGAGCTCTCCCCAGCCCAGATCGTCGCCAGGGCTCGCCAGGTGCGCCGCATGCTGGAGGACAACGGCCTGATGGCCGAGTTCGTCGCTCCCCGGCTGTGGGAGCACCCGATGACCGTCGACGGTGCCTTCACGGCCAACGATCCGGAGGCACGCCGCTATGCGATCGAGCGGGCAAAGAAAGCGGCCGACATCGCGCGGGAGCTGGGCACCGACCTGATGGTCCTTTGGCTGGCCCGCGAAGGCACCTACCTCCGGGAAGCCAAGGATGCCCGCCAGGCCACCCTGCGATTGCTCGAAGCGGTGAACACCCTCCTGGAGTACGATCCCCACCTGCGTATCGCGATCGAGCCTAAGCCGAACGAGCCGATGGATGTGGCCTACATCCCCACTATCGGCCATGCACTGGCGCTGGGCGCCCAAAGCGTCGACCCTGCGCGGGTTGGCGTGCTCGTCGAGTCCGCCCACGCCCTGCTGGCCGGCCTGGACCCAGCGGACGAGATGGCCTTCGCTCTGGCGTTCGGGAAACTGTGGAGCGTGCACCTGAACGATCAGAACGGGCTCAAGTTCGACCAGGACCGCGCCTTTGGCGCCGTGGACCTGCGACGTGCCTTCAACCAGGTCCGGGTCCTCGATGAGAACCGGTATTGGGAAGTCGGGATCGTGGGGTTGGACGTCAAGGCCATCCGGACCCAGCCGGCCGAGGTCGCCCTGAAACATTTGCGCAACAGCCTGCACCTTTTCCTTCGCCTGGTGCAGCTCGTCCGATCGCTGGACCGCGAACGGATCCAGCAGCTGATCATGGCCCGCGATTACGAAGAGCTGGACTGGCTGGTCCTCAACCACCTGATGGGCGGGTAGGGCCGCACGCGGCGCCGCGGTCTTTTCCCAAGCAGCCCGCCGCATGCCACGGGCGTTGCGGCGGCACGGCCATATCAAGGTCGCTTGGCAAGAGGGGAAGTTAGGGGGAGCGATTTGACAATAGGGCCATCGGATGCTTCTATAGGGGCTTGAGAAGAACCCAAAGCAT
>Ga0078972_1008736_pt1 | contig 20806 bp, 16 predicted proteins | sample YelNatPaOPGAMG01_FD_67568 | JGI IMG/M metagenome (GOLD analysis project Ga0078972, IMG submission 67568) | Hot spring thermophilic microbial communities from Obsidian Pool, Yellowstone National Park, USA - OP-RAMG-01 (SPADES assembly) (version 2) | ecosystem: Environmental > Aquatic > Thermal...
ATTTTAGATTTATTGATTAATGAGTAGTGATTAATGAGTATTGGCTTTTGTTGAATGTCTGTACCAGTAGCAGTTACCTTCGCAGGCCGCACTTCGACTCTCGCAGCCTCGCGGCTGCTGTCGTCCGAGGGACTCTCGTGATTCCTTCGGAACACTGTCGTCCGAGGGATACACTCGCCTACGGCTCGCACTCAGTGCTATCGGATATCTTATTTATAGATATGTACTAGTTGATATCTCTATTATAGGTCTTTATTGGTACTGTTGGTTTAGCTATAGATTGTAAGTCAGATAAAGCGCCGGACGCGGCACACTCCAAAGGCGCTTCGCCAATCATTGATAAACCTTCACCTACAGCCAATACTCATAACTCGCTAATCACTACTCAGTAAATATAAATCGAAATTGGCTTTTTCTGTTTTGCGTCAAAAAGCCGTCAGTTTCTTGGGATCGTGGCATGAACACTCTCGTGACTGCTACGCAGCACCTCTCGCAGCCCTGCGGGCCACTGCCGGTCAAGGACTGTCGTGTTCGCCACGAAGGGAAAGAAAATGGCAAAAAACGCCATTTTTGGAGGAGTTAAAAGCAGATCCCTCGACTCCGCTCAGAGTGACATCATTGCTGGCTCTGATGATAAGAGCTACCTCAGAGATCACTGATAGCTGACAGCTATTAAAGGAGTATTATGCGTTTCTTCGTAGTATCGTTTGTTCTTCTTACTGTTCTCAATCTTCCTGCTCTGGCTTCCCGGGTGGATTTGACTGGAGTGGATGTGAACCGGTTCATTAAGTTTTATGGCACGCTTCCTCCTACGCCGAAGGGGGAGTGGTATGTCGATCCGCTGGAGAGCGGCGGTGTTGTTCATATTCGATATGCGCTTCCGAAGAAAAGGCCGCTTTCTTTTAAGCTCGATATTCATAACATCGTACCTTTGCATGGAGGAGGGGAGTCTTATCAGCTTCAGCTGCGAAGGGACAGGGCTGATGGTCCGGTGGTATACGATGGTCCCGTCACCAATTGCTACTTCTGGGCTTCACATAACCGGAGCCCGCTGGAGATTGCGGACTGGCTTACGGATGCCGATCTGGCGCGGGGTTACCTTGATATTTATGCGATAGGGCATGTGCGCGGCGATAAGTGGACGATGTGGAGAAATCGGAAGGGGAGCGAGTGGGAAATCCAATCCGTCTCCATCGATGATACTCCCGAATTGCGAGAAGCGCTCGCCGGAACTGAGCTCATTCGCAAGAAGGGGATTTGCCTGCTGCCCTGGCCCCGGGAGATTACCGCGAAGAGCGAGGATTTTATCGTGTCGGCAAAGACCAGGATTGTGCTCCGGGCTGACGCTTCGGAGGATGATATTGCCTCAGCCGGGATGCTGCGCGATGAGATCGAGAAGATTTCAGGACGGCGATTGGAGGTCGTTTGCAGAGGTGAAGCAGCGGGGAGCGATATTGTTCTCAGAGGCGGAGATGGAGCACCGGAGGGGGAGCAGGCTTATCGGCTGGAAACCAGCGGGAAATTTATCGCTAGAGCGAAGAACTCGACTGGGTTGTTTTATGCTGTTCAAACGGCGATCCAGCTTCTTCGGAAGAAAAATGACCGGATCTATTTCCAGGGAGCGGAGATAATCGATTATCCGAGCCTGAAAAACCGGATGGTGCAGTATGACCTGGCGCGCTATCAGACCGTCAATATCCCTTACCTGAAGCGGCTCGTAAGGGAGATGGGCAGGTTCAAGCTGAATCAGCTTATGCTCTATATGGAGGACGATTTCAAGTATACGAAATACCCATTCACGGGCAAGCCGGGGACGTTCACTCCAAGCTCGGCTCGTGAACTGGTGGCTTACGCGCGGAAGTATCATGTGGAGGTGGTCCCGCAGCTCGAGGCGCTGGGTCATGGTACCGCGCTGCTTTCTCACCCGGAGTTCGCTGATCTGAGGGAGAACGGAAACCCGTGGGTGTTTTGCACCTCGAATCCGCGCACGTGGCAGGTGCTGGATGATATGATCGGTGAACTCGCAAGCTGTTTTGATAACACGAAGTATATCCATCTGGGGTGCGATGAGTTCGAGGATGGGTTCGGGCAGTGCGCGAAATGCAAGGAGCGGATAGAGAAGATCGGCTGGGGTGGGCTGTATGCCGAGCACCTCAGACGGCTGGATGAGATCGCGAAGAAGCACGGGCGGAAGATGATCTTCTGGACTTCGCGCGGCGGAAAGCAGGTAGAGGCTGGGGTAGATGTGACAATCAGATACGCTGATCTGCTTCCGAAGGATATCATTCCAATGGAGTGGATTTATGACGGATTCCGAACGTATCCGACCATCGATAAGTTGCAGAAAGCGGGATTTGAAGATGTCTATGTGGCGCCGGGGGTGATGGGCTACGCGATGATGAACGCGGATTATGGGCTCACATTCCGGTCGATAGATACGTTCTACAGGTATGGAGCCGGGCGGAATGCGCTGGGCGGGTGCGGATGTACGTGGGAGCTTGCATGGGGCGCGCAGCTCGAGACGCATTTGTATGGGTTTATATATTCCGCTGAGTGCGGATGGAACATCGATGCGAGCGGAGAGGATGCGTTCGCGAGGGCGTTTGCAAAGAATTGGTTCGGGCTTAAGGACTGTGATCCTTCGGTTATCTGGCGGATATTCCATAACGAGGATAACCGAGCGGGGAAGCCTGTCATCTGGGCGAATTCGGCTGGAACCGGGGCGCTGTTCTGGACGAGCTGCCACGATCTGATGAAAAACAACAAGGAGTATTGGCCTGGGCTCATCGCGGCTGCTCCGGATATGGAGCGGTCGGCTGATGAGACGCTGAAGCTGATAGTAAAATTGAAGGCTAAAGCAAGCCGGAATACGGTTACGCTCGATGCAATGGCGCAGACCGTTCGCATATATCGGGCTTGCGCGCGAAGAATATCGGCAATGGATAAGGCGAGCAAGCTGTATCAGCAGGCGGTGGATGAATCGAAGCGTGGTGGATTGGATAGAGACAGGCTTCTTCGGAGCGCCGCGGATGCGATCAAACCGATCAAGGCGGATTACCCCGATATTATCGAGGGGTTCAAGCAGGCGCGGGATGAGCGCGGGGCTGCGCCGCAGGATGTGGTGAATGCGGAGAATGCCGCGAAGTCGGTAAATGATCTGATCGGGAAGATCGAGGCGCTGGCTAAGGATCATGAGGTTGAATTGCCGTCTGCCGAGGTGGTGGGGTTTTAGGAGTTACGGTGGTTCTGGTAAGCTAGGCGCGTGGCTTGGGGGGTGCTGCGCCATCGTCGGTCCGGCGCAGGAGGCGCAGCGCCCATGCGCGCAGGTTGCTGATGGCTCTGGCGATTATGTCCACCGTGCTGCTGCCTTGCATACGGTATTGAGCCTCCACGTTTTCGATCACCTCTCCTACCGCCACATCGAGCGATGCGGATTTTTTCATAGCAAGCACCTGGGAAGGATAGACGCTGCGGTGTCCGGTCATAAGGAAGCTGACGATGCAGGCAATGGCTGCGTAGGGCGCTATTCCCGCTCCGAAGAGCTCGATTGCCATAATGCTTGCGGCGATCGGGGTCTGAGCCGCTCCCGCGAGCAGGCTGACAAGCCCTATCGCCGCGAATGTGGCGACATCGAGCCCGAGCAGCTTCGCAAGTGCCGCTCCCGATGTCGCGCCTATGAAGAAAATAGGCGTGACTATACCTCCGCTTCCTCCGAAGCTCAGTGTGATGCTTGTGAATATCGCCTTCATAGCGGGAGCGAGCCAACCGTGCGAGGTTCCTTCGAGGGATGATTCGATGGTATCGAGCCCGAGCCCCAGATATCGCCTCGATGTAGCGAATGTGAGGGCAATTAACACGCATCCACCGATGAATCCTTTAATTGGTGGGGAGAGTTGGAGCCGCGAAGCTACATTTTCACCGGCGTTAAGCAAGCCGATCAAGACTCCCGACCATAACCCCGACATTACCCCCGCCAATACGACAAGCAGGAAAAACCATTCGGTAAACTTCGGGACAACGAAGATGGGGTGGTGGAAATATGTGATCCCCAGGTCCGATGAGATCTGGTAGCTGATGATACCCGCCACGAACGACGGCAGGAGCACATCGTAGAGCAGGCTTCCCACGAATAGAACCTCCACCCCGAATATCGAGCCCGCGATAGGAGTGCCGAATACCGAGGCGAAACCAGCGCTGATTCCGCAAATTACGAGCTTTCTGCGGTCGTGGTCGTTAAAGCGGAAAATATCGGCGAATATTGATGAACAACCCGCTCCGATCTGCGCGCACGGACCTTCCTTCCCCACGGAACCGCCTGCGGCGAGGGTGATGATCGTTGCTATCAATTTCACCGGCACCACCGCCGGTGGAGTCTTGCCCGAGTGTTTATGCACCGACTCTATCACCTTTTCGGTGCCGTGTCCTTCCGCTTCCGGGGCGAGGTATTTAATCATTCCGATAGAAATGGCCATCGCGATCGGCAGCAGTAGGAAATAGTAATAGAAGCCTTCGTTTGCGTCGAGGCTGATGCTGAGGAGCTTGAGGAAAGCAGTGGTCGAGAGCCCCACGATGATCCCGACTATGGTCGCAAGGATGAGCCACTTTGCGATTGTTATAAACAGTATGGTCTGCTCGGTAAGTAAATGTCTTCGCACCTGTGGATGTCCTTTTGAACTTCCCGACTTGGTGGTCGTAGTATCCTTATTCCCACAAGTGTAACAAGCGAAGAGGATTTCTGAGTGTGCGCGTTCAAAGTGTTGTGGTTTTAATTTAATCGCCCGCCTGCCACTCGGCAGGCGGGCTTTAGCTTCGATTATTTACTCTTTGCGTTGGAGATTACGAACTCCAGCGCGGCGGTGGTGTCTTCGTAGTTTGTCAGGTGGCTTGTATCCGGGCGGTCGATCAGGAGTTCTTTGGCGCCGAGCGCTTTCAGCACCGAGTCGAATACGCGGACCGATTCAGGCGGAGCGAGAGGGTCTTTACCTCCGACTGTGAATGCGACCGGCATTGTGAATTTCTCGGGCCAGTAAGCCGCGCTGAATTTTTTATAAACCGCGGGAAGATCCTTTGGAGCGCCTCCGAATGCTTCCCCTACGCTCTCGCCGGCGAATTCGAAGTAGTTTACAAGCGCGTTCTGCGCCGAAACCCCGCTCACGAGCTCGGGATGAATCGCAGTGAAGCTGAGGACATTGCACGCGCCCATAGATGCGCCAACGAGAAAGATTTTATCGATCTTATATTTGTGGCGCAAGTCTTTGATGATCTGGACGAGGTCGGATTCGGCCCTGGGAGACATCCATCCGCCTTTTCCGCGGCAGTCTGGGCAGATATAGATCATATTGTATTTGGCTGCGATATCCCTGGATGCGCGGCATTCGTCCCTGGGGTCCTTTGCATATTGCCAGCGGTCAGATCCTCCGCCGTGGAATGCGATCAGGAGGGAATGTGGTTGTGATTCATCGAAGTTCGAGGGAAGCATTTCGATGTAGCGCTGGGCGGTGCCGTCGATTTTTGCCTTGAACTCGACATCGGTAGGCTGTCCGAGGGTCTGGGCAGGCGCCGGATGAGCTGATATTAGCGCGCCGAAAACGGCGAGTGCGGTGATAATGTGGTTGGCTGCCATTGTAATACTCCATGTGAATTGATCCAATAGCGAGTTCTATGTCAGGGGTTGAGTTTTCCTGCAAGCTCACTAAGATATGCTCCGTTGATACTGGCTATTTCCCACGGATCGCCGATAGCCGGGGCATGCTCGATGGAAACGAAGCCGTCGAACCTATCTTCGAGAGCCTGCTTGAGGTAGCTTTCCCAGTCGAAGATACCATTGGGGAGGGTTGTGAGCGTTCCTCCGATGGTGTCGGTCCAATTGTGGGCATGGAAATGGCCTATGTGACCCGCGAGCCTGCCCAGGGAATACCATGGATCTTCATTTCGCAGAGGAATCTGCGGGTTGACGACGAGGTTTGATGACCGGACTGCTTCGACCAGGCGCAGCGCTGAGTGGGAATCCTCCATGAGCTGACCTGGGTGGATTTCGAGACAGAAGCGGACACCGTATTTTTCTGCTTCCGCGCACAGGAGCGCCAGCCCGCGCATCGCCGCATCCCACTGTTCGATTGTGGCGAACTGACCGGAGACGCGCTGTTCTTCAGCCATAGGACCCGTGAAGACCCGCACCAGGGGGCTCCCGAGCGCGCGAGCGTATTCGATATATTGAGTTCCGATCTGCATGGAGTTGCTCCAGTCATCGAACGAACCCACGAAATTGAAATAAGGGCAGATCTGCGCGCATTTGAGACCTGCGTTCTCAAGAGCCTCAACTGTTTTATCGATTGGGCGGGTTTCAAGGTCATAGCTCCAGATTTCGACTCCATCATATCCGCAGCTGGCAATGCGTTTAAGGTTATCGGCAAAGTCACCTTCTTTAAAGCAATAACAGAATGAAGAATAGATCATCGTTGTCCTCCAGGGGGAGCAGGCTGTTGTTGCCAGGTAGGTATCGGGAATGAATTTTCGATATACTGATGAATGGACAGCCGTTACGATATTTCGAGAACAAGTTCCCGAAATTCCCTTCCCTAATTCATAATTCTTAATTACATTCCCTCTCCCTCCCTTCTATCGCCTTGCATACTGGTGTATGGTATTGCTGAAAAGCACAAAGTATAATGGGAGCGAGATTGGTGACGAATGGAGTAAGCGGGGATGCACTTGGGTGCGATTGCGGCTCTTTTGGCGGGATTGATTGTCGGAACTGCCGCATGGCCGGTTAAGGTGATGAAAAAACTGGAGTTTGAACAGTGGTGGTTCGTTGGGATGATGGTAGCGCTGGTTATTATCCCATGGACCAGCGCCCTGGCGTCCTACCATAAAGCTTTTGCGGCTTATTCGCAGGTGCCTGCGATTGTTCTCTTGAAGTCTAATCTTTTCGCGCTCGGGTGGGGCATTGCAAATGTGCTGTATGGAATATGCATCACCAGGATGGGGGTAGCTCTTTCGACTGCGATATTGTCAGGACTTGGGGTATGCACCGGGGTGACTCTGCCGATGCTTATGAAAGGCTCGGGCCTCTTTGCGAACGCTCCCGATCTGATTTCGAAGGCGGGGTTCGTGATCCTTGGGGGAGTCGGTGTGATGCTGGCCGGGGTGGTGCTCGCAGCCCTGGCGGGAAGCGAGCGCGATAAGGTTCTTGCGAAGGCTGAGAAGCGAAGCGGTAAGTTTATGGTGAATCTGGTGATGTGCGTGATCGCTGGTGTTTTATCCTGCGGGCTCAGCCTTGCGTTCGTATATAGCCAGGGACCGGTGGTCGAGGCGATGAAGGCTCGGGGCGCGGGAGATATAACGGCGAACCTGGCGGTGTGGTCGGGCGGTGTGATGAGCGGCGCGATTGTGAATATCCTTTATCCGGTAGTCATGATGACGCGGAAGCGTACGTGGGGGCTGCTCGTGGAGGGCTGGAAAGAAATCGGGCTCGCGGCGGCTACCGGAGTTCATCTCCTGGTTGGAGTGGCTCTTATGGGTCGGGGGATGGTGCTGCTCGGAGCGCTGGGGGCATCGGTCGGTTTCGGAATCCAGCAGGCTGTGCAGCTAATAAGTTCTCAGGGGTTGGGATATGTGAGCGGTGAGTGGCGCGGAGTGTATGGAAAGCCGCGAATGATGATGTTATTTGGGATAACCATACTGCTGGCTGCTGCGGCAGTAATGGCGTATGGAAATACACTGGGAGCAGGTTAGGCAGGAATTTGGGCTCTGTAGGAGAAGGGCTTTTTGTTAGATCGATCAGATTTGGAGAATTATTATGGCAGGAAAGTTGAAAATCGGTGTGCTCGTATCGCTTCGACACGATATGAGAGATGAAATTAAAAAGGTACGCGATCTGGGACTGGGAAGCTGCCAGATCGCATCATGGGATCCCGCGCAGCGGACCGATGAGGTCGCGGCTGAGATAACGCAGGCTTGCAAGGATTTTGATGTGGAAGTCTCGGCGCTGTGGACCGGTTACCCGGGACCTTCGACCTGGAACTTCACCGAAGGCCCATCGACCATAGGCCTTGTTCCGCCGGAATACAGGGAGATGCGTGTCGCGGCTCTGATTCAGGGCGCTGAATATGCAGCGAAGCTCGGAGTGCCTGCTACGGTCACCCATGCCGGGTTTATTCCCGAGAATCCGCACGATCCGTTGTATGAGGGAACGATCGATGCGCTGAGACAGGTTGCATCGAAATGCAAGGAACTCGGACTTGATTTCTGCTTCGAGACAGGCCAGGAGACCCCGATCACGCTGCTGAGGGCGATTAATGATATCGGCACTGGAAACCTCGGTGTGAACCTGGATCCCGCGAACCTGTTGATGTATGGCAAGGCGAACCCCGTGGATGCGCTGGATATTCTCGGCTCGCATATCAAGGGCGTTCACGCGAAGGACGGTGAGTATCCGACCGAGCCGACGAAGCTCGGAGTGGAGAAGCCGATGGGAGATGGCCGGGTGAACTTCCCCGTGCTCGTGCCGAAGCTGAAATCATTCGGGTACAAGGGTTCGCTCACGATCGAGCGCGAGATCAGCGGCGATCAGCAGATAGCGGATATCAAGCGCGCGATCGCAATCCTCGAGCCGCTTTGTTAGGGATTTTAATCACAAAACGGAATCTATAATTGCATAGCCGGTTGATAACACTATCAGCCGGCTGTTTTATTGCTTTGAGATTACGTGTACATTAAATATATGCCTGGTAGGCTGGCTGTGCTTGACGGCAGGGTTGCGGGTTGTTTAACATGCAATCGGGGCTTTTTTAGCTGCCAACTATCCCTTCGGAGAAATAATGCGTAGAACGAAAATTGTCTGCACTATTGGGCCGGCCAGTGGGTCGGCGGAGATGATAGAGAAGCTTATTCGGGCGGGTATGAATGTTGCCCGGCTTAACTTCTCGCATGGGAATTATGATGAGCACCTGGAGCGGATTCGGACGATTCGCGAGATATCGGCCAATCTTGGGAAGACCGTCGGGATCCTGCAGGACCTTTCAGGGCCCAAGATTCGGATCGGGCGGATAAATAATTCGCCCGTGCGGGTGGTGGCGGGGAAGTCGTTCACGTTTACCACTCGCGAGGTCGAGGGTGATTCTACCCAGGTTACGCTCCCATTTTCTCAGCTTCCCAGGCAGATAAAGCGCGGACAGATGATCTATGTGGACGATGCGAAGCTGGAGTTTAAAGTCGTATCGACTACTGATACCGAGATCGTGACGAAGGTCGTGATCGGTGGGGAGATTTCTTCAAATAAAGGATTCACCGTGCCCGGTGCGAGCTATGATGTGCCGGGGGTGACTGAGAAAGATAAGCAGGACCTTAAATGGGGCTTGGAGCACGGGGTGGACTGGGTCGCGAGTTCGTTTGTGCGGAGCGCGGATGATATCGTTCCTCTGCGCAAGGTGATGCGCGAGGTGGGTAGGCGGCTGCCCGTGGTGGCGAAAATCGAGCGGCCCGAGGCTGTGAAAAATATCCAGAGCATCATCGAGGCTTACGATGGGATAATGGTAGCGCGGGGCGATCTGGGGATAGAGCTTCCTATAGATGAAGTGCCGGTGATCCAGAAAAATATTATCAGGCATTGCAATCATGCTGGGAAGCCGGTTATTACTGCCACGCAGATGCTCGATTCGATGATGTCTAATCCGCGCCCGACAAGAGCCGAAGTGACCGATGTCGCGAACGCGATCATCGATGGAACCGATGCAACTATGCTCTCCGGCGAGACTGCGGCAGGGATGTTCCCAGTGCAGAGCGTGCAGATGATGGACAGGATTGCACGGCGCACGGAGAAATCGCTGGATTACCGGGGGATGCTGGAACGGCGGATGAAGGAGACCACGCGCGGTGTTACCGAGGCGATAGGGGAGGCGGCGGTGAACCTTGCCACCGATCTTGAAGTTCCAGCGATTATCACATGCACCTTCGGTGGAACTACCGCGCGGCTGGTGAGCAAGTATCGACCGCATGCGCAGATTATAGCGGCTGCGTCTAACGACGAGACCGCTCGGCGGCTGACCCTGTCCTGGGGCGTGAACCCTATATTCGTGGAGATGGCGCAGGATACGGACGGGCTCATACGCAACGCAGTCGAAGCGGCTTGCGATTACAAGTTAATAAAGAAGGGTGATACGGTGCTGATGATTGCGGGAGTACCGGTCGGCGTTGCTGGGAGCACAAGTCTCATCCGAGTTCTGAAGGTGGAGTGAACGGAAGAGGGTAATTCTCGATTTTGAATTTTTAATTATGAATACATGTGCTGTGGTAGTCTGATCTTGTTTGGTAGTCTCTTCAGACGCGAAAGCCCGAAAGATAGAAATGATAGGGAACAGAGTCTGGTGTTCCTAATGTTTCAGGAATTTATTCCCGAAACTCTACAAGAGCCAACACGGATGCAGTTGGTAGCTTTCGATAGCAGATGCGCGAGGGGTCATCAGGCGCTGGCGCGGACTATTAATTCTGGTTGGACTACTACGCTCGATCCTGCAAGGTCTTCTCCCTTAACCATCCTTAAGACCAGGTCAACGGCATGCTGGCCCATCAGGTCGTGGCGGAGGTCGAGAGTGGTGAGGTTGTAAGCCGGGTCCGATGATGCCGGGACACCGGCGCACCCGACCACCGCTATATCCTCAGGAACGCGGATTCCCTTCTTCTGCAGCGCGGCAATCGCGCTCAGGGCGATGACATCATACATACACACCAGCGCCCTCGGCCTGGGGTCTTTGGCGAGGAGTCCATCGATAAGCTGTTCCATCAACGTGGGATTTGTCTGGGTCTCGATGTCGACGTCGAGTGTGCTAATGCCCTCGATTGGGAGCCCGAGCTCCATTGCAGCCGAGAGGAAAGCTCCCCTCGCTCGGCGATCCCTGTAGTAATGCCCTTTCCGGGTAGCCATGCAGATGCGGTCGTAGCCTTTGCTGATCAAAAGCTCCGCTATCGAGCGGAAGCCGTAGTCATAATCGGGAACCACCGATGGAACGTTATCGCACCTGCGGTCAAGGGTGACTATAGCAAGTCCTTCATTAAAAGTGGAAATGATGCGCTTTTCATCTACGAACGAGTCCCACACTACAACTCCATCGACTTCGCGGCTTCGCACCGGTACGGCAAAATATGTGCCGATATCGGCTCCGTCCTCGCGGCGCTCGTGGGTGGTGTAGATCTGGAGTCTTTGCTGCCGCATTTCGGCTGCGCGGTAGACCGAGGCAATTACGGTCGCTGCTGATTGCCTGTAGTTTGAAAGCGCGGTTATATCGTAGACAGCGAGCCCGATTGCTCGCGAGACTTTCGATGCGAGCCTGCGCGCGGCTTCGTTGGGACTGTAGTTGAGCTCCGTGCAAGCCTGCAGGACTTTGCGTTTCGTTCGTTCGGGTAAGCCGGCGTCGAGATTGTTGACGACAAACGATACTGTGGTCTGGGATACGCCGGCGAGCCTGGCCACATCCGTCATCGTGACGCGTTCTGATTTATTGTTTCGTTTGCGACCGTCCATGTCAGCTATATATTACCTCTAGTTTCTATCATTCGTCAAGAGGTGAGGAGTGATAGTCAAACTATGTTTGATTGTGGAATGTGATTTTACTGATTGCGAAGATACGACAAACCGCCGGGAATCCTCTCGGCGGTTTGCCTATTCATAAGCTGTTATAGAATGAACTACTGAGTTTCAGGTTGTGTAGTGGCAATCTATCAGAAGGTTTCGCACACAATCTGAATTGCCAGTGCGTCACATAACTGTATGAAACTTATTACGGTGATTTTGCCAGTTCCAAGTGTCCCCAGATATCATTGACGGGAGAAGATGTCGCTGTGTAGGGTTTCAGCATATCATCGCGCTTGATCGCTCTTACATGGCCATCGGCGAATGCGCAGTTCGCAAATCCCGAGTGCCTGTCCGCGACGTTATTGAATTGCGGATCGCTCGATGGTCCGTTTGGGAAGCACCCCTTGCAATAGCAGACCGGATATCCAACCTTTCCATATTTAGGATCATTGTAAGCGGTATCGCACAGCATCATTACCCGTGATGTATGTATAACTTGCGAGAGCGGGAGGCCGGGATTAGGCCGTTGTGCCGTATCCCAGAAAACATGCGGCCAGGAGACTCCGAATCCGCCAAGGCGATTATAAGGCGGCGGCTGGCTTGAAGGATTTTTCTGAGCATCGGCTTCGATCTGCTGGCTGAACTTCAACGAGGGGCACAGGATAACCCTTTTGGTCTTGATATAAGGGTTGATCATGTCGTACCACATGACCCTGGTAGCCTGAGAGGATCCGGGATTATAATCGTAAGGTGGGAGTTTACCATTGTTGGTGTCTGAATACATGAGCATTGCCCGAGACAGTTCCCCCACACTGCTTGCGCAATATGCTTTGCGTCCAGCCTCCTGGGCAGATGAGAATATCGGGAAGAGAATGGCTGCCAGTATCGCTATAATTGCGATTACTACAAGCAGCTCTATCAAGGTGAAACCGGTAGACCTTAACTTCATATCAAACCCCCCGTTGCACGCGCCGGAATCGCCGATGCGTATTAATAGAATGTCATCCGCAAGATACCACCGATAAGGTTAGGTGTCAAGGGGTCACGAGAGAAATTCCCCTAAAAAGATTACTAATGCCTATTATCGGTTTCCGGCTCTGTATAATAGAGGGTAAGGCTCAAGGAGGAAATACTAATTCGCGTTAGTAATGCTATAATGATGAGCGAAATGGAGAATGCTTAATTCTCAATGCCCAATGCCTATCCAGTGCTTGAACTGGAATGATACTATCACTTTGTTGCAGGAGGGAAATGGATGAAAGCGATTGTGTTGCTGATGTGCTTGTTTGCGCTGGCGAGCGCTGCTTGCGCGAGGACGAGCGTCCGGATCGATAAGGACAATCGTTGGATCGTAAACGGCAAGCCCTACTTTGCTCTGGGTCTCTCGGGCGCGCCGCCTGCCGATCTTAAGACGCCGGATGGTAAGGACGGCTGGGCAGAGCTTGCGAGCGGTGGAATCAACTGGATGCGTATAGGCGCTTTTCCCTGGAAAGAGGAGGCTGTGCATGATGTGCAGGCGCAGATGGATGCCGCGGCGAGAGTCGGAATATACGGCATGCTTGCGCTTTGGGATTTGAGCGCTCCTGAAAATGAGAAAGAGGAAGCTCAGCTAAAGGCGACTATCGAGCGCTTTAAAGATCATCCAGCGCTTATCTGCTATAAAGATGTCGATGAGCCAGCATGGGGAAAGCGTAAACTGGAGCCGATTATCAAGGGTTATAAGATAATCAAAGAGCTCGATCCCGGTCATCCCGTGGTAATGATAAATGCTCCGCGCAATACCGTTGAAGAACTGCGTCAGTATGCGGTCGCCTGCGACGGCACCGGTGTCGATATCTATCCTGTTTCCGTGCCGATGGGCGGTCATTCCGGTCTTCCGAACAAGCAGATGAGTGTCGTCGGTGATTATGCCAGGCGAATGAACGAGGTTGTGGAAGGCAGGAAGCCGGTGATGATGGTCCTGCAGATAACATACAGCGGCACGACCCCGCCCAAGCATGTGCTCGTCCGGCCCACGTTCTATCAGCAGAGATATATGACCTATCAGGCGATGATCGATGGCGCGAAGGGAATTATGTATTTTGGCGGTTATATCGTGCTTAATGACCGCGATGAGAAGCTAGGGTTTAACTGGACCTATTGGTATGATGTCCTGAAGCCGCTTCTCAAAGAGATAGGACCGGGGACCGAGGTTTATTCCGTGGTTACAGCTCCCTCGAAAGATGATGTTAAGCTCAAGGTGGATGGGGCGGATGACCTCGAGTACCTGGCTCGCAAGGTCGATGGAAAGACCTATGTGCTCGCTGCGAAGCGCGAAGGATCCGAAGCATCGATCAAGCTAAGCGGATTCAAAGGCAGCGGCGAAGCGGATGTCCTCTATGAGAACCGCAAAGTTGCAGTGAAGAATGGTGTTCTGGAAGATACGTTCAAGCCCAACGAAGTCCACGTTTATAAGTATTAATTCTAAGCTTCCAGCCGCCAGTTCTCCTCCGAAAATGGCGTTTTTGCCATTTTCGTTCCCTTCGTGGCGAACACGACAGTTCTTGACCGGCAGCGGCCCGCAGGGCTGCGAGAGGTGCTGCGCAGCAGTCACGAGAGTGTTCGCCACGATCCCAAGGAACTGGCGGCTTTTTGACGCGAAACAGAAAAAGCCAATTTCGATTTATATTTATTGAGTAGTGAATAATGAGTATTGACTGTAGGTGAAGGTCTATCAATGATTGGCGAAGCGCCTTTGGAGTGCGCCGCGTCCGGCGCTTTATCTGGCTTACAATCTATAGCCAAGACAGGCCTATTCAGCACTAGCGGGTATCTCTATGGTACCTGTGCCAGTAAAGACCTTCAACGAAAGCCTATTCAACATTCAACATTAAAAATTGAGGATTCTCCCTTCTGTTCCCTTTTCCCCCTTTCGTGCTTTCGCGATTAAATTCCCTTCTCATCCGTTGAAGCAGAAGTCGATAAGTTCGCTTATCCTTGCGGTGGCGAGGCAGAAGACGGTGTCGGCGGCGCCGTAGTAGATGCGGACGATGTCGTTTTCATAGTCCGGGATTGCGGCAGTTACGAAGACTACATTCGGAACATCGCCCACTCGTTCGTATAGCTCTTTCGGAGCGAAAAGGTATTCCTTGCTCCTCGCGATCACCTTCGATGGGTCTTCGAGGTCAAAGAGTACCGCACCTATCTTGTAGATTTGCCCGTTGCAGCGCGGGGTGATGCCGTGGTAAATCTCCAGCCAGCCCTTATCAGTCTTAAACGGCGGAGCTCCTGCCCCGATCTTGCCCTGGTCCCATGCGAACCCTCTGCTCTCCATAATGCAGCGGTGATTGCCCCAGTAGACAAGGTCCGGTGAGTAAGACATCCATATCTGGCCGGTGATGCCGGGGTGGAAGGGTCGGTCGAGACGCACATAGAGCCCGTTGATCTTTTCGGGGAAAAGGACCATATTGCGGTTGGATGGCTCGGCGACTACCGCGATCTTCTCGAAATTGACGAAGTCCTGCGTCTTTGCAACCGATATCTGGCAGCCATATTTATTCTCTGCGGCACAGCAGATGTAGTAGGTGTCGTCGATTTTCGTGATCCTGGGGTCGTAGATTGCTCCTTCATAGGTGATAAAGGGCTCGGTTTTTGGAACGAGGACGGGCTTGTCGTCGACTTCGAAGTAAATTCCATCGTCACTCCACGCGACTCTGATCCCCTGATAACCCTGCCTGCTCTCAACGCGCAGCAGCGCGACGTATTTTTCGCCGAATCTGGTCACACCTGAGTTGAAAACTGCGTTCGCTCCTTTTATCATGTCAGGTGTAAGGATAGGATTGTTTTCGTAGCGATGTATAATCTCATTCATTGGTGTCTCTCCCATTGCGGAGTCAGTATTCGTATTATATAATGCGTATTAGTTAAACATGAGCCAAGCTCCTCCGTGCGTGGGATAATTGCGAATTTATAGGTTGCTAATTATGAACTGGAAATCGAGGTCGATATCCAATACGGCTGTTATGCTGGCAGTTGTTTTAGTAATTCTGGGGCTGCCGATTAGCGGGAATACGGAGGGGAAGCGCTTGAATCTGACATTTTGCTGCAATGCGAATAATGATCTGTATCGAGTGGTAGTGGGATCAGGCTGCCGGTGCGAGCGCTGTGACAGCGCGGCTGAGGCTGTGGAGCGCGCGGGAGAGGGGACCGGTGTTCTTATTCTTGCGGATGGGTATCCTGAGGCGCTTACGAATCTCGATACGGCGGTGTTCGATCGGGCTGCCGTGAAGAAGCTGAGGCTGTATGTGGAGTATCCCGCGTTCCTGCCGGGGCTGAATGTTGGTGAGCAGCGGAGAACAGTGTGGGAGCGAGTGGTGATTGCCTCGGACGCGCTCGGAGAGGGGCTGCCGAAGCTCGGGATAATGTCGGTTTCGGATTGCCGTTTCGTGCCTGTTAAAGCCGCGGAGCCGATGATGGTGGTTGCGCGCGTGGCGGGGTTCGATACGGCGATCTATGGAATACCTGAAAGCGCGAGCCCGATTCTCTTTGAAATGACTGATCGGGATGTGATTGTTGCAACCACCAAGCTGAGCGGATTCGTAACCGGTCGTTATGCTCCGGCTAAGGAGTGGGGAACGGTGTGGGAGCGTATACTGGGGATGCTCGATCCTCACAACCGGATTGCTCTGAAGTGGACTCCCACTGTGCATCCGGCATATCAGCCGGATGAGAAGCTGCCGGCGGATGCTGAGCGCAGGGCGTTTAAAGACGGAGCGGAGTGGTATTTGAACTCGCGGCTGCTGGTAAGCGCTGGGGATTGGGATAAAATCAAGGATATCCTTCTCTCCGGCGAGGAGACAAGGCTTACTCCCGGTCCTGATGCGGCTGTGGGTGATGGATCGCTGGGGATTCTCGAAGGATATGCCGCGGGGATCCGGTGGGATGGAAGCCAGATACAACGGGTTCCACTGAGAGCGGATTGCAATGCGGAAGTTGCAATGGCGCTGGCGGTGGACTGGTCGGTGAATGAGTCTAAACGCAGCCGTGATGTGGCTGGGAACCTGCTGGATTATGTGTATGTGAAGTCGGGAATGTGTGGCGGCAAGAGGGGTGATCCGAAAAATCCAGCTTATGGCTTGATTGCATGGGGTGCGATTGCTCCTGGCTGGGAAATCGCTAATTATGGCGATGATAATGCGCGGGCGATGCTTGCTACGATGGTCGCATCGGCGTGCCTTGGGACGGATAAGTGGGACGAGCCGCTGATGAGGGCGTTGCTGGCGAACCTGAGGACGACCGGTTCGCTGGGGTTCCGTGGTAACAGGATCGATGTCGCTCAGCTCGAACAGCGGGGCTGGAAAGCCTACTACAATGATCCGACGATAAATCGTGCTCCTCATTATGAATCGTATCTGTGGGCATGTAACCTGTGGGCTTATCGTGCGACGGGATATAAACCGTTCCTTGAAAAGGCGAGGATGGGGATCAGGATCACGATGGAGGGATTCCCGGATAAATGGCTGTGGAACGATACCATCGAGCGCGCGCGGATGCTGCTGTGCTTGTCGTGGCTTGTGCGCGGGGATGATACACCGGAACATCGAGGGGGGCTGAAAACAATCGCTGATGATCTACTTGCGCATCAGCAGTCGTGCGGTGCTCTGCCGGAGATCTTCGGCGGCACAGGTGGTGGTTACACTATTCCCGCGAGCAATGAAGCTTATGGGACCACCGAAACTCCTCTCATCCAGAAGAACGGTGATCCTGCGACCGATCAGCTTTATACCGCCGGCTTCGCGCTTTTGGGTCTGCATGAAGCCGCCGCGGCGACCGGTGAGCCTAAGCTTAAAGAGGCTGAAGATAAGCTGGCGCGGTATCTGTGCAGGATTCAGGTGCGGTCAAAGGAGCATCCGAACCTGAACGGTACCTGGTTCCGCGCGTTCGATTACCGGCGATGGGATTATTGGGCAAGCTCCGCCGATGCGGGATGGGGCGCGTGGAGCGCTGAGACCGGATGGGGGCCGGCGTGGATCACTGCGGTGCTGGGGCTGCGGGCGAAGGGCGTGTCGGTGTGGGATCTCACATCAGGCAGCCGGGTTGCGAGTAAGTTTAGGGATGTCGAGAAGGCTGGCCTGAGTTTGGAGTAGCTATGGGCGATGAGCTTGGGATGACGGGCTGAGACGCTGGAACCGGGACACCGAGATGCATGAAATAGAGGAATTAGGCTCGCTGCGGGCAAAGAATAAATCATTACCGGCAGCCCGATTATTTGGTGAGTAATGGCTGCCCAATTTTGCCGGAGGATAGGATCTGTTGAGCGAATTGGGTTTTGGGATAATTGGAGCAGGTGCAATTTGCCCTCTTCACATATCAGCGATCAAGCAGTGCAATGGCGCGCGGCTTGCTGCCATAGCAGATGTATCCGAAGAGCGAGCGAGAAGCGTCGCCGAGCAGGAAGGCATTGCCTGGTATACGGATTATAAGGCTATGCTTGCGAACCCGGATGTAGATGTGGTCTGCGTGCTCACGCCGAGCGGGATGCGCGCGCCCGTGTGTGTGGATGTGGCGCGAGCGGGTAAACATATAGTCGCGGAAAAGCCGCTTGAAGTCACCCTGGAGAAAGTCGACAGGATCATTGATGAATGCGACCGCGCGGGGGTGAAGCTGGAGGTTATATTTCAGATCAGGTTCCTGCCGGGCGCGCAGGCTGTGAAGAAAGCCGTGAGCGAAGGGAAGCTGGGGAAACTCGTGTTGGGCGATGCCTATGTAAAATGGTTTCGCTCGCAGGAATATTATGATTCCGCCAGCTGGCGTGGAACATGGGAATTCGATGGCGGCGGTGTCTTGATGAACCAGGCGATCCATTATATCGATCTGCTGCAGTGGATAATGGGGCCTGTGGAGAGTATATTCGGGTATACTGATACGCTCGTTAAGCAGAGGATCGAAGTCGAGGACACAGCCGCGGCATGTATTAGGTTCAAGAATGGAGCTCTGGGTGTGATCGAGGCATGCACTGCGGCGCATTCCGGCAAGCCCGCGCGGTTGGAGATCCGCGGTGAGAAAGGGACGATAATCTTCGAGGACGGCAATATTTCACTCTGGGAAGTCGAGGGTGATACGGATTTCGTGCCGGAGACGGTTGATATGGGCAGCGGAGCTTCGGATCCGATGGCGATCAGTTCGGTTGGGCATCAAGCGCAGATCGATGATATAGTGCGCGCAATCCGCGAGGATAGGGATCCGGTTGTAGATGGTCGCGAAGGCCGGAAGGCGATTGAGATAATATCGGGAATTTATAAATCGTCAAGGGCCGGAGAGATGGTCCGGCTGCCGCTTTGAGATGAAAGCGCCTTCTTGATCGCGAGTCAGCGAGAATGGGAGGAACATTTCGATTTCAGATTTATTGAGAGGGAGTTGCGATTAATGAGTGTTAGCCGCAGGTGAAGGTCTTATACTGCTGAGTTTCAGGTAATGTAGTGACAACCTGGCAGAAGGCTTCGTGCTCGATCCGACCGACAGTACGCCACATCATTATGCGAAACTCATTAGTATAGACATCTACAGCCATTACTCATAACTCCCTACTCAATAATGAATCTAAAACGCTCTCTTCCTGGTTTCTATAATTAATGCGCATTAATATGTGGCGTAGAGGGGTTTGGAAATAGATGGGTGAATTTTGGGCTGGATTTGCGGAGGTGGATTATACTCCCGCGCCGGGGCTGGCGCTTCGGGGACAGCAGTATACACGGATCGCGGGACTGGCACGGGATCCGCTGATGGCGAATGCGATGGCGCTTCGAAGTGGGGAAGAGACTGTGGTGATGGTCTCGGTAGATATCTGCTTTATCCCACTTGAGATAGTGGCGGAGGCGCAAAGGCGGTTTGCGGAGCGGACGGGGCTTTCCGGCGAAAGGCTGCTGATTCATGCTACCCACTCTCACGTAGCGCCGTGCACTATTTCATATTATTGGGGTGATGCGGATCCGGCGTTTATCGAGAAACTGACCCAGGACATTGTGACGGCGGCTGAAAATGCGGTTTCTCATCAGGAGCCGGTGAGCATGTTTAGTGGAGCGGGCCAGCTGGATTATCTTGGATGGAACCGGCGGGTTATGTTCGCGGATGGAAGCAGTGTGATGCATGGGAACACGAGCCGCCCTGATTTCATCGGTATCGAGGGCCCGCGTGATCCGGTGCTAAGCGTTCTGTTTGCTCGTGACGCTCAGGGGAAGATCAGGGGAGTAGTGGTGAGCTTTTCGACTCACCCGAACTGCGTCGAGGACAAGTGCTACTACAGCGCCGATCTGCCGGGTGAGGTGCGAAGGCTCTTGAAGATGATGCTTGGGAATGATGTGGTCGTGGTCTACCTGACATCCGCCTCGGGTAATACTACCCCGGTGATTCGCGAACCGCATACCCCTGTTCAGCCGTGGATGGACGAAGAAGGCCTGTTAAGATCGGGTCTGCTGATGGCTGGTGAGGCGGCGAAGGTAATCGCGGCTGCTATCGATCCTATAGCGGATCCTGAGTTACGCGTGGCGAAGAGAGTGCTGCGGATCCCGATAAGGCCGTTTCCGAAGAAAGGGGAGCGGTGTTATCCGGATTTTTGGAGCGATGAGTCCAGGAAGTATTATGAAGGCATGGAAGCGGATTGGCCGCGCAAGATGCAGGAGAAGAGCCCGGTCGAGGTAAGGGTGAATGCGATCAGGATCGGAGATACAGTTATATGCGCCAATCCGTGTGAGCTCTTTGTTGAGTTTGGGCTGATGATAAAGGAAGCATCGCCTGCGCGGGTGACGGTGCTCAGCCAGCTGACCGATGGATACGTCGGTTATGTTCCGACGCCGCTTTCGTTCTCTCGCGGCGGTTATGAGACCTGGCCGTGCGGGACGAGTCAGCTGGTCCCCGAAGCCGGTGGAGAAATAGTGGCAGCAACCCGTGAAATGCTGGGTGAGGTGTTTTAGGAAGAGTTTATATTGAGTAGTGATTAATGAGTATTGACTGTAGGTGAAAGTCTATCAATGATTCGCGAAGCGCCTTTGGAGTTCGCCGCGTCCGGCGCTTTATCTGGCTTACAATCTACAGCTAAACCAACAGTACCAGTGCATATCTATAAGTAAGATAGATAGCACTGAGTGCGAGCCGTAGGCGAGTGTATCCCTCGGACGACAGTGTTCCGAAGGAATCACGAGAGTCCCTCGGACGACAGTGTTCCGAAGGAATCACGAGAGTCCCTCGGACGACAGTGTTCCG
>Ga0078972_1008737_pt1 | contig 20805 bp, 19 predicted proteins | sample YelNatPaOPGAMG01_FD_67568 | JGI IMG/M metagenome (GOLD analysis project Ga0078972, IMG submission 67568) | Hot spring thermophilic microbial communities from Obsidian Pool, Yellowstone National Park, USA - OP-RAMG-01 (SPADES assembly) (version 2) | ecosystem: Environmental > Aquatic > Thermal...
AACGTTGGAAGGTGGAACGCTGCTTTGCCTGGATGGACAACTGTCGCCGCTTGGTCGTGCGCTATGAACGGCATTTGCACATCTATTATGCGTTTTGCTTATTGGCCATCATCTTATGGACCATCAACCGAATTTTGAAATAGGTTCTACACAAAAAAGCTAGAAGACAGATAATCCGCTTTATCCCAGAAGCAATCGTAAACCACAGTAGAAGGAAAGTACATGGAGGCGTCTTTCGCCAATTAATTTGCGTGCACTTCTCTCCAGGCCATAGAGATCGGAGGGAATAAGTGCCAAAGTGACTGCATGTGTGAGGGCTGAGCGAAGGGGAAGAAGCATGCGCTTGCTCGGCTATTGGTTCTCGGACCGAACCTGTACGAGCGGATATTGGAACAAAAAGCCGCACTCATTGTGCTGGCTTGCAGTCTTAACTTCCTCTGGTAGCAACTTGAGTTAAGCTGAGCACAAAAATGCCTTGGCGCTGCTTACACAGCCCAGGGCGTGACCAGGGTCGTAGTAGCACCCTGACGAGGCGGAAGAATACCACAACCCATCAGGGGACGCAAACCCTGATGGGTTTTTTGTCTTGTGTGGGTGAAAGTTTAAAAGGCGGTCGGCTGACAGCAATTTGAAGCAATGCTTGTGGTGAGGGACTTAGGCACGGCAACGGTACAGCCTCCTCTGAGAGGCGAAAGATGAGGCCAAAACCTATCAAAAAGCGGGCGATGGGATTCGAACCCACGACCTTCTCCTTGGCAAGGAGACGTTCTACCACTGAACCACGCCCGCGGATAACAGGGGCGGCCGGAATCGAACCGACAGCCTACGGTTTTGGAGACCGTTGCTCTGCCAATTGAGCTACGCCCCTACCTTATGCCATCCTGAGGACGGCATCGTAAATGTCCATCAGCTGGCAGGGACCGTACCCCCGATTCTGTTTTTGTCCGTCATCTGTCTCAGCCCGGGAAAACCGGACTGGCTACACCTGGCGTATCGGGCGCTACCCGATCGAACCGGTGTCGCTGCGGTGAGACCGAACGCATAGCGCCCGGCCCACTCACCTTGCTCCCGGTTGTACGCTCGCCCAGCCGGCCGCGTTACCGCGCGCCGCTGGTGGGCTCTTACCCCACCGTTTCACCCCTTACCGCACGGGATCCCTCAGACAGAGGAACACCGGGGCGGGACTGCTCTCTGTTGCGGTTGTAGTCACACGATGTTACCACCGCGTGCCCTCACTTGCTGTTTCGTGAGGCAACCTTGCTTGTCCTAAGGACAAGCTGGGAGTCGGGAAGTTCCTCTACCCGCAAGCAGCGGGCAGCGACGGACCGTCCCTGCGAGCTAATGGCATCTATATATTTGTTAACAAGGTAACTGCCACGCGTTTTCAAACGGGCCAGGCGTCCTCGACAGGATTCGAACCTGCGACCTCAGCGTCCGCAGCGCTGCGCTCTATCCCCTGAGCTACGAGGACATGCTACCCTATAAGTCACCACAGCACAAGGATTTGCGCTGAATTTACTTCTCACCTGCTTTGAGATGTTAGCCGCTGCAAGAACATTCCCCCGAGACTTGCATCTCACCAGCAGGCTACCTTCACCTAACTAGCTTCATTATACTACCATCAGCCATGCTTGTCAAACGTTCGATCGGGCATTCGAGCGCAGATTGACACATCTCATGGGGTGAAGTATTATGTTTTTTGAACAAATGTAACGGCGTTTCCTGCTCGAAAGGAGGGCTCAGCTCTTATGTACCACAAGGTAATCATCATAGGAAACTTGGGCAATGATCCAGAACTGCGCTACACCCCTACCGGTGACCCAGTGGTCACCTTCAGTGTTGCCGCGAATCGTCGGTGGACCAACCAAGATGGCTCGCCCGGTGAGGAGACGGTGTGGTTCCGCTGTACCGCCTGGCGCCGGTTGGCAGAGACCATCAACCAATATCTCTCTAAGGGCCGACAGGTCTATATCGAAGGCCGATTGACCCCGGACAAGAACACGGGGGGACCGCGCATCTGGGTTGGCCAGGATGGCCAGGCACGCGCAAGCTATGAAGTCACGGTGGAAACAGCGAAGTTCTTGGGAGCCCGGGGTGAAGCGGTCGAGCCACCTGGTGACGAGGCTGGGTCTATCTCTTCTATCGAAGCGGGTGATCTGCCTTTTGAGACATCATGAGCCACCTGCACGCCATTGTGGAAACCATTCGCAACGAGCTGGAGATCAAAGAGCGACTGCGTGATGAGACGCTGCACCGTGCACGTCAGCTGACACGTTACTGCGCGAACGCTATTCGCGCCGTCCACCGTGGTGAGAGACCTGAAGCAGAACAATTGCTCCAGGCAGCACGGGCAGCAGCAGCCGAGATGACAAGCGAGATCGCCGATCATCCTGATCTCTACTACGCTGGTTACACACAGGACGCTTTGAAGGAACTGAGCGAGGCACACCTGACGTATGCTCTGATTACCGGTCAGGAGGTGCCAACGCCACAGGCACTTGGGGTCGAGGCATCTGCCTATTTGAACGGCCTGGCCGAGGCGATGGGCGAATTGCGTCGCTATGTGCTGGATCGGTTGCGCCAAGGTGACGTAGCCACCGGCGAGCGACTGTTAGGCATTATGGATGAAGTCTACACATTGCTGATCACGGTGGATTTCTCAGAAGCTATTACCGGAGGACTGCGACGTAATACCGATATGGTGCGCGCCGTCCTTGAGCGCACCCGCGGCGACCTCACCACTGCAGTGCGCCAGGAAGAGATGAAAGCGGCATTGCGTGAATTCGGTGCGCGCAGTGGACTGGGCAATTCTCGAGAGATTGCCGATAGTGAATGCTCAGTTGCAGACATTCAGTGACTGTGGTTAAATAGCCGATATGGATACGCAAGAAAGCCGTTATGTACGATTTACACGTATTGCCTACCAGCTGGCTCAGGAAACGCTGCCGCGTTACTCCCATCCCAAGAGTCCGCACCGCTACACCCTGCCTCAATTGGCCGTCTGCGTGTTGTTGGCATTCTATCTCAAACTCAGTTACCGCGACACCGAAGAGTGGCTGAAGGCCACGGATAAGGTCTGTGCCGTGCTGGAGTTGCGCCGTGTGCCCGACCACAGCACCCTGGCGCGGGCGTATCAACGGCTGTTGCATATGCGCGTGCTCGACCGGATGCGGCGGCGCTTGTTGGAGGCACTGGGAGTGGAAGAGGAGGTGATTGCCGCGGACAGCACGGGCTATGCCACCACCCAGGCGAGCGCCTATTATCGTAGCCGCAGCGGGCGGGTGCGGCGTGAATTCCGTAAGGGGGTCTATGCGGTAGGAACGCGCTCGCAGTTCATTTTGGCCTGGCGATAGGGGCGTGGTCCGGGAAGTGACAGCGTGTTTCTGGCGGGGCTGCGGCGTGAGGCACGGCGTTATGCGCGCAAGGGGCGTTGGGTGTTGCTGGCCGACAGTGGATTTGATGGGCAAGGGGTTGGTGCACGTGACCTGATTCCACCCATCCGCCGGGGTGGCAATCTGGTAGCGGCGGTGCGCATTGCGCGGGCCGAGTTGGTGGCGGCGGCGCGTCTGGATGGTTTGTTCGGTCAGCGTTGGAAGGCGGAGACGGTGCATTCGGTGATCAAGCGCAAGTTGGGCGATGCCATCTGCTCGCGCCGGTTGATGCTCCAGAAGCGCGAGCCGGCGGTCAAGGGGTTGGTTTACAACCTCCATCGCTAGTTTTCTGTCCGGTTTCCTAAGCGGGTCTCTCGATCTTTGCAACTGAGCATACCCGAAACGTTAGGACCAGAGGCCTTATGAGGTGTCAGCCACTTTTGCCGACCCCATGATCAGCGTGGCAAATCTGAGGTTACAATGCCAGCCTCGTACAACGACGACTTGATATTGCGGGCCAGCGAGGTGGGCCACTACATGTTCTGTCGGCGGGCATGGTGGCTTGCGCAGGTGCTCGGGTATTCCCCCGACGATCAAGTAGCTTTGAGGGCTGGAACCCAGTTCCATGAACGCCTTGGCCGTTCGGTCAGCGCGGCACAACGTTGGCAAAAGATCTCCTACGCTCTGATGGGGTTGGGTCTGGCCATGGGCATCCTGCTCATCCTGGGCTCATGTGGGATGTGACACGATGAAATGGAAACGCCGTGCCATCGTCGCCTGTCTGGCGCTGGTGACATTCAGCCTGTGGGGATTCAGCATTCGAAGTGGGCTACTGTGGGGCTTGCTGATCCGAGCTGGCGTGATTGCCCGACCGATTGCGGCCGTTGAAGCGACGTCGTTTGAGGATATTCAATTTCCTTCACCGGAGACATCGATCGCTCGATCTACACCGACGTTCGTTTCGCCCCCGACTTTAACGGCTGCCCGGCAGCCGACAGCCACAGCGACACGGCGCGTTGCCGCGATAGGCACGCCCACCCCATCACCGCAGGCGACCCGTACCGCGTCAAACCGGGATTATGGAACGCCCGCATTATCTCTAGGCACAACGCTGACGCTGACCCCACCGCCAGAAGGTCGCTATCTGGTGGTGGATCAGGACAGGCAGGTAATGCTGGTGTACGAGCATGGCCGCATCATCCGCATTATCCCCGTCAGCACGGGTGCCCCGTACGAAAATTCCTTCACACCAGCTTGGCGAGGGGTGGTAGGACCGTTCTGGGGCAAGGCGAGGTTCCGTAACAGCGATCTGTGGGCCGATTACATCTGGTACCTCTTTCCAGGCGCCACCGGGTCGATCCTGATCCACAGTGTGCCGTACGTGCCTAATGGCGATGAAAAAATCTACGACCGTCCCGAAGCATTGGGAGTGGAACCTGCTTCCAAGGGTTGTGTGCGCATCGCACCTGAGGATGCCCAGTGGCTGGCTGCCTGGAATCCGGTGGGGGTGCCCATTGAGATCACCCCTTACCACGGGGTGATCAAGCCGGCCAACATAGCGCCGCAGAATTGAACGCATAGCGGATCGATGCACGACTCAAACTGGTGGCAGCTGTTGGGGGGATTGATGACGCTGTCGCTGTTGTTCGGCGGCGGAATGATGTTCCGCTACGCCCGTTGCAAACGCGCCGTCTCCCTGCCGGCGGGGCGTATCGTCTCCGCCGATGTGGATGGCTTGGGGACACCGGGCAAGCCCCTTTTCTCGAAGACATTCCGGCTGGTGGGCCAACCTGACTATCTGCTTGCCACACATGTCGGCATCATCCCGGTGGAGGTTAAGTCAAGCAGGACACCACCACATCCCCACCCCTCCCACATTCTCCAGCTGGCAGCGTATTGCTTGCTGGTAGAGGAAATGGAAGGCCACCCCCCTCCTTACGGCTTTATCAAGTATCCCGGCCGGACATTCCAGGTGCCGTACACTTCTGATCTACGGCATACGCTGTTGGATACCTTGGATGCTATGCGTGCCGATTTATCGGAACGTAGAGAAGTGCACCGCAGTCACAGCGAAGCGCACCGTTGCCTTACATGTGGTTATCGGGAGGTATGCGGAGAGGCATTAGCATAATGCTCGCCTGATCTGTGGGAAGCGAAGCGACGGGTTCGATGTGGCAGGTTGAGGACAGCTTTCGTGGCCGGGGTGCTCGTTGAGAGAGATGAGGGCGATACGGCGGATCACACGGGCGTTTTTCAACATCTCCTGGCGACTTGACTTTTGCATGCGGATAAGTTATATGAAGTATTGGTATTCTATGTGCCCTGTCAATGGTCCGATGTTTTAGAATTGCTGATCCATCCTCCGGGGGTTCGTGTTGTTTTCATGTCCCTTATTCCAAAGGATCCGATGCGCAGTGGTACGAGATGTAGATTTGCTATTATCTTGCATAGCAGATATAATTAATGTGTCATAGGACAATGGGGGTCCCCAGTGGCGCTTGTGCCGTTCTGTGAGTTGATGGCAGCTGCCGAAGAAGGCCGGTATGCGGTCGGTTACTTTGAGAGCTGGAACCTCGAATCTCTGCTGGCGACCGCAGATGCCGCAGAGGCAACGCGCTCACCGGTCATCCTGGGGTTCAGCGGTATCTACCTGCCTCATCCCCGGCGGCAGGTACGAGAGCCGCTCAGCGTCTATGCCGCTATGGGACTCGCCGTGTGTCGCCGCCTCACTGTGCCCTGTTGTCTGCTGTTCAACGAATCACCTGAGCTGGACTGGGTATTGGAATCCATTGATTTGGGATTCAACCTGGTGATGTTCGCAGATGAGAAGCTGGGTACGGAAGAGCTGATTGATACAGTTGCCCGTGTGGTTGAGAAAGCTCACGCACATGGGGTAGCTGTGGAAGCTGAAATGAATGCTCTGCCGGGAATTCACGGTGAGCCAGGGGTTGGCGACGTCATACCGCTGGATGATCCACGTGCGGCGCGCGCTTTTGTGGAGCGCACTGACGTAGATGCCCTGGCAGTAAACGTTGGGCAAGTCCACGTCCATGGGCGCAGCCAGGTGCGGCTCAATCTGGAACGGCTGGCGGAGCTGCGGCGCGCCGTGCCGGTGCCGTTGGTGCTCCACGGCGCTACCTCGATATATCCACCCGACATAGTCGAAGCCATTCGGTTGGGCGTTCGCAAGATCAACGTGGGGAGCATTCTGAAGCGTACCTATTTTGAGACATTGCGCGAGGCAAGCTCTCAAATCGGTGATTCATACAACCCCTATGATGTGATCGGTTCGGGTTTCCCGGAGGATGTGCTGACGCAGGCACGGGTTGCCGTGCAGGAACGCACTATGGAATTGATGCACCTGTTTGGCAGTGCTGGCAAGGTAGTATGATTTTGCAGAGCGTTCTTCAAGGAGCATTTCACCATTCCTGCCGCCTGCCGCAGATATCAAGCATTTGTTCTTATTCAGATACAGTTTGGCGTAATCGCTTTGAAAGGGGGTGATATAAGGGACAGGACCATGGAGAGATATCTTGGCTAGTGATCAGTGGTTACAATGAAGTTGCCCAGCATTTTGTAGAAACTAAGGAGGGAAAGGAAGATGTCCAAGAAGTTGCATCTGCTCGTTGTGTTCGCTTTGTTGGTCGGTTTGGTGGGCGCTTTTGCTGCCCAGCCAGCTGCCGCCCAGCAGCCGGTGAAGGAGTTGACCATTCTTTGGGCCGAGTGGGATCCGGCGACTTATCTGGCCGAGCTCATGAAAGACTATGAGAAAGAGGCCGGGGTCAAGGTCACGGTGAAGCAGGAGCCGTGGGGCTCGTTCATGGACGTGGTCTCCAAGGAATGGGCGGCCAAGGGCACCGCTTTTGACCTGGTTGTGGGGGATAGCCAGTGGCTGGGTCAGGCAGCCACGCAGGGCCACTATGTCGAGTTGACCGACTTCCTGAAGGAGACCGGTCTGGCCGACTCGGTGACCGAGGCGACGTTGAAGTACTATGCCGAGTATCCCGCCGGCTCGGGCCGCTACTGGGCCTTCCCCGCCGAGGGTGACGCCAACGGTATGGCCTATCGCAAGGACCTGTTCGAGGATCCTGACGAGATGGCCGCCTTCAAGGAGAAGTATGGCTATGACCTCGGTGTGCCCAAGACGTGGGCCGAGCTGATGGACATCGCCAAGTTCTTCACCCGCCCCGACAAGAATCTGTATGGTGTGGCGATCTATACCCAGAAGGACTACGATGCCATCACCATGGGCTTCCAGAATGTGATGTGGGGCTTTGGTGGCGAGTGGGCCGACGAGAACAATGATCCGCGCGGCGCCATCAACTCGCCCGGTGCCGTGCAGGCGCTTGAGTTCTACCGCGAGCTGTGGACCTGCTGTGCGCCGCCTGGCAGCAGCAACATCTTCTTCCCTGAGGTGAACAACTACTTCATCAGTGGCCAGGTGGCGATGGGTATGAACTACTTCGCCTTCTTCCCCGCGCTGGCAAACCCCGCCACCAACCCGTATGCGGATGTGACGGGTTACTTCGCCATGCCGGCCGGCCCGACCGGCAAGCGCTACGCCGCGTTGGGAGGCCAGGGGATGAGCATCAATGCCTACCTGCCTCCAGAGCGCATCGAGGCGGCCAAGGAGCTCATCAAGTGGTTTGGCCGCGAGGATGTGCAGGCTAAGTGGGCACAGCTGGGTGGCTACACCTGCAATAAGAAAGTGCTCGCCTCACCCGAGTTCCTCAAAGTCGCACCGTTCAACGCCGCCTTCGCCGAGTCCATGCAGATGGTCAAGGACTTCTGGAACGTGCCGGTGTATGGCGAGCTGCTTGAAGTGAGCCAGCGCGAGCTGCACGCCTACGTCGTCGGCGGTGAGGGCACCGCAAAGGAGACCCTGGACAAGATCGCCGAGGAGCATTACAAGATCCTGAGCGCCGCCGGCCTGATCAAGGGGGCAGCACCGGCAGCGACGGAGACAGCTCAATAAGGAGGCAGTCTGGTCCGGCTGGCTTTACCTGTGTGTTGACCAGGCGTCCATGGGGAGGCAGCAGTATGACTGCCTCCCCACTATCATTCTGCTTGAAGAGGTAGTGTTATGACCGCAACAACCGCGTTGCAGGCGGAAAAGGTGGCTCAGCGGCGTCAGGTGCGCCGCATCAGCGACAAAACCATCCAGACAACTTTCATCCTGCCCACGATGGTGTTGCTGATCCTGTGGAACATCTTTCCGCTATTCTATAGCTTGTATCTGAGTTTTACCGAATATTCGGTGATTGCGGGGACGCCACCCAAGTGGTTGGGCTTTGAAAACTATCGCAATATCCTGAGCGATCCCCTGATCTGGAAATACTTCGCCCTCACCGGTCGCTTTGCGCTGCTCTCCGTGGGATTGCAGACGATCATCGGCTTTGCGATGGCGATGATTGTGCGCGCCAAGTTCCGCGGCAGTGGATTCATCACCACCCTCATCCTCATCCCGATGATGCTCTCGCCCGTGGTGGTGGGCAAGTTCTGGGCAATGATCTACAACCCTACGTTTGGACCGTTGAACTATCTGCTGGGGATGCCACCGCCCAAAGGACCCGACTGGCTGGCGAACCCCGAACTTGCGCTTTGGGCCGTGGTATTTGTGGATGTGTGGATGTGGAGCCCCTTCGTGATGTTGTTGTGTCTGTCGGGGCTGAAGGCGATACCGGAGTATCTGTATGAGGCAGCGGCCATTGACCGCGCCAGCCCATGGTTCCAGTTCTGGCGTATCACGTTGCCCCAGGTGGCACCATTGCTGATGATCGCCATCCTGTTCCGCACCATTGAAGCTTTTAAGCAATTCGACCTGGTGATGGGTCTGACGGGAGGTGGTCCGGGCGATGCCACCGAGCTGGTGGCCGTCAAACTATATCGCATCGCCTTCCTGGGGCGCTTTGACACAGGTATTGCAAGCGCTTTCGCCTATATTGTCCTTATTATTATCATCGCGATCAGCAACCTGTACATCCGGTATCTGAATCGGTTGCGAGGGGAGGCATAGTATATGGCAAAGTTTGAGGAGACCGGCCCGCGCGCGCCGATCACCGAGAGCACGCGCGTGGATCTGGTACATCCGCGCGCGCGTTTGGGTGTGACGATCCGCGCCATTATCGCCATCGTCATTGTGGCGATCATGCTCTTTCCGGTGATCTGGCTGGCGCTCACCATGATAAAAACGCGGCCCGATGCCGTGGCGGTGCCCCCCAAGTTCATCCCCTATTTCCAGGACGGCCTTCTGAGCGATTGGTGCATGGTGCCGCAATTCAACAAGGACGGCACGCCCAAGCTGGACAAGGATGGCCAGCCCGTGCTGAAAGAGAGGCCCGTCTGCTTTGACGTGACGTTGGAGGGCATCGTCGGATTGTTCTTCGAGCGTCGTACCCTGACGCCGGCGCAACAGAAGCAATATATGGAGAGCCCGGAATCCGGCTGGGCGGACCGCATCCTGCTCAAGCGCGGTCTGGTGATCACCGGTCCCAGCGATTTTGTGAATCGCTTTCGCAACTCGCTGATCATTGCCGGCACCTCGACCGTGTTGGCGGTGGTCTTTGGCCTGCTGGCCGCGTATGCCTTCAGCCGCTGGGACATCAAGGGCAAGCCCGATTTTCTCTTCTTCATCCTGAGCACGCGTATGTTGCCGCCGGTAGTGGTGACCATCCCCATCTTCTTAATGTATCGCCAGCTGGGCATCTACGATACACATATTGGCCTGATCTTGCTCTACACCGTGTTCAACCTGTCGCTCTCGGTATGGCTGCTCAAGGGTTTCCTTGACGAGATCCCCAAAGAATACGAGGAAGCGGCGTTGGTGGACGGCTACAGCCGGATGCAGGCGTTCCGCAAGGTGGTATTGCCCCAGGCGGCCACGGGCATTGCCGCTACCACGGTGTTCTGTCTGATCTTTGCCTGGAACGAGTACGCCTTCTCGTTGATGCTGACCTCGGATGTGGCCCGCACCATGCCGCCCTCGATTGCCAGCACGCAGGGTGCAGGTGGCATCGAGTGGGCGATCATCGCGACCGCCTCGATGCTCTTCCTGATCCCCGTAGTGGTGATCACTTTTGCGCTGCGCCGGCATCTCCTGCGCGGCGTCACCTTCGGCGCGATCCGGCAATAATGAGGATGAAAGATGGCTACTATCGAATTGCGTCAAGTTGAAAAGAAATTCGGTCAGCTGCACGCGGTAAAACCGATGGACCTGACCATCCACAGCGGTGAGTTTGTGGTGTTGCTGGGGCCCTCCGGTTGCGGCAAGACCACCACGCTGCGCATGATTTCGGGGTTGGAAGCGGTCACAGGAGGGCATATCTACCTGGATGGGCGTGATGTGACCTGGTTGCACCCCAGCGAGCGTGACATCGCCTTCGTCTTCCAGTTCTTCGCACTCTATCCGCATATGACCGTGCTGGATAACATCCGCTTCCCGCTCCAGGCGCAGCGTGTTCCCCGTGCTGAGGCGGATAAGCGTGTATCCGAGATTGTGAAGATGCTCCGGATCGAGCACCTGTTGCATTTGCGCCCGGGATCACTGAGCGGGGGTGACCGCCAGCGCGTGGCGCTGGCACGCGCACTGGTGCGTCGCCCGGCGGCTTTCTTGATGGACGAGCCGCTGGGTGCGTTGGATGCCGATCTGCGCGAATCCATGCGCGCCGAGATCAAGCGGCTGCACATCACCAACAATGCCACCACCGTGTATGTGACGCACGACCAGCTCGAAGCCATGGCATTGGGTGACCGCATTGTGGTGATGTCGGCCGCCGAGATCCAACAGGTGGGCAGCCCGGCGGAGGTGCATTACAAGCCGGCCAATCTGTTCGTGGCGCGTTTCATCGGCAGCCCGGGCATGAACCTGATCAACGGGCGCTATGCCGACGGTGTCGTCTATCTGCCGGGCGACAATCGCTATGCAGTGCCGGAGAGCTGGCGTGCGCCGTTGGCCCAGTCGCTTAAGGACGGCGAGGTGATCATCGGCTTCCGGCCGGAATCGGCGCGCATCGCCGAAAATGGCGCTCTGGCCGCGCGGGTGTACGCCAGCGACATGCATGGCGCCTTCCACATGATCCACCTGGCACTGGGAGACGAAACCAATATTGTCAATATCCGGGTAGATCGGTGGGTCACCTATGCACTGGATACCCCGGTGCGGTTCGATATCGATCCGGAAGGGGTGCGTTTCTTCGATCCGCGCAGTGAAAAAGCGCTGAGACGAGGTGGAGCGCAATGAGCCACGTAGAGCTACAGCATATTACCAAGCGTTTCAAGACGGTCACTGCGTTACGTGACGTCTCGTTCGATGTTCAGGATGGCGAGTTCTTCGTTCTGCTGGGACCGACAGGTGCCGGCAAGACCACGACGCTGCGCGTCATAGCCGGCCTGGAACAACAAACGCAAGGCCATGTTCTCTTCGACGGCGAGATCGTGGATGATTTGCCACCGCCCGACCGTGACATCGCGTTTGTGTTCCAGCAGTACTCGCTGTACCCCAACATGTCGGTATACGACAACCTGGCCTTTCCGCTGCGCGCCCCGATGCGACGCATGTCCGAGGCCGAGATTCGCCAGCGTGTCTATCAAGCGGCCGAAATCCTGCGCATCACCCATCTGTTGGAGCGCAGGACATCCCATCTCTCCGGTGGTGAGATGCAACGCGTGTCATTGGGGCGCGCTATCGTCCGTCAACCGCGCATCTTCTTGATGGATGAGCCCCTCTCCAACCTGGACGCCAAGTTGCGTGAAGCGTTGCGCGTGGAGCTTAAACACATCCAGAAAACCCAAGGCAGCACCACCCTGTTTGTTACCCACGATCAGATCGAAGCGCTTACCATGGCGGATCGCATTGCGGTGTTGAACAGAGGGCGCATCACCCAAATCGGCAGCCCGAGCGACATTTACGACCGGCCGGCAACGGTCTTTGTGGCGCAATTGGTGGGTGTCCCGCGCATCAATCTGGTGGATGCGCGTTGTGACGACGGGACGATCAGCATTGTCAACAGTCCGGTGCGCCTGCCCAAGCCGGTGAGCAGAGAGCTGCCGCGTGCGTTCAAGCTGGGAGTGCGCCCGGAGCACGTGCAGCTGGATCCTCATGGGGAGTTCGTCGGCCAGCTGCTCCTCATCGAGCCGTTGGGGGTGGAATCGATCCTGCACATCAAGGTGGGGCAGCAGAGCTTGGTATGCACCGTGCCAGGTATGACGCGCCACAAACTGGGCGATGAGCTGCGTTTCAACTTAGTGCGCGAGCGGTTGCATTACTTCCGTGAGGATGGCATACGTATACAGGTTTAGACTCTCACTAACTTAAAGCTACAAGGAGGTATTCATCATGGGACGACCAGTCACGCTATTTACCGGTCAATGGGCTGACTTGCCTCTGGAAGTTTTGGCGCAGAAAGCCAGCGCTTGGGGATTCGATGGCCTGGAGCTGGCCTGCTGGGGCGACCACTTTGAAGTGGACAAGGCGCTCAGCCAGGATGGATATATCCAGAGCCGTTGGGATATCCTCAACAAGTATAATCTGAAATGTTTTGCCATCAGCAGCCATCTGGTGGGGCAATGCATTTGCGATCCCATCGATAAGCGGCATCAACGCATCTTGCCGGCGCGTCTATGGGGTGAGGGCAACCCTGACAAGGTGCGGGAACGTTGCATCCAGGAGATGAAGGACACCGCCAGGGCAGCCAAGCTCTTCGGGGTCAACATTGTCAACGGCTTCACCGGCAGCAGTGTGTGGGGCATGTTCTATTTCTTCCCTCCTACATCCCAAGCCGACATCAATGAAGGCTATAAGGAATTCGCCGCACGTTGGCTGCCCATTTTGGATGAGTTCCGGAAGCAGGGCGTGCGCTTTGGACTGGAGGTGCATCCGACGGAGATCGCCTACGACATCTATACGGCACGGCGTGCGCTGGAGGCAGTCAACTGGCATCCCGCTTTCTGCTTCAACTTCGATCCCAGCCACTTTATCCATCAGTTCATCAATCCGGTGTTCTTCCTGGAGGAGTTCCCTGACCGCATCATCCACGTGCACGTGAAAGACTCGCGGGTGCAGCTGAACGGACGCAACAGCATCCTCTCTTCGCATCTGGATTTCGGTGATCCGCGACGCGGATGGGACTTTGTCTCGCCGGGACGTGGCGATGTCAAATGGGATCCGATCATTCGCACGCTCAATCGCATCGGTTATCAAGGTCCGTTGTCCATCGAATGGGAGGACACCGGCATGGATCGTGAGTGGGGTGCCCCGGAGGCGCTGGCGATGGTCCGCAGGCAGGATTTCACCGCCTCCGCTGTGGCGTTCGATGCTGCCTTCGCAGCCAAGAAGTGAAAGGAGCACCACGATGGCAAAAGAGGCCTTTACCGCTCAAGCAAGTGTCCAGGCGGCGGGCGAGATCCCGCACATCGGTGTCGGCATGCTGGGCTACGCGTTCATGGGCAAGGCGCATAGCAACGCGTTCAAGAAGATACCCTATCTCATATATCCACCACCTGCTATTCCTGACCTGGTGGCGATTTGTGGTCGCAACGAACAGGCCACCGCGGAAGCAGCGCGCCGCTACGGCTATGCTACCTATTACACCGATTGGCGGGAGATGATCAAGGATAAGCGCATCCAGCTCTTTGACAACGGAACGCCACCCAACGCCCACGCCGATCCGTGTATCGCCGCGGCCAAGGAAGGGATGCACATCCTGTGTGAGAAGCCGCTGGCACGCAACGGCGATGAGGCGCGCCGCATCCGTGATGAGGTGGCTAAGACAGGGGTCAAGCACATGGTGGGCTTTAACTATCGCTTTGTGCCGGCCATCCGACAGATGCGCGATCTCATCCGCAGCGGTGCACTGGGACGCATTTACCATTACCGCGCCATCTATCTGCAGGAGTGGGTGATGCCCCACTATAACCTGCCGAAGATATGGCGATTGGACAAGGAGATTGCCGGCAATGGCGTGTTGGGCTGCCTGGGCTCGCATATCATTGATCTGGGACGCTTCCTCATCGGCGAGATCAAGAGCGTTGGGGCGATCACGCGCACATTTGTCACCGAGCGCCCGCTTCCGGATGGCAGCGGTATGGCCAAGGTGGATGTGGATGACGCCTTTGCCAGCATTGTGGAATTCGAGAACGGTGCGATCGGCACCATCGAAGCGACCCGTTTTGGTGCTGGCCGCAAGAATCACCAGGTGATCGAGATCAACGGCGAGAAGGGGAGTGTGCGTTTCGAGCTGGAGCGCCTGAACGAGCTCCAGGTCTTCTGGGTGGACGAGGAACCCAAAGAAACGCAGGGCTTCCACAACGTGTTGGTGACCGAGGCGTACCATCCCTGGATCAGCAACTGGTGGCCCCACGGGCATATCATCGGCTGGGAACACACCTTCGTACACGAGATCACCCACCTTTTGGATTGCATTGTGAACAATAAGGATGTCGCTCCGGATGGTGCCACTCTGGAGGATGGTTATCGCGCTTGTGTGATCTGTGACGCGGTGCTCAAGTCGGCCGAAGCGCGCCGTATGATCGACATCGAATACTGAGATGGCAACGACGGACGGGGGCGGATCATTTCCGGCCGCCCCTGTCCCGTCACGACATCCTAGAAAGAGGTGCAAGTACAGGTTATGGAGCAGAATTCGAGCAAGCGGGTTGTCGTGCGACCCTTGGTCATTTCCATTGCGTTTGTGGTGTTCTTCCAGATCCTTAATCAGGTGGTGCCAACAATGGTGAGCCCGGCGATTGGGGATATTGTGCGGTTCATCACTAATTTCGCCACGATTCTGCTGGGAGGTGCCTTCTTCCTGGCGTTTGTGGCGGCGAATGTCAACGGCAAAATACCCCGCGGCATCCACAGCAAGGTGGAGATTGTGATTATCTTTTTCCTCGTGGTCGGCATCATCTCGATGTTCCAACCTATCTCTGTTGAGATCTATGGTGTCGGATTCAACGTGTTGATGTTCGCTCTGCTGGCCTTCATTGTGTGGAGCCATTTGACGCCCAAGATGCCCAGCGAGGAGGAAGAAACAGAAGCAGCTGCCCAGGCCAAGCGGGGTCTATAAAGGGGCGGATATTCTTCAACGGGCAATTTCAGCTTCCTGCTACCACACAAAGGACAAAGAGGCACGGGAGAAGATATTTCTCCTTGTGCCTCTTTTCATCCAATGAGTTTCCCCTACCTGAGGATAAGCCATAAGCTGGCAACCATTTAGTTAGCGAGTGTCGGGAACGCGAAGGACGATGCAGAACATTGTCTCTTTCTGGTGCAGTTCTGAGCTGGGAGTTACGCGGTGTGATAATATACATCCCAACCGAGATAAGTGGTCAGCGCTTCGTAAATCGCCTCGGCCACCAGCGCCTGCGTCGCAGCAAAATGATGCTCGAAGCGATTCTTGCAGATGAAATGGAGCAAGTTCCGCAAGTCAGGGATGCTCACCACCCCATAAGTGCCATAGGTGTCCAATGTTTGCCGGGTGAATTCACCCTCGCCCACATAGGCCACGATGGAGCCATTGAGATCATCCGTGCTGATGCGCAGGAAGGTGAACGGCGCCGCCTTGATCTTACCGTATAGCTGGCCATAGGCGTTTTCCTCGCCCAGGCGCTCGGCCAAACCGGGATGGCAGCTCATCCACGGTCGCTGTTCCATCACACAGGCAGGCAGGTTGGAACAATGGAAGACAACCGCCTTGTCTGGCTCTTCGGCGTAATTGTTGTTCCAATCTAACAACATCGCCGGCTGTCCGGATGCCAGCTGTAACACATACATGCTCAATGCACCGTTGGCATCGGTTTCGCACGCGCTCGGCAACATCTGGTTGCTCAACATGCTCATCAGGGGGCATGGAAAGACACCAAAGTACTCTTCCAGGGCGGTCCAACATTGCACCGCTGTGGCATTCAGCTTGTTCTCGGCAATCCAGCGGTCCATCACCACGCCGAAACGCGCCATACGGTTGAGCACGCTTGGGGGCACGTGACTTGTCTCGGCGTACTCGACGATCGCTTGACGCTTGGCAACAACTGCCGGATCATCGTCCGAAAGTCGGTCCGCGCGCCCGAACGCTTCGGACAAATCCAACGTTTCCACCGACACACCGACGTGCTCGAGGATCTTCTCACTGAAGCGCACCGTGTTAAATGCCGCCGGCCGCGCGCCCAGCACCCCGATGCGCACCTGGCGCATGCCCTTCACAACGCGACAGACAGCGGCAAAATGGCGCAGGTCTTCCTGAAAGCTTTCTGAATCCGGATTGACCGTGTGCATATGGGTAAGCGTGAAGGGGATGTTGTACTGCCCCAAATTGTTGCATACCGAGATCTTGCCGCAGAAGCTATCGCGTCGCTCGGTGAAGCTCAATTTGGACATGTCGTCTGGAAAAGCGTGCACCAAGATGGGCACCCTGAGGCCCGAAAAGCGGACCGCGTTTGCGACCGCTTTCTCATCTCCGAAGTTAGGCAACGTCACGATGATGCCGTCAATCTCGGAAGCGTGGTGTCTGAACAAGTCGCCGCATTTGATGGCATCGTCGAGCGTTTCTACGGCGCCAAAACGGGCTTCTTGGGGATCCAGTGTGATGACGTCGATGTTCTCCTGCTTCAACACCCGAAGCATCGTGGCGCGAGCATCGGCGCATAAGTGGGCAGGGAATCCACCGCGATTTCCGACAATCATCCCTACAGTGATGGAATGCATCATCTCCGACTCCTCGCTGCTTGATGGGGTAGATGGCATTGTGCGGCGATTTTATATCATTTCTCCACGAAATCGCAAACAATGGAAGGAGACAGGTCGAACGATGACAGCAGGAGGCCTCTAGCTTCGCCAGACACTTTTCTCAGAGATTCATTGTTGGTTGGGGAAGAAATCGATGTGCACGTATTGCGGCGGAGAGGCTGCCATGGTGAATTTCACTTCGTTGGACGCCTGTCCCCCGTCCCACGCCTGGATCAGTGTGACGCGATATTCACCGGGAACGTAAGGAGTGAATTCGATTTTGCAATTCATGCGCCGGTTGTCGCCACATTTCGGGCAGGTGCTATCGGCACCGCCCAACCCGGACACATCGCTCAGATGCACTTCCCCGTTGGGGTCCACCAGCTTCATTTGGTAGTTCGGCTCGCCGTCGAACTGGTTGGTGTTGATGTCGATGATCTTCCAGATCATGCCAGTGATACGCGTCATCTGGAGCGTACCGGTATCAAAGGAGACCACGTTGCCGGTGAATTTGTAATGCGGCACGGGGGTATCCGTGGGAGTCGGGGTAGCCGGGGGCTTCTTCGGTCGCGGGCGCGGAGTGGGTGTGGGCGGCGGAGGTGTATCCGTCGGTGTGGGCGCAGGGGTGAACGTGGCGGTGGCTTCGGGCGTCCAGGTGGGCACCAACGTGTAGGTGGGTGTGGGAGACGGGGTGTTGGTGGCCGTTGGAGTGGGTGAGATCCATGCCGGTTGGCTGGTCATATCCGACTCCTCCGATCGCGTCTGCGCTACCACCACAGGCGAGGCCGCTGTCAGATGTCGCACCGTGTCGATTACGAGCACGAAGCTGGTGATGCATATGCTCATCGTAGTTAATCCCAGCACAAAGAGAAACAATTGCTGTCGTCGGGACATGCTCCTTCCTCCGCCACCTCGTGACAGATCGTTATAGTGTTATGTCTATTTTACCATAAAAAACGCGATTTTTCAAGAGAAGGAACGACGAGAATCCGCACAATGCGCTACATTTTATCCACGAGCAACTTCATCCCTCCATAAATGGGAAAAATTTACTAACGCTTTTTCGGAGGTCAAAGGCTTGTATGCTGCTCTAAACTTGGTTATAATGCACATAGAATATGTGATTGCTTTCACAAGAGAGCTTTCCGACAGATTCCCGCGCAGGACCGATGTAAGGATGGGGGAGGGAGAAAGCGCATGCCGATAGACAAAGTGCCCGATATTGTGGTGGGTCGTTTGCCCCTTTACTTGCGCACCCTGAATTATTTGATGGAAGAGGGCTACGAGGTGATCTCCTCCCATGAATTAGGGCGCCGCCTCGGTATCAGTCCGGCCCAAATCCGCAAAGACCTTTCCTATTTCGGTGAGTTCGGCAAGCAGGGGGCGGGCTACGATGTTAATTATTTGCGCACCCAGCTGAAACACATCTTGCATGTGGATGGTGTGTGGCCTGTGGCACTGGTGGGTTGTGGCGCCCTGGGGCACGCGCTGGCGAACTACAACGGCTTTGTCACCAAGGGGTTCGAGATCACCCTTATCTTCGACAATGACCCCGCCAAGATCGGTCAGGTGGTCGCCGGCAAAGTCATCCACGATGTGGCCGATATGCCCCGCTTGATCTGTGAGCAGGGCATCCGTATCGCTATTGTAGCCGTCCCTTCCTCGGTGGCACAGGCGATCGTGGATGTGCTGGTGCGCTGTCAGGTGCGTGCGATTCTCAACTATGCCCCCATCAATATCTCGGTGCCTCCCGGAGTGCAGGTGCAGAACATTGACCCGTCTGTGCACCTGCAGCGCATGACCTATTACCTCTGATTTGTTAATCCATGGGGATTTAGTGAGGCGTGCTTTGTCGCACGCCTCACGTTTTTTCTGGTGGTGTTCGTCGCTCGGCGACTCAGTCGGAGAAGGTGAATTCCGGCAGGTGCATTCTCTCGCCACCGCGCATGGCCGACTCGTGGGCCAGGATGCCTGTGCACGTCCAGTTGGCCGCTTTGCGCGCGTTGGGGAAGGGTTCGCGATCCTCCACGATGCTCATAATGAACTCGTGGGCCAAATGAGGATGGGAGCCTCCATGCCCGGAGCCCTGGATGAAGGACAGGTGTTGTTGCTCGCCGCCATATACCCCCTTGGTGGTGAAGCGCTGGATCGGCTCGGGCAGCAGGTGGGCATAGTCCAACACGTCCACCTGGTGCGGTATTTCACCGATGTGCACGACGGGTGGGGTGTGCTCGATGAGGGGCCATTCGAACGACATCTTGCTGCCGTACACATCGAAGCTCTCGCGGTACTGGCGGGCGGTGTTGAACAGGGAGCGCATCACTTCGGCGACCAGGTCGGAGTCGCGCAGCTTGATATGTGCCGTCTCAATGGCAAATGGCGAGTTATACTTGGGGATGAGGTGTTCCTGGATGCGCCCGGAACCGAAACATACCACCGACTCGGCATCTTTGCCTGCCAGCGCCAGACATGGGCTGACCACGTGAGTGGCATAGAGCATGGGTGGGAAGCCTTCCCAGTAACCCGGCCAGCCCAACATCTCCTGTTGGTGCGTGGCGCGCAGGAATTGGATGCGCCCCATCTTGCCCGAGGTGTAGAGCTCTTTCACGTAGAGGAACTCACGCGAGTAGATGGTCGTTTCCATCATCATGTATTTCTTGCCCGAAGCCTTTTGCGCTTCGACAATCTGGCGGCATTCCTCGACCGTGGTGGCCATCGGCACGGTGGAAGCGACATGCTTGACCGCTTTTAATGCAGCTAAGCTCATGGGCGCATGGTCGGCGATGGGGGTGTTGATGTGCACGGCGTCCACATTGGGGTCTTTGAGCAACTCGTTGAAGTCGGTGTAACGTACCGCCACGCCGAATGCATCGCCGATTTGATCCAGCCGACTCTTGGTGCGCTGGCAAATGGCGTACATGTTGGCATGGGGATGTTTCTGATAGATCGGGATAAACTCGGCGCCGAACCCCAGTCCCACAATGGCAACATTGACCTTCTTATCCATATCTTCACCTCCTTGCGAAGTAGAATATGCGTGGAGACTCGCTCGGGAAATGTGGTGTAGACATACCCCAGTATACCGTACAAGGCGTAATAGAGCAACTAGAGGTCACTACATCCGGACAGGGCACATTGGGCCGCATAACACCCGGAAATAAAGGGCAGCGAGATAGCTCGCTGCCCTTTATTGTGCATCTTATGCCATCAGCTGTTTCAGGAATTTGAGACCTTCGGAAGCGAGCTCGTCCTGGCTCGGCGCCGGCGGCCGCCAGATCGCGGCAGCGCGCGCAATGGTCTTGTTCTCGCTGCTGAAAGACTCGATCACCATCGCGCCGCTGTAGTTGATCTTCTTCAGCGCTGCCGCAACGTCCGCCCACGGCACATGCCCGCTCCCCGGCGTGCCACGATCGTTCTCGTTGGAGTGGACGTGCACCAGGTAAGGAGCTGCCTTTTCGATCGCCTTGCCCAGATGCTTTTCTTCGATATTCATGTGGAAGGTATCCAACATGATCCTCATCGCCGGGCTGTCAATCATCTCCACCAATTCCACTGCCTGCTCGGCCAAGTTGATAAAGCTGGTCTCAAAGCGGTTGAGCGGCTCGATGGCGAAGATCACCCCCTTGCTGCGCGCATAGTCCGCCACGATCTTGAGGTTGCGCGCACAACGCTCCAGGTCCTTCTTGCGCTGTTCGGGGGTCGCCTGCCAGGTGCGTC
>Ga0078972_1008738_pt1 | contig 20800 bp, 15 predicted proteins | sample YelNatPaOPGAMG01_FD_67568 | JGI IMG/M metagenome (GOLD analysis project Ga0078972, IMG submission 67568) | Hot spring thermophilic microbial communities from Obsidian Pool, Yellowstone National Park, USA - OP-RAMG-01 (SPADES assembly) (version 2) | ecosystem: Environmental > Aquatic > Thermal...
ATTCGTAGTGTTGTCTAGTTTACTTACTCCCAATTTTAACGCCCTTCTTAATGCTATCTAAGGGGTGTTGCGTAAGCCTCGTCTACTTTTAATAACTGTAAATTCTTTGCCCGACTTTTCCTCAACCGTTTTTTACGAAAAAATCAGCGGTATACCTGCTTCTTAATACTTATGGGTAATGGACAATTTTTAAAGAGGGGTAGGGGGAGATTTTATTAATGTAAAAAAGTACAACAAAAAAATTTACTTTATATTTTATAAAAACCTACCATAACTGAGGGGATACGAAAACATTTTACGATTTACGATTTACGATTTACAATTTACGATTTGAAAAACATTTTTTTAAAATTTGAAGATTGATAACTACCTTGCTGATTGCTGGTTGCTGATTGTGGCTTGATAAATACATTGCAGATTGTCGATTGCTGGTTTTAAATAAAATCAACCGCCAGACGAAGTCTGGCTTCATTAACCTATTTTTAATTGTCAATTGTCGATTTTTCATTTAAATAGGGACAAAGCGTCGGTCTCTACATCAACGCACAAAACGAGTCAGACCCAAATTGTGCTTTGACAAACAAAGGTTGGCAACCATATCCTTTTTTAATTTTCAACTGAAGATCTTCAGATTGCAAAGATTTGCTGGATTTAAAAAATTAAAATGTCAGAAAATTAAGCAATTAGGCAATCTGGCAATTAGAAAGATTTCCAATTTTCGTTTTTCAATTTACAATTGTTGATTTTCATTCGTTCCATTCTGTCATTCCTGCCCCTGAATAAATCAGGGGTAAACTCCAACAGTAATTTAAAAACTGGATGCCTGCCTTCGCAGGCATGACATTTCTAGTTTACAATCGTTTTTTAATTTGTCATTCCTGCGCAAGCAGGAATCCAATTTTTTATTTTTTCAATCCGCAATCGGCAACCAGCAATCGGCAATGTAGTAATTGAATCTACCGAATTTCCTTATTGCCAAATTGCCTAATTGCCTGATTTATTAATCTGTTAAATCCTGCCAATCTGGCAATCTGAAAATCTTGCAAATTACCAATTTTTTCTTCTAATTGCCTAATTGCCTGATTTTTTAATCTCTTAAATCCTGCCAATCTGGCAATCTGAAAATCTTGCAAATTTAAAATGGTTTTGCCAAGCAATCTTGCTTTTTTTACCTTTGCCTTCAAGCGTTTTTTAACTGCAAAATTGTTTCGTCAGGCTCATACACCATTTACTTCCTTCAATCACTTCTCTTTCGCCTTCCTCACAATGACATCTTATCACATTTCACATCTTATATCGTAAATTTCTTTACTGTTTGATTTTTCATTTAGAAAGTGGTATAGCTGCTTCTTAAGACTTGTAGATGATAAACAGCAATAACTCAAAACGATACATAAAATTTCATTTTAAAAATAACCAGTAAATCAATATATTAATTATCGTTAAAGGAATACCAATTTTAGCAAACTCAAAAAAAGTTATTGTGTTCCCTTTTTTTTCGGCATTTTGAACTATTATTACATTGCTTGCAGCTCCTAATATAAGCATATTACCCGCAATGGTGCTACCAGCAGCAAGGGTCATAAATTCTTTTATTCCTGCTCCAGCCTGATGTAATAAAGGCAAATATAACGCAACCAATGGAACATTAGAAATAAACTGGCTTAATAAAACACTAACAGAAAATATTGCCGGCACAGAAGTTATTTTATTTGAATTAAAAAACAACTGAAAAAAACCTGTGTCCCAGACACATTGCATAAGAACAAACATAGAAGCAAAAAAAACAAGCGTTGCCCAGTCAATTCTTTTAAGAATATAAAATCTTTTTGAACTAAACAGAATAACAGGCAAAGCCGATGTCAAAGCTATATATGTTAACTTTATTTCAATACCTGTTTTTATAAGCACTGATAAAATTTTTATTCCTATCATAATAAAAATTAATATGAGAGAAATTTTTGATAGTATTGCCAGATTTTTATGTTTTATGGGCTCCTGCGAATGTTTTAATACCTCTTTATGAAAATGGTTGCGATAAAAGATTTTAATTAAAACAAAAACCACAAATAGATTTAAAATTGTTGGTAATGCAAGATATTTTATAAAAACAACAAAAGGATTTTTAATATTACTATGCAGGGCAATCAACAGATTTTGCGGGTTACCAATGGGACTCATAACACTTCCAATTGTTATTGCAAAAGCAAGGGCAAGCAACAATGCTTTTGGCGATGTCTTGTGATTTTTGGCAAGAGTCAGCACAACAGGTGTTCCTATTATCGCAAGAGTATCATTCATAAGTATTGCAGATGCAATTCCCATACCAAACAGAATCATCAAAAGCAGTAAATTTAAATTTTTTGCTTTCTTGAAAAACTTATATGTTAAGTGTGATAAATATCCGCTTTCTTCCAGTGCCTGACCTACAACAAACATACCAAACAAAAACAAAATCACATCCGTGTTTATTGCTTCTATTGCTTTATAAAAAGAAATTGAACCAGAAAACAAAACAAGAACAGCACCACCAAGCATTATTTGCCATATTTGTAGTTTTACATTTCCTATCTGTCTTATCGCTATAAGAAAAAAAACAACAAATAAAATTATTACAGGGAAATAATTCACATTTACTCCAATAAAAAAAAGAAAGCCGTGGTTTATTAAAACCCCGGCTTCCTTTTTTTAAGTTATTTTTTTAATTAAAAATAAAATCTAACAATTAACGGCTTTATGGAAATTCCTCTTGCAGCATCAAATATAAATGATGTGTTGTCTTTTGAACTCTGAATTCCTATAAAAACACCTACTGAACTACCTATACTTAATACTTCCGGGACTATAAAACCCTCTAATTCAATGCCTGCACCAGCTGTTAATGCAAATATGCTGACTTCTGATGTAACAGTTCCTACTGTTATTGAATTTTTTAAAAAACCAATATTCAATCCTGGAACAATATAAACATTTAATCTTTCTGTTTCTGTCATAGGAAATACCAGTCCAGCGCCTAAATTAAAATTAAATGTTGTTGGATTTGATGAAAATCCAAGTCCGGCGGAAAAATCTATACCCATTTTATTTGACGCCCATATTCTCATAGATGCTGTTTGACCGAAAACATCAACACCAATCGCTGTTTTTTCTTTTAATGGTGATTTTGGCTCAACTACTTTTTTTACTACCGGTTTTGATTCTTCTTTTGTTGATTCTGTCACTGTTTCTTTCTTTGCTTCTTTTTTAGCATATGTCATTGATACAAATCCAAACAATAAAACAAAACTTAATAGTACTGCTAAAATTTTCTTAGACATTTCAAACCTCCTTTTCTATTTTTTTCAAAAAATTAAAAATAACCCGTAATCCGGTTCCTGCTACACCTTCTGGAATATAATTTTTATTTAATACACCATAAGCAGTTCCTGCAATATCCAGATGTAACCATTTAACATTCTCTGCAAATTCTTTTAAAAAACAACCTGCTGTAATTGTTGCTGCATCACCTCCCCCATAATTTTTAATATCAGCATTTTTGCTTTTAATCTGTTCTTTATATTCATCCCATAAAGGGAGTTCCCACATACGCTCACCTGTTTCTTCGCCTGATTGTTTCATCTTTTCCAATAATTCTTTATTATTACCCATAAGTCCTGTTGCATAATGTCCCAAAGCAACAACACAACCACCTGTTAATGTGGCAATATCAATTAATAATGTTGGATTATAATTTTTTATTGCATAGGTTATTGCATCAGCAAGTATCAATCTGCCTTCTGCATCTGTTGAAATTACTTCAACTGTTTTTCCTGACAATGTTTTTAATACATCTCCCGGTTTATATGCAGTACCAGAAGGCAGATTTTCAGTTACAGGCATAACACCTATAATATTTAATTGCAATTTTAATTCTGCTGCTGTTTTTATTAAATATAAAACAACCCCGGCACCACTCATATCAAATCTCATATCTTCTATTTTTGATAATGGCGATGATTGTGGTTTTAACGAAATACCGCCTGAATCAAATGTTATACCTTTACCGACGAGAGCAATCTTGTCTTTTGATTTTTTATTTCCATAATATTCCAAAATAATAAATTTAGCCGGTTCATTGCTGCCTTTTGCAACTGAATAAAATGCTTCCATTCCTATTTTTTTTGCCTGTTCCTTTGTAAAGGACTTAAACTTTAATTGGTATTTTTTTGCAATTTCTTCTGCTTCTCTTTCAATATAAGTTGGAGTTACTATATTCGAAGGCATATTCATTAAATCCCTTTGTAAAAAAACATTTTTGCATATAATTTGTGTTTCTTTTAGTATTTTCTCTTTAAAATCAGATACATATATATTTTCTATTTTGTTTTCCTTGTTTTCTTTTTTAGGAGCATTATAATTATAGGAAGCAAGCATTAAACCTTCTATTTGTGCAATTTGTTTTTCCTGCTCATCAAACCATGGTATTGTAGATATGCTTTTTGCTTTAAATGTTTTTAAATCTTTTATAACCAAACCTGCTGCCTGTCTGATTTTTTCTGTTGTCAGATTTTCTCTGTCTTCTAGTCCTATAAAATACATTTTTTTAATATATTTATCTTTAAAACTTAAAATTGTTTTATTGCAGTATTTTGAAATTATCTGGCCTGTTTTTATAAGGGATGTGATTTCATTTGCAATATTTACTTTTAAATATTTTCTATAATTAAAATTTTTATAAACAGGTAAAATATAATAATCAACATCTTTATTAAAAATGTCTTTTATTAATTTTATTTCTGTCATTTTTTCACCTCAAACAAATTGTTCCAGAAAACTTATAATATTTTTATCTATAAAATTATCTGTTGATTTAATATTATTCATAACCGTTACTGAATTTTTATTTATATCAACCATCTGCGGGAATATGCCTTTATTTTCAACAAAAAATGTTTTAAAATCATCCATCACTGTTTCTATCCTTATATCAAAAGCTGTATTATTATCTGTGGTGCCGGGGAAAAACATTCTTACACCGCACATATGTAATGGTTTTTGAAAACATTTTAAGTTTTCTTCTTTTAATGAAAATATGTTTTTTATTAAAAAATGTCTTGCATCTTCTATACCGGAAATATTTATTAATTTCCTGATTGTTATTGAGTGCATTAAAAAAGTGTTTATATTTGTTTCTCTGTAAAATATATTAAAAAAATCATCTATAAGACCCAGATAATAATTTAAACTATTTTCACAAAATTCATATGATAAAAGAACCCTGTCTTTCATTATCATATATCTTGAAATATTTGTTTTTTGACTTTTTGAAGCCATCTGTATTGTTCCATCTGTAAGGGATGTGTAAGAACCGATTGAGTGGGAATCAGATATTTTATCAAAAATCAATCTGAATTTTTTTTCCTGAATTTCCACAGGAACCATAATAAACTCTGAAATTAATGCAATCATTCTTGTAGAAGTTTCCATCTTTCCTCCAGAATTTTTATGTATTAATAATAACAAAATAATGATAATTGTAAAGTATGAAATTAAGTAGGTTAGTGTAAAATATTGTGTGGACTTTTAAAATCTTCCAAATTTCCTAATTTCCTGATTGCCTAATTGCCTGATTTTGTAATCTCTTAAATCCTGCAAATCTGACAATCAGGAAATCTTGCAAATTACCAATTTTATTTTCTAATTGCCTAATTGCCTTATTGCCTGATTTTTTAATTTTTTAAATCCTGCCAATCTGTCAATCTGAAAATCTTGCAAATTACCAATTTTATCTTCTAATTGCCTAATTGACTAATTGCCTTATTGCCTAATTTTTATCTTTTAAATCCAGCAAATTTTGTCAATCAGGCAATCTGGCAATCAAATAAATACATTTCACATCTCACATTTTACATCTTACATCTTTCTTTTGTTATTTAATAAAACAAAAATAAAATAATAAACCCAATACTATTATGAATATTAAACAAATAACAATATTAAGAAAATATCCCGATTTATTATATGAAAAACCAATATTTTCCAGTTCTTGTATAGAGGTTTTTAATATACTATCAGCTTCCTCTTTTGAAAATCCGAGTTTTAATAAAGAATTAAATATTTCTTTTTTATCACCATGTTGTATCAATCTTTCCTTAACAATTTTAATTATCACATCTTTATCAATCTGTTCATCTGGACGATTCCCCATATATTACCTCTTTTTATTAGTCTTATTTCTGCTTAAAAAATCAATATATCACATCGTTATATATATTATATTATTATTATAACTAACTGTCAATGTTTATTATTGCTTAAAGTTTATAGCATTTTTAAAAAAATATGTTATAATTTTGACAATTTAAAACTAACATCGGGGCGACTATTATGAAGGAATATATTAAGAATTTAGGTTTAAAAATAAGATTTTACAGAGAAAATTCCGGTTTAACCCAGGAACAACTATCTGAATTAATAAATATCAGCCAGAATTTTTTAAGTCAGATTGAAAATGGAAGACGAGCCCCATCTCTTAAAACAATAATAAAAATATCAGAAGTTCTTAAAATGCCCATTTTTTTATTATTTCAATTTGATGATAGTAATAAAGTAAAAAATAATATATTACAAAAATACGAGCCGTTAATTAATTCTTTAAATAAAAAAGAACAACTTTTCCTCTCAGATGTCATAAAAGATACTGCTTTTAAATTAAAAAAAATATTAAGAAAACAAAAATAATCTGCAACCCCATTATTAAATCCACGTTATAACATTGACATATGTAAATATTAAATTATAATATTATAAATATTATAATTCAGGAGGCTTTTGATGAGGAAAATAACAATCTTTGTTTTTCTTTTTTTTACCCTTTGCGTTTTTTTATCTGCTTCTGATAATATTTTAAAAAACGGAGATTTTGAGACAGACGAAAATAACGACTCAACACCTGACTTCTGGGTATTTTCTACAAAAGATGGAATTTCTCTTGAAAAAGAAAATGAAAATAAATTTATTCATCTTAAAAACACAAAAAACGAATACAAAGAGGCAAATCAAACAATTTTAATTGAGCCTGGTAAAATAAAATCAGTCCTTGTTAAAGCAAAAATAAAAATAAAAAATATTTTGCCCGGTCCGCAGGAATGGGAATGGGCGCGTGTTATGGTTTTATTTTTTGATACAAAAGGTGTTCAGGTTGGCGGCTGGCCAGAACTTGGAAGATGGAAAGGAAGTTTTGATTGGTCAGAAAAAATGAATATTATAAACGTTCCACCGGAAGCCCGCTCTATCATGGTCCAGATTCAGTTATCAAACTGCACAGGCGAAATGTGGGCAGATGATTTACAGCTTCTTCCAGATGTAGAATTTAATATCCCTCGTGATGAAGACGATTTATTAATGAATGGAGATATGGAATTTGGTTCTTCAAAACCATTATACTGGGGCGGATGGATAAATGGGGATGCTTCTTTTGAGTCGCCCGGATATAAATCACCATCCTGCTTTAAAATAACAAATACTTCTCCGGTTTTTTCAATGCTTATACAGGAAATACCAATTGATACTTCTAAAATTGCATCAATTAAGGTTTCTGGCTGGTATAAAATAAAAGATGTTGAACAAGGCATAAATCCATGGGAAAAAGCCCGCATCTCAATTGAATTTCATAACGAGACAGGCAGGTTCGGTGATTGGCCACCTGTTGTAGGAGAGGCAACAGGCACAATAGATGAATGGACTTATATGGAACGTGAATATCTTGTGCCAAAAGAAACAAAATCAATACAGGTCTTTGCCGGATTATTAAATGCAAAAGGCACAATGTGGCTTGATAGAATAAAAGTTAATGCAAAAGACGCAAAAGGAAAACCTGTAAAAATTGTTGATATAAAAACAGAGGATAAATCTGACTGGTATGAATTCAATCCGGTACAGGACACTTATTCGAAAAATGCAATTATTGATTTCACAGATGAACTTGATAAACCTGCCGGCAAACATGGTTTTATTAAAATTTCTGAAAAAGACAAATCATTAATTTTTGAAGATGGAACACCTGCACGTTTCTGGGGAACAAATCTTGTTGGCGGTGATGTATTTTTAACACACGATGAAATTGATAAAATGGTAAAACGCCTTGCAAAATTGGGGGTAAATATTGTTCGTCTTCATCATATGGATGCTTACTGGGCTGAACCAAACATATTTGGTAATTCAAAACAAACTACACGACAATTTTCAGAAGAATCATTGGACAGATTGGATTATCTTATTTATAAATTAAAAGAAGCGGGGATTTATGTTTTTATGGATTTACTTGTTCATAGAAAACCCGGTCCTGATGATGGAATTGATGAATGGGAAAAAATTCCGGCAGGAATGAAAGAAATAATTTATATAGATGAAAAATTACAAAATCTTACAAAAGAATATATTAAAAATTTATTAGAACATAAAAATAAATATACAGGTTTTACATACATTGAAGAACCGTCAATTGTTTTTATGGAAATAATTAATGAAAGTTCATTATTTTACTGGGACAGAAATAAAGACATACCGGAAAAATATACACAAAAATTAAATGAATTATTTAACAGATATCTAAAAGAAAAATATGAAACAATGGATAAATTGAAAAAAGAATGGAATAAATATGGAGATAATAATTTACAGGAAAATGAAAATTTTAATTCAAATTCTATAAAAAGAGAGTCATTTTTAATTAATTGGGATGACTGGCGCTCTTTTGGGACGTCACTTTCAACAGGTCGTGGTGCAGACACAAAAAAATTTTATATGTATTATCAGGATAAATTTTTTTCAGATATGTATAATTATATTAAATCTCTTGGTGTAAAAGCACTTGTAACTGGTTCAAACCACTGGGAAAAATGGGATGCAGATATTTATTCAAATGCAAAACTTGACTTCATAGACAGACACAGTTACTGGGACCATCCATCAGGCGGATGGACAATGCAGGATAATATTTCTTTTACAAATATTCCAATTTTAAAGTCAAAAACAAATTGTATTGCAGAACTTGCTCACTCAAGGATAAATAACAAACCTTTTACAGTATCAGAATGGAATTTTTTGTTACCCAATGAATACAGAACAGGTGCGCCGATATTAATGGCGTCTTATGCCAGATTACAGGGCTGGGATGCATTGATGCAATTTAATTTTGGCACATACGAGTGGAAAAATTTATTAACACATTTTTGTGATTTTTCCCGTTCACCAGACATCCTGTCTCAATGGCCTGCTGCAATAAAAATATTTCAAAATAATTATGTAAGCACATCAAAACAAAAACTCGTTGAATATATATCAGAAAAAGATATATTTGAGACAAAAAATTTATCATATAAACTTGTTAATGATGATTATAACAGCGCTTTAATGATAAAAATTGCAAAAACATTTAATAAAGCAGAACAAAGCAAAAACTTTAATCCAACTTTAAAAAAAGGAGCTGCACTTTCAATAAATCAGGAACTTTACTGGAATTTAAAAAAAGGAATTTTTCAGATAGATAATTTAAAAATACAGGGAGTTATCGGTTTTATAAAAGGACAAAATTTCAGATTTAAAAATTTAAGAGTTTTGTCTGACAATAAATACGCATCAATATTTTTATATTCACTTGATAATAAACCAATATTAAATTCAAATAAATTAGTTTTAAATGTTACAGCGAGAATAGATAATAATAGTACAAAATACAGTCCAAATCACACATCTGTTATTTATGGTGGTTCATCACCTATAATAATTGAGCCGGTGTATGCAACATACACAATAAATGTTAATAATTTCAAATCAATAAAAATATATACTCTTGATTATAATAATTATATTAAAGATGTTTATAATAATTTTACAATTGTCTCAAAAAATACAATAAAAATTAAAACAGACAAAAATTCAAAGTGTTTTAATTATTATATTGAAATAAATAGATGAAAAAATTTAATTACTGATTTTTTTTATCTCAAGAATTGATTGACCATAAAAATTGGACTTACCTTTTTTAACCCCGCCTTTTTCCTTTGCTTTTTGCATTGCATCAATAATATTATCCGCATTTATTATAATTTTTTTATCATAATAATTTCCAGCACCTATATGTCCTTTTTTCACCACACATTCAAAAGTCATAATTGCCTCCAAATAATAATTCTAAAATATTTATAGCAAAATATATGCCATTAAAGATGGTTGATTTATATATTATTTTTAAATGGTTTTCTACAGGTATGTTTCTTACATTTTTGCAATGTAAACAAAACGTAAACTAATTGTAAACTAAATTTGTGTGATCTTTTTTTTCAATCTTTTCCACAGACCCATTCTGGATATCCCGAGAATTTTTGCTGCTTTTGTAGCTGAATTATTTACTCTTTGTAAAATTTCATCTAAATCCATTTCATTTAATTTTTCTTTTAAATATTGTTCGGTTATTTTTAATTTTCTTGCTGCCTTTTTATGGTCATAACCGGTGCTTTTTAAAACTTCAATTAAATCCTCTGTTATATCTGAAACAACTTCTTTTTTTGTAATATTTAATTTTACCAATTCATCAGGTAAATGAAAAATTTTAACTTCACTGTCATCATATAAAGTAACTATTCTTTCTATTATGTTTTCAAGTTGTCGGACATTTCCAGGCCAGGGATATTTTAAAAATATTTTTATAACATCTTCTGAGAAACTTTTAAATTTTTTATTGTATTTGTCTGAAAAATTCTTTAAAAAATATTGTGCAAGTAAAATAATATCTTTTCCACGTTCTCTCAAAGCCGGAAGCAAAATAGGTAAAACATAAAGCCGATAAAATAAATCTTCTCTAAAAGTACCCTGCTGGACCATTGCTTTTATATCTTTATTTGTTGCTGTTATTAATCGCACATCTACCTTTATTGTTTCATTACCACCAACCCGCTCAAATTCCTTGTATTGAATAAATCTCAATAACTTAACTTGCATTGCGGGTGTGATATCTCCGATTTCATCTAAAAATATAGTTCCTCCATTTGCAATTTCAAATCTTCCCTGTCTTGTTTTAACAGCACCTGTAAATGCTCCTTTTTCATAACCAAAAAGTTCTGACTCAAGTAATGTCTCAGGTAACGCTCCGCAATTTACCACAATAAATGGTTTATCAAAACGTTTGCTTAATTTATGTATTGCACGTGCAACCAACTCTTTTCCTGTCCCATTTTCTCCCTGAATAAAAACAGTAGAATCTGTTTCAGCTGCTTTAATTATAATATCTTTTACTTTTTTTATAGGTAAGCTTTCACCGATAAAATCAATAAATGATAAACTTTCATTTTCCTGTTTTGCAATATTCATTATTGATTTAGAAATATTAAATAAAATTTCTATGCCGCCGTCGTATTGTAAAAATTGTTTATAATCATCTTTTATTTCATCTTTCATTCCACTTTTTACATAAATAAGTCCGAGATTATAAAGTGCATTTTTGTTTTCCGGATTTAAAATAACAGCATTTTTAAAACATTCAATGGCTTCATTTGTGAGTCCTTTTCTAAAATAAGAAAAACCAAGGTCATTATATAGATTTGATTTTCTGCTATTGTCAGTGGTTATTTTTATTGCTGCATTATAGTTTTCTATTGCCAAATCATAATTTCCATCTTTAAAATAAATATCTCCGAGATTTGCATAAGCATATTCATTTTTTGTATCAAAATTTAATACACTTTTAAATGAATTAACTGCCTCTATATATTTACCTGTATTTTTATATAACACACCAAGATATAAAAAAATATCAATTAATAATTTTTCCTTTGATGGATATTTATCATAATAAATTAAACTATCATCAAATTTCATATCTTTTTGCAGGATTGTTTCTAAAAACGATATAGCTTTTTTTATGTTATTGTTATTTATATAAATCAAGGCAAGGTTATAAAGAGTATCCCATCTCATTTTTTGAGGTTTAATTTTTAAATAATTTTCCATGGCTTCGTTAAAATTACCAAAAATAAAAGCTAGGTCCCCTTTTAACTGAAAAATTATATCCTCTGATAAATCATTTTCAACTATTTTTATTTTATCAGGGATTTTTGACAAATTCTTTTGTTTAAAATCTTGTTTAATTTCATCTAAAATTTCATCAGCGTTTCTTATTCTGCTTCCGCAATTTTTACAAAATTTACTGTTTTTTTTTAATTCCATCCCACATTTTTCACAATACATTTCTATTTTCCCTTATTAAGTTTGTTTTTTTCTATCCATTCTATCCTGTTTATCGCTATACTGGCAATTTTAGGCTGATTTTTATATTTTGATATCAGATTTTCATATATACTTACAGCTTCTTTATAATTTCCTGTTTTTTCCTTTTCATAACCAACTCTGAAATCTTTTTCAAAATCAATTAAAATTTTCCTTCCTTCTTCTGATAAATGTGTTGTCCATAAATGACCAAGCTCAGTAAAAAAAGAAATTAATAAAATATTTACAAAATATGCCGGAAAAATGACTGCAAGAAGCAAGTTTAATATCGTTAAAAGTCCCCATTCCTCTTTTTTTAATAATGTTCTGGGTATATTTACTAATTCATCTTCTTTTTGAATCTTTTTAATAAAATCTTCTATTTCTGATTCTGATACAGGTTGTTGTTTTTCCAAGTCCTGATTTGTAATTTTATCTTTTTTATTTTTCATTTTTATTTCCTTTTTATAATTTCTTTTCTATTATATTATACATCAAATCATCATTTACAGGTATATAGATTTTTTCATTTTGTTTAATATGGATGTATTTTTTATATAATAAATCAAGATCTTTTTTCTGAATCCCTATGTCAGATAATCTTTGTGGCAGGTCAATTTTACTTAATATATTTTCAATTTCATTTATGTTTCTTTTGTTTTTAAGTAATTCTTCCTGAATAATTACTGAAACTGCTATATGTTCGCCATGTAAATATTCACAGGACGATTTTATTGCTGTCATTGCATGTGCAAGGCAATGTGCAATGGAAGACGTAACGGTTTTAATGCCTACACAAGAGGCTAATCCGGAATATATAATATTGCAATCTGTTAAAAAAATTCTTTCTTTTTCATTAAAATCTTTTTTATTTTTTCTTATAATCTTCATAATATTTTTCTTTAATATTAACAATAAATCCCTTGTAAAATAATCAGAAAAAATTTTTTTCTTTTCATTTTTATAAAAAATATCTGTTTCATAAAATTTGGTTATTGTATCTATAATACCTGCGGCAAAAAAAACAAAAGGCAAGTCTATGAAAAATTCATAATCAATTATTAAAACATCAGGTGAAATTGTATCTATTATGCTTAAATAACTACCATCTTTATTATATATAACTGATACAGGCGTAAATGCAGCACATGTTGCAGCAGATGTTGGTATATTTATTAAATTAATTTCAGATAAGTTCTTTTTTAAATATTTGGCTATATCCAAAACTTTTCCCCCGCCTGATGCAATTAAATTTTTTATTTTCTTTGTCTGTAAAAATAAAAATATTTTTCTAAATTCTTCAGGACAACATTCCCCGCAAAATAATATCTGTTCATCAAAAATATCAATATTTATTTTCTTTATAAGCAATGACCTGACATATTTATCACAAAGTAAAGCTGTTTTACCTTTTATTAAATTTTCTTTTATACTGTTTTCAAGATTACCCTTGATTTTAATTATTTTTTTAGGAAAATCATATAAAGATTTTATTCTACATAAATTTTTTATAATACTAAAATATTGTTGTCTCATTAGAGACCTGACTGGTCCACTTCCTTCATTGATAAAGAAATTTTTCCTGTTTTTGAATCTATTTCTTTTACTATTACCCGGACCCGCTGACCTTCTTTTAATACCTCTTCAACAGTTTTCAAACGTTTATTTGCAATAGCAGAAATATGAACAAGGCCATCAACCCCTGGTAAAATATTAACAAATGCCCCAAATGGCATTATCTTCATTACTTCTCCTTCATAAATAGCTCCGACTTCCGGTTCTGCAACAAATGATTTTATCATTTTTATTGTTTTATTCATAATATCCTCATTTGAAGCAAAAATTTTAACTTCTCCATTTTGTTCAATATCTATCTTTGAACCTGTTTCTTCAACAATCTTTTTTATTGTTTTTCCGTTTGGTCCTATTAAATCTTTTATTCTTTCTTTATTTATATTGATTATTTTCATTTTAGGAGCATACTTGGAAAGTTCCTTTTTAGGTTCGCTGATAGTTTTCAAAATCTTTTCTTCCAAAATAAACAATCTTGCTTTTTTGGCTTTTGCAAGTGCCTGTTTCATCAGTTCTGAAGTAACCCCGGTTATTTTTATATCCATCTGGATGGCAGTTATTCCATCTTTTGTTCCGGCAACTTTGAAATCCATATCTCCAAAATGGTCTTCTGCACCCTGTATATCTGTCAGAATAACCATCTTTTCGTCTTTTTTTATTAATCCCATCGCAATACCGGCAACAGGCTTTTTTATTGGAACTCCTGCATCCATCAGAGAAAGTGTTGCACCGCAAACAGTTGCCATAGATGATGAGCCATTGGACTCCAGTATATCTGATACAACCTGTATCGTATATGGAAATTCTTCTTTTGGCGGAATAACTGCTTTTAATGCCCGCTCAGCAAGATTACCATGACCTATTTCTCTTCTGCCAACCCCACGAAGCATCTTTACTTCTCCTACTGAAAATGGCGGGAAATTATATTGAAGCATATAATGTTTATGCATTTCGCCTTCCAGTTCATCAAGTAATTGTGCATCTTCTTCTGAGCCAAGCGTTGTGGCAACAAGCGCCTGCGTTTGACCACGTGTAAAAAGTGCAGAACCATGAGCTCGCGGTAATATTCCAATTTCACATTCAATAGGTCTTATTTCATCAAAATCTCTCCCATCAGGTCTTTTATTTTCTTCTACAATCATACGCCTTATAATTGCTTCTTCTATGTCACTTAAAACCTTATTGATATCAGTCTGTTTTTCTTCATAAATTTCTTTACCCAGTTCATTGAGCAAAATATCATGGACTGACTGTTTGATTAATTCAATTTCTTCCTGCCTTTTTATTTTATCTTCTACCTTTAAAGCTTCGTTTATTTTATCTTTAGCCATTGATTCAATTTTAGAGCGTAATTCCGTTTCTACTATTTTTAATTGAACCTGTCTTTTTGGTTTTCCACATTTATTTTTTAAATTTTCAATTAGAGACACTATATTTTTAATTTCGGTATGTGCTACATCAATTGCTTTTATCATATCATCTTCTGATATTTCTTTTGCTTCACCTTCTATCATTGTAATAGCATCTTTGGTTCCGGAAATTATTATATTTAAATCGCTTGTTTCTTCTAAATTCGCATCAGGATTAATAACAAAATGATTATTTACTCTGCCAACCTTTACTGCGCCAACAGGTGAAATAAAAGGTATGTCGGAAATTGCAAGTGCAGCAGAAGATGCAATAATTGACAAAAAATCAGGGTCATTTATTTTATCAGCTGAAACTACTGTAACAATTATCTGAACTTCATTATAATATCCGTCTGGAAAAAGAGGACGAAGTGATCTGTCTATTAATCTTGCAGTTAAAATTTCCGACTCTCTTGGCTTCCCCTCGCGTTTAAAAAACCCACCCGGTATCTTTCCTGCCGCATAATATTTTTCCCTGTACTCAACTGTTAATGGGAAAAAATCCACATCTTCCTTTGTTTCTTTTGCTGCAACAACTGTTGATAAAACAACTGTTTCTCCGCACTGAGCTAAAACAGCACCATCCGCTTGTTTTGCAAGTTTACCTGTTTCTAAAATAATTTTTTTGCCCTGTATTTCTATTTCTTCTCTTATTGTTTCTGCCATATTCTATTATTTCCTTAATTTTAATCTATCAATTAAATTTTTATATCTATCAAAATCTGCTTTTTTAAGATAATCAAGCAAACGTCTTCTTTTATTTACCATCTGCAGCAAGCCCCGCCTTGAATTAAAATCCTTTTTATGTTTTTTCAAATGTTCGGTTAAATAATTAATACGTTCAGTGAGCAGGGCAACCTGAACCTCCGGTGAGCCGGTATCTTTTTCATGTGTCTTAAATGTCTCAATCAATTCTTTTTTTCTTTCTTTGATTATTGCCATAATACAAATATCTCCTTCCTTAAAATTATCGGGATTACTTATTTAGGTAAAAAAGGATTTTTTAGCCTTTTAAATCCAAATTTTTAAACCTAATTGCCAGGGTTACGTTGGCTAATCAATAATCCCAGCGTTTAATTCATTATTAAAATAACATAAATAAAAAATTTTGTAAAGAAAAATATGCGCGTCGAAGTAATCCCTCAGGCATAATAGGTTTTTATAAAATTTCTCTTTACCTTTTTTATTAATAAAATCCCTTTATAATCTACCAAATCTATTGAATCTTCCGAATTTTCTAATTGCCAAATTGCACAATTGCCTGATTTTTTAATCTTTTAATCCTGCCAATCAGGCAATCTGAAAATCTTGCAAATTACCAATTTTATCTTCAAATCTTATAATCTATAATCTTCAAATTTAAAAACAATGTCTTTTAAATCGAAAAACCGTAAATCGTAAATTGTAAATTGAAAATGTCTTTATTAAATCGTAAATCATAAATCGTAAATCCTTCTAATTTACTGATTTGTTAAATTGCCTTATTGCCTAATTTTTATCTTTTAAATCCAGCAAATTTTGTCAATCAGGCAATCTGGCAATCAAATAAATACTTTTCACATTTCACATTTTAAATGGTTTTTCCAATCCGCAATCAGCAAACGGCAATCGGCAAGGTAGTTACTTCCCCCTCACCTTTATCCTCTCCCCGCAGGGTCTGACCATTACCCACATCTTTATATAATAAGAAGCAGGTATATCCTGATTTTTGAGGAAAATTACGGGTGGTTCGCAGTGTTGTCTAGTTTACTTACTCCCAATTTTAACGCCCTTTTTAATGCTATCTAATGGGGGGGTGTGTAAGCCTCGCCTACTTTTGACTGCAAATTCTTTGCATGACTTTTTCTCAACCGTTTTTTACGAAAAATAAAGCGGTATACCTGCTTCTTGATACTTATGGGTAATGGACAGCCGCAGGGTAGAGGAAATTTTAATTATCAATTGTCATTTGCCGATTGTCGTTTTCGGGCGAACACACAGGGTCGCTTTAAAAGAACGGGCGGACACATAGGTCCGCCCCTACAAATAATCTCAATTCTCGCTCTCTTGCTCTCTTGTCATTCCTGCCCCTGAATAAATCAGGGGTAAACTCCAGCAGGAATCCAGTTTTTTATTTTTTCAATCGGCAATCGGCAATCGACAATGTATTTATCCCTCCTCACCTTTATCCTCTTGAAGTGTAGAGAAATTTTTTTTCCAATCTACAATCGGCATTCGGCAAGGTAGTTATAAATTTCACATTTCACATTTCATATTTCACATTTTATATCGTAAATTTCTTTACTGTCTGATTTCCCTTTAAGACCGGAGTTGGAACACCAGTCTTCTTCTCAACCGTTTTTTACGAAAAATAAAGCGGTATACCTGCTTCTTGATACTTATGGGTAATGGACAGTTCCTAAAAAGAGACAAAAGGGGATTTTCAATTTCTTATGTGTTTTTTTCTAAGACTACCTCCCTGTAAGTGAGGCAATACTCATTTATAAAATATTTTCTTGCAAAATCCCTAAGTTCTTATTATAATTTAAAAACTAAACGGCGGCGTAGCCAAGTGGTAAGGCAGAGGTCTGCAAAACCTTTATTCAGCGGTTCGAGTCCGCTCGCCGCCTCCAGATTTTATGTCCCTTCTTTCCATGAGTTTAAATATTTTTCCTGTTCAGGCGTTAATTTATCAATTGAAACACCTAAAGATTTTAATTTCATTTCTGCAATTTTTTTGTCTATTTCTTCCGGAATCACATATACTCTTTTTTCTAATTTATCACCCATTTTTACCATATATTCCGCGCTTAATGCCTGATTTGCAAAACTCATATCCATAACTGATGCCGGATGTCCTTCTGCTGCTGCTAAATTTACAAGACGTCCATCTGCAATGATATTTATCTTTTTACCATTTTTCAATGTAAACTCTTCAACAAATTCTCTTATTTTTCTTTTTGAAACAGATGCATTTGCAAGTGCAGATAAATCAATTTCAACATTAAAATGACCTGAATTGCATACTACTGCTCCATCTTTCATCTTTTTAAAATGTTCCATTCTTATAACATTAATATTTCCTGTAACAGTAATAAAAATATCTCCTATTTCCGCTGCCTTTGACATTTCCATTACACTGAACCCATCCATTCTTGCCTCTATTGCTTTTACCGGGTCTATTTCAGTAATGATTACATTAGCACCCATTCCTTTTGCTCTCATAGCAGTTCCTTTTCCACACCATCCATAACCGGCAATAACCACATTTAAACCGGCAATAAGCAAGTTTGTAGCTCTTATTATACCATCTATTGTAGACTGGCCTGTTCCGTAGCGATTGTCAAAAAAGTGTTTTGTCATTGCGTCATTTACAGCAATTATAGGATATGCAAGAACACCATCCTTTTCCATTGCCTTTAATCGAATTACACCTGTTGTTGTTTCTTCTGTCCCGCCTATGATATCAGAAATTAAATGTCTGTGTGTTTTATGAATAACTGAAACAGTATCTGCCCCATCATCCATTGTTAATGTTGGTTTGTATGAAAGTGCTGAAATTATATGTGAGTAATAAACTTTGTTTGATTCACCTTTTATTGCATAAATAGGAATTTTAAAATAACGAACAAGAGCAGCTGCCACATCATCCTGAGTTGATAATGGATTTGATGCGCATCCAATAACTTTTGCCCCACCTTCTTTTAACGTCCACAGTAAATTTGCTGTTTCTGTGGTGATATGTAAACAGGCAACAAGGGTTTGATTTTTTAATGGTTTTTCCTTTTTAAATCTATCCCTTATTAAACTTAAAACAGGCATTGACTTTTGCGCCCATTCTATTCTTTTCATTCCAACAGGCGCTAGTTTGATATCTTTTATATCATAAGGTTTCATAATCTTCTCCTTTTCGTATGTTCATACATCTTTAGTGAACATTAGCAGTGAATATCTGTAAAGAATATTACTATAAATATTTTGCAGCTGCCTTTTTTAAATCCTTTACTCTGTCTGTCTGCTCCCATGTAAAATCTTTATCCATTCTTCCAAAATGCCCATAAGCAGCTGTTTTTTTAAAAATAGGTCTTCTTAATTTCAATGTGTTAATTATTGCCTTTGGTTTTAAATCAAAATTTTGTTTTACAATATCTGCAATTATTTTATCTTTTAATTTACCTGTTCCAAATGTATTTACAAGTATTGACGTTGGCTCTGCAATACCTATAGCATAGGACAATTGAACCTCACATTTCTTTGCAAGTCCTGCAGCAACAATATTTTTCGCTACATATCTTGCCATATATGCAGCTGACCTGTCCACCTTTGATGGGTCTTTACCTGAAAAAGCTCCTCCGCCATGCCTGCCCATACCGCCATATGTATCTACTATTATTTTTCTGCCTGTTACACCGGTATCGCCAAGCGGACCGCCGATTACAAATTTACCTGTTGGATTAACAAATATCTTTGTATCCTTGTTTATTAATTTTTTAGGTATTACCTTACTGATAACATATTTTATTATATCCTCTCTAATTTTAGAAAGTGAAACATCAGGATTATGTTGAGCTGAAACAACAACAGATGTGATTTTTACCGGCTTACCATTTTTATATTCAACAGAAACTTGAGATTTTCCATCAGGTCTTAAATAAGATATAATATTTTTCTCTCTTACTTCCTGTAATTTCATAACTAATTTATGGGATAAAATTATAGGAAGAGGCATTAATTCTTCTGTTTCATTTGTGGCATATCCAAACATCATTCCCTGGTCACCGGCGCCCTGTTCTTTATCATCCTTTTCATCAACGCCCATAGCAATATCAGGAGATTGTTTTGATACAGAAACTATAACTTTACATGTATCAGCACCTATTCCTACTTCAGGAGATGTATATCCTATTTCACGAAGTGTCTTACGAACAATTTTTTCATAATCCACATTTACATTTGTTGTTATTTCTCCTGCAACTACCACAAGTTCTTTTGCAAGTAATGTTTCGCAGGCAACTCTGCCATAAGGGTCCTGTGAAAACACAGCATCTAAAACTGCATCTGATATCTGGTCAGCAACTTTATCAGGATGCCCCGCAGTTACTGATTCTGATGTAAACAATCCTTCTTTTATTTCCATTTTTTCCTCCTAAAAAATTAAATTTGGGAAATTATAACATAATAAAAAATGATTTTCTATAAAAATATCTTACTTTTTGTAACCCCTCAGTCACGGTAGGTTTTTATAAAATATAAAGCATTTTTTTTGCTCTATTTTTCTTGCATTAATAAAATCTCCCCAAGCCCCTCTTTACTGCCGTAAAATTCACTTCGTTCATCACGGCATTTCAAAAGAGGGGCAATCACTTATCTTCTTTTCAATCCGCAATCAGCAACCAGCAATCCACAACGTAATTATCTCCCCCTCACCTTTATCCTCTCCCCGCAGGGTCGTCTGACCATTACCCACATCTTTATATAATAAGAAGCAGGTATATCCTGATTTTTGAGGAAAATTACGGGCGATTTGTGGCGTTGTCTAGTTTACTTACTCCCAATTTTAACGCCCTTCTTAATCCTATCCAAGGGTTGTTGCGTAA
>Ga0078972_1008739_pt1 | contig 20799 bp, 23 predicted proteins | sample YelNatPaOPGAMG01_FD_67568 | JGI IMG/M metagenome (GOLD analysis project Ga0078972, IMG submission 67568) | Hot spring thermophilic microbial communities from Obsidian Pool, Yellowstone National Park, USA - OP-RAMG-01 (SPADES assembly) (version 2) | ecosystem: Environmental > Aquatic > Thermal...
TTGGCGCCGGAGCCAGCCTCAAGATATATAAAACGCATACCCAGGTACTGCCCAGCCAAGGCGTGAGCCACCGCCAACTCCGGCTTATCATAGGGTATTGGAACAGCTTTCCCAACAATGCCCGCTGTGCCGCCCTCCCCTATAATGATGTACCCCATCGGAATTGGCTCTAAACGGTATTTTCTGATGAGGGGAGCACCTAAAACTTGAGCACCTATAATGAAGTATGGGTCAACAGAGTTTAAAAGAGACATAAACCATATAGCGTCTGCGTAGCGGCTTATGCTTGTCACGTTGTTTGGAAACAAAATTACAGGAATTTCAACCGCTCGCTTTATGGCTTTAACCACGTCGTCAAGGTGTTTAGTGGAGACAAAAGTGGATCCGCCTACCATTATGGCGGAAGTCCCACTTTCCCCTGCCCTTTCTGCAATCGCTGACGCTTGTGAAGCCGTAACCTTCTCCGGGTCGATGAGCGTTATGTGAATTGCCCCTTCCGAACTGATTCTATCGAGCAGATACCTTTCCACGTTGCCAACCATAAGCTTCACTTATGCTTGGTTCTTAACGTCTTGTGAGGATGGGCTTTTAATTCCACTGTAAAACTTGTCTGTGAACATGCAGTAAACGTCTATTTCTCCTAAAGCCTGTTTAACTGGGAACTCCTCCCTTGCCCCGCAGTTGCCGCAACTCACGACTGCTCGCCCTTCGTCGCGGAACATTTCCACACGGACTGCCTCTTTGCCGCAATTGGGGCATGAGAAGAACTTTGGCAACTTTTTCTTGGGGATGCGAACCACTTTTCTCCTTCTTCGCCCCATACCTCAATCCTTCGCACAGTATTGGGCTAAACCCTTATTCATTATCCAATCTTCGTCCTTAAATACTTGCCTAATCAATAAGCATTAAAGGTGGAGAATCCTTTGAAACTCACTCAAAGCGTCTTAGACTTAAACTGGGAAGAGGTTAAAACCAAAATAACACGTTTCATAAGAGACTACGTGGAAAAGTCAAGGGCAAAGGGCATTGTTTTAGGATTGTCGGGAGGTGTTGACAGCAGCACTGCGGCAGCCCTTTCCGCCATGGCCATCGGAGGAAACAAGGTGTTGGGCTTACTTCTTCCTGAAAAGGAAACTTACAATCCAAGGGACATGGGACATGCTGAGCTTGTCGCGAAAAAATTTGGAATAAAAACTGAGAAAATAGACATAACGCCCGCATTGGAAGCGTTAGAGAAGACAATACCAGTTTTCGATTCGGAAGACAAGCTTTGCAAAGGCAATTTAAAAGCCCGTACTCGAATGCTCTATCTATACTATTATGCGAACAAGCTCAACCTTATTGTGTGTGGAAGTTCGGACAAGTCAGAAACAATGATAGGGTATTTCACAAAATGGGGAGACGTAGCAGCAGACATATCACCGCTAATGGACTTATATAAGACCCAAGTGCGGAAGCTGGCAGAGTATTTAGGTGTACCTGATGAAATCGTGAAAAAACCACCCTCGCCGATGCTCTGGCCTGGACAAACAGCGGAGGAGGAAATAGGCTTAAAATATGAAACATTAGACCTCATTCTTTACGGGCTTGAACACTTCATGAAAACGGAGGAGATTGCAAACCAGCTGGGTTTACAAAAAGATTTGGTGGAGAAAGTGAAAAAGCGGTGGCAGACGATGGAGCATAAAAGGAGGATGCCCCTAACAACAAAAATCCAATATAGAACTGTTGGATTCGATTTTAGACTCCCTCACACTCAACCATAAAGCGGCGAGAACCTATGAAACAAAGATTTAAAGTTGCCCTTGCCCAAATAAGCTGCCTTAGAGGAGATAAAAAGGCAAACATCCAAAAAATCGAAGACTTTACAGAAAGAGCAAAAAAGCAAGGCGCAGAACTTGTGATTTTCCCAGAGCTTTCGTTAACAGGCTATGTTGTGAGGGATGAGCTCTATGAATTAGCGGAGAAAACCACCGGGCCATCAACAAAAGCCATAGAAAAACTCGCTAGAAAACACGAAATTCACATAGTGTTCGGCATGCCGGAGCTAAGCGAAAAAGCCCAAGCCACCATATACAACACGGCAGTCTTAATCGGGCCAAAAGGCCTCATTGGAAAATATCGGAAAATGTACCTGCCAACCCACAGCGTTTTTGAGGAGAAAAGGTATTTCAGGCCCGGTTATAAGGCGGAAGCCTTCGAAACAGAGCTTGGAAAACTGGGGCTAATCATATGTTATGATATATTCTTCCCAGAAGTCAGCCGCCTAACCCGTCTAGAGGGAGCACAATTAATCATCTGCATTTCAGCTTCCCCCGCAGTTCGCCGCACATTCTTTGAAACTCTAACGGTTGCGAGAGCTATTGAAAACACGTCTTTTCTGGCATACGTTAACCTTGTCGGCATAGAAGACGGCCTACAGTTTTGGGGAGGAAGCCGACTAATAGGCCCCAACGGTAAAACTATTGCAGCCGCAAAATACGATGAGGAAGATCTCGTAGTAGGCGAGGTTGACTATGCAGACATAGGCCCCGTGGAAGCCTTCGTTCCAACACTGAGGGACTTGCGGCCGGAACTCTTCGACAAACTAAAGGAAAAGGCAGAAAACCTCTAAGCCGATTTTCCAAGCTTTTTAACAGCCCTTTCTATGCGGTTTAACGCTTCCTCCAGCTGGTCGTAGGCGGCGGCGTAAGAAATTCTTATGTAGCCTTCACCGTACGAGCCGAAAGCAGATCCGGGAACAACTGCCACGTGGGCCTCCTTCAGAAGGAGCTGTGCAAAATCTTCGGAAGACATCTTGAAGCTTTTAATGTTTGGGAAGATATAAAAGGCGCCCTTTGGAAGAGGACAATTAAATCCCTCGATCTCATTTAGCCTTTTGAAGACAAAGCGCCTCCGCCTATCGAATTCGTTAACCATTTCCCTAACAAAATCCTGCGGGCCATTTAGGGCAGCCAAAGCCGCATATTGCGCAAAAGTATCCACACAAGCAACAAGATACTGGTGGACAAGCCATATGGGCGAGATCAGTTCTTCCGGGCCGTAAATATAGCCAACCCTGAGGCCTGTCATGGCATAGGTCTTAGAAAATGAGTTGACAACCAAAGTGCGCTCCCTCATCCCCGGAAACGAAGCCAAACAGTAATGTTTTGTGCCATCATACACTATTTTCTCGTAGACTTCATCGGAAATCACAATTAAATCACGTTCCACAGCTATTTTTGCCAACGTTGCCATTTCATCATAGGAAAGAACCATGCCTGTTGGGTTGTTTGGAGAATTAAGTATCATCACACGTGACCTATCCGTGATTAGTGACATCACATCTTCTATAGAGGGCCTAAACCCATTTTTCTCTAAAAGAGGAACAGAGACTGGAACACCATCAGCCAGCAAAACACCTGGTTCATAACATACAAAGCCTGGATTTGGGATTAGCACCTCGTCGCCTGGGTTTACCAGTCCAAGCAAAGCGAGAAAAATCGCCTCTGTTCCACCAACCGTAACCAGCACCTCCGAGTTAGGGTCGTATCTCAATCCATAATCTTTGTAAGCCTTATCCGCCAAGGCTTCCCTAAGCTCGGGAACACCATTAGTCGGGGCGTAGTGCGTTTTCCCCTCCAAGGTTGCCTGCCAGCCGCCTTCCAGAGCGTGCTTAGGCGGGGTGAAATCCGGTTCACCAACGCTCAAATTGATAACGTCCGGAATTTCTTTCGCTGCCGCGAAAAAGCGGCGTATTCCAGAACGCTTTACGCCTTTTAAACGTCTAGCCGCCTTAAATTGTGTTGCCAACGCCCCATCCTCATCATGTGCTCTACCACCATGCATATAATAGTTATGTTCGAAAGTGCGAAAAAGAACGTTGTTTTCGATAAGTTTAAAGGTTCCTCGTATACAAAAGTGTATCCATTAAAAACAAAACAGCGGTTGAAAAAATGAAAGTAAAAGATACGGTTCAGCAGTGGTTAAAAAAGGCCTTAGAAGACCCCATTGTAAAAACACTTGCCAAAAACAGCCACTTAACAAAAACACAGCTCGAAACTCTCCTAATAGACATTTTAGCAGAAAATATTGCGGGAAAACCTCTAAAATACGAAGAAAAAGCCAGATTACGATTAACAAAAGCCAAAATAAGCCGCGGAGCCTTCAACAGAACCTTAAAACAGGCGGAAGAAAACGTCATAAAAGCGATATACACAATGCTTCTTCTGGGATATCTAGGCGTCTTTGAGAGCACAACGCTTGATTCCTATATTGAAGTTGCTAACAAACTGCAAGAATATATAGAAGCGCATAAGGCTGAACCTTCAGAGGAACAAATGAAATTCCTAAAAATGTTAAGAGAAGAGTTAGAAATGAGCCTAAAAAGGCTAGCAAATCCTTCGGAAGGCTTTCCGTGACATCACAAATCACAATAGGTTTAACAATTCGCATTTAGCATTGTGATCGAAAGGTCTAAAAGGGTTTAAAACAGTAAAATAGCCGTGAAATCGCCTCAAAATTCTGGGAAGCCTCAGAGGCTTTAACAGCCTTGTGATGTGTGATATCATAAGTTTTATGAGGGAGACCATAAACTTTAAATGGTGTATGTTTAAAATTGTGATTTGTGATGTAACATGTTAAAATCACATATCATTACAGTTGGGTCACAGGTGATTTTCATATGATTGACTTGATACTTGTCTTGTCCGTTTTTTTGTTTATTGTGGCTGTTGGCTTTGCCGTTGAGTATTATAGGCATCTGGTTAAGGTCAAGAGTGAGTATGAAAAAGTGAAGATGGCGTTTAATGATATTCTTTTGAGTTTTAGTAGGGAGCTTAAACGGACAACTGAGAGTCTAGAGGCTATTTCATATAAAGTCGAAGCTGCCTCTGCCAGAAGCAGCGAAGCAATAAACAAAGTTGAAGGGTTTGAAGGTAAGTTAAAGGCTTTAGAGGCTAAAACCAGCGGTTTTTTAGAGGATAAGGACAAGCTGTTGGCAAGACTTGATGCTATTGAAAAGCAAACTTGTGACGTCGTCGCGTCACATAAGGATTTGGCCTCAAAAATCTCCCTTATGGAGGAGAAGATGAGGCAGCCAGTTCTTCCAGAAACGGGAATTGAGATGGCTATACCTATAAAAAGGGAGAAAGCCCTTGCTCATTTGACGGATACCGAGTTGGCTGTGTTGGAAATGTTGGCTAAAGAGGGCCCGAAAACTGCTCCTGAAATTAAAGAGAAGGTTAAACTTAGCAGAGAGCATACTGCCAGGTTGATGAAAAAGCTTTATGAGGAGGGGTACTTGGAAAGGGATTCCAGCAAAATCCCCTTCAAGTACAGTGTGAAAAGGGAGATGGAGAAAATTTTAAAGAAAACTGAAACAGAGATGGCCGGTTAAGGCACCTGTTGTTTAAGGGTAATATGTGAAAAACTTGGGGAAACCCTATACTTTAGCCGATTAGACGCCCCTGCTTTCATCAGCATTCCTTTACTTGACATTCTAGAAAGATAAGTGGCGACGGTGCTTAGGCTTATTGGTTCTTTAAACTCTTGTTCGTAAATCGCTTGAACTTCCTTTGATGAAAACCAAACAATTGGGAAATGCTTCTGGATTATAAATAACACCCTATCATACTTTGAACCTTGCCCAATGGAAACCCCAGGGTTGGAGACAGCCACTCCGCCTAAAAGTTCTACAAGGTCCAGAAGGCGGAGGGCTTTTTCCCTCGTGATTTGACCTTCAAACGCTATACTATATTTGTTACCTTCACTGTCGAACACTTCAATGCGCATTTTCCTAGCTGGCATCCGTCTAAATGCACCCGCAACGCTTTCACAGTTTACACTTCACAAGTTATAGCTGTTACGGCGAAAGCCACAAAAGAACAAAGGCAAATTTTTACCTTTAAACCGCAAAAGGAGAAAAATTTCCAAAGATTCTCTATTACAAAGTTCACAAAATGCCAGAGAGAGCTGAAATAAAAAGGTGAGAAGCGCTCTTTCTATTTCCACTAGAAATAAAATGGTGGCTTCTTCAATGTGAAAAAGCATAAAGGCATCAATATTTTTGGCAGAAGCGCTAAGAAAAAGACAAAGTTAAGTAAATTTCACATGGTGTTCGCAAATTGTGAAGCCAAAACTTTCGGCAAGCCTTTTGGCCTGCATATGATGAAAAAGGAGAATGTTGTGTCTTTGCATATTACTAAGCTGTATTTGTAAGGATTGGAGGGGGCTACCCCGCTGTTTCCACTGGAAAATTAAGGTATAAATTTTGACTTTGTGCAAATCCATAATTCTAAGTATTTTAGCAAACTTGTTTAGAAACTTTTACAAGAAACTTTTTACTTTATTTGAGCTCTTTTACCTTTCAGAGTATTTTCATTTTATAAGAAACTACAGTAACGGTTAATAGCTTTAAGAGTTTCCAGTGGAAGCCTTGGGGTGTCTCCCTCTTCGTTTTTGGAAGCTTTTCTTCCATAACTTTTAGGATTTTTCTGTTTGGTGTCAAGTTTTTTGTATGGCATATCTTATCTCGCTAGCCTTAAACTAAGAAGGGCATTACGCTGGAGAAGAGGGGTTTGAAAGAGGACGGGTGAGATGTTAATGAATGATGCGAACATACTTGATGAAGTGTTTACCAAATTTTTTAAAATAGAGGGTATCTTTAAAGATAGGGATGTCCTCCGCCACGATTACTTACCAGAAAGGTTGCCCCACCGTGAAGGCCAGATTAGACGTCTGGGCGAGATTGTTGCGCCTGTTTTGAAAGGTGCAAGGTGTTCTAACATTTTTGTTTATGGGAAAACTGGAACCGGCAAGACTGCAGTGACAAAATATGTGTTAGCCCGTTTGGAGGCGAAGGCAAGGGAGGTGGGGTCGCCTGTTAGTTTTTGTTATGTGAACTGTCGTTTGGCTGGCACGGAGTACCGCGTTCTTGCCAGTCTCTGTAATAGTCTTCAACTTTCCGTTCCATTTACCGGTTTGTCTGTTGGGGAGGTGTTTGAAAGGTTTAGGAACGGCTTAGACATGGCGAAAAGGATAATGATCATTGCGTTAGACGAGGTTGACGCCCTTGTTAAGGCGCGGAGCGACATCCTCCTTTATGAGCTTACAAGGATCAATGAAACATTAACCCAGAGTAAGGTTTCCATTATAGGCATATCTAACGACCTGCGCTTGAAGGAATTTCTGGACCCAAGAGTTTTAAGCTCCTTGAGCGAGGAGGAAATTGTTTTCAGGCCGTATGACGCTGCTGAATTGAAGACTATTTTGGCGGAACGGGCGAAGGTGGCTTTCCGAGAAGGCGCTTTAAGCGAGGGCGCCTTAGGCCTATGCGCGGCTTTGGCAGCGGCTGAGCATGGTGATGCTCGCAGAGCACTTGACCTTCTTAGGGTTGCGGGGGAGGTTGCAGAGCGCAAAGGTGCAAGCATAGTTACGGAAGAGCATGTTCGGGAGGCTGAAAAACTCATAGAACACAACCGCGTTGTTGAAGCCTTGGCAAATCTCACTTTACACTCTAAACTTGTCATGTTAAGTGTGTTCCATCTTGTTAGGGCAAACGGTTACCGTGCTATAACGGGCGAAATATATGAGGTTTACAATGAGCTTTGCGGAGAATTAGCTTTAGCTCCACTAACCCAGCGGCGAGTCAGTACATTAGTTAACGAACTGGATGCTCTGGGGCTTCTAAATGCTCAGGTGACAAGCATGGGAAGATATGGACGGACAAAGAAAATTCGGTTAGAGGTGACGCGCACCATTATTAAAGAGGCCTTCTCCAACGACCCTAGACTTGGACGTCTGATTGATTATGAGCCACGATGTCTTTTGAAGAATGCTGGCGCTAGAAATTGAGATAAAAGTTTGTTAAAAGAATAGTTAATCGAGCCCTTGTGTGTGTGGTGCTTTATGGGTTAATTCGGTTGCAAGGTTAAAGTGCGTTACGCTTTTCTAGGCGAAGGAGAGCACTTTGACATCTAAAGTTTGCAAGTTTACTACGGGAGCCAACCCTGGTGTGGGGACAAACCCAAGTCTCCTCATGTAATCGGTCTGTTCTTGCCAGCATCCGGAATTGACGATTAAAACTCCCCTGTAATTTGTATAACCTAGGGTGTGTATGTGACCGGCATGGAAAACGTCTGGAACGCGCTCTATGACCAAGTGGTCTCTGCTTTCTGGTGACAGCGGAGTTTTTCCTCCGTATACAGGCGCCAAGTGGCGTCCTTGCAACAAAAGCGTCATAGCCTTTTCTGGATGAGTGTATTCCATTCCTGGGACTGTGGAGACAATGTCGTCGAGGCTTCGGCCGTGATACATGAGAACCTCAACTTTGTGTAGGCTTAACATGCTTGGATTGCCAATGGAGTATATTTTCCGCGATTCTTGCAGAGGTTCAAGAAAGGCTTCTGAAATTGGCGGCTGGGGTAAAGCCTTTCTTGGGGCGTCATGGTTTCCCGGAATAATTATCACCTCGATGTAGTCTGGAATTTGTTCAATGAACTTTGCAGCAAGCCTATACTGCCCATAAACATCTTTCACGGCCAACTCCTTAACCTGATTCGGGTAAACTCCTATCCCGTCAACAATGTCCCCAGCTATCAAAACATACTTCACATGGCCTGCTATTTCCCGCATCTCCTCGTTTCCATACTTACCATTAAGCCACAGAACAAACCTGTTAAAAACTTCTTTCTGAAATTTAACACTGCCCACATGTAAATCAGATGTAAGAACGGCATAAACAGGAACTGGGGCCTTATTTTGGGATTTTGGGGCTATGTCAGGCAAAATAATGTCATCGGCGATTAGCAAGTTCCCCCGCGTTTTGGAAACGCTTACACAGATAACCTGGTCCAGTAGGAGGCTTCTCGCCTTATCCAGAAGCCCGCTGGAAGCGTTTTGAGGCACAAGCACCGTAACGCTTGCATACAAGTCCTCGATGGTTAAAATGATTTTTTGCTTAAGCTCCCTTTTCTCGGTGACCATGCCTATCACTTTGAACTTAGTGTTAGCTGGGGCTTTTAAAGCGTCAATTACTGAGGAAGCGCCTCTAGCGTCTATTCTCTGCCTCAGTAACTTTTCAATACGCTTAAACCTATCCCTAAAATACTCAAGATAATCTTCCATCGTTCCGCTTGAGCTTAGCTTACTGCCCGGGTCATCTATTATGCTGATGTTGGCTTCTACTTCCTTTGCGTATGGGCGGAAGGCTTTTTTCCCTTCCAAAATTTGCGGGAGGTATTCAATACTTTGTGAAGGCTGAGGCTTAACTAGTTCCGTCTCCAATTGGGGGAGGGTTTCGTCTATTGGCTTCGGCTTTTTTACAAGCTCTTCAAGGAAACTTCTACCAATAAATAATGGCTTATCCTCAAGGGCGGCTATTTTTTCAAGGGCTTTGCTCATGACCTCCACAGGGTCTTCGGTTGCAGCTACAGTGTTCAAGAATTCAAAGGCCTCTTTGTTAAGCTGATAGCCCGCAGCAATTGTCAATTCAACTGCCTTCTGCAGTCTTTCAGACGTGGCGTTCATATTTTTACTTCCCGCCAATCCATCCTTTTAGGTATTATGATAAAGCCTTCCTTGTAGTCGCCTACGGTTTCTGTTAAGCCTTGCATGTGGATATGGGCTGTTAGTGCGGCTGTGATAGCATCCACTTCGTGGGGCGTTAATGGGCGCTCTTCCAGCGTTCCCTTCAACCCCATGCTTTTAAATATTTCTTGTATAGTCCTCCAGTCTTTTGTTGGCATGTTTAAGGCCTTTCTTGTTGATGTAGGATGCACTTCAACAGTTTTTAGTCCCTTCACCGTTATTAGCTTATTCAGCCTTATTGCGCGGAGCGTAAGGGTTTTCATGGCCGATAAGCCCGGTGGAAAAACGCGGAAGCCCTTTTTGATAAGTTTCTTGTCTGTTTTTCTCAGAATCCCCTTTTTTGGAAGTTTAAGCGGCGCGTCTATTGCCACAATTATTGGCTTAGCAAGCGTTACCGCCTTTAGAATTTCCTCATCCGTGTAAACCATGCATGTCTTAACTCTTGGTGGTTCCCATACGGCAACGCCTGTAGGATTCTTTTCCTTACCCGCTAGGTCTATACCAATTATAACTTTGCCTTTCAATTTCAACACTTATACTTAAATTTATATAGCATTGTCCTGTTTTAGATTTGTTGTATTTGCAGTTAACATATGCCCCTTGGTGATTAGATGGGCGCCATCCGCAAGATTCAACGCACTCCAAGCGGCACATTTTTCGTTTGCCTACCGAAGGATTGGGCCGAACGCTATGGCTTGAAACGGGGGGCTTTGGTAGCCGTAGACGAAACCAGCGACGGCAAACTCCTTATAGACCCTGAATACAGTGTTGCGCCCTCCCCCCGCACTATTGTTTTAAAGCCCGGACCTTATCTAAGCCGCGAGATTATCGGAAAGTACCTTTTAGGCTTTGACATTATTCGCGTGGAGGGAAAGGAGAATATTAGCTTTGAGGTGCGGGAGGCCGTCAAGAAAACTGTCAGCCGCCTAATAGGACTGGAAATCGTTGAAGAAGACTGCTCAAAAATAGTCTTGCAATGCTTGCTTGAACCCTCCAGTTTCCCCCCTGAAAAAATTCTTAGAAGAGGATATGCGATAGCTGCTGGCATGCACCGCGACGTTGTTAACGCTCTTGTAGGTGGAGACTTGCACTTGGCGAAAAGCGTTATAGCAAGAGACGAAGAAGTTAATAGACTGTATTTTCTCCTTGTAAGAATTCTGCGGACAATAATCCAAAACCCAAGCTTGAGCGGAAAACTCAGCGTGCAACCCATTGAATGCCTAGACTACCGTTTAGCCGCTAGTCTCGTTGAAACAATAGGAGATGAATGTGTGCGTACCGCTGCAAAAGTTGCAGAACTTAAGGGAACAAAGCTGACCGACTTCATCAAAAAGCCGATAGTTGAGTTTCACACATTGCTTTTCGACGCCCATGAAAAGGCTCTGAAGGCCTTTTTTGAGGGAAGCATAGGTTTAGCTGAGGAGGTGCGAAATATGAGGGATGAAATCGAAAAATCGTTGAGTGCCATTGAGAAAAGTACCAAAGAACAAAGCCTCGAAGTAATGTCTCAAATATTGGCGGCAGTTTCAACGCTGCAGCAAATATATGAGCACAGCGTAGACATCGCGGATCTAGTTATGCCAAAAACACTGCAAGCCAAAACAGGGCGGTAAGATGCACTCAACCAAAACTGGTGAAAGACAATACCATATTGTTTGCAAGAAAGGCGACCTGGCGGAGTATTTACTTGTTCCAGGAGACCCAGACCGTGTTCCGAAAATAGCCAAATTTTGGGACTCGGCACAGGATGTTTCATGCCACCGCGAGTTTCGAAGCATAACTGGCAAGTATAAAGGTGTTTCCATCTCCGCCTTATCTAGCGGCATTGGACCAGCTTGCATGGCGATAGTTGTTAACGAAGCTTCCGCCATAGGCGTCCACACCTTCATCCGTGTAGGAAGCACTGGTGCCATACAGGAGAACATTCAATGTGGAGATTTGATTATTTCTGCAGCGGCCGTCCGCCTTGATGGAACAAGCAATTGTTATATAATGCCGGAATATCCAGCCGTGGCCAACTACGAAGTCCTGCTAGCGCTTATTGAGGCAGCTGAAACTTTATGCATAAGAAACTATCATGTAGGTGTAACCGCCACCACATCAGACTTTTACGCTGGCCAAAACCGTCCCGCGAAAAACCAAGCCAGCGGCGTTCTTCTCACTTTACAGAAGGCTGGTGTTCTCAACTTTGAAATGGAAACTGCAACCCTCTATACATTGGCAAGCCTTTATGGATTAAGGGCTGGAGCAATATGCGCCGTCTACGCCAACCGATGCACCGACGAGTTTAAACCAGGCGAAGGCGAAGAAAACGCTATAAAAATCGCCAACGAAGCAGTTAAAATCCTAAACGAATGGGACAAAAAGAAAAAAGCCAGAAACAAGAGATGGCTGTACCCATCGCTTTTAACAGAAGTGTAAAACCTTTTAGACACCAACTCTTCTCATTTTAAGCGCCGAAAGCCGGGGTGGCGGAGTGGTTAACGCGCTGGCCTCGAGATCCGCCAAGCCATTAAAAAGGGGCTTTGAAACAAGACAAGGAAGCCAGTGGGCCTTCGGGCTCGCAGGGGTTCAAATCCCCTCCCCGGCGCCAATTTACCGGTAAATCTATTCCTTCTATGAATGGCGAGCCGCTGAGCTTATGATGTTGAAACGCGAAGGTGTCCTCAGGCGGATAGCGGCGATTTAAGCCTTGCTTCTATTTGCCTATTTCTCTAGTTTTTCAAAGAATTCTAATAGAAGCTTTGCCACCTTTTCGCCCAGCTCAGTTTTCTCATACTTCCTCTTTAATGGGTCGATGCGCTCGCTTTTCGCCAAGCCAAGCTCCTCAATCTCAATCATCCTAGCCCTGAAAGTGCCATCGCTCAAGGTTAAGCCATTCTCCTGCATAAACTCCTTGGCTTCTTTCCACTTTCCCCGCCCCATGTAGAGTAGGAACAAGCAGTCGATGGCGTGATCTTTTTCCAACATGGCCTTAATCGCCGAAAGCTTAGGGTCCGTCAATATCCGCCGAATCTTCTCCTCTCCTCCACTCTTAACCGCCATATTCATTACCCTTCCAATCACGCATTCTATTATTGATTGGTAACGCTTAAAAGATTTAACCTATATTACGAATTATGACTTATTATTTGGTGTTATGACATAATGGTGTTGCATTATTTCCTTTTGCGGAATATAATGACACCATTAAATTCTGTAACAAACTCAAAGCCTAAACGTATGCTACCAAGCTTAATGGAAGACCTGCGGCAAGAAAATGTGCATTAAAAATAATGCAACAAGACAACATGCATCTCAGCTTAGCAAGAAAATCTTGAGATTTGTTAATTCAAAGCACTCCTTATTTCACGGACATTGTGCAAGTGTTTTCCATTAATCGCTGATAACCGAAAATAAAGCAATATCGTTATTAGAAATGAAAAAAGAGAGAGTTTGCGGGGGAAATTTTCATTCTATTCCATGTTACAATATTCAGACCGAATAACTGTGATGGGCTGGCGTGTTGGCTGTAACCCGCCTTCTGTTTTAAGTGGCATTTGGCTAATCGGGCTACCCGCGCTTCGGGTAGATTCTTCATCAGCGCCTGTTTGCCCTTTCCACGTGCAGGGCGGCCGTTTCACCGTTTCCACCCGTGTTCTCGACAACTTAGCATGCCTCATTGGCATCTCCCGGGTGGACGTTTCGTTTCTGCTCCGTTGCCAAGGCTCTCGCCTTACGCCCTTGCGGGCGTTGCACTTCTACATGTGGGCGGAGTTTCCTCAGGCCTCATAAAGATCGGCCCGAAGGCCACACGCCAACTCGCCAGCCCAAGATTTTATAGGTTGAATTATGCAATAAAGGTTTTGGAAAGCTTATGGTTAAGCGGGTAATTCTTGTAACGGGAACGCCTTGTGTTGGTAAAACTTCTGTTGCTCGCTTGCTGGCGGAGAGGCTTAATGCTCTCTACGTAAACTTGACAGAGCTGGCCATTAAAGAAAACCTTGTTTTGGGCAAGGATGAAAAGAGAGGCTCCGTAATTGTTGATGAAAGAGGCGTGAAAAGGGCTGTCGGCAAGCTTATTGAGGATTGTGGTGAACAAAGCGTTGTGGTTGATGGACATTATGCGGCAAGCGTTGTTCCCGAGAGGCTTGTAACCCATGTTTTTGTATTACGCCGTGACCCTGTTGAATTGAGAGGTTTTATGGAAAAGGCTGGTTTTTTGGGGAACAAGCTCTGGGAGAATTTAGCCGCCGAAATATTGGACGTGTGCCTTGTAGATGCGTTAAAGGCTTATGGAGGCGAAAGGGTTTGTGAGATTGATGTTTCCAGAAGAAGCGTTGAGAATGTTGTGGCGGAAATTTTAGAAGTTTTAAGTGGCTCTAAGAAATGCTATGTGGGAATTGTGGATTGGCTTGGCAAACTGGAGCGAGAGGGACTACTCGAAGAGTTTCTGAGAATTTAGAACGCAATATTCACGTTTTTAGACTTTGTAAAACTTGCTTAGTGGTTAAAAGTATTATTTTTCTTCTGTTTGCGTAGGACTTTGCATGGTCGCTGAACTTTTCCCCAACTATCACTGGATTGGACAGCCCAACTTCCTCCGCGGCTTTGTCAAGGTTTATCACAACATTTATGCCTATAGTTCTCTTCCAGTCTTTTATCCAAACGCCCTGCGTTAGGCGCTCCTTTTGAATTATTAGGTCAAAGCTTCTCTCTATTCCCCGGTATCCTTCGAGGCTAACGTTTTCCTCCACTTTATAACCCTTTTTCTTAAAGTATTGAATTATCGCCTGTTTAAGGTCGTAGTTCGCTTTAGGCTCTGCCTTTTCACTGGTCATTGGTACCCTCTTGCACTAAGCGTTATTTAGTTGTGCTGTGAAAAAGTTTTCGGAGAGGGATGGCGCTGATAAGTTACGCTGTTGTGGTTTGTAGCAAGTGTGGTGGATATTTGTTGGCTAAAACAGACCAGAAAACAAGGACTTGTCCCTACTGTGGTTCAAAAATATTTCTAGAAAAAGCCAAGAAAGCAGCGGTGGCTAAAAACGCTAATGAGGCATCAGCCCTACTCCGCAAGCTTAAGGAGAAGAAGGCGGCAAAGCAGACGAAGCTAGGCTTTAAAGGCTGCTTTGAGGAAAGCCATCAACCCAATTCCAAATAGGATTAATAGGAACTGGGCAAGCGACTCACGTGCATGCGCCTTTTTATGAAGTTCAGGCATGAGGTCTGTGGCGGCAATATAAATGAAGCCGCCGGCGGCGAAGGGAACAAGAAGAGCCTCTACGCTCTGCAAGTAAGCCAAAAAATACGTTGTTAATGCGCCTACGACAGCTGTTACGGCTGATACAAAGTTGAAGGCTAAAGCCTTTTTCTTGCTTAATCCTCCATAAACCAGCACTCCAAAATCGCCTAACTCTTGTGGGATTTCGTGGAAAATCACCGCTATCGTTGTGGCAAAACCTAGTTGGTAACTGCCAGATGCAAAAGAAATAATGTATGTGGCTGCAATTATCATTCCGTCAATAAAATTGTGAATTCCATCCCCTATGAGGTTTAAATATACAAACGCATGGGTGGGGCACTCCTTCTCGTGGCAGTGTCTCCAGTAGAAAAATTTTTCCAAGGCAAAGAAGACGACTATGCCAGCTATCACATAAAAGAAAACAGTTGTAGAGTCGTTTTCCGAAGTTAAGGCTTCGGGTAGTAAGTGGAGAAAGGCCCCGCCAATCAGAGTGCCCGAAGCAAATCCTACAAGAATCATTGTGATGCGGTTTAGCAGCTCTTCTCTTAGTCCTGCGAATATTATCCCTATGAAAGCTATGAGGCTTACAACCGTGACCGATATTAAAATAACGATTAAATCAATCATCAAGGTATGGTTAAAGCCGTGTCCTTATTAGCGTATCGGTTTTAAGCCCTCAACTTCTGAAGCATCTCACAAGCCTTGCAGACGTCTTGCACCGTGGGTTCGCCGCACAGACAACATTCCTTCAAGATTTCGACGCCGGCAGCTCTTTCTAAGGCTGGCCTAATTCTTTCCGCTGCTTTGAACACCGTGTATTTTATTCCAGCGTGTTTTTCCTCCATCCTGTTCAAGAAGAGGCGTATATCATTCCGCAGGGCTTCTGGAGCGTAGGGACACGGCATGCTTTGAAACTTTATCTTTTTAAAGTATGCAAAAAGGGCTGTTTCCCGTTCGGGGATTTCGCAAAGTGGTTTAACACGCCTAACAAGTTTTGGGTGAACATTATCTGTAACGGGTTTTTCCCTCGCTATGCGCATGACATCGCCATGAAACATGTTTAGAAGAATCGTTTGGGCCTCATCATCCAATGTGTGAGCAGTAGCAAGCTTTTCTGCCTCAACCTTTCGTGCAATAACGTTTAGGGCTTTTCTCCTCAAAACTCCACAGTATGCGCACGGCGTTAACTCGGTTTCACCGCCTTCTCTGAGTCTTTCAACAATCTCGTCGAGGGTGAGGCCATAAAGTTCTTTGAAAGAAATGATGTGGTGTTCTACACCGAGTCTACGGCAGTTTTCTCCCGCAATTTTTAATGCTTCATCTCTGTATCCGGCTATTCCCTCGTCAATGGAAACCGCCACCAGCGAAGCCTTCGGGTAATCGCGCTCTATTTTGGCTAAAATGTGGAGGAGGCTCACGCTGTCCTTTCCGCCAGAAACCGCAACGGCTATTCTATCGTCAAATTCAAACATTTTATATTTGGCTATGGTGGCTCTAACTTTGCCTTCAATAGACCTTATAAAACAGCCTTTGCAGAGTTTCTCGCCGGAGTATGGCCTAAAAAAGAAGGCTTCTTTCCGCTTGCACATGCTGCAGACAGAGCTGCCCATCGCATTCCACTCGACCTTTCGGTTCGCCATTTAAAGGCTTAAGGCTTTTAAACATGTAAGAGTTTCCTTCATGCTGAAAATCCTAAATTTAAAGGGAAGTGTTTTGGCTAAGAAGCCCCTGAAAAGACCAGAGTTCAATGAAGTTGTCTATACAAGTGAAAGATGGAAACTTCTAAAGGAATTGAGGGTTAAGGCGATTCGGCTTATGGAGGCCCTAAAAAATTTTAACATTGAATCCATAGTGCATGGAAGCATTGCACGAGGAGACGTTACAGAAAAAAGCGATGTAGACGTTTTCATACCAAACCAGCCTTCATCCTTCCTAGTTGAGTTAGCCCTTGAAAAGGCTGGCATACCTATTAACAGACGGCTAATCGTTCAAGCTACGCCAGCCTACGCCATGAAGGCTTATATTGAAGTGGACGAGAAAACCAGCGTCTCTTTCCCTTTAATGAAGATGCGCAGGGTGGAACGTGAATTTTACAAATTTGGAGGAGAAACAACACTGGAGGGTTTGAAGGCTGACATGCGTTTTCCAGGAGTTGACAAGCGTTTAATGCTCATTGAACCAACGGAGAGGGGGCATAGAGAAAGCACCATTATGGGGTGGGAGGAGCATGTTGCCAAACTTTTGGGGATATCTGTGGAAACGGTTATGGACAGGGTTCACGCCCTTTTAAGGAGGGACGAGGTTGGTAGGACAGGGGTTTTCATTGAAAGGGAATTGGCGGAAGACGAAACCTTTGAACAAGCCTTGAAGAAACTTGCTGATGAGAATCCGGCGGTTCGGAGAAGACTAAAAGTCATTTAGGAAGGGTTTTCGGGCAACGCAAACCTAAGTAAGGCGGCAATTCCGCCTAAGGCTGTGAGTTTTGCTCCAGCCTCGTGTTCTGTGCTTATAACCAAGACTTTTCCTCCTTTCTGCTCAACGTTTCTCATCAATTCTTCAAAGGACAAGCGTTCTGTGTCGGACGCCTCCCGCAGCAGTGTGTCAGCCAAAACAAGCAGCTCAACAGCTCCAAAATCAATGGCCTTACGCACCTCCTCCAGCCCGTAGGCAACTTTTCCTTCGCCTTTTCCAAGCCTTTTCAGAACTTCTTCAACAACTTCCGTCTCCTCTATAACCCGCAAGTGCTTCATGGTTTTAGCCAGAACACCAGAGCGAAGGGCCTCATATATCCCGGCAACGCCGCTGTTGTTTACGCTTTTTATGTCCACAATGGATTTGGCTATCTCCGGAGCTTCTTTCTCCACAAACGTTGCGAAGTCATTTTTTATAAAACCAACACCTATCACCGCTATTGGAGGGTTTTGGCTTTCACTCCATATTTGGCGGAGACTGTTTAAAGCTTTCTGAAAAAATTCTTTGACGGCAACGCTTCTTTTTTCAGCCTCAAGCTTTCCGGGAAGCCTCACCTTTTCCTCCACTTTCACTTCAACACCATATTGAGCTGTGGTCGCCAAGGCATAGCCCTCATCATCTATGGCAATTATAACTATAGGTTTTTCAGAGGCTTTTCTGGCGGCTTCTAACCGTTCAACGTGGTGATGCGCCCACTCCTCCTTAACTATGGTTATGGGAGTGTTTAACGCAATGTTTAATGTGTGGTGGGCACCTGTTGGAACTATTTCCGGGGCTTGGCATATTGTTCCATGAACTCTAAGCCTTCCCAGGAGCTTGTCCCAAGCTACTTTCTCCACTTTTACTCCGAGAAAAACTGAAACTCTTTCTCCCCGTTTAGACCTTGCATATTTTTCGTCTTGTTTTATTTCTCGTGATGTGTAGGCGTAGACTTCGTCGCCTTTGTAAATAATGTTGTAAAGATGCCACAGATCGTCGAGGTTTTCTGGAATAACTTTAACAAAGCCCTTTTTCAAGTTCACCTCCAGGATCTTCAAAAGAAGTCTTCCTCTTCGCTGGGCTTCTCAATCCAATATTTTAACATTTAATACTTGCGAGCGTGAGGCCGAACAAGCTCCTCTAATATGCTGAGAAGGTCTGGAACCTTTGTTACGATGTCCGTGAAGGTGATTATGCCCACAAGCTCGTCGTTATTTCTTGTGACAAGAAGCCTTTTAATGCGTTTTTTCGCCATAAGTTTGGCAGCCTCATTTATGCTCGCATTCTCGTCAATAGTTATCACAGGGCTTGTCATGATTTGCCTAGCCGTCAAAGTTTCCGGCGCCAAGCAAGGCTCGACAATCCTTCTCAAAATGTCTCTCTCGGTGATTATCCCAACCGGCCTTTCGCCTTGAACAACCACAATAGAGCCTATGTCAAACTTGTTCATGGTGGCAACAACCTCCTTAACACTTGAGTCGGGACGCACAACCCGCACATCCTTAGACATGACATCCCTAACAAGGACTATTCCAGCCAAATCAACGCACCTTCCAAGAGACTAAAAAAGGACGAGCAAAGTATTAAAACTATCCCAGCAAAACCCTTAATAGAAGACTTGCAACGTTTACACTTTGGGCCGGTAGATCAGCCTGGTATGATCGCAGCGTTGGCATCGCTGAGGTCGCGGGTTCAAATCCCGCCCGGTCCACCAACCTCATTCTAATATTTTCATTGCCGGGTTCTTTGGTTGGAAGGAGTAAAACTTATATGGTGTTGGATGGATTATCCATCCAACATGCAAAGGCCTCTGAGAAAAGCACCATTAATAGCGTTAATGAGCGTTTTAGTGGCTTTATGTTTAGCTATCCAGCTGTCGCCGAGACCGCCAAACGTGGAGTTTACCTCGCTTTTCACGTTTTCAGCCGGCTTCATTTTTAATCCCATATTCGGAATTTTATTTGGCTGCTTCATAATGTTTGTCAATGGGTTTCTTTCACCCTGGGGGTTCGCAGGCTTGAACATGCCTTTTCAGATGGCTGGTATGGGTTTAATAGGGCTTGCTGGAGGGCTTTATAGAAAATTTGCCCGCGAATCTTGCTTGGCGACTTTTTGTTTTAAAGCTGCTGTTTTGGGAGCTTTTCTTACCGTGATATACGATTTAATAACAAACATCGGAGTTGCAATCTCCTATGTTATAGGGGGAGTTCCCTTCAACGTAGCCGTAATAACCGCTTTAGCCTATGGTGCACCTTTCTCTCTGATTCATGTTTCATCTAATGTGGCTGTTTTTGGAGTTGCCTTTCTTCCCATAATTAAGGTTGTAAATAAACATGTGGATGGTGAACAATTATGGTTGAGAAGAGAACATTAACCATGGCTGTTCTAGCAATGTTTGTTTGGGCGATAATCGCTACAAGCTTCGCTGCATACTATTACATAAACTTTCAAGACCTTTTAAACGCCATCGGCGGGGCTCCAATCAAAGTCGATGTTTTACTTGATTACGGAAACAGTACAAGAAAGTGGTATAACGGAACCACACTTTATGCAAACTCAACAGTTTTCGATGCTTTGTTATCCGTCACCAAAAACGTGAAATTCGACGTCTATCCCTACGGCGTGCTTGTAACGGAGATAAACGGAGTTAAAAATGTTGGAAACATTACCTCTGGAATGGCATGGATGTGGTACTATTGGGAAGGCGGATCATGGAACTGGGGTCCAGAAGCCTGTGATAGATATGTTCTAGGAAGACTGGGGGCTCACGCCATCATACTTTGGAACTACACTATTTACAGCTACTGAAGGCATTACTAATGCCATTCGCTATTCTTGTAGTTTGAAGCGTAGGATGGCGGCTATTCCTCCGAAAGAGTTTTTGAGCATATGGCCTTCCTCGGTTTCATCTGAAATTATTTCAACTTCCGTGTTCGTGTATTCGGCGAGTTGTGCAAAATCTTCTATAAGTTCCTGCTTATCAACAATGCTTAAGGATGGTGCTTTGCATTTTGGGCATGGTTTCCCAACGAGGCCTTGTTCAAAGCTTGTCAGCATAGGCCCTTTAACTGTATGTTGTTCCTCATAGCCGCATGCACTGCATTTCACTTTTACACGGGCAATGTCCAAGCCTTCTGACAGTAGCAGTGTTTTAACCGCTCCTGCTTCTAGGGCCTTTCTCACGGCTTCCTCGCCATACGTGGCTAAGCCCGTGTCGTGGCCTATCTCATACAGAAATTGTTGCATTATTTGGCGTTCTTCTATGTAGCGGATTTTCCGCATGATTTCAGGCGCTTTGTCAACAACCTCCTTTACCCCCTGTTCATCCACATATGCCGTGTCAACCGTATCGATGATTTTCTCTTTCAGCTGGTAGTTTAGGTAGTCGCCCTTCTCAAAATCATACTTGGTGGGGCCAGGCCCGCCTATAATTATGCCTTTAAGATTTCCTATGGGGAGAAAAACCTCGTTGGCATGTTCACCAACCCGCCTAAAATATTCTTGGAGACGCATTTCCCTAAGCCTTTCAAATCTTCTGGCAGATTGTCCTCCAGCCCTTG